>Ga0066797_1000552_pt1 | contig 11162 bp, 9 predicted proteins | sample PersoiDNA2013193_FD_76335 | JGI IMG/M metagenome (GOLD analysis project Ga0066797, IMG submission 76335) | Permafrost soil microbial communities from the Arctic, to analyse light accelerated degradation of dissolved organic matter (DOM) -... | ecosystem: Environmental > Terrestrial > Soil >... | reverse complement strand
GGGCGGGATCGGGGCTATCAGGAGAAGCGCTGCCAGACTGGCCACAAAGGTGGCCACGTCCAGGGCGAAGGCCGTGGCCACACCGGCCACGGCGATGAGAATGCCAGCGAAGATGGACCCGGCAACGGAAACGGTCTGGCCGCTGAGCCAGCTGACGGCGATGGCTGCAGGCAAGCGCTCGCGCGGTACGAGGCGCGGTAGGGCGGACGTGCGGGCGGGCTGGTCCACGGACCCCACGCCGGCGGCCACGAACGCCACAACGTAAAGAGCCCAGACGGACGGTTGCGGCTGGGCGGCGATCACGGCCAGCGCGAGGCTACAGCCGGCCAGCAGTATCTGGGTGACGATAAGAAGGCGGCGCCGGTCCACCGCATCTGCGATGGCCCCGCCGGCGAGGGCGAAGACGACTATCGGTACGAGCTGGACGAGGGCCAGCAGCCCGATGGAGAGCGAGCTGTGGGTGAGCTGCCACAGCTCGAAGGGCAGGGCCACGACTGTGACCTGGCGACCTAAGCCGCTGATGAGTTGGCCCAGCCAGAGCATTCGGAAGTCGCGGTCGCGCTTCAGCGGCTCGATGTCGACCAGGAGGCCGCGCAGGCCATGTCGCTGCTTGTCAGGGGCTTGGGACATGCCGGAAGGATATGCGGGCCGGCCGTTTTGGCATGCGGGGCCCGCGTTTAGGTCGGAGGATCGGCCTCGCGCAGCAGGACCACGGACACGCAAACGAACCAGGCCAGCAGGCTGAGGAGGGACGCCCACTCGAGCATGGGGACCGTCCAGATGTCGGGTCGGTTGAGGATCCTGGCGTCGGCATCGACGGGATCGTATGTCGAGTAGACCGCGATGAAGGCCAGGAAGACGGACGCGACCACGGTCCCCGGCGCGACGAGCCAGCGAGGGAAGCCGGAGCTTGGCGCGGTCAGGAGCCGCAGGCTGAAGATGCCGGCGACGAGCCAGCCGGTCACGAAGAAGACGTCCGAAACCACGCGATGCGTCAGGTGGTAGTCCATCGGGAAGACGCCGACGAGCGTGCCGGAAGCCCCTGCTAACAGTCCCACGACGGTGAGTGCCATCCGGTAGCGGCCTGCCAGGCGACCGGCAAGCAGAAGGAGGAACACGCCCAGGCCAATGCCGCCGATCACAAGGGAGAGGTTGAAGAGCCAGGCCAGGCGAGACGCGGCCACTTCACCAAGTTCCGAGATGAAGTGGCTCAGCGGCGAATAGGCCTCGCCCGCGTAGCCTCGATAGGGAATGACCGTAGCCAGTATTCCGACGAGGAGGAGCCCGACGGACGCGAGGCCGAGCATGCCGTGGCGACGCGACGTCACACGCAGGCACGGGGTGCGGGCAGTGGTCATCCCGGCAACGGTACCAGGGGCCGCTGCCTGGAGTTCGGGCGTCGGCAGCTATTGGCAGTTGGCCGATCCAGAGTCGGTAAAGGTGTAGCCGGGCGCGGGGACGAACTTCCAGCTGTAGCTGGTCGGGCCCAGAGTCATGTCAATGACGCCAAACGATTTGTCGTTGCGGACCGCTTCGCCCGGGAGAGGCGCCGCGGTGAAGCCGTAGTGGTTCTTGCCGCCGGTCCCAACCACGAATTCTGTCGTGCCCAGGGGATCGGGCTTGCCGGCCGCGTTGAGGGGTGCGAAGCGTTCGTAGTCGTGGTTGTGGCCGCTCAGAACTACGTCGACCTTGGCCGCGACAAGGTCGGCCCATACGGTCGACATCTGCGTTGCGTCGCTGTGCTCACCGGACGACCACCTGGGCTCGTGCCAGTAGGCCAGCGTGCACTGCGACGGGTTGGCGGCAAGGTCGGCCAGAAGCCAGGCTTCCTGGCGCGACCCCGCCCCACATCCGCCGACATGCGAGCACTCGGAATTGAGGCTGATCATGTGCCAGTTGCCCAGGTTGTAGCTGTAGTAGGCGGGTACGCCGAAGTAGCTGAAGTAGCCCGACGCGCCGCTCGTCAGGTACTCGTGGTTTCCAATGGCGGGGTAGCTGATTGACCGGTACTGGCCCCAGGTGGGGTCGTAGACGCTCTTGTACGCGGCCAGGGTGCCGTTTTCGTACTGGGTGTCGCCCAGGGGCAGGACCGCGGTTGGGTGCAACTGGCCGATCTGCGCCGCCGTGGCCGCCTGATCGCAATCGGCCGGCGCGCCGACGTTGTGACCGGGGTCGCAGGCGATGTCGCCGGCGGCGACGATCGTCACCGTGACGGGCCGTGGAGTGGTGGCAGGCGGGGTCGTGACGCCTTGGCTGGGGCCGGTCGTGGGCGTCGGGAATGGCGGGAGGTGCGTTCCTGGGGCTGGAGTGATGCGGGTCGGCGGACGCGCTGAAGGCGTGGCGGACGCAAGCGGTGAAGGGTCGACGGAACCGGTAGTCCCGGATCCGCCAAAGACCACCTCGGAAGGCGCCGGCGACGGCGACGGCGACGGCGATGAGGATGGCGATGAGGATGCCATGCTGCTCAGGGGTCCGCGGGCACCCAAGGCCAGAACGACGGACGCAACGACCACCGCTACGAGCGCAAAGGCGCCGGCAGCGGCGGCGATCCGGGCACGTCGATTGCGTAGGTGAGGGGCAGCCATTGGTCTCCTCGTTGGAAGGGACCGGGGCGCGACTGCGTGTGGCGCCCGATCAAGAAAGGCAAGTATTGGGCGGGCTGGTCGGGGATCAGCCGAATCGCTGTAATCGTTCCGCCTGCCGAGCGGAAGGCCAGCTAGCGTTGCGCGCAGCGGGGCGGCCGCGATTCATGCCCGGGTAACGGCCGTGATCGCCGGGCGGAGCTAGGTCCGTATGGTCCAGGCTGGTCGGCGAGGCAGCAGCCGCCGCCTTCGGTAGGTGCGGTGATTGGCACCGCTGGCGTCCGATTGCCACGTTGCCTGGAGCTTCCAGCCGGCCTCGAGGCTGTGCAGGGCTGGGTAGAAGAGGCTCTGGTCGTTTGGTTGCACGCTGTCCCCGGACGCTGCGCTGCCTTCTTCCGATCGCTCGCGAATCCGACGGAAGATCGCCGGGCCGGTCATGACTTCGCCGTCGAGAGCGTTGATGACCTGCCGGCGCACGAAGGCCGGGTTGGCGACTCCCCTCTTGGCGCCGTCGGTTCCGCTCATTGCGGCGCCGTCAGCCAGTCCCATGCCGACCCGTAGAAGTCGGTCCAGTTGCCCGACCCGTCACCGAGCCGGTAGCGACTTCCGTCCGGCCCGACGCCGGTAAGGACGACCCACAAGGATCGGGCGTCTCGCATCCGCTCGAAATGGAAGTCGGCCTGCAGGGACTTGCCTTGGAGGACGGCCGGCTGGACCGCGAATGCGCTGGTGTAGTGCGTGTCGATGCCGATGGCGCCTGAGTCCTGCCACGTCGGCTGTCCGTGCCAGGCCTCGAACCGCAGGTCCCGCCAGTTGATGAGGACCGTCGCGAACGCCAAGGAGGCGGAGGCTCCAGACGACGGGGAGATCACTTGGGCGTCTATGTGGGTCGCGCTTGCCTGCCCACCGTCTTGTCCGGTTACTACATAGTCGTCCGCCGGGAGCCATGCCGCCGGCGCAGCCGGGGCGACCGTGTCCAGGTGCAGGTCGGCCGGCTGATACTCATGCACCTGCCCGGTTCCGATCACCGAGGAACCGGAGACTGCCGCCAGCCCAAGGACAAGGAAGACCACGGAGATCGCCGAGCAGACGATGGCCCAGCGGCCGACGTGGGGCATCGGTCGCTCAATCCTGACGAATGCGCCCGCGACCGCAGCCAGGGGAATGCATGCCTCGCCGGCGACACACAGCCAGCTCTGCTGACCGCGAAGGCCGAAGAGCGCGTACCAGCCGAAGCCCAGGACGGCCGCGGCGGCCCAGAAGACCGCCACCGTCCGCGGAGCGCGCCGGCTGAGGCCCGCAGAGGTCCGGACTGCGTATCGAGTTGCGAACGCGGCCGCGACCGCGAGCATGACGCTTAGCATGAGAGAGTTGCCCGCGTAGCCGCCGCTCGATGAGTTGATGATGTCCGGCAGGCGGACGCCGACCAGGGTGAGGACGGCTGCGACCGCAGCGAGGACGAGCGCCAGGAGAAGAGCCAGCGCGGCCCCACCCAGGTAGCCCAGGACGAAACCGCCACCGGCAGCGAAGACGCCGCCGCCGGCGCCGGCCAGGAGCCGCCGATTGGACTGGTGGGCTGCACGCAGCTGCCGGCCAAGCTCGGCTGGCGGCCCGAGGCGGCCCAGGGCCTCGCGAATCGCCGCTTCCCGCTCGAAACCCTCGGCCTCAAGGGTGGCAATCGAGTCCTGCAGATGATCAATGAGCTCCGCTCGCACCTCCGCGACGTCGCCCGCAGGCAAGGCGAGCGCTCCGGTCATTCGATCCAGATATGCGGACATGGGTTCTGAGCCATCCAGCCCGGGGGCGATCGGAGCATATGGGTCCCCCGGCCCGACGCTCAGTCGGCGTTCACTGCGCCGAACCAGCCAGATCGCCGCGATCAAGAAGGCACCCCAGCCTCCGATCCAAACGAAAGCAAAGAGCCAGTCGATCGTCATCGGTTTGGCTCCCCAACGGCCTGGCCCATGCCTAGCGAGAAGGCTGCCCATTCCTGGGCGTGCTCAGCCAGCATGCCCAAGCCCGACTTGGTGATCTTGTAGTAACGACGGCGTGGCCCGCGATCGCTCTCCTGCCAGCTGGCCTCGAGGGCGCCGTCGGCCTCGAGGGCATGGAGCGCCGGATAGAGCGCCCCCTCGCTTGGGAAGAAGGCACCGCCGCTCCGCTCCCGGATCCGCTGGGCGATTTCGTATCCGTACAGCTCGCCGTCTCGGAGCACGGTCAGAACCAGCAGGGTCGTGGTGCCCTTGAGAAGTTGTCCCCGGATTCGGCCTGGCATCGGAGCCGCTACCTCATTTCGTTGTATATCAGATTACTAGGTAGCGCCCACTCTAACTACCCCGCGCGCAGTGTCAAGGTCTTAGGGCCCCAGACAGAGGCAAGCTCCTTCGTTGACGCGGGCGTGCGATCTGTGGGATCGTCCGACCAGAGGCGGTGCGACGATGGTATTTGCCACGAGTTGGCGAGGCAACGCCCTCGGGAGGACCGCATTCTGTGCGGCGATCGCCGGCCTGGCCTGCTACGGGATTTCATTGGGAGTGGCGGGCCCGTTAGAACAGCTTCTCTATTGCCCCACTAACTCTGTTGCTCTTCATCGCGGGAGGTCACCTGCTCGGCGCGGGGGCCCGAGTCGCCAACGGCGCCCTGCGGAGGGCTGAGGTGCGAGCCTGAGAGCCTGGGCCTAGCCGCCGCTTTGGGCTGGAACGTTACCGGCCGAAGGTGCTCCGGGAGCCGTCCGTACTGCCAATCGCGTTCCGCGGCGGCGGCAGTGGCGGCGTAGGTCGCCACCTTGACAGCGCCCAATGCAGGGCAAAGAAGTGGTGGAGATGGGGGAGAGTCGAACTCCCCGTCCAGAAACCTTCTCCGGAGACCACTACGAGCGTGTCCGATGATTTGTCGTCAATCGCCCGAACGGCCATCGGCAGTCTGCCGAGCGATCCAGTCACGTCCCCTTGCGGGCTTTGATTCCGGCTACGCGACGCTACCCGGTATCGCACCTCCGCTGAATGACGCTTCCACAACCCACGGAGGTGAGGTTGCTTCCACGCTCACCTTACTGCCTAAGCAGCGAGGGCGAGAGTTGACTGGTTGTTGCCAGTTACTTCTTTTGCCGCCTTTTTACGAGGCCAGACGGCACCTCGGCTCGCGTTCTCCGGTGGCCAGCCCCTGTCGAAACCACGCATCCCCACAGAGCCCAGGGCACCGAATGCGCTGCGACCAGCGCCTGCGGATTGTACAGCGGGCGCCCAAAGAGGTACTGCGTGGTCGTTCTGCGCCGAGCTGTGGGCGGCTACGTGGTCGACGCCGCGGTCGGTGACGCGGTCGGAGTGGGCGTAGGCGACGGAGTGGGCACCGGAGGGGCTGGCGGAGCCGGAGGGGCCGGCGGCGAGCCGCCGATCTGCACCTGGCCGTTGACAGCGGTGTAGTGCGAGAACCAGGCGTCGTTGTGGATGACCGTGCCGGAGGAATCGGTAACAACCCGGGTCACGCCAGTGTCGAACCCGTTGGTTGCGTACTCAGCTACGTTCTGCTGACCAGGCTTCAGGGTGCTGACATATTCGGGCGGGTTGTTGTGGGCGGTGACAACGTTGGCCTTCCCGCCGCCGGTCCACGCTACCGTCCGGTTGAGGGGCCAGGACCAGAGCTGGATCGTGATCGTGCTCTTGGAGCCAGGGGTAGTCCAGGCCCGGATGACGATCGGATAAGGCGTGTCATTGGTCCATTTCAGATCGTAGGTGGTCACGCCGTTCGAGTAGACGGTCGCATCCCTGCCGATCGGGTAGCGGTAGATGTAGTACTCGTGGGCGTGGCGTTCGTCGATCTGGAGTCCGGCCGTGGCGGCGGCGTCGAACATCGTGGTCGATGCGGAGCAGATGCCGCCGCCCATTGCACCGGTGTGGTCGCTCTTGCCGCCCAGGATCACGCCGCCGAGCGTGAAGCCGTGGGCTGAGTCGATGGGGCCGACCGCGCCCAGGAAGCTGAACTGCGCGCCGGGGTTGATTACCTGCCCGTTGAGGTTGGTGGCAGGCTGGCGGATGTTCTTGCCATTGCCATTGCTGATGTCCGGGAAGAACTGGGTCGTCCATTCGCCGATCACGACCATCTTGGCAAGGCTGTCGACGCTGGTGATCTGGGGGTGGATCGGAGCTGTGACGATCTCTACGCTCGATGCAGTGCTACCGCCCGTCGCGAGCTTATCTAGGTAGGCCGAGACGGCAGAGGTCGTACCAGCAGGGTCGACACCTAGGCCGTCCTTGCCTGCGGTTAGGTTGACCGGCTTGCCAGACGGATCCCAAACGATCCAGGGCTCGACCGGGGGGACACCGACCCGTCCGAACAAGCCCGTGACGTAGGCCGCCATCTTTGCCTGATCGAGAGACGGTGCGTATGTGCCGTCCGGCTGAATTCCGAAGACGATCCAGCCGCGTATCTGATCGGCGCTGATCGTCCAGTCCCGGGGCTTCCAGCTCGCAGGCGCAGCAGCGGGCGGCGTGGTCCAAGTCACGTGGACGCTGGCGATCATCTTCCAGGCCCGGGCGATCGCGTCCTGGGCGTTCTGGTCACTAACTTGGGGTTTCAGTGTCACGAACGTGCCGCTGGTCTGCAGACCCGGTGCCGCGCCGGCCTGAGTAAGCTGGTCGATGATCGCCGCTGCCATCGCCATCTCGTTTATCTCAAGGCCCGCTGCCCCCGGCGTGAAGCTGAAGCTGCCGTTCCAGGCTGTCGCTACAGCGTCCATCGGAGCGACCAACGTCGTGCGGCCGAGCACGTGAATGCGCTCGGCCAGGGCAGTGGGATCGATCTGGACAACAATCGGGATGTCCTGGCCGAAGGCCGCGGAATGAACCACGCTCAGACCGTCGGCAAGGGGACTACCTGAGTGGCCGACTGCCATTGCAGCGTCCGCCATGGCCTCGACGTCCGGCCCACGGCCAGCCTGCTGGAAGCTGATGGTCGACGTACCAATCGGGGTCGTAATTGTCACAAGGCCGTTGCCCAGGTAGGCGTAGCCGGATTGCAGCTTGGCCATGGCCTGGTCGCGGGTGAGGCCGGAAAGATCCACCGAGCCTACGCGCACTCCAGGCAGAACTCGGTCTCGGTAGGTGTTTGAGAGGCCGAAGGCAGCGGCGCACAGTAGTAAGACAACTGCGGCAGCACCGACCACAAAGGCAACCGCGAAACCGGCGAGCCGGCGACGGCGCGACGCGGCCCGCGAGGCCCGCTCTCTCGGAAGACCGCGCCTGAACCATCGACGGGACGGGGAAGGCGGCGGAGGCGGGGCTGCGAGAGCGTCGCCAATGAGCGTGGCTTCCGGGGCAATCCACACGGCCGTAACCGGCGGCTCCGATGCCGCCGCATCAAGCGGGACGTCGTTGCCGCCGTCGCTGGTGCCGTTGCCTTCGAACGGCTCGAGCGAGTCAGTTGTCATCGGCCTTCTTTTACCACAACCCTTACGACGCCGGTGTACAAATCGGTGTGACGACGGCTGGCGCGCCCGTGGCTTAGCGGGTGCGGGTCCGGCCGCGGTCGGAGTCGGCGAGGATCCGGGCCATGTCCCGCGCCGCATCGCGGTCGGCGATGTCGTGGCGGCGATCGTGGAGCTGCTTGCCGCGGCCTAGGCCGATCTCGAGCTTGGCAATGCCACGACCGGTGATGTACATCTTGAGCGGGACGAGGGTTTGCCCCTTGGCCTTGGTCTTGGTGAGCAGGGACAAGATCTGATTGTGGTGGAGCAGCAGCTTGCGTGGTCGCTTGGGTTCGTGGTTGTATCGATTCCCAGTATCCCAGGGCGAAATGTTGGCGCCCACAAGCCAGGCCTCGCCGCTGTCGATGCGCGCGTAGGCTCCGGCCAGGGTCACTTTGTGCGCCCGGACCGACTTGATCTCGGTTCCGGTCAGGACGATGCCGGCCTCGAACGAATCGTCGATCGAGTAATCGTGGCGGGCTTTTCGGTTTAGGGCGATGGTTTGTTCGCCCACGGCGAGGCTCCTCGGTTTGGCTACGGTGGCAGGACGCACGAATGCCGGCCCCGAAGGACCGGCATTCGGCTTGCGTTAATCACCACCCGCGGGATGGCCGGTCTCTAGAGCCCGGATCCTCGCGAGGTGGTGCAGGGCATCGGCAAATCCGACACTGCACATCACCTCCTTTCGTTCTCTGGCATCGTACGGGTCCAAGCGAATTGGCGCAAGCGCCGGCTCAGCTGCCGCTCGGTGCGGGACTGCCGGCCGGCAACACGCTCGGTACGGGGCTAACGCTCGAGCCTGGGCTGGGCGAGGCGCCGCTCTCCGGCGGGAAGCCGAGTTGCTGCAGTCCCGTATCCAGGACCGGGTCCACGCCAGCTCGTGCGCCGTCGGGACTCACCGGTACATCGGGCTGGAGGCCCTTGCCCTGGATCCAGACCTTGTTCGGCGTGAGCCATCGAGCCACGGTCAGGTGAATGCCGCCAAAGGTGTTCGGCAACGGCAGATACTCCTGGACGACGCCCTTGCCGTAGGTCTTGGATCCGACCAGCTTGGCCACGCCGCGTACCTGAAGGGCGCCCGCCAAGATCTCGGCCGAGGAGGCGGTATTGCCATCGACCAGGACCACCAGATGCACCGAGCCGTCGGTGGCACGGCCGCCCGATGTTGCTGTCACCTCCGACGTTGTGCCGGAAGAATCCTGCTGGTAGGCGATCGTCCCCGACGGGATGAACTCGCTGCCCATCTTGACCGCATCGGCGACGTATCCGCCAAGGTTCCCGCGCAGATCAAGGATGACGTTGCGCTGGCCGGCGTCGAGAGCTTTCTGCAGCGCCAGGTCGAATTGCGAACTCGCCGGTGCGTTCATGCCGGCAACGGCGATATAGGCCACGGAACCATTCGCCAGCGTCCTGGTTGTGACCTCCGGTCGGCTGTAAATCTTGCGGACGATGGCCAGCTGGAGCTGTTTGCCGTTTCGATCCAGGCCCAACGTGACCGTCGTGTCTTTGGGGCCTTTAATGAGGGCGGTCGTCTGATCGATGGTCATTCCGTCCAGCGAAGTGCCGTTGACTGAAACGATCACATCGCCGGACGCAATGCCTGCGGATTCGGCAGGCGAGCCCGGAATGGGGTGGTCAACGGCGAGTTCGCAGCCGTTGCCGATTTTGGAGCAGGCAGTCGTTGAGGCAGGGTCAACCGACTGGAGCTTGACCTGGACGCCGATGCCCTCGGCTTGACCACCGACGTTGAGAAGCGAATTCTGGAAGTCGGCCGGGGCCTGGTAGTAGGAGTACGGGTCGTTGAGGCTCTGCATCATGCCGTTGATGGCGGCCTGGGTCAGCTTGTCCTGGTCCGGCGCGGGCGATCCGGCGTACTTGCTCGTGATCAACGAGTAGACGTCCCAGAAGGGGCCGAAGCGCGTCTCTTCGCTGGCCGGCGTACCGGGCGTGGTGGCCACGTGCGAGCCCAGCGAGAAGCCGCCCACGAAGAGGGCGCTACCGGCCAGGATGGCCACAAGGATCAGGCTGACGCGCGAGGATGCGACGCTGCGGTGGCCGCGTGGGGCCAATGGCGAGGTCTCGGCCGAGTCGGACGCCCCCCTGATCGTTTCGGGCGGGAGTTCCGGTGACTGGGCCGGTGGCGCGGGCTCGTGAGGACGATTGCGGAACGTCTCAGGCGGCATCGATGGAAACCTCACGCGACAAGAGCCCCGCGGATCGGTCGTCCGATCAGCGATGTAGATAGCTTCGGACGGACAAATACGAGCCTACGACGCCGATACCGACGCCCGATCCCAGTACGATGAGCGCGATGTTTTGCCCGACGGCCAGGCCGGCTTCGACGGGTAAAACCTTGAAGTAGGGGGGGACGAGGGCAGTGATTGGGAAGAGCAGGCCGATCGTGATTAACGCGCCAAGAAGGCCGACGATCGCGCCTTCGAAGACGAAAGGCCAGCGAATGAAAGCGTCGGAGGCGCCTACCAGCCGCATGATCTCGATCTCGTCGGCTCGGGAGACAACGGCCAACCGAATCGTGTTGACGATGATGAAGAGCACGATCAGACCGACGACGAGGAGGATCACCACACCGCCCACGCGGAGAACATTGATGACCGTGACCATCTGATCGACCGTCTGTTTTATGTTGAGGACGCGCTCAACGCCAGGATTGTTCTTGAGGTAGGCGGCAACGTCAACGTAGTCCTTGGGGTCTCGCAGATTGATGCGCAACGAGGCCGGCATCGGGTTGTTTGGCAACGATTTTATGACATCGACCTGGTCGGGATGGCGGGTCACGAAGTCGTTGTACGCCTGGTCCTTTGAGACATAGCCGACCTGGGTCACCTGGGGCATGTTCCGAAGTGAAGTCTGCAGGTCGGAGATTTCCGACTGGGGGGCGGAGTCCCGCATGTACGCCACGACCTGGACTTCGTCCTCAACCGACTTGAGGGTGGCGTTGAGGCCCGTGAGCAGGATCATCAGACTCGACAGGAGGACGAGCATCAACACCATCGTGGCCGTGGCCGCGACGCTCATAAGACCGTTGCGGCGGAAGCCCTGCCAGGCACGACGGAAGCTGAAGGCGATGAAGGCGATCATCTAGCCCTCTCGCTCGTAGG
>Ga0066797_1000550_pt1 | contig 11193 bp, 12 predicted proteins | sample PersoiDNA2013193_FD_76335 | JGI IMG/M metagenome (GOLD analysis project Ga0066797, IMG submission 76335) | Permafrost soil microbial communities from the Arctic, to analyse light accelerated degradation of dissolved organic matter (DOM) -... | ecosystem: Environmental > Terrestrial > Soil >... | reverse complement strand
GGGCCGGCGATCCGCATCCGGGCGATGTGCGTCTTGGGCAGCTGGCGGGTGCCGGTATACACGCGCACGTGTCCGTCGAGGTAGAGGAACCCGACCGCGTCCGGGCGGGTGGTCGCGTGGTGGGTGGCCAACGCGGCCTGCAACGCCGCGCCCTGGCCGGCCGCGGCGAGCTCGGAGAGTTTGCGGCGCAACGTCTTGACCTCCGGGGCCCGGTCCAACCCGAGGACCCGGCCCAGGTCGGCGGGGGCGATCCTGGTCGCGCCCTCCGCCCGGGGCTCGCGCAGCAACGCCAGGAACACCCCCGTCAGCAGGGTTGCGCGCAGCCCGTAGAACCCCTTGCTCATCGGCCCGAACGTCGTCGCCGCGACGTCCAGCAGCCCGGTCATCTCCAACGCCGGCAACCCCAGCAGCAGACCGGCCAACGGCAGCTGGGCGCCCTCGGTGAGCACCACCGGTGCCTCGACCAGCTCCCCGAACCGGGCCGCTGTCCGCTCCGCGACCCGTGGCACCGGCGCGGCCAGCACCACCAGCCCCGCACCCATGCTCGCCTCGGTGCCCTGTTCGCCGTCCCCGTCGCCGTCGCCGATCTGCCAGTCGCCGGGCACGTTGGGCTCACCGCTGACCTGCACGCTCGACGGGCGCGGTGCGACGCGGCCCAACGCGACCCGGACCGTCGCGGTCGACACCGCGGTGCCCGCAGCGATCTGCGCCAACGTCCGGCCCTGGCCATCCAGGGCGAGGATCCGGGCGGTGACCAGCTCGGTCAGCTTCGTCGGGCCCTTGGGCCCGGACCTGTCCCGGCCCAGCGCGAGCACACCGCCGCGCGCGAAAGTCTGGCTCCACCGCCACAACGTCACCGTGGACACACCGAACGCCCCGGCGACCTCCCGCGAAGAGGAGATCCTCATCGCGACGAGCTGCACCGCCGCCAACCGCCGACCGACCTCATCGGCGGCCGAGTAGCTGAACGTCGCCAGACCGAAAACGAACACCACACCACCATCGGGGCCCTCCAGCACCCCCGCCGACGGGCCAATCGCACGAGCCCCCGAGGGAAGCATCGACAACACCGGCTGACTCACCCGAACCATCCTCCACTCCCAACTAGGCGTTACAAAGATGATCTCAGATCCGGCACCGCAAGACTCGATCGACACGCACGAAGGAGCAGGTCAAGCAAGCAACCCGACGTCACACCCGGCCACAGTGTCAGGAGTTCTGGATTCGGTGAGCCCGCGCTCCATCCCCTCGGCGACGTACATCTCTCGGGCGGCCAGCGACGAGTGCTCCGACCGGCACCTGATCAACGTGCCGCCGCCGACCTCGTCGAAGGTGAGGCTGTCGACCGCCTCGCTGTCCGGCGCGCCCTCGTAGACGGTGGTGTAGACGAGTCGCCCGGGCAGGTCGAGCTCACGGTAGGTGCCGTGGAACGCATACTCGAGGCCGTCGGGTGCGCGGTGCACGTACCGATAGGTGCCCCCCACGCGCAGGTCGATGTCGATGGAGACCATTTCGTAGTCCTTGGGTCCCCACCAGTTGCGCAGATGCTCGGGGTTCGTCCAGAGCTCGAAGACCAACGTGGGCGAAGCCGCCACCACCCGTTGGAACTCGATCACGGGGGCGTCGACGGGGACGGTGATCTGCAGCCGCGACGACGTCATGCGCCGGCCCCCTTGTCGGCGAGCGTTTCCAGGTAGCCGTCGAGGCGGGCGAGGCTCGCCTCCCAGAATTCCCGGTACGAACCGACCCAGACCGACAGCTGCCCGAGCCGCTGCGGCTCCAACTGGCACAGCCGGCGTTGCGCCTCGCGGCGCCGGGAGATCAGGCCGGCCGACTCCAGCACCTTCAGATGCTTGCTGATCGCCGGCTGGGTCATCGGGAAACGGGCGGTGAGCTCCAGGACGCCGGCGTCGCCCGTGGTCAACCGGGCGATGATGGCCCGCCGGGTCGGATCGGCCAGCGCGCCGAACGCCCGGTCGAGCTCGGCCTCCGACAGCGGCGGCCGGTCGATAACTGTTTGGTTATCCATGTCCATAACCAGAAGGTAATCAATCCGGGCGGCGGGGTCAAGTCGTGCCCGGCAGGCGGGACAGGGTCATCGCGTAGTCGGTGAGCTGGTCCGCTGACTTGGGCGTTTGAGGGTGCGGCACGCCGGGTGGGGTGATGGGGCAGGCACGGCCCTCGCGCCGATCATGGAGCTGTCGAGGTTCCAGATCTGCGGAAGGACCGTGCCTGCCATGCGATCGTGCCTCACTGCGCCCGTCCCCGACAGGCCTTTCCCTGCGCCTACCGGTGTTCCTCTCGTGCGAGGCGAGCTCACGGATCGTGACCGCGAGTCCTCGGGCACGGCGCTTGCTCGGGTGCCCGATCCGTGGGACCCGCGCGGAGTCAGGTATCCGATCGTCGTGAGACTCACATACTCACGGTCGTGGTCTGCGCGATGCTCGCCGGAGCACGCTCCTACACGGCGATCGGCGAGTGGTGCGCGGACCCGAACGCCGCCCGGCGCGCGGCGCTCGGGTTGACCGGCAGAGCCCCGGGCCGGTGACGATCTGGCGTCTGCTGGTCCGCATCGACTGCTGCGGTCGACGAGGTCGTGTGCGTGTGGACCCGGGCGTACCTGGAGCTGGTCAACGAAGCCGCGCGGGCACGGGCACCGGATCGGCGTGCGGTGCGCCGGGTGCTGGCCGTGGATGGCAAGGCGATGCGCGCGACCTTGAGCGGGACGAAGCCGATGCACCTGCTCTCCGCCCTGGACCACGCCCGCGGCGTGGACGTCGCCCAGGTGCCCGTCGACGTCAAGACGAACGAGGTCACCCTGTCCGCCACGCTGCTCGACCAGATTCCCGATCTCGAGGGGGCTCTCATCACCGGCGACGCGCTGCACGCCCACGTCCGGGGTTCGTCGGTGGGCGCCGCCAGCGGGGCGCGCCAGTAGGTGACCCAGTGCGGGCCGCCCACCCCGGGCGGCGGTGAACGCACTGGGGTAGGCCCCGGCCCCGTCCCTGGTCATAGGACCTGTCCATCACCAACCGGACCATGTCTGAGCCCGTGCCCCCGGGCCACCGTTGCGTCCAGGCTTAGGAGACACGATCTCTCCGAGTCTCACCGCACGTGTTGACAGGCTAAGTCGCCCGCTCTACATTGGATCCACTACTGAATCCACTCTGAGATCCAATCTCGGAGTCGTGATCGATGAAACGAGACGTCAATGAAGATGCAGCACTGCGTGCAGGTAGGAATCCTCGGACGATATGGCGATCGGTTCACCGAGTACCAGCCGAGCCGAACCCTCACGGAGCGGATCGGGGCCGTAGCCAAGATCCCCGGAGCGTCCGCAGTAGAGCTGGTCTACCCGTTCGATTTCGAGGATCCAGCCCAGACGAGGAAACTCGTCACCGATGCCAACCTCGTGGTCGCGGCCGTCAACCTGAACGTGAAAACCGACCCGGTGTGGCGATACGGCTCGTTCACCGCCCCGGACCCGGCTGTGCGCGAAAGGGCAGTGTCCGACCTGAAGACGGCGATGGACCTGTCCGCCGATCTCGGCGCAAATCTTGTCACAGTGTGCCCTTTAATCGACGGTTGGGACTACAACTTCCAAGCCGACTACGAGAAGCAGTGGGTCTGGCTGATCGCCGGAATCCGTGAGGCTGCGTCGAGCCGAGTGGACGTTAGGGTAAGTATCGAGTACAAACCGTTCGAGGCGCGTTCGTCGATCATCGTGCGGGATATCGGCACGACTCTGCACCTCTGCGACCGCGTTGGGCTGCCCAACGTTGGCGTCACGATGGATATCGGTCATGCACTCATTGCCGGCGAGACTCCTGCGATGAGTGCTGCGATGGCCAACTCCGCCGGTCGTCTGTTCTACGTTCATTTCAATGACAACAATCGCCTTTGGGACTGGGATATGGTGCCCGGCGCTGTGAACCTCTGGGACATGGTCGAAACCCTCTTCTATCTCGACCGCATGGAATGGTCGGGGTGGCTCTCCTACGACGTCTTTACCAAACATGGCGACCCCGTCGAGGCTTTCGCTTCCACAATCCGGTCGATGGAGGCGCTTGAGGCCCTGACCGAGAAGCTCGGCCGCCAGAAGCTGCAGGAACTTATCGACGGCTCGTCGCCCGCCCAAACGGCGGAATACCTCCTGACATCATTGGTTCGCTGAGCGGTCGGACGCGATTATGCTACTCGGACTTGGAAGTTATGCGTTTCGCTGGAGCATTGGCAGTCCCGCGTTCCGCCCGGATACGCCCGCAACGCTCGCCGACGTCATCGACGAAACCGCAGAACTGGGATGCTCCCTCCTACAGATCGCCGACAGCACTGAGCTGGAGGCAATGTCGAACTCCGAGATGCGGGAGCTTCGTGCGCAAGCCGAGCATCGGGGTGTGCGACTTCAAACCGGCACTTCCGGGCTGACGAACGAACGTATGTTGCGCTACCTGGCCATCACGAGGGCTCTCGGCGGAGACATGGTGCGACTTGTGCTTGACTCCGATGATGCGCACCCTGGCCGGGCTGCCGCTGAGGTGATTCTTAGGTCTGTGGCACCGCGCTTCGAGGACAAGGGCGTGGCGATCGCGATCGAGAATCATTTCCTGACGCCGAGTCCCCGGCTGGTTGAGATCATCCAGAACGTGGCCAGCCCCGCCGTTGGGGCTTGCCTCGATACCGCTAACTCGGTGATGATCGGCGAATGGCCGGCGACCACCATAGAATTGCTTGCTCCGTACGTGCTGTGCATGCACTTGAAGGATTACGCGGTCGTTCCTGATGAACATGGTGTCGGCGGCCATGTCGTGGGCCGGCTCCTGGGAGAGGGTTCCCTCGACATAAAAGCAGCACTCGCTGCGGTGCGTCCGGCCGACGAGAGGCTCCATGGCGAACTCGCGGTCGTGCTCGAACAATGGCTCCCACTGCACGAGGATCCCAAGGCCACGGTTAAGGAGGAACGGCGCTGGCGAGAAATCAATGTCGCACGGGCGCAGGGGTACATCGGTGCTGTGCGGTCGGGTGAGCGGCCGTCATGATGCCAGCGGGAAAGCGTGTAGTGGCAGACAACAAAGACTGCGTCGAGACCCCTTCCGCATTGGAGCGTACGTACGCTCGCCTGCGCCAGCTCATCCTGCAGGGGGAGTTCGGACCCGGCGAGCGCCTTACCGGTGCGCGGTTGTCCGAGCTGCTAGGAGTCAGCCGCACGCCGGTGCGTGCCGCGCTTGTGAGGCTGGAAGCCGAGGGGCTGGTCGAGTCAACGGCCGGTCACTCTGCTCGAGTCCGGGGGATGAACACCTCGGAGGTCGAGCATGCCTATGACGTGGCGGCGGGACTCGAAGGCATGCTCGTCTATCGACTTGCCGCGCAGGGGACGGAAGAGCAGTTCGAGGAGATATCAGACGCAGTCGTCCAGATGGAGCAAGCGGCAACTTCCGGAAACAATCACGCCTGGGTGGTGGGCGATATGCGCTTCCACCGGTTACTTGCCGAGTACGGGAACAACCCGCTGCTCAGCCTCATGTTGGAGCGTGTCGACACCATCATCGGTCGACTGCGCTTCCTCTCGCTGCACGTCATCCCGCAGGGCGCACAGATGTCTGCACACGAACATCGCGCGGTCACCGATGCGATGTTCGGACGCGACGGAGAACGGGCTCGCCACGTTCACCAAGTCCATTGGGAACGGGTCCGCGAAGCGAATACTCACTTCTTGCGTCAAGGATTTTCGGGAAGTGCGGGATACCTGTTCAGGACCTAGATCAGTCGGAAGGAGCAGCCAGCAGTGAAGATGACTGCACGACGTGCGCTGAATTGCGCAACGCCCCAGATATCGCATTATGTGTAAGTACCATCACCTCAATGATGAGACTGGAGATACTGTGTCGCGCTACAGGTCAGGAGTTCGGACGAAGTCTCGGCGGACGGTCACGGCGGCTCTCGTGGCGACAGGGGCCCTCATTATCGCCGGGTGTAGCAGCGGAGGCGCACCGAGCAAAGGCGCGGTATCGGGCCAACACTGCGGGACGCTCACGTATGCCAGCTGGGAATGGGTAGAGCCTGTTCGGGGGGCGCAGATCTGGGATGCGGTCTCTGCCTATACCAAAGCATACCCCTGTGTTACGCTGAAACAGCAGGCTGTCAGCCGGGCAGACTACGACAAGACGATGAGTACCCAGATTGGTGCGGGTAGCGGCCCCGACGTGTTGATCATTGCGGACCCGGCTCTTCCTACGCTCGTTGCGGGTGGGGCTTTGGCGCCTTTGGACGGGGTGCTGCCCGCGGACGAGACGAAGGCTCTGCGAGCGAATAACGCCGACTACAAATTCAATGGGAAGCAGGTCAGCCTGATCTGGGAAACATCTCCATACGCTCTGTTTTGGAATAAGAAGATCATAGCGGATGCGGGCGTGACCCCGCCAACGACTTTCGAGGAACTCGTCCAAGCGGCGAAAACTGTGAAAGAGAAGACAGGTAAGACCGGTTTCGTAGTGCGCTCACAGATGAACGAAGCAAGCGCCTGGTGGACCGACTTCACCAACTGGCCCGCTGGATTTGGCGGCGGATGGTCTAAGAACGGCAAGCTCACGATCAACAGTGCCGAGAACATACAGGCAGTGGCCGCGCTAAAGGAAATCTACACCTCAGGCGCCTTCGGAGTCGGTGACGATGCCTCCACATACCGCAGCAAGTTCGGCGCTGGTGAGGTGGGTTTCATTATTGACAATTCGAACATACCCTTCCAAACAGTCACCAACAACAATGTCGTGCCATCGTCGGACGTCGGAGCAAGCGTTCTCCCGTTTCCGAGCGGCTCATCAGCGTACGTGGGGAACTCCCTCGGGATCAACGTGCATTCGAAGAATATAACGCTCGCACAGGATTTTATCCGATGGGCGTACTCGAAGCAGGCGCAGTTGAGTTTCGCTGATGCCTTGTTCCCGGCCACAGTCGGGACCGATGTGACCGCGCCACAGAGCAAGATCGATGCAAACCCGTGGGTCGCGGCATTCTATAAGCAAGGTGAAAACGCGCAGGGCGCAATCATCAAGGGATTCGAGGCCAAGACCCAACCGATCAGCACTATAGTCTTGACGCAGGTCTCGAAGGTGCTCACTACCAACACGTCCGCAAAGGACGCAATGGACGAAGCCCAGAAAGAGGCAGAGGCTCTCCACTAGCGGCGCACCTCGAGTCGTTATGGGCGGCTGCCGCGGCGGCCACCCATAACGCGGTGCTCCGCGCCGCTTCTACGATTGGATTCGGGATGTCCGATTCTCGGACGGTTTCGGCCTCACGCCGAGGTAAGCCGCGCAACCCGCTGGCACCGTACCTGTTCATTGGCGCCGGGGTCCTTTACCTCGGGGTCTTTGCTGGCATCCCTGTCCTCAAGGGCTTGCAGCTGAGTTTTACCAACACACAATTAGTCAACCCCGGGGGCGGATCCTATGTCGGATTCGGCAACTACGGTGCGCTGCTGGGTAGCGATGCATTCCTCAAATCGGTCGTCACGACGCTGATCTACACTTTCTTCACGGTGATCGGCTCTCTGCTGCTCGGCATGGTGTCCGCTGTGGTGCTCAACCGGGCGTTCCCGGGTCGCGTGCTCGCCCGGGCCGTGATCGTGATGCCATGGGCCGTGCCGACTGTTGCAGTCGTGTTGGTGTTCCGGTGGATCTTTAACGACTCCACGGGTATCGCCAACCAGGCGCTAGGCGCGCTAGGGATCGGTTCAGTTGGGTGGCTGACCGACCCCAGTTATGGCATGGTCTCCGTGCTGATTGCGACCATCTGGAAGGTTTCGCCCTTTGTAATGCTCGTCGTTCTGGCTGCGTTGCAGTCGGTTCCCGATGAACTGTACGAAGCCACGCGGGTCGACGGCGCCGACATGTTCAGCACTTTCAAATCCGTGGTCCTTCCCTTCTTGATGCCAACGCTGCGTATCGTCGGTTTGCTAATGGCAATCTGGTCGTTCCGGCGGTTTGAGATTATCTGGCTGCTCACCGGTGGCGGCCCAGTGGATGCGACGAACACTGTCGTCATCAACGTCTACCGGCAGGCGTTCTATAACAATCAGCTAGGGCTAGGCGCTGCAGTGGGGATGCTAGGACTGGTGCTATCGCTCCTCGTAACCCTCGTCTACTTCTTCCTGGAGATGCGTTCGGAACGACAGAATCGGGTGGCGACATGATCGGCCGCAGAAACCTCGGGACGGGGACGCGCGTGTTTCTTGCGATCCTTCTCGCAGTTCTGGCAGGATCGCCGCTCTTCTGGATCGTCAACACAGCGATCACACCAAACGCTGTGCTCTATCGGGGTGGGCAGGCACTTGTCCCAGATCTGACCCGCTCGGCCAAGGTATTTGCGATCCTGACGACCGACACGCCCTTCCTCCATTGGATGGGCAACTCCGCGGTTGTCGCGCTCGGCACGACACTGCTCAGCCTGCTTATGGCGACGCTCGCGGCGTACGCCCTGTCGCGGTACAAGTTTGTTGGCAAAGGCGTCATGGGCTTCGGCTTCTTCGCCACCCAGATGCTCCCCGAGGCACTGCTCGTCGTCCCTCTCTACTCCCTCTTCACGACGCTAGGGTTGCTCAACCACCTGTATGGTCTCGTTTTGGTGGACACCGCGTTCGAGATGCCTATCGCCATGTTCATCCTGAAGGCAGCGATAGATGCCATCCCGTTTGAAATGGAGGAGTCGGCTCGAGTGGACGGATGCGGACCTCTGAGCATCCTGCAGATTGTGGTCGTTCCCCTGATCGCGCCTTCAATGGCGGCGGCCGCTGTCATCAGCTTCTTCGACGGCTGGAACGAATATCTGTTCGCGACTACGTTCATCAGCGATCCCCAGAGCTGGACCGCATCAACGGGGTTGGCTTCGTTCATCGGGGAGTATCTGACCCCACTGGACACGGTCTTTAGTGCCGCTTTCGTCTTCACGGTTCCAGCCATTGTGTTCTTTCTTCTCATGCAGCGCAAGATCGTTTCCGGTCTGACTGCGGGATCAGTCAAGGGGTAAAGCGGATGCCAACAATTACGTTTGACGGCGTATCGAAGAGCTTTGGCGCGAATCGGGTCATCACAGGGTTCACTGCAACGGTTCCGGATAGGGATTTCCTGGTGTTGCTCGGTCCCTCCGGGTGCGGCAAGTCCACGATGCTTCGGATGATTGCAGGGCTGACCGACATCAGTTCCGGCGAGTTGCGTTTCGACGACACGATAATGAATAAACTGTCGCCCAAGCAGCGTAATATTGCCTTCGTTTTTCAATCCTACGCACTCTATCCACACATGAGCGTTCGATCCAATATCGCGTTCCCGCTGCTGATGGATCACTTCCGCTGGTGGCACCACATTCCAATCGTGGGTGGTTTTGCCCGCCGCGCGATTTTGAAGAGGCCGGGCGGCGTTTCGGAGAAAGTTGATCAGGTAGCAGGGATGCTTGAACTCACTGACTACCTTGACCGCAAGCCGAGGGCGCTCTCGGGTGGTCAACGGCAGCGGGTGGCGTTGGGACGTTCGTTAGTTCGCGAGCCTGCCGTGTATTTGCTCGACGAGCCGCTCAGCAATCTGGATGCCAAGCTTAGAACTCAGATGCGAGCGGAGATCTCAGCGCTCCACGCCAGAGTTAAGAAGACCTTCATCTATGTGACCCACGACCAGGTGGAGGCGATGACGATGGGCACGACGATCATCGTGCTTAGCGAGGGCGTGATACAACAATATGGCAGTCCAAAGGAGATCTACGACGAGCCAGCTAATGTTTTCGTGGCCAGGTTCATCGGCTCTCCGCCGATGAACCTGTTCGCCGCCGAGGTGCGAGAGGATGGGCTCGTCGTCGCGGGACTGGCGGTATCCAACTCGCGCGAGACTGCGGCACGGCTGCGGGCCGTCGGCCGGTCCACGATTCAGTTGGGCGTACGGGCGGAAAAGATCTCTGTTGACGCCGCCAAGGAGCCTATTGCCAATGCCTTAGGTGCATATGTGGCAGTTGTCGAACACCTTGGTTCTGAGACTGTTGCTGGTTTCAAGTTCGGGGCGATGGGCGAGCACTCTGAGGTGGGTGCAGCCGCATCCCGCGATCTCCACTACGCTAAACTGATCGGCGACGTCCCGCTCACTGTCGGCCAGGTCTGTCAGATCGGCTTCGATATTGGAGACGCTGTGTGGTTCGACAGCAACTCGGGCGAACGCATTGCCCTGTAGCCCGTGATTGACATAATTGCTCGCTGGCGTTGCGGGTTGTAAGGCTGTTTCTTGTGCGGTGAGGGTGGTGGGGGATGATCTCATCGGCGTTCTTGGTCCAGGTGAATGGGTGGGCGCGGTCGTTCGAGCCGTCGATGCCGACGCCGATGGCGGTCTCGAGGTCCTTGACGCTGTGGAACAGCCCACGCCGGATCGCCTGCCTGGTGGCGATCTCGAAGAAGATGTCGATTACAGAGATTATGTTCATGCACGCGGCGTGGATTGTCGATCATGCGTGAATACTGGCAGTGATGATGGCTGTGGTGTCACCGGTCGGGCCTGGCTCGAATATTGGCTGGCGCCGATGGGTTGTCCTGCAGTGAGATCGACACGGCCCGCGCGACTACACCGTTGTGCATGCAGCCGGGCGGGCGGTGTCACTTCCGTAGGAGGTTGTCGCTGAGCCCCGCCAGTGTGTTGTCCGCCGCGCCCGACCGGTGCGTGCAGTCCATACCGCCATGAGAGGAGCGCCATGACCTCGATGACGCAACAGGGGGACTGCTGAGGGTTTGGTTGTCACCTTGACCTGCCTCACGGATTGGTTACCTCGGGGGATTGAGGATCGGGCCTGTTCTGGAAGGCTCCGATCATGCCAAGACCGTATCGGGCGGAGTTCCGCGCCCGTGCCGTCGCACTGGTGAGGGCCGGCCGGCCGATCAGCCGCGTCGCAGTCGACCTGGGCATCAGCGAAGGCGGCCTGCACAACTGGGTCCGTCAGGACCGCATCGACCGCGGAGAGCTTTCCGGCGTCACGTCCGCAGAGAGCGCCGAGCTGTCCCGCGCCAAGCGGCGGATACGCGAGCTTGAGCTCGAGGTCGAGATCCTCCGCAGGGCGTCAGCCTTCCTGACGGAGGACCGGCCGCACCCAAAAGGGTTCACCCGGTGATCGACCGAGTTGTCGACGCCGGGCTGCCCGCCAAGGTCTGCTGTCGCGTCCTGGGGG
>Ga0066797_1000549_pt1 | contig 11199 bp, 11 predicted proteins | sample PersoiDNA2013193_FD_76335 | JGI IMG/M metagenome (GOLD analysis project Ga0066797, IMG submission 76335) | Permafrost soil microbial communities from the Arctic, to analyse light accelerated degradation of dissolved organic matter (DOM) -... | ecosystem: Environmental > Terrestrial > Soil >... | reverse complement strand
GCCCGATCCCGGCCAGCAGCAGCCCGTAGAGATCGAAGCGCTCGGGGTCCTCGCTGCGGATCGGGTCGATGTAGCGCAGCGCCATGAAGATGCCGAGCAGGCCGATCGGGATATTGATGAGAAAGATCCAGTGCCAGGAGAAACAGGTGGTGATGAAGCCGCCGAGCGGCGGACCGATCACCGGGCCGATCAGCGCCGGCACCGTGACCCACGCCATCGCGTTCACCAGCGCGCTCTTGTCGATGGAACGCAGCAGCACCAGCCGCCCGACCGGCGTCATCATCGCGCCGCCGATGCCCTGCAGGATGCGCGCGATCACGAAATCGGTGACCGAGGAGGACAGTGCGCAGCCGATCGAGCCCACCATGAAGACGCCGATCGCGAGCTGAACACCATGCGGGCGCCGAAGCGATCGGCGGTCCAGCCCGAGGCTGGAATGAACACCGCCAGCGACAGCAGATACGAGGTGATGGCGAGCTTCAGCGTCAGCGGGCTGGTGCCGATATCGGCGGCGATCGCCGGCAGCGAGGTCGCAATCACCGTCGAATCCATGTTCTCCATGAACAGGGCGGTGGCCACGATGAGCGGGATCAGGCGTTCTTTGTTCATCCGGATGCGAAGGAGAGGGGCGGAAGGGGCGGGGTGCTGCGGCTTAACACCCCGTGGCCGCGCCGGCTATCGCCGAACCCGGCCAAGCAGCTAAATCCTGCGTGACCATCACGATCCCGACCCTGTTTCGGCCCGCGTCAGGAAAGCCCATGAAATCAACGGCCTGCAGCTCCGCTTCAATTCTCTGCGGAAAAGCCCGCAACCCCTTTGATTCGTCATGGGGCCATGCTATCGACCGCCGCCAACCCTACCGATGGGCGATTCGACGGCGATGCCAGTGGCGTCGCCGAAGTTTCTTTTCATCCCTAAGGTTCTAGCGCGGCGATCGGGCCGCTGAATGGAGTTGGCAATGGCGGTAGTTCAGGGGATTCGCGAAGCCTATACGTTCGACGACGTGCTGCTGAAGCCGGGCCTTTCGGACATCCTGCCTTCGGAAGCCGATATCCGCTCCTACGTCACCCGCTCGATCCCGCTCAACATTCCGATCATCGCCTCGGCGATGGATACCGTCACCGAAGCGCGGATGGCGATCGCCATGGCGCAGGCCGGCGGCGTCGGCGTGATCCATCGCAATTTCGACGTCGAAGGCCAGGCCGCCCAGGTGCGGCAGGTCAAGAAGTTCGAATCCGGAATGGTGGTCAATCCCCTGACCATCGGTCCCGATGCGATGCTGTCGGACGCGCTGTCGCTGATGAATGATCATGGTTTCTCGGGCATTCCGGTGGTCACCGGCGCATCCAAGGGCATCCCCGGCAGGCTGGTCGGCATCCTCACCAACCGCGACGTGCGGTTCGCCACCGACCCGCGCCAGAAGATTTCCGAGCTGATGACGCACGAGAATCTCGTCACCGTGCGCGAAGGCGTCAGCCAGGACGAAGCCAAGCGGATGCTGCACAAGCATCGGATCGAGAAACTGCTGGTGGTCGACGATCAGTACCGCTGCGTCGGCCTGATCACCGTGAAGGACATGGAAAAGGCGGTCGCCCATCCGCTGGCCTGCAAGGATGCGCAGGGCCGCCTGCGCGTCGCTGCCGCCACCACCGTCGGCGAGGGCGGCTTCGAGCGCACCGAGCGGCTGATCGACGCCGGCGTCGATCTGATCGTGGTGGACACCGCGCACGGCCATTCCTCGCGGGTGCTCGATGCCGTCAACCGCATCAAGCGGCTTTCCAACGCGGTGCAGGTGATCGCCGGCAATATCGCCACGCAGGATGGCGCGCAGGCGCTGATCGATGCCGGGGCGGATGCGATCAAGGTCGGCATCGGCCCGGGGTCGATCTGCACCACCCGCATCGTCGCCGGCGTCGGCGTGCCGCAACTGACCGCGATCATGGATGCGGTCGAGGCGGCCAAGAAAGCCAATGTCTCCGTGATCGCCGACGGCGGCATCAAATACTCCGGCGATCTGGCCAAGGCGCTGGCCGCTGGCGCCGACATCGCCATGGTCGGATCGCTGCTGGCCGGCACCGACGAGACGCCGGGCGAGGTGTTCCTGTGGCAGGGCCGCTCCTACAAGGCCTATCGCGGTATGGGCTCGGTCGGTGCGATGGCGCGCGGCTCCGCCGACCGCTACTTCCAGCAGGACATCAAGGACACGCTGAAGCTGGTGCCGGAGGGCATCGAGGGCCAGGTGCCGTACAAGGGCCCGGTCGCCAACGTCATGCATCAGCTTGCCGGCGGCCTGCGCGCGGCGATGGGATATGTCGGCGCACGAAACCTCGCCGAGTTCCATGCCAAGGCGCAGTTCGTGCGCATCACCGGCGCGGGCCTGCGCGAGAGCCACGTCCACGACGTCACCATCACGCGGGAAAGCCCGAACTACCCCGGCGGGGTGTAATTGCCGGGGGCCAAATAGCCCCCACAAGGGCGGCGAAACGCGGTATTGTTCGGCGGGATCGCCGCGCCGCCGCAAAATGGCTGCGCCTGCTTCTGCCTTGCGGTTTTGCGGTTTCTCTCAACGAAGTTCAAACAAGAAGTTGGTTATCATGGTCGATTGGTCGGACGACAGGATTGCGGCGCTTTCGGATCAGGATCTGAAGAATCTGCTGGCCAACGCGGTACGCAAATCCGCCGCTCCCGTCGTCGCCCAGTGCGAGGCCGAGATCGAGAAGCGCAACGCCGCCAAGCCGCGCAAGACGCCGAAGCCGCGCACCGAGGTGAAGGAATTCGAGCACGACATGTCCGGCCAGCTTGCCGCGGTCGGCAAGGAGATGGCCGAGAAGTACGATCTGTCGGAGGAGACCGCGAAGGCGAAATCGGCCGACGTCAAGGGATTCCGATCCCACAAGCTGCTCGACGCCAAGGGTTTTGCAAAACTCGGCGGACACCAGCGCGACGGCTCGGTCGCGGTCGATCGCTATATCTCCTACCGGCTCGGCAACGGCATCGTGTCGCTCGGGGTCTGGCTGTTGAAGGACGCGCCGATCGAGGATCACGAGTTTCACGTCAGCGCGCCCGCCGGAATGATCGAGGGCGGCAAGGCTTTCGCTGAAGTCCGGCCCGGAATTTCCGAGAAGGAAGCGCAGGAGACACGCCAGATGCGCGCCTTCAAGGACCTGCCGAGCGCCGCCGCGGCATTCGACGCGGCACTGGCGAAGCTCACGGCTTGAATTCGGTCGTCATTCCGGGGCGATGCGAAGCATCGAACCCGGAATCTCGAGATTCCCCGATGCGCAATTGCGCATCTGAGGTCTGGTCCTTCGGACCATCCCGGAATGACGCAATCTCTACCGCGCTCCCTCCACAATGACGAATCCAAAAAGTCGAGGAAACAAATGTCCCAATCCGCAAAACGCGTCGTTCTCGTCTCTCGCCCCGTGGGCGAACCCAAGACCTCGGATTTCCGCATCGAGGACTACGCGATGCCGACCCCCGGCGACGGCGAGGTCCTGCTGCGCACCATCTGGCTGTCGCTCGATCCCTATATGCGCGGGCGCATGAGCGACGGTCCGTCCTATGCCGCGCCGGTGCCGATCGGCGGGGTGATGGAAGGCGGCACGGTGTGCGAGGTGATCGCCTCCAACAATCCGGGTTTTGCCAAGGGCGACGTCGTGCTGGCGCGCGCCGGCTGGCAGACCCATGCGCTGTCGGACGGCAAGGGTCTGGCGAAGATCGATCCGAAGCTCGGTCCGGTCTCCGCGGCGGTGGGCGTGCTCGGCATGCCCGGCATGACCGCCTATACCGGCCTCTTGGACATCGGCAAGCCGCAGGCGGGCGAGACCGTGGTGGTCGCCGCCGCCTCCGGCGCGGTCGGCTCCGCGGTCGGACAGATCGCAAAGATCAAGGGCGCGCGTGCCGTCGGCATCGCGGGCGGCAAGGACAAATGCGACTACGTCAGGAATGAGCTCGGTTTCGACGATTGCCTCGATCACCGCGATCCCGATCTGGCGGCAAAACTGAAGGCGGCCTGCCCGAAGGGCATCGACGTCTATTTCGAGAATGTCGGCGGCGCGGTGTTCGAGGCGGTGTTCCCGCTGCTCAACGCCTTCGCCCGCATTCCCGTGTGCGGCCTGATCGCGCATTACAACGACACCGAGGCGACCGCGCCGAAATGGGCTTCATCGATGATGCGCGCGGTGCTGACGAAACGCCTTACCATCCGAGGCTTCATCGTCAGCGACTTCGCCGCGCGTCACGGCGATTTCCTGCGCGACATGTCGGGCTGGGTGCGCGAGGGCAAGGTCAAGCATCGCGAATTCATCACCGAGGGCCTCGACAGCGCCCCGTCCGCGTTCATGGGGCTCCTGAAGGGCGCCAATTTCGGCAAGCAGCTGGTGCGGGTCGGGCCGGACAAGGCCTGAGCGGGTATCCCGCGCGGTCCCGGGCGTTTCGGTTTGTCTTTTGACGAGGCGGAGCGCCGGGCGGCTATGCCCCGGTCCGGGCTGATTTCTCGTTTTCCGGGGCGATGAGGGAATCCAGATCGACGTCGATCTGGCCCGGCGCCTTGAGGTGCCGCACCTCGAAACTGTCGGGCCGGAAACGGTATTCCACCAGCCCGACCTCCTTGATGCCGATCACCTCCTGCCGCTTGTCGGATATGATAAAGCCCGCCGAAGGCGCCCAGATGTGCCGCGCGTGGCGATGGGTGAAATCTCTGATCTGGTGCACATGGCCGCTGGCGACCAGCCTGAGGTCGACGGCATCCAGCATCTCGATCAGGCGGCTGCGCTGCGGCATCGGCACGTAGCGGATCGCGGACGCCGCCAGCTCGGGATCGCCGGGCGTGGTGAGGAACAGCGGTTTGTGCAGGAACAGCGCCACCGGCCGGCCGGCCGCGCCGCCAAGCTGCGATGCGAGCCAGTCGAACTGCTCGGCCTCGCTCGCAAGGCCGGTATTCATGATCAGCGAATTGAGGCCGACAAAACACCAGCCGGCGGCCTCGAAATGCCAGCGGTCCTCGCCGAAGGCGGCGAGGAAGGCCTGCCGACCGCCCTCGCTGGCCGGATGGGACGGGGTGGGGCCGACCGCGGTCGGGTTGTCGCCGATGTCGTGATTGCCGGGCAGACAGCGGCAGGGAACCGGAAGAGCCGCGTGCAGCGCCCGGGCAAATTCGAGGTCGTCCGGGCTGGTCGGGGCGTCGAAGGCGAGGTCGCCGGAGTTGACGACGAGATCGGGGCGGCTGGCATCGATGTATTCGCTCACCCGGTGAAAATTGCCGGTCAAGGCCGGCAACCTCCGGGCGAGGTGGGTGTCGGAAATCTGGGTCAGTCGGAACTCGGACATCGAACCTCCTTCCGGCCGGACGTGGGGAGCGTGACCCAAACGTCACAGCCGCTTTGAAATCAGGCCAGTGGCGTATTTCCGACGCTTGACCGGGCCCCGGCGGGGTTGAATTATTAGAGTATTTTCAAGGTGTGACAGATGTTTGAGATCAGTATTTTATGCGTGATCGTTTTGGCGGCTGGTTACTGGGTGGCGCTCTGGCTGATGGGCCGTCACGACGACGTCTTGCATGGCGATTTCGTCCATGCCGAGCGGGAGCCGCAATCCGCGCCGTTGCCGGCAGCGCAGGCCGGCGATCCCGATAGCCTGCAATCGCTCCTGACCGCCATCAAGCAGGATCTGAAGGACGCCGCGCAACTATAACTGCCGTCGATCGTTTCCCTGGGATCGGCCAGTCTCCGGATTTGCCGCCAACGTCGGGCTGCCGATCGCTCCGGCGGTCGCCACCGCCCCGTTGGCGCGGACCGCCTATCGGAGGCGTAATCCGGGTCAGCATAATATTAAGATAAAGTTCTCATTGTTGCTCTACAGAGGCGTCGGGATTCGGGCTGCGCCAATCAGAACTGCGAAGTCAAGGATGGTTGCAACATGAAACCTCGAATCACGATTTCGCGTGCGATCCTTGCATTCGGCCTGCTCACGATCGTCGGTCTGGTCGCGGTGATTTTTGCGAGCAATTACGCGCTCTCGCAGCTCAAGGTCGGCGGCCCGATCTACGACAAGATCAAGCTCGGCAACGATCTGGTCGCCGACATTCTTCCCCCTCCGGAATATGTCATCGAAGCCTATCTCGAGGTGACCCTCGCGCTACAGGACCCGTCATCATTGGCGGCGCGTCGCGAGCGGCTGGTGCAATTGAAAAAGGACTATGACGAACGTCGCGACTTCTGGTCGAAGTCGGACCTCGATCCCGGGATCAAGGCCAGGCTTGTCGAGAAATCGCACGGCGATGTCCAGCGCTTCTGGAATCTGACGGAGCAGTCATTCTTGCCCGCTTTGGCCAAGGCCGATACCGCGGCGGCGGCGAAATCATACGCGGAGATCACGACGGCCTATACGGCGCATCGCGCCGTGATCGACGAGATCGTCAAACAAACCAATGACGACAACGCCGCCGCTGAAGCCGGTGCCACCAGTCGGGTCAAGTTCTTTACGATCATTCTCTGGAGCATTTCCGCGTTTGTGCTGGTCGTGGTCGGTGGCGGAATTGCCGGTGTCGCGAAAGGCGTCATCCAGCCGATCGTCAGGATGACCGTCGCCATGCAGCGTCTTGCCGGCGGCGAATTGGAAGGCGAAATTCCCTCCCTCGGCCGCAAGGACGAGGTCGGCGCCATGGCCAGCGCATTGCAGGTCTTCAAGGAAAATGCCCTGCGGGTGAAGGAGATGGAAGTCGCGCAAACGTCTTCAGCAAGGAAATCCGAGGAAGCTCGAAAAGCCGCCATGCAGCAGGTGGCGGCCGGTTTCGAGAAGGCGGTTGGAACGATCCTGAAGACCGTAGCATCTGCGTCTGCGGACATTGAAGCCTCCGCCGGCAGCCTGACCAGGACTGCGGAAACGACGCAGCAGCTGTCCGCGACGGTTGCGGCGGCATCCGAACAGTCGTCGTCGAATGTGCAGTCGGCGGCCGCCGCATCCGAGGAAATGGCGTCTTCGGTCGAGGAGATCAGCCGGCAGGTTCACCAATCCAAGAGGATCGCCCTGGCCGCGGTCGAGCAGGCCGAGCAGACCAATGTCCGGATATCCGAGCTATCCCAGTCGGCAAGCCGTATTGGCGAAGTCGTCAAGATGATAACGGCGGTTGCCGAACAGACCAATCTGCTGGCCCTTAACGCCACGATCGAGGCTGCCCGTGCGGGCGAAGCCGGACGCGGTTTCGCGGTGGTGGCGTCCGAGGTCAAGGCGCTGTCGGCGCAAACCGCCAAGGCGACCGAAGAGATCGCCACTCAGGTCACGCAGATGCAGGCGGCCACCGAACTTTCCGTCTCCGCCATCAAGGAGATCGGCAGCACCATCGCGCAAATCTCCGGGATATCGACCGCGATTGCGGAGGCGGTCGAAGAGCAGGGTGCTGCGACGCAGGAGATCGCCCGCAACATTCAACAGGCCGCGGCCGGAGCTACGCATGTGACCGGGAGCATCGGCGAGGTCAATCGTGGCGCGGTCGATACCGGCGTCGCGGCAGGACAGGTTCACGGCCTTGCGGTATCGCTGTTGGCGGAAAGCAATCATCTCGACGGCGAGGTTGAACGCTTCCTGCAGACGATTCGGGCGGCCTGAGGCCGGTAGGGAGCACCGGCTCAAAGCACCCGGTAGCGGATCGCAAAAGCGTCGTTCTGCTGGCTGCGGGTTTCCTCGCCGGTGGTCGGCGAGGCGACCCGATCGGCGAGATGCCAGGGGCCGAACTGATCGGAGCGCGACGGGTTTGCCGCCAGCCGCAGCTTGAATTCGCAGGTGGCCTGTCCCGGCAGGTTGAGGATCACGACGCGGTCGCGGGTCCGGTAGTCCAGCGGAACCGATCCCCTGAGCACGCCGCGGCCATTGCCTTCCGGCGACAGCGCGCCTTGCACCTGCGCCAGGGTCTGGTTGCGGTCGGTATGCAGTTCGACCTGGGTGTCGGCAATCACGGACAGCGCCGCCTGCGGCAGCCGGATTTCGAATTCGACCGCAGGGCTGGTCGGATTGATGCCGAGATAGGCCAGCGCGGCATGCCGCATGTCGTAGGCCACGAAGGCCACCAGCGCGAGCACCAGGGCGGCGGCGAGGCCGTGCCGGAGCACGTCGCGCGGGCTGCGGTAACGGATGCGGAAATAGACACTCAGCACGATCGCCACCGCCAGCGCCGTGGCGACCCCCGCAAGCCCCGACATCACCATGCCGAGCCCGCCATCCGCGCCGTCACCGGCGAAAAGTCCGGTAAAGTCGCCGATCATCTTGAGAAAGGAAGCCACGGATTCGCCGGGCAACTCGGCCATATGGGCCGCGCCGAGCAGGAGGGGGGAGGTCAGGTTCATCGCAACTGTCTCGCGTGATGCGCCGATACCGGTTCGGGACTGAAATAACTGGAACTATCGTGGGTTGGTCACGGCAACGGCGATGCTGGTTCAACGCCCGGGCGGTGGATTTATTGTAAGTCGGGCATGCTGCCGCTATAGCGGGGGACCCGCGCTCTGCGCGCCCCGGAGGAGGATTTCGATGTCCGTTCAAATGGTTTTGCTGCCGGTCTTTGTCCTGGTCGGGCTTGCTTTCGCGCTGTTGCTGGGCATGGTGGCGGCGCGCGGCCGCGCGCGGGGCAGCGGGGAAGCCGGCGTCCGGGATGGCGCCTCGGGCCAGCGGAACTGGCCCGCCGGCGTCACCCAGGTCGGCGACTGCTTCAGCAACCAGTTCGAAGTTCCGCTGCTGTTCTACATCCTGATCGCGCTAGCGCTGCCGCTGCGCCACGCCGACCTGTTCATCGTGCTGATGTCCTGGGTGTTCGTGGTGACGCGCTTCGTCCATGCCGGGATCTTCGTCACCTCCAACAATATCCGGCAGCGCGGGCTGGCGTGGTTCGCCGGCGTGCTGGTGCTGCTGGCGATGTGGATCTATTTCGCCCTGAGAATCCTTTTGCTGATCTGACGCGCTTGACGCGCCACTCGAACCGAAAGCCCTAGATGACCCCCGCAGCGCGGCTTTCCGCCGCCATTGAACTGATCGAAACCATCGACGCCGAACGCGTCCCCGCGGCCAAGGCGCTGAAGGAATGGGGCACCGCGCATCGCTTTGCCGGCTCCGGCGACCGCGCCGCGATCTCCGGCCTGATCTGGGACGTGCTGCGCCGGCGCGCCTCCTCGGCCTGGCTGATGGACGCCGATACGCCGCGCGCGCGGCTGCTCGGCATGCTGAAGCTCGAGCGCGGCATGGACGCCGACGCCATCGCCGCGCTCTGCGACGGCGCCCGGTTCGCGCCGGAGCCCCTCAGCGAGGCCGAGCGCTCGGCGCTGACAGCGCGATCCCTCGAAGGCGCGCCGGCCCACATCGCCGGCGACTATCCGGAATGGCTCGACGGCTACCTCGCCGACGTGTTCGGCGACGACCGCGTCGCCGAGGCGACCGCGATGGCCAGCCGCGCCCCGCTCGACCTGCGCGTCAATACGCTGAAGGCCAAACGCGAAAAGATGCTGACTTCGCTCGCCCATCTCGGGGTTCGGCCGACGCCATGGTCGCCGGTCGGCCTGCGCATCGACCTCGGCGCCGACGCCCGCAATATCGGAATCCATGCCGAGGAGGATTTCATCAAGGGCGCGGTTGAAGTGCAGGATGAGGGTTCGCAAGTGGCGGCCTTGTTGTCGGCGGCAAAACCCGGCGAGCAGGTGATCGATCTCTGCGCCGGGGCCGGCGGCAAGACGCTGGCGCTGGCGGCGATGATGCAGGGCAAGGGCCGGCTGATCGCCACCGACCACGACAAGCGCCAGCTGGCACCGATCTACGAGCGGCTGTCGCGCGCTGGCGTCCATAATTGCGACGTGCGCACGCCGAAGGGCCCGGACGACACCCTGAACGACATCCATGCCTCCGCCGACCTCGTGCTGATCGACGCGCCCTGCACGGGAACCGGCACCTGGCGGCGCAACCCCGACGCCAAATGGCGGATGCGCCCGGGCGCACTGGAGGTACGGCTGAAGGACCAGGCCACCGTGCTCGACCGCGCCGCGGCCCTGGCCAAACCCGGCGGCCGGATCGCCTACATCACCTGCTCGGTGCTGCCGCCGGAGAACGGCGAGCAGATCCGAAGTTTTGTCAAACGCCATCCGGAATTTTCCGTGGTGCCGCCGGCGCAGACCGTGACGGTGCTGTGGGACAAGGCGGAAGAATTCGCCGCCGCCACGCTGCAATCCGCCGAAGGCCTGCTGATGACCCCGCGCCGCACCGGGACCGACGGGTTTTTCGTCGCGGTGCTGAAGCGGTCGGCATCCTGAGTCGCCAACGCGTCATTGCGAGCGAAGCGAAGCAATCCAGTCGTAGGGTGGGCAAAGGCGCTCTTGCGCCGTGCCCACCATCTACGAATGGTGGGCACGCTTCGCTTTGCCCACCCTACGATTCTTCGCGTCGCTTCCTCAATCCACGATGAAGATCTTCGCCCCGGTCGCCGTCGACGAGCGGTGCGCGGCGTCGCCGAGGTCGGAGACCTGGTAGCTCATGCCCGGCGTGAGCTTGAAGGTGCGGCCGTCGCGCAATTCGGTGTTGAGCTCGCCTTCGACGACATAGAGCACGTGGCCACGGTCGCACCAGTGATCGGCGAGGTAGCCCGGCGTATACTCGACCATCCGGATCCGCAGGTCGCCGATGTCGAGGGTGCGCCAGAGGGCTTGCCCGGTTTCGCCCGGATGAGTCGTCGCGGCGACCCGGCTCCAGTCGGTGACGGTGAAGGGCGTGGTTGGAATCTTCATGAGGAAAGCCTTGCATCGTTGGATCGCAAATTAGGTCAATATTACTGTCCTAATAAGACCCTGTCCATGCCTGCAGAAGAATGTGGGTCAGTCGTTAGCCGCGGTTGCGAGGCCGCCGCCCGTCGCGTACTTCCTCTGCATGACAGCAGCACAGCCAGCCCAGCAGTCGGCGCCTTCCGTGGCCTCGGCGCATGACAAGATTCTGATCGTCGATTTTGGCAGCCAGGTGACGCAACTGATCGCGCGCCGGGTTCGGGAGGAGGGCGTCTATTCCGAAATCGTGCCGTTCCAGAAGGCGGAAGCGGCGTTCCTTGAGATGAAGCCGAAGGCGGTGATCCTGTCCGGCGGCCCGGAATCGGTGCACGAGGCGGGCTCGCCGCGCGCGCCGCAGGCGATCTTCGATTCCGGCGTTCCCGTGCTCGGCATCTGCTACGGCCAGATG
>Ga0066797_1000548_pt1 | contig 11227 bp, 7 predicted proteins | sample PersoiDNA2013193_FD_76335 | JGI IMG/M metagenome (GOLD analysis project Ga0066797, IMG submission 76335) | Permafrost soil microbial communities from the Arctic, to analyse light accelerated degradation of dissolved organic matter (DOM) -... | ecosystem: Environmental > Terrestrial > Soil >... | reverse complement strand
TCGATCAGCGACCCCATCCGCGGTCTCCTTCCCCCTGCACACGACGGTAGAAGACCACATCACCGGTCAACCGGAAATCAGGCAAAGCACCAGGTCGGAAGTCCCTTCAGACGAACTGCACCCTTCGAGAATTGCCTCCATCACGTCGTCGGACCGGTCCGGGACGGGGACGGAGATGCCCAGGGCCTTGCGGATCTGCTCGTGCTTGCGGAGCAGCACGTTGAGCACGATGCCGTCGATGCCATTGTCCGCACCGTAGATCGTGACCGCGCGCACCGTCCGCGCCGCCTGGTTGAACCGGTCGACCCGGCCTTCGCGCTGCTCATGCCGGGTCGGGTTCCACGCTAGGTCGTAGTGGACGACCGCCTGGAACTTGTCTTGGAGGTTCACGCCTTCGGAGAGACAGTCCGTCGCTACCAGGACCGGCCGCTTGGCCCCGTCCTTCGCCAGCTTCTCGATCCGGCTCATCCGCTCGTCTGGCGGCAGCGTGCCGGTCACCGAGTCGACCTCGTAGGAGCCGCCGAGCTTCTTCTTGAGGTGCTCGGCGACGTACTCGGCCGTGTCGATGAACCGGCAGAAGATCACCGGGTTGAACCCGTCGACCAGCAGCTCCTTCACCGTCCGCTCAAGCAGGAGCAGCTTCTTGTCGTCGGCGCCCTTCAGCGCCCGGGCCCGCGCGGCAAACCGCTTGAGCCGTCGCCGGTGCGGCGTGTCGCCGTCGCCGGTGTCGGCGTCCGCGCCTGGGGTCGCGTCGGCGGACTCGAACGTCTCCTCGTCGGGCAGGTCCATGACCGCGGACCTGCCCAGGCGCTCGGCCTCGGCGATGTCCTCGGCGTCCACGTTGTCCGCCCGCGTGGTCAGCGTCTCGGCGGCCGCCGCCGGGGAGGAGGCCAGGGCGCGCAGCAGCGCGAGCGCGGACCAGTAGCGGACCCGCTGCCTGAGCTTCCCGCCTTCAGGGTCACGGACGGTTTCCCGCGCGTACGTAAGGACGTCGTCGAAGAGTTCCTTGTACGGTCCGCTGAGGCGGTACTCCTGCTCCTTCGTCTCCCGGTCCTCGGGGAACGGCGTGGACTCGTCCAGGTACTTGCGGATGTCCACTCGCCGCCGCTGCACGAAGTACTTCGCCAGCAGCTCTCGTCCCGCTACCGTCTCAAGCTCCACGCGACCGAGCGAGGGCTCCAGCAGGAAGAGCAGGTTCCTGAACCCGTCTTCCTTCCCGCTGTGCGGGGTCGCGGTGACCAGGATCAGATGCCGGGACTCGTCTTCCGCCAGCTTGGAGACCAGCTGATGCCGGAGCATGCGGGACTGGCCGCCCGCCCCGTCCGAGACGCAGGTGTGTGCCTCGTCGATGATAAGCAGGTCAGGGCAGCCGTGCCAGAACATTTCCCGCAGCCCCTGGCGCTTGATGAAGTCGGTGGACACCACGACGTTGGGGTACCGGTCGAAGAGCAGTTCGCCGGCTACCAGTCCCTTCTCCAGCTTCCTGATCGTGGACGGCAGCACCAGCTCCGCGTGAATGCCGAACTTCGTGGCCAGTTCCTGCCGCCACTGCTCGGCGAGCGCCGGGCTGCACAGCACCGCCAGGCCGGACGCGTCGCCCTGCTCAAGCAGCTCGGCGGCGATCAGGCCCGCCTCCACGGTCTTCCCGATGCCGACGTCATCGGAGATCAGCAGCCGCACAGTGTCCTGGCGCAGCGCCAGGAGCAGCGGCACGAGCTGATAGGCACGCGGCTCGACCGCCAGCCGGGCCAGGGAGCGGAACGGCCCCGCCGACGCGCGGAACCCAATCCGCATCGCCGTGCGCAACAGGCCGGCCGAAGAAGCGGGACCCGCGTCCGCCGGGTCCGGTGCCTCGAACGTCGCGGGGCGCACGTCCTCCAGCCTCGGGAACACCCCGGCTACCTCGTCGTCACCGCCGCCAAGAGGGCGCAGCACGAGGAAGTCCGGCGCCTTCGATTGCGGCAGAACCACCCAGTCCCGGCCGCGGGCGTACACCAGCGTGCCCACCTCGAACCCTGCCTGCACAGTGGACTCAGCGGTCACAACGTTCCCTTCTCCCCGCCGAAGACGCTCGGGTACCGCTCCACGACCCGTTGCCAGGCCTGCGCGCCTGCGTCCGGCCCGATGAGTATGACGGTCCAGCCCGCGTCGCGGAGGTCTTCGTGCACGCCGGAGTCGGTGTCATCGAAGAAGACCGCCGCGCCCCGGCGACCCTGCCGGTACACAAGGTCCGGGCAGACGCCCGCGACCTCGTCGCCGAACCCATCGGGCGCACGGTAGCCGTTCGCGCTCAGCCAGGCGGCGAAGCTCTCCTCGGGCGGAGAATCGGGCTGGGCTGAGGGAGTAAGCCGGGTCCGTTCGGGCTGATCTGAATTTTTCTTCTGAACGGACCGTAGTTCCACCGTGGCCCCGGCCAGCTTCAGCATGAGGTCGCGGACCAGGTGCCGGTTGATCTGCTCGTGCAGCGTCTGGTTGCTGTAGGAGAGCAGGCAGTCGTAGCAGGCGCGCACGCAGCGCTCCCGGTCCGGCTCATCGGCGGACAGGTCCTCGCCGGTGTCCGGGTCGAAGTGCATGATCTCCAGGGCGGTGCGGGCGGCCTTCCGCAGCGCCTTGGGGTCATCGACCAGGCGGCGGAGCACCCCGGCGCCGCCCTCGGCGGACTCGATGAACAGCGCCCTGCCCCGCCCGTCGGAGTCGGGCAGGCCCTCGCTGGACAGCTCGCTGTCCTCTAGCTGGAACGCCGCCTCGATGCCGCGCTCAAGCGCGATCGCGACGCTCACCGCGGTCTCCGATGAGGCAGGGGCGGAGAGGCGGGTGATAAGGATGTTCCTGCGGTCCTCCACGTAGGGGATGACCCGCTGCTTGCGCCTGACGGCGGATGACGACTCCAGGCCGTCTTCCTCGGGGGCCTCGTCCTTCTCGTTCTCCTTGAGCCAGCGGCCCGTGGTCACGTCGATCAGGTAGCCCTGCACCTCGGCGTTGACCCGGCGGCGACGGCCGACGTTGGTCTTCCTGATCGTTGCGGAGTCGCCGTAGGCGACGGTGAGGAAGTCGTGCTGATCGTCGCTGACCACCGTGGCGTCGATCCGGCCTGGCTTCGCGCCATGCTGGGCGAAGCGGTAGGCGGTCTGCAGCTCGAAGCCGGCTCTCCTGCGCTCCTCTTCGTCGGAGGAGATCCGGTCGCGTCGCTGGGTGCGGACCGTGGTCAGGCGCAGCAGGTCGCGGGTGGTCTTGCCGAGGAGCTGGCCGCAGCCCTCGTTCTCGCAGGCATCGATGCCCACTGCCTCGGCGTGCAGGTAGCCGCACGCCTGGCAGCGTCGGGCGGTCGTGGTGACCGTGCCATCCTTGCCCGGCTGGCTCGGCGGGAGCGTCACCGAGACGACCTGGTAGCGGGCGCCCTCGTGGTAGATCACCGCGCCGGGGCCGAACTCGGCGATGCCGACAAACCGGGGGCGCTGGATGTAGTCGCCCTCGCGGCGGCCGTTCAGGCCGGGGATGTAGGCCGCCAGGGGGAGCCTCGGGAACGAGTAGCCGGGCAGGAAGCCCTCGGAGGCGAAGTAGCGGTAGGAGTAGAAGTCCGTCTGGAAGTCGTCGGAATCCTCGTTGGACAGCAGGTTGAGCTGGATGCGGGCGTCGTTGGCCCGCCGGGCGGCGTGCTCGCGTTCCTTATGCGGGACGGAGGTGTCGACGGACTTCCTCGACTGGGCGTCGAACTCCTGGCGGGCCAGCCGGTAGAGGTCGCGCCAGCGGTCGCAGGCGGCGTCGAACGCGGCGGCCGCGCCGACTGCGGTGTCTCCGATCCAGCTGTCCCGCCACCAGGGGGCGTTTTCCAGGTCGGGCAGGAGCTCCTTGAGCAGGGCTGTCGCGCGTTGGGCGGCACGGTCAGTCGCGCTCTTGTCCTGGAGCCTGGTGGCCACCTCGGCGAGCAGGCTGAGAGACGGGGTGTCGCCCGCGACATCGAGCAGCTCGGTCAGCGAGCCGTGCAGGTCCTGGCCGGTCTCGGCGAGCCAGATCGCCTGCACGTGGGACTTGATGAGGTCCTCGTTGGCCAGGTCGAGCCGGGGCGGGGCGACCGAGCCGCCCACCATCTGGGCCGGGCGGCGGAAGTAGTACTGGTCGTGCGCATTACCGGTGGCGCAGTAGGTGACGACCAGGGCGGGCTGCCCGGACCTTCCGGCGCGCCCGGCGCGCTGCGCGTAGTTCGCCGGGGTAGGCGGGACGTTGCGCAAGCCGACGGCGGACAGGTTCTTGATGTCGACGCCAAGCTCCATCGTGGGCGAGCAGTACAGCACGGGAAGGGCTGCCTCGCTGAACTCCCGCTCCCGGTCCTGCCGGTCAAGCGGCGGGACCTGGGCGGTGTGCTCCTTGGCCCGCAAGCCGGACAGCGTGCTTGCGACGCCCTTGTAGAGGTCGCGGAAGAACGGATTGACTCTCGGACCGCCCTCGTTGTCCAGGGTGCGCCGCACCCGGTCCTCGGCGCCGGACAGGCCGGTACCGAGGTGCCAGCCGATGACGGCGGCCCGCAGCCGGTAGCCCGCCGCCTCGTCGTCGCCAGGCTTGACCGCCTCCACGAGCAGGCCGGTCGCGCTCAGCACGTGGAACAGGTCGTCGATGACCTCCTGGGCGTCTGTGGCCTTGATGCCGCGCGCCTTGTACTCCTTCATGAGGTACCGGCCGAACTGGCCACGGCCGGAGATGTAGATGTTGCTGCGGGACCGGCCGGGCTTGCCCGGGCCAGGGAACGCGATGCCGGCCAGCGGCGGGCGCTCGCGCTCGGGGAGGGACCACGGTTCCTTCAGATGCTGCCGCGACAGGCTCGCTACCAGGTCGAAGCCCTCCTCGGTGAGGTATTCGACATCGATCGCGAGGTTGCGCCTCAGCTCATCGAGCAGGGCGGCGGCGACCTCTTCGCGGTGCTTTGGCTCATCGTCGCGCAGCACCCGGTGGCTGCCGTCCCAGGCTTCCTCGTCGGCGGCAATCTCCGGCAGGTCGAGATACCTGATCGTGAGCAGGCCGGTCTGCTCTAGGTTGGGCATGGTGACCCGCCAGCCGCGCTCCAGGTCCAGGTAGAGGCGGTAGCCGGTGACCTCTCTTAGCGCGCGGACCGCCTGGTCTTTCTGGCTGTACTTCGCGTCGGGTTTCTGCGCGAAGTCCTCCATGGTGAGGCCGAGCTCCTCGGTGACCCTCCTGGCGACGATCTCGTGGGTCAGGCCGTCTTCGGTGGCTGTCAGCGCCCTGTAGAGGGCGCCTCGTAGCTGGGTGACCTGGACGAAGTCGTTGAAGTGCCCCGCCTGCAGGCTGGCGTCCTGGCGGTTGTCGACGAAGGCGAGCAGCTTGCGCGCATCCTTGTCGAGGTCCTCTTTCGGGGTGGCTCGCAGCGTGCGCACGATCGAGGCGGTGACCAGGGTCATAGCGCTTGACCTGCCCTCGGCGCTGAGCTTGGCCAGCTTGGCGAAGTCGGAGCCGCGGGCCTGCTCGTAGGAGGTGCGGCAGCGCAGGCAGAACCGGAACGGGGACGTCAGGTAGGCCGCATAGGTGCCGCCGCTGTCCAGGTCGGACTCGCGGCCGGTGACGTCCACGTAGACCGGCTCGGGAAGATGCGGAGCCCTGGCCGGGTCGACGAGCTGGCCGCCGGTCGCCTGGTCGAAGGACACCCAGGAATACGGCAGCCTGCCCTCGGTCAGCGCCTGCTCTGGAGTGGCGGGCCAGGGCTGGTCGTCGCTGATGAAGAGGTAGCCGGCGTTGTCGTTGCCGCCGCCCGCGTCGTTGTCGCGGCGCGGGATGTACCGGACACCCCCGTCTTCGATCCTGGTGACCGACAGGTACTCCTGGCCGCACTCACGGCAGAAGCTCGTCGGGACGAGGATGCGGTCCGGGCTGTCCAGGCCGGTGCCGGGGGCGGCGACCTGGTAGGTGGACGTGACGTGCCGCCTGACCGGCGGTTCCAGTGTCACATACACGTTGTCGCCCTTGGACAGGAACTGGTGCAGCCTGAAGGCGAAGGCGGGGCGGCCCGTCGCGGGGTTGACGATCCGAGCGCCAGCCTGCAGGGTCTCGGTGATGGCCGTCGCGCACGCGGCCTGCTCCTCGCCCGTCTGCGCCGCCAGCAGGGCCGCCGCCTCGGGAACCGTCGGCGGCCGTCGCCGTCGTCGCGGGCTGTCGGCCGGTGAGTCCGGCTCGAAGCCGAAGATCTCCTCGATCCAGCTGGCTAGCGGGTCGGCGGCCAATCCAGCGAAGTCGTGCGGCGGTGCTGGATCTGCGATGGGCCGCCGGAGCGCTTCTACAGCGTTGCCAGCCGGATTGGTAATCCGTTCCAGGGTCTCGCCGATCACTCGCTCCGGATCGACCGCTGCGCCGAACAGGGTGGACGCGACCCGCGCGACCTCCTTCTTCTGCTCCTCCGGGCCGCCCTCGGTAGTCATCGTTGCCGACGTGCCGATGCACTGGACTTCCGGCGCGTCGCAGGCGTCCTTGAGCCGTCGCACGAGAAGCGCTACGTCCGCGCCCTGCCGCCCCCGATAGGTGTGCAGTTCGTCCAGGACGAGGAACTGCAGTCCCATGGCTGCCTTGATAAGTCCCCGCTCGTGCGGGCGGGTCAGCACGAGCTCGAGCATCACGTAGTTGGTGAGCAGGATGTCCGGCGGGCTGGCGATGATCGCCCTGCGCTTCTCCATCGACTCCTGCCCGGTGTACCGCTGGAAGGTCACCGGCTGGTTCTCGGTGCCGAGGAACTTCTCAAGCTCACCGAGCTGGCTGTTGGCCAGGGCGTTCATCGGGTAGACGACGATCGCCTTGATACCGGGCTGGTAGGTGCCGTTCGCTTTGGCTTCGAGGACCTTGTTAACGATCGGGATGATGTACGCCAGGCTCTTACCGGAGCCGGTGCCCGTGGTGAGCACGTAGCTCTTCCCGGTTCGCGCTGCCTCGACGGCCTCCTTCTGGTGCCGGTGCAGTCGCAACTGCTGGCCGCTCTCCATCCGGAAAATATCCTTGGCCTCGTCTTGCAACAGCCCTTGGCCGGCAAGCTCGGAGACGGTTCCACCAGACGCGAAGCTCGGGTTCAGCGACAGCCACGGGTCGGGCCACTGGTACCCCTGTGCCATCCGTTCAGCGACATGTTCTCTGATGTCCTTGTGATGGATGTCGACAAAGGAACCGGTGAACTCCCGGTAGTCCTCAATCAGCCGATCCCGAACCCCAAAGACATCCATGATTGTCCCGCCCTGACATATCATCGCGACTTAGGGTGATCATCCTATGCCTATCTCATGGCCGGACTCGGGGCCCGTGACAGCCATGTCGTTCGATTTCACCATGCAATGCCCCCGAACGATGGGTTTTGTGGCGGCTTGTCCCCGTTTCAGCCTCTGACTAGGAAATAGGAGCTCCGGTGGCGGAACAGATGCGCTACGCGCTGATCGTCTGGGAAATGATACAGGTTCTTCGGGAAGCGGACGAGCCGCTCGCCTCCGGTCAGGTTGTGGACGCCGTGCGAGAGCGACTGCGGCCCACCGCCTACGAATTGGAGCGGGTCAAGAGCGGCGGCGTGCGGTGGGAAGTCGGGTTTGGCTTCAGGTCGGGGGAGGTGACGACAGCCGGCTGGATGACCAAGCAGGGCGGCTGGGCACTCATCGAGGGAGGCATTGACGCGCTTGAGTCCTTTCCGGCCCCCGAAGAGCTGTTTGCGGAGCTGCAGCGCCGTAGCCATGAGGTCGACCAGCGGCGTAAACGGGCGATGCAGGCCCTCGATGATGTGCAGCAGTTCATCACACAGGCGCTCTCGATCGTCGAAGCCGGTCAGTGGACAGCTCACGACGATCTCGCCGAGCTCGTGGGAACGAACGCGACAGAGGTCGCCAACTTTCTGGCCAGCTTCAAGATCCAGATTCCTAACGCATTTCGGGTACTGAACGCGGACGGCACAATCCCTGTCGAGGGGATGCTCAACGCCAATTACCGAGGCACCGACCTGCGCAAGCGGCTCGCCCTGGAGGGCGTCAAATTCGATAATGCTGGCGGGGCAGCGCAAACTCAGCGGCTGACGGCACCGGACTTGAAGGCGCTGCTGGACGAGCTCCGCGCATCCGACGGGGAGATTATCCCCATCGCAAAGCGTGCGTGGATGGTGCGAGGAACCAATATCGACGGCTATAACTTCGTTCCTGATTGGCTGGACGATGGGTTTGTCTCGCTGAGCGCGTCTCAGCTCGGGCATCTGGATACCGGGATTACCTTCGATGTCCTGCGGCAGGCCGTGGAGACCGCTTACCAGCACAAGTCGTACGCTTATCGCGGTCAGCGTCTGGATGAGCTTGACCGTTTTATCCGGCGGATGAGCGTAGGTGACCTCGTGCTCACCCCCATGCAGGGCAGCGTCTACCTGGGCGAGGTCACGTCCGGTCCGCGCTTCGATGGCGACGGGAAGCTCGCCGGCTTCCGCCGAGCGGTGACCTGGCATGATCGCGACCATCCGGTCGACGTGTCCGGGCTGCCCGCGCCGATCCCCGCGCTGTTGCAGAGCCAGACGTATGTCGTGGATCTCACCGAGGCGTACGACCAGCTCGCGGAGCTGGTTCCGGGAAAGCCGACAGAGACGGCCGGGACCGTTCCGGAAATCAAGAAAGAGCAGCGGACGCTCGGCTTCAATCCCGTGACCGCGGCGGCCGCCGCGGGCCTTCTCATGGATGCGGACGAGCTGCAGAAGATCGCTGACCTGCTCTGGGAGCGCAAGCAGCTGATCTTCTACGGCCCTCCGGGTACCGGCAAGACATACCTGGCCAGGGCGCTGGCGCGGCAGCTCACCGAGGACGGGGCGGTGCGGCTCATCCAGTTCCACCCGTCGTACACGTACGAGGACTTCTTTGAGGGGTTCCGGCCGAAGTCTGCTGACGGCGGGACCGGTGCGCTGACGTTCGAGCTGACGCCCGGGCCGTTCCGGCTGTTCGCGGAGGCGGCCAAGGCCAACCCGACGACCGCCTACATCCTGATCATCGATGAGATCAACCGGGCGAACCTGGCCAAGGTCTTCGGAGAACTGTACTGCGCGAGTCGGCACAGCTCGCCGCGCGGCACGGGCTGCCGCTGCCGCTGGAGATCCGGCACGACGAGTTCACCGTGGACATCACGGAGAATCAGATCCTGCGGACGGCGGCTGAGCGGATGCTGCTGGTACCGCGGGTCGACGACGAGTCGCGGCGGATGCTCCGCCGTCTGCTGCGCGACTTCGCCGACGTCTCGTCCATCCCGCGCGGCGACCCGATCCCGGCCTGGCTGCCGGCCCGTCTCAACTCCCGCTATCACGCAGCGCTGCGCCTGGCAGAACTGGTGCTACGTGCGACCTCGGTCGAACACGCGGCAGGGACCGTCGCGGTGAACGGCTTCCTGATCGACATGCCGCAGCTCTTCCAGAACTTCGTCACGGTGGCGCTGCGCGAGGCGCTCGAGGGTACCTACGGCGGGCGGCTTGCGGCGGAACCGCTGCACCATCTCGACGAGGCCGGCCGCGTGCGCCTCTATCCGGACATCGTGTGGCACATCGGCGGCGCCCCTGCCGCTGTGATCGACGCCAAGTACAAGGCGGAGAAGCCACGCGGCTACCCCAACGCCGACCTTTACCAGCTCCTCGCTTACTGCACCGTCCTCGGCCTGCGCACTGGCCACCTAGTTTACGCTCGCGGCAACGAGGAGCCGACACGCCACGTCGTCCGAGGCGCAGGCGTCGAGATCGTCTGTCATGCCCTGGATCTCGACCAGTCCCCGGACGCGCTTCTCGCCGAGGTGCGCGGATTGGCCGTAGCCATCTGCGGCTCGAGAGCGAGCACCACGGAACTCGATTAATTGGCCCAGGAGATCGTTATTCGCGCTGGGTGCGCAATCTGTTGCCATTTAAGTGTACTCGTCGGTAGGTCATCCGGATCGCCGTCGAATGTCATAGGCGGCGTTTATCTTTTGTCGCATGCAGGACTCAATCAATCGGCTTATCGCGACATGCGGTTCGGGTCGTCTGCGACGCTCTCGTCGGGATCCGCTTGGAGATCGGCCGAGCCGTCGACCGGAGACCCTGCCTGGCAGCGTCGCATCGTCGACACCCGGCCTGAGCGCGTCATGGCTGTTGCCTGGCCGTTGCGGCGACCCGGCGCGGAGGCTGGTTCATCACCCGCGAAGACGACGAGCGACGCTACCCGAACTAAGCTCACTGGGAGGCTTGTGATGATCGCGTGGAGGCATGGCATGGTCGGAGAGGTGCCGGGTCGGGGCGACCCGCTGATTCCGCGGCCAAGTCTGTCGCTTCCTGCGCTGCGGCAGGCGGTGGCAGCGGTGGCACCTGGCCGATTGCCTGAGATGTTCGCGAAGATGCAGGAAGCCTTCGTGCGCGCCGGTGAGGAGGGCAGTGTCACCCCGATTCACATGTTCTACCGCGAATGGGCGGTCGTCGTGGAGATCGAGCGCCACCCAGGCCTGGCTCGTCGCCTCCATGACGCCGAGCGGACGCTGATGAGCGATGACGCCCAAGTACGGGACGCCGCCATTCGCGAGGCTGGCGAGATCGTGCGCACCGCGCATCGAGCCGTGGCAGGTGAGTGACTGGCACTGGGAGCCTCACCCTGACGACCTTCTCGACAACCTCCCGCCTGAGGCACGCACGGAACTTGACCAGCTGGCTCGCGAAATCGTCGTTCGCGACTCAATGGTCTATCTGGACGGGAGGGATTACACCGGCCCTGGGCCGGGCCTGCGGACCGAAACCAGGGGCAGGCTCATGGTTACGTACCTCACGGACGTTCGGGGCGAACGCGTGGTAGTCCTCAATGTCACCTGGTTCGCGTAACCAGGTGGAAGGGGCCTGCCGCTGCCCGGACCTTGCGCTGTCCGAGCCAGGCAGCGCAAGGGATCGTTCCGACCAATCGATTTTGATTTTCTAGCCGAGGAACGCGCTCGGTGACCCGCTGTAGGAGATGTAAAGGTGGTCGCGGGCGCGGGTCAGCGCGACGAACAGCAGGCACCGTTCCCGCTGCAGATCCTGCGCGTAGGCCACCGGGTCGTCCGCGGCGTTGGTCAGCGCGGACGGCGCGGGCACCGTCCCGTCCGCGACCCCGATGACGGCAGCCCCCGGCGGAACTCATTACGGGCTGTGTTGCACTGAAAGCACAGGCGGAAGTCCGGATGGGCTGCTGTCCGGCAGACGCCGCAGACACCCCAGTCAGGCGGGAGGACCGGGATGAGGTGG
>Ga0066797_1000547_pt1 | contig 11234 bp, 10 predicted proteins | sample PersoiDNA2013193_FD_76335 | JGI IMG/M metagenome (GOLD analysis project Ga0066797, IMG submission 76335) | Permafrost soil microbial communities from the Arctic, to analyse light accelerated degradation of dissolved organic matter (DOM) -... | ecosystem: Environmental > Terrestrial > Soil >... | reverse complement strand
GCCCCGCGCAAGCAAGCGGATAACACGCATCACGAGCAACATCGACCCGAGGCACTATCAGCCCCCGACACGCCGGGCGACATCCGTGACAAACACCGGAGGACCTTAACTACCCGGCATTGGACCTAGCCCCGCATCGATACGGGGCCGGAACAGGGGCCGGCGGCGACATGATGGGCAGTGCCCAGCCAGTCACGGGGGCCTGGCTGGGCCCCCGCGAGCAAGCCGGGTGCACTAGATTCGTGGTGTGACTTACACCGGAGACGTGCGTGTCGGCGGGCCATCGGACACGCGGAAGATCAACGGCCTGACGCTGACCAAGCTGGCCGTCGGCGAGATGCACAACAACGCCTACCTGCTCATCGACGGCAGCGGGCAGGGCCTGCTCATCGACGCCGCCGCCGAGCCCGAGCGGCTCATCGAGATGATCGGCGACACGCCGGTCGCGAAGATCGTGACCACGCACCAGCACGCCGACCACTGGCAGGCACTTGCCGAGCTGAAGGCCGCGACCGGCGCGGTCACCGTGGCGCACCCGGCGGACGCGCCCGGCATCCCGGTCGAGACCGACGAGCTGGTCGAGGACGGCGGCACGATCACCTTCGGCGATACGGTCCTGACCGTCACCCACATCGTCGGGCACACGCCCGGGTCCATCGCGCTCTGCCTCAACGCGGACGGCGCGGAGCCGCACCTGTTCACCGGGGACTGCCTGTTCCCCGGCGGCGTCGGCAACACGCAGAAGGACGCGGCCAGGTTCACGTCCCTCTACAACGACGTGTCTTCGAAGATCTTCGGCCGCCTGCCCGACGCGACCTGGGTCTACCCGGGCCACGGCGGGGACACCACGCTCGGCACCGAGCGCCCGAACCTGGCCGAGTGGCGCGAACGCGGCTGGTAACCGTGAGCTCCGCCGACCGCTCCTCTCGGCCGCGCGGCGGGCGCATCGCCGGCAGAACACTGAGACCAGCCAGGCGACAAGGTTCCCCCGCGAGCTGCCAGCACCGCCCTGTGTTACACTTACTGCAGTTGGCGGCAGTTACTTCGGTTGGAGGTTGCCGTGTCCGAGATGCTTACTGGCGATGTCGAGGCGCTCCGGACCGCTCTGGCGCGACCGGTCGACAGCGTGAACGTGGCCTTGAGCCTGCCCCGCAAGATCGCGGAGAAGGTGCTGGCGCTGCTGGATGCCGAGCGCACGACAGGCGCGGTCGTCGTGCCGGTCAAAGAACTTTTCACCACTACCGAGGCCGCCACAATGCTGGGGCTGTCCCGTCCCACCCTGATGAAGCTCATCGAGTCCGGTGAGATCGCCCACGTCAAGGTCGGCACCCACTATCGGGTCCCCGCCCAGGCCGTCCTGGAGTTCCAGCGTGCCCGCAGGGCGCGCCGCGAGCAGGCGGCCGAGGCACTGGCGTCGTTCTCCAACGAGATCGGCCTCATCGATTGACGATCTCGGTCGTGCTCGCGGACGCCAACATCCTGTTCTCTAGGACGCTGCGCGACTACGTCCTCTATGCCGCCGACGAGGGCGCCATCGAGGTCCACTGGAGCCGGGAGATCCTGGCGGAGATGTCCCGCAACCTGCGCGAGAACCTGGGCCTCAGCCAGGACAGCACCGCACGGCTGGAGCAACTGATGAACGACTACATCGAGTACGCCCTCGTTGAGGTCGACCCTGGCGATCTCGCCACCGTCGGAGCCGTTGAGATGGACGCCAAGGACCGCCACGTCCTCGCGGCCGCTCTTTCCGCCGATGCCGACATCCTGCTCACCGACAACACCAAGGACTTCCCTGCACAGTGGATGGCCGAGCGCGGGATAGAGCTCCTCACCGCAGGCCAGCTGCTGACTCACCTCGCCGATGGCTTCCCTGACAAGATGCGGGCAGCCCACGAGAAGACCGTGCGCTACTCCCCCAAGCCCGAGGCCGACGTCCTGACCATTCTTGAGCGGACCGCTGGCAAGTACGCCGCGGACGCAATCCGCAAGGTCGCCATGAACAGCAAGCCCCCAGCGTCACCGTCGAGCAAGGACGACTAAGGCCTTCCGCCCCGGCTACCCTGTTCACAGATCAGAATCCCCGGAATCCCGGCGCCAGCGAATACCGGCGCGACGGTCATGAAACGGAATCATGCCGGACAGGCGGGCCAGGCCTCGAGAACATGACACAAGCCACGCCGACACCGCAGGCGGAACCCTGGAGCGTCACCCCGAGTTACCCGGTAACACCGTCTCCTGTGAGCTGCCCGGGCCGTTTGCACTGGTCAGTGGTGATGCCATGGATGGCGGCGACGCGACAGCACGCCAATCAACGGCCGGCAAGCGCCGGTTATGGCCTGTTCCCTGGGGGTCCTGGGCGGACAACACAGCCCGAGAACTTCAACAGCCTCATGACCGGCCTGGAGAACAAGATCTTCGGTCGGCTGCCGGACGCGACCTGGGTATACACCGGGCACGGAGCCGATACTACGCTCGCCGCCGAGCGGCCGCACCTGGAAGAATGGCGCGAACGCGGCTGGTAAGCGATCGCCGCGATCCGGACGAGACTGCCGTCACCAGGCACAGGCGGCGAACCGGGCCAGCTCGGACCTTCGCCTTTGGACCCTGGAGAGCGTGAGCAGCACGACCACCGGGCCGGACCGGGCAGGCATGCGCTGCGAGCGACGGCCAGGCCGCGAAGCGCGCTAGGCGCGCCAGTCGGCGGGCAAGCCCGTGGGCGCTCCGGCCAGCCCGAGCCTGCCGCCGCAGCCGGACCTGACGCGCGGCCGGTGTGCGACTGCCTTACCGGAGCGGCGCGGCTGGTGGACCTCGGACAGCCGATGGGAGCGCGAGGCATCCAGGCAGGTATGCCTCGCGTGCCCGGTCGTTGCCGCCTGCCGGGAATGGGCGCTGCACCTCCCGGTTCCGGACCAGGCCACCTGTGGAGCAGCCCTACCCGGCGGCCGGGAGCAGCATTACGCCAAGGGCACCCCCGTGGGGCTGAACACCTCGGGCGCGCTGTACGAGGCGATCAGGGACCGGCCGCGGCCGGAGAACGCGCACGACCAGCAGGGCCAGGCCGCCGTCGTACTGCGGGAGACACCCGACGTTGCGCCGCCGCCTGGCGGCCACGCACGCGGGCTGCGGAACTAGCGGCGCTCGACGTGATCGTGGGCGGTCCGCCATGCCAGTCCGGCTCGCCGCTCGAATGCAGAAGTTACCGAGAAAACGACTTAGTTTCCGGTCCGAAACGACCCCGTACTTCTGCATTCGATGTGTGGCCACCGGCCCGGGCTCGGCGAGTCAGATTATGCCTGAGCTGCGCTTTTATATGAAATCTAGAAGCTCCGGCAGAGCCTGGCTGCACATCAATACACAACCTCAAATACAGAAGTAAAATACGAATGGTGTCCGACTTCGGCTGCAAACATCTGCAATACAAGAGGTCAAATACAAGCGTTAACATACAAGCGCTCGCATACAACCTGACCTGTGGTGACGCCGTCGGATGTACTGTAGCTACAGTCCTCGCGAACCGCCCTGGAGCGAGCGAAGCACTTAACCGCCGGTTAACTGGATGAGTTGCCGCTAGTTGCTGCCACTTGTCGATGCAAACACCATTGTGGCCACACTGATGTGGCCACATCAGTGTGTGCGCGAACTTCCGCGAACGTTCGTCAAGTTACGTCTAGTTGCGCCTACTTGTGTGTTCGAATCTCAGGTTCTCAGAACACACAAGTAAAAAGCCCCAGTTTCACGGCAGACGAGCGGCGGACTCGCTAATCTTCAGATGCCGAAAGCAGCAGCCTCAACCGGCCCGGAGCGCAGTACACGCGCAGCCGACACCGGGGTTTCTGCCTGCCTGACGGCACCACGATGGCCATGGGGCCGGAGCCAGAAATGGTGATGACCTCCCGCTCGCAACGGAAGGCCATCGATCCAACACGCACGACCTACAGGAGACCGTACATGGCTACAACCGTACCCGCGCGCACCTCGGCGCGTCAGCCGAAGTCGCACAGCACCAAGTTCCAGCTCAGTGCATTGTCGCTGGTCAGCACCACCGTTATCCACGGCGTGACCGGCTTGGACCAGGCCTGGACCGTGGTCGTGATCCTGGTCCTGGTAGTCGTCGTCCCGGTGCCTGGCCGGGTAAGGCAGGCCGCCGGAAAGGTAGCGCTCGACGTGCTCGACCGGATCATCCGCTGGCGCTGATAGCAGGCGCTCGTGCCGATGCCCCGGCAGGCCGGTAGCGCTGGCGGGCATCGGGCACTCCGCGAACGGACGGCCAGCTAATAGCGCGGATGCTGCCGCAGAGCGGCCAGCCCAGCGAGACCTCAAATAAAATTTCTTGCTGACTACTGACCAGAAACACGAAGAAACTTCATGTAATCGCCGATCAAACCGAATGCAAGAAAAGTTACTAATCGCAGGTCGTGGTCCCTGTGCGGTCAGCTCTTCTGCGAATAAGACCTGTTCTGCCTGCTCGCGGCCGTTTGCCAGTTGAGCCGCGTCCTTGCAGCATGTTCTCAACGGCCACGGGGCCGAAGCCAGAAATGGCGACGGCCTCCCGCTCGCAGCGGAAGGCCGTCAGTCCAGTACGCACGACCCATCGAGAGAAAGGCCGTACATGCCCAGCAGCGTACGCGACCCGGTTTCGGCATGCCAGGCGGGCTGCGCCCGCACCGATTCCCGCCTTACTGGCCTCCCGCAGGTCAGCGGTATCAGCCACGCCCTAAGCAATCAGGACGTGACCATGATCGTAATCGTAGGTCTGGTCCTGCTAACCGCGGTCGTGCTGACCGCCCTCTGGGGCAAGCCAGCTCGGCGCAGGGACGCGCTGGCCCTGCTCGACAGGATTATCCCCTGGCGTGGCTAGCCCGTACCGCCTGACGGTGCCCCGGTCGCTTACATGGCTGGCGGGGCACCACGGTGCTCAAAACCGACCCTATGTAGATGACGGGCAGACCCTATATAGATCGTGTAGCGTAGCCCGCTTACTGGCCCCGTCCTCCCGGATCAGGTCCAGCACCCGCGCGAACGCCACGGACCCCCGCTGACAGACGGCCAGAACAAGCGGACGCCGTAGGCCGAACCCTGGAGCGTCACGCCGAGTTGCTCGGTAACACCGTCTCCTGTGAGCTGCCCAGGCCGTTTGCACTGGTCAGCGAGGACGCCACGGATGGTGGTGACGTGTCAGCACGCCATCAATGGCCAGCAAGCGCCCGGGTCATGGCCTGTTCCCCGGCGGTCCTGGGCGGACAACACAGCCCGAGAACTTCAACAGCCTCATGACCGGCCTGGAGAACAAGATCTTAGGACGGCTGCCGGATACCACCTGGGTCTACCCCGGGCACGGAGCCGATACTACGCTCGCCGCCGAGCGCCCGCTCCTGGAAGAATGGCGCGAACGCGGCTGGTAAACGATCGCCGACCCCCGAACCGGTGTGGATCGTCGTCGCGCAGCTGCTGCTGCGCTATGACGACGAACGGTACTGGCTGCGCGCCGCGCCTAGCGATCGAGTTTCGCGAGTTGCTCTTCGAGCCCGTAGCTGCGCGCGACGACCATGGCGTCGATCAGATTGAGTATCCGGGAGGCCAGCTGAGGATCCTGTTCTGCCTGCCCGTAGATTCCGACCACGATCCGGCCGAGGACGTTTGCGGCGTGTGCCCCGCTGCCGCGCAGGTCGCTGGCCTGTGACTGGTGCAGGTCGAAGAACCGCTCGGCTATCTCCAGCATGGTGCCGGGGATGTCGCCAAAGTAATGGTCGGCTGCAGTGACGACTCGGGCGGGCTGGAGGGTGAAGGTCTTGGCCTGGCACGCGGCGGACAATAGACGGGCGGCCAGGTCATCGTGCTGGGCGGGCAGGCGCATGAGGGTGGAACCGGCGAGGAGCGCAAGGTCGTCGTCGGCGTCATCGAAGAATCGGATGAGGATCTCGGCGAGCTCGCCCGGCAGTTCCCCGAGCGGCAGGAGTTGCGCGAGTGCCGCGGCTATACCACGCCGGAAAGGGAGCCGCCGGGAAGCCAGGTTCTGGGTGAGCGTGAGAGCCTCGGGGTTCCTGCCGCCGGCGACGGCCGCGATCATCGCGGCGCTTTGCGCAGCCTGGTCGGCCGCAGCCGCCAGTTCCACGGCGGCGGCCTGTGCGCCCGTGGTGTCGTAGAACGAGGTCATCCTGGCAGGATGGGGGCGACGACGTCGTAGTGCGTCCAACACAGGCGGAGCAGCAGAGCGCGGAGCTGGAAGCTAGCCAGCAGGACTCGGCGGTCGGCGGGCAAGGGGTCCGGGCCGGTGTCCGCTGCGACGCCTGGAGTGTCCAGGGCGTTGCCGACGATGGCCATCACGACGGCGGGGCCGACGGTGAACTGGGTCTGGGACATCTCGATGACCAGGGCCCGTACCGCGAGGGACGGGCTCGCTGCCAGCTGGGCGAGCTGGCTGGCCAGGAACGCGCCAGCCCGGGAGAAACGCGGCGCGAGGGCCACCAAGGCCTGAAGCGCAGCGTACTCGGGCCGGTTCAGCGCGCGGGACATCAGCCGCTCGGCAAGCTTCTCGCCGGTGACCGCGGGCACCTGCGGCCGCTCCGGCTCCTCATCGGTGCTGTCGCCCACTGCCGCTGCCAGGGGTGGGGGCTGGGTGAGGACCCGCCCGATGAGCCCGAGCAGGTCGTCCTCAGTCAGCCCTGCCGTGGTGAGCAACCTAGTGTCCAGGTGAGGTGCGGCCCGCTCGATAAGCCGGCCGATCTGCGCGCCGGACTCGGCGGAGCTCTCCCGCGCCGCCCATGCCGCACGCAGCGCCTGTTCTGGCGTCGCGGCCCTGCTCAGACCAGACAGGATGTACGTCGTGTAGATGGGCGCGATCCCGGTCGGCAGCGATTCGAGGACAACGGTGAACCTGGCCGGGTCCACCTGGGCTTCGGCGTCGAGCACCCCCGCGAAGGCCCTGGCACCGCCACGCAGGCGGCCGCTCGGTTCGGGCTGCCATTCCTCGGATGACCAACGGCGCATGGCGTTCACGAGGTGCTCATCGCTCATGCGCCTGACTGCGGCACCATCGATCGGGGGGCGCACGGAGATATCCATGACGGTGGCGGGGACAACTACGGTGGGCCGCGAGAACTTGCGACCCAGTTTCGATTTGCGCGCCCTGGCCTCGGCGGTGAGGCTGGCGTGGGGAACATCCCGCAGGAGCCGCCAGGCGGCGATGCCATACACGCCGCCGCGCTCCTCCATCTCGAACCTGGTGACGTAAGCTGCGGCGCGCTCCTGAATAGGGCCAGTCTCCTCCACGGGCAGCTGCCTGCACACCTGGGCCAGGACCTCCGCCGACAAGCCGCGCCTGTCGTCTTCCCATCCCTGCTCCAGGGCGTGCGGGCCAGCCAGCAGCCAGTCGGCGGCGTCACCGAGCAGGTCCGGGTGACCGGAGGCGAACCCGGCGGCCGCCAGGAACTGCTCGGTCGCCAGGCCCGAGCCGGCCATGTCGCGGACCGCCGCATGGGTCTCGGGGTCTCCCGCGCCAGCGGCGTCCCGGACAGCCTCCGCGAGGCGGGCAAGCAGGGCATCGTTGGCTCTGTGACCGGGCGCCCGCGCGGGCGTGGTCCCGAAGGCGTCGTCCCACTCCCCGTCGGGGCCGTCCTGCCCCGTACGGCTCGCTGAGCTGGCCTGGCGGGCAACCGGCAGTATCTCCCGGGTGAAGGCGGCTGCGCCGCCAGCAGCGAGCGCGGCCAGGATCTCAGGCGCGTCCATGCTTTCGCCGAGCAGACGGTGTGACCCTTCCGCGAGCCACCTCGCGATGAAATCCGCGACGCTTTCCCTGTCCGCAGCGCCACCTGCGGGCTCCTCACCGTCTTCTCCCGTGTCCTGGTCGTCCGGGCCCTCCGCGGCTGCACCCTGTTCGTCGTCGGCGACGCCATGGAGCGGCCCGTATGTGCCGTCGGCGGTGAGGAGCACGAGGCGGCGGCGCAGCCACGCCGCGACCAGCCGGGAACCGGAGGCAGCGGGCGCGTCCGTGAACCCGTGCATGAGGGAGAAGACGCTGCCGCTTTCCCGTTCGCTGTCGCGCACGCCCGCGTCGAAGCCGCCGGCGTCGATGAAGGCGATCATCAAGGTAACCGTCGGCTCGCTGCGGGCCAGCGGCGCTGCGTTCAGGACGCGGGCGAGCCGCCCGGACCAGCCGTCCCGGCTCGCGTAGGGAAGCAGGAGACCCGCCACTTCATCGGGGTGGGCTGGCATCATCAGCGTGCACAGCCAGATTCCCAGGTCCGCGGTGTCCGGGTCGGACAGGTACCCGCTGACCGTCCCGCTGTCGAGCAGCAGTTGGCTGAACCCCTCTGCTCGCGCGGCGAGCCAGCAGGCGCGCTCGGCGAGCGGGTCCTTCATGGGGTTGCCCAGGACGCCGAGCGCCTCCCACTCGTCCAGGCCAGGGTCATGTACGAGCGTGACCAGCGCGATGACCAGCTCCTTCAGATGGGGCCGCACGTCATCTGCGGTGAGGATCTCCCGAACGTCGCTCAGGTACTGGCGGCTGTCCTGCTCCCGTTCGAACGTGAGGATCTGACGGACCTGGGCGCGGCGGAACAGGAGTTGCTCGCCGGAGCGCAGCAGGGTGAGCAGGGGAAGGCCGGTGCGCATGTGCTGCCGCGCATACGCGTAGTCAAAGAACGCCTCGTGCGCGAACGCTACGCGGCCGCCCTCAAGACGTAGCCAGCCGGCGCGGGCGAGGTGCTCCACGGTCGTCTGCATGTCTTCGAGCCGGGACTCGGCGGCCGACAGTTCCTGCCGCTCGCTCAGCATCTTGGCGAGACGGCCTGATACCTCGGCCACCGGCGCGTTCGGCTGCAGCGCCTCCACCTCCGTGCGCACGGAGGCGTAGAACGTGTCGAACAGCTGCAGCCGCGTGGTGATGCCCGCCGGGTCGAGCTTCCCGCGTTTCTGGAGCGCTACCAGCATGTGCAGGTGGAGCGGCTTGGACAGCAGCCCTCGCATCGAGTCGGTGAGGCTGGCCGGCTCGATGCCCGCCGCGCAGAGCGTCTCCTCAACGTCAGAGTCAGGCAGCAAGCCGAGGTGCTCCACGTGATGGCCCTCGGCGGGCTGCCCCCACGGCTCTATCCCCGCAAGGTCGGCGAGACGGTGGTCTATCTCCAGGTCGAAGGAACGGCAGGCGATCATCACCTTAATCCCGAGGGCGCGCGCGTCCTGGAGAGTCTCGGTCACCGCCTCCAGGCGGGCCGGGTCGCGGCCCGACCCGGCGCCGAACGCGTCGACCTGGTCTAGAACCAGCAGTGCCGGGCGGCCTGCCGCTACCCGTGACAGCACGGCCGCCGGCGAGGAGGGAAGGCGCATGACAGTTCCAAGCTCGTGCGCGTCGCGGAAGCGGGCAAGCCGGTCAAGCCTGGTCGCCAGCACGACCCGCGGCAATTCGCCCTCGGGGTCCGCCGCGGCCCTGGCCTGCAGGTTGTCCAAGACCTGGCCGAGCAGGGCGGTCTTGCCCGCCCCAGCCTCTGCGGCGACTGTCACCACCGCCGGGCCGTCGGGCGCGGCGAGCAGGTCCGCGATCACCACGGCTGCGGATCGGCGGATCTCCCCCTGCCGGGCCCGGTCGACGGTGATCCCGTTGCGGTACCGGGTGGTCTCGTCGTGAATCCTGGCGTGGACGCTCTGGTCGCGGCTCCAGTCGGTCGGCCGATAGCCTTCGGCGCGCAGGAAGTCCCAGACGTCGCTGGCTGTGAGCTCGGCCGCGAGGTGGTCGTCAAGGAAGTCCCCCAGGCGCCCGATGACGTCGTCGGCCAGAGCGTCCACCAGTGCCCGGGCGTGCGCGCGCAAGGTCTCGAGCAGGTCCGGCTCGTCGATGTTCCCGGCGGTTACCCGCCGCAGCCGCTGCCATGCTTCTTCCGCAGTGGTGCCTGGCCAGGCACCACGTAGCTTTTCCCACGACGCTTTCTTGGCCGCCGCATTAGCGAACTTCGCCTCAAACTCACTGAGGCTGTCAGCCATCCGCGCGTCTTCGCCCAACTGCTGCAGGTGCGACGCTGACAGGGCCGAGAAGAACTCGCAACGCGCGGCCGACTCCTCAGCCAGCCGCTCGCCGAACGCCGGGATCACCCCGCGGGAGACCAGCGTCCCAACCGACCACTCGTCATCGACCGACTGCTGCCGCTTGACTTGGGTATAGGTGCGAGACCCGTCTCCCCGCTGCACCCACCACTCGAACTTGTCGTCACCGGGCTTCTCGAAGCGGACCCGGACCGAGTCGTGCTGCTCGTCGAGCAGCAGCAAGATCCGCCAGATCGCTATCCGGCCCTCGGAGCGGTTGCCGATCTTGTCGGCCAGCCCACCAGGCGGTGGCATCCTTCCTCCGGTCCTGTTTCGCGCGGGGACGCCAGGCGGAAGGCGACTCCCGTGCCGTGGCAGCATCCAGCGTAGGGGCTCTGGCTGCAGATGCCGTACGCCAGCCTTCAGCCGCGCCGCACGCGCTTTGTCCGCGGACCATGCCGTCGGCTACCTACCGAACCGGTTACATCCCGTGCTCTATTAATAGCCACTCGTTACCGCTGGCGTGCGCTGTCGCAACAGGTCCGAAATGATTATCTGGAGCGCCAGCTCACAGCGTTAATTAACCAAAATTACGCTGTCCGGAATGTTCGGGGCAGATCACCGGCAGATGCCACTCTATTGGATGACTGTCCGGGAAGCTCGGGGCACCTCACCCGGGGCCTGCGGGACGACTTGCGGACGCATGACCTGAGAGCCCTGGCCAAGGAACTGCGCCTAGGTCCCTCGGTCGCGAAGCCGCTCGCAGGCTGCCGCCGACATCATGGCCCGCAACAGAGAGTTGAGCCGCCTCAGCTTCACGAAGCTTGGCGTTATGGTGCGGTGCTGGACGAGGACGATGAGAAAGCGGCCGACGTGGCCCTCAGCGAGCTGAGCGAATGGTGCCGAAGGGAGCACAACCGGTGACCGCTGTGCCTGACCACCTCTATACCTGGGTAGACCTAGATGACTACTTCGCCAAGCTCGCTTCTCATGGAGAGTGGGAGCCCTGGCTGCTTGAGGTGGACGCCTACTGGGACGGCGTCGAGCTAACCGTCGCCGAGGGCACCGATCTCCAGAACGTGTGGAGCTGGCTTGGCGAGCGTCTAGGTGCGCTCACCGTGGACCAGGGGCGCCAAGCAATCCTTCTAGAGTCACTCGAAGGCGACGAGAACGCTATTGAGGTCCGCATACATCCGTCGGCAGGGCCAGTCGACGTCATCCGG
>Ga0066797_1000545_pt1 | contig 11238 bp, 14 predicted proteins | sample PersoiDNA2013193_FD_76335 | JGI IMG/M metagenome (GOLD analysis project Ga0066797, IMG submission 76335) | Permafrost soil microbial communities from the Arctic, to analyse light accelerated degradation of dissolved organic matter (DOM) -... | ecosystem: Environmental > Terrestrial > Soil >... | reverse complement strand
TTTCTTTGCCGTGTTCAAGAAAAACCAAGTTTCCATTAACGAGTTTTTGAAACGGCTGCACAACTTCGCCGCGCATCTTGGCTGGATTGCGATTCCGATTGTCGCCCCCTACCTGTGGCCGAAATACGAACCCAAAGACCGGCGCGGCATCACGCAGGACGAACACCAAAGCGTCTTGGCGAAGGAGAAAAACGCCGAGTGGAAATTGTATCTGGAATTGCTTTGGGAAACCGGCGCAGCCCAAAGCGACGCCGTTAATTTCAAAGCGGAGGACATTGACTGGCAGAGCCGGACGATTTCCTATTTCAGAATGAAAACTGGCTCGCTGGCACAGTTCACCATCAGCAAGAAGCTGGAAACCGTCTTGAGCCATTTGCCGACCACAGGCGTATTGTTCCCGAAGTTGTCCACGTTCACCGCCAACGACCGCGCCAGCCGTTTTCGCCGCCGTTGTCACAAGGCGGGCGTGACCGGCGTAACGCTGCATTGCTACCGCTACGCATGGGCGGAACGGGCAAAGGTTGTCGGGATGCCGGAACGGTTTGCCCAGGCTGCGCTTGGGCATAACAGCAAGGCGATTCACCGCGCCTATGCGAAGAAGGCAATCATCATCGCCCCTTCCCTTGAGGAATACGAAGCGAAGGCGGCGGCTGGCCTGCAAACGGCGAAGGCGAATTAACGGGAAGATGAAGCAGCCAGGGAAGCATGACCATTCTGCGGCAAGTCCGCAGAATGGTTTTTCTTGCGGGCGTTTTGGTGCTGCCAATGGCCGCCGGTCACATTCTAATCAAACTTTTTCATCCCTTTTTTCATGGGGATCGGTTTCCCTGCTACAAAACTGAGCGCAGTGGCAACCGCATGCTGTATAGATACATCCGGCGAGATTGGATACATGGAAGTATGTCGCTCATAATCTTCATTGTCGCGCTCGACGATCAGGCGCATTTCGCTTCCGTCTTCGTAACGTATCTCAGCAATCTTTTGAATTAGCAATTGCGCAAGATAGCAGACCGATCCATTGGGGTTTATATGCTTTTTTGCCAAGGCTTTTATATCCTCGTTAGACACCCCATCTTCTTGATGAATGAAAGACAACGCTTCTTCCAGTTGTCCATCTTGTTCTTTAGGCATAAATTCTGTGTAAAGAATATACGGAGGGGGCTTTTCGGTCGTTGCCTTTTTTGTAAAAATAGCGCGGGTAATTGTCTGCTCTCCTCGACAAACTTTATGCTCCATATCAAGGAGCATAATGGATTCAGGCGAGAGAGGTGGCATCGGACATTAACTCAAAATTCTTTATGCGGTCATCAAGGTCTTTACGATTTTGGCCACTGAAAACCCTTCCTTCGTGATTGATTCCTGCATATGTAATGCTTCCATCAGGATTGAAGGCTACTGTAAAGCGTGTTTTGTCAGTTGCCCATTCGATGCCCACTCTGCCACTTGGCTCGCCGCCAACGAAAGGCAGAGGAATACTCGCTTCTAAGTTACGCAAAAATTTGTCTGCGTAGTTAAGGGAATCGGCATTAACAGGCTTTGCTCCATAGCCGTCCCAATTTTTTTGCTTATGCTCTATTCTTACCGCGTTAATGAGATTGCCAATGTCGAATAATCTTTCCAAATATTCTAAGCTCTCACTCTGGTTTAATCTAAAGTCTATAACCTTCTTGGTTTGGATAACGGATTTATGTTTGTTGATAGAACGGCTTTCTCTATCGAAGCGTATTCCTGTTTTCCATCCGTCACCCCGACGAAATGGCTTATGATCGGTCATTATTCTTTCGGGTTGTGACATTTATTTAAACCTCTTTTTTGCATCTACAATATTATCAAAGAATAATTTGTTCTTGAGCCCCCTCAACCGATTCAGTGTATCTTTTATGCTCATAAAATCCACATAAGGAATATCATGATCAAAAACATCAATATCAAATGTGATGCTTAATTTATCGTTTGGCTGAGGATTGATTACTATCACTAAATTACCGTTGGCTCTATATAAGTCTGATCTGATAGCGTATTGCCCCATGAGACCGCTGAGAAGGAGGGAGCTTTTGCCCTTGAAATTTACAACAGGCTTAATCAACAAATTCTTTTCAGCTTCTGATGGCGTCATAAAAAACTGGTTTACATATCGCAAACCAACACGCTTCAATTGCGTGGGCTTACTATGTTTTACGTATGCATCCCAAAGGTCTCGATACTGATTGATTAAATGGTCTCCGTTTTTGTATTTGGCACCATCACGCATCGCCACATTTAAGGTGGAAATAGTGATTTCTTTTTTTCGATCTGCTGAAAAAAGCGCATATCCTTCCTGCGTGCCTTGCACACTTTTAATATCACCCGCATCCATATTGAGGAAAACAGACCGGCTATTAATAGGTTCGCACACCGGATATTTTTTGTTCAATAAGGAAGGTATTTGGCCCAATTTGGCCAAAAGTTGTGGCGGTTCAACCAACACGGCAATAAGAGCCTGTTGTATTGGCGGGTTAGCTAAGGCACCGTATTCTTCCATTGCGTTTCTTAGCTTAATTATAATGTGTTAATGCTTAGTAAAATCTGGAATTAAAAGTGCTTCCAACCCACAAATAAATGACAAATCGTGATTTAGCTACAGCGATAAACGTCACGATGCCGCAAATAAGCGTTGTCCTATGTAATCGTCCATGCGAAACACGCCCAAATCATTGTGCCGTCATTGGAAGAATACGAAGCGAAGGCGGCGGCTGGCCTGCAAACGGCGAAGGCGAATTAACGGGAAGATGAAGCAGCCAGCGAAGCATGACCATTCTGCGGCAAGTCCGCAGAATGGTTTTTCTTGCGGGCGTTTTGGTGCTGCCAATGCTGGCTTATGGTGTTGGTGACTTTGGCGAGCCAGGAACGGTCTTTGGCTGTTTCCAAAACATCGGCAGTCGCAAAATACTTTGCGCCGTTCTGCGCGGGATTGCCGAGCGGCTTGAGCAGCCGCGCTGAAATCAGGGCCGGAATGTCGTGCGCCTGGCAGTTCAGCACCCAACCCGCTTGTTCCGCCGTGAGGCGGAGGGGCAATTGACCGAGCAGCGACAGAAACCGATGTTGATCGTCTTTCATACAACACCAGTCAGCGCCAGGGGATGAAAATCGAACACGAAATAATTTGCCACAGGGGAACGGCAGGCTTTAGCCTTGCCGGAAGCAAATGGAACAGCTCATCAAACTGGTGAAAACCTACCGGCTGTCATCGGGACTCGCGGAACGGCAACGGCTGGCAGACGCCATCGTTCGGCTGATTGCATCCGATCTATGCGCCTTCGTATTCAGCGCCATCAAGCCGCACGCCGCCGAGGACGTTTCACAGGAGGTTTTGATAAGCATCACAAACAGCCTGAAGACATTTAAAGGCAATTCAAACGGGGAATTTTGGGAATGGTGCTACATGATTACCCGCCGCAGGATATACGACCATCTCCGCAAAAAGAAGAGCGACCGCTTGCAGCCCATGCCCCACGAGGAGCTTCTGGACTTGGTGGACGCATCGGCACAGGCTGCGCCCATGACGGCGGCAGACCGGCACGATTTGGAATATGCGTTGAAGCTGCTGGACAGTTCAAAACCCGAATGCCGGGGGTATCTCTGGAATCATTATGTGATCGGATTCGATTACGGCGAGATTGCCGAGGAACAAAACCTGAAATACGATAACGTGAGAATGAAAATCGGGCGATGCTTGGACGAAGCCCAATCGCTCGTTTCCTGACCATGCCAAACAAACACACAGATGCCGAAGCCGCCCTGAAAAAGCTGGGGCAACATTTGCGCCTGGGCTGGGCAAAGAAGCACCCCGTTTCTGACAAGAGCCTTGAATCGGTCAAGAACACCGTGCGGGAGCAATGGGAAAAGGAGCAGGTCACGGAACGCCCAAGCAAGCCAGCACCGGCACCGGCGAAAGACAAATCCCGTAAGCCGGAAGGGCCAGACCGGGATTGACCTGATCTCTAGCTAATCGTCATCGCACCTATGATGGTGCCCACGGTGTCCAAGACCACCACCAAGAATCCAGCCAAAGCACAAGGCTGGACTAATGAAATAGAGAAGTATTGCAGTGAGCATAATGCTTACTCCTTCTGAAGAAGGTAAGGCTGGAAATGGAACTTTAAGCCTGTCTAAGCGGTTTGTCCACTAACGCCTAGTTTTGCGCTTCTTTGCTGCCTCATCCAGATAATCAGCCCACCATTGCATCATTTTACGGCGTTCCGGCAGGTATTCTGCATGATTGTAGGCGGCACGCACTTTGTTGCGTTCGACGTGAGCAAGTTGGCGTTCGATCACGTCCGAGTTGAATCCGTGCTCATTCAGAATGGTGCTGGCAGTAGCGCGGAACCCGTGGCCGGTAGCCTTGGAATGATACCCCATGCGATACAGAGCAAATAGAATTGTGTTTTCGCTCATAATTTTGACGGGATTAAGCTGGTTGGGAAAAAGGTAATCCCGATTGCCCGTATGTTTTTTTAGTTCCTCCAAAACCGCTAGTGCCTGACGGGAAAGAGGAACAATATGCGGGTCTTTCATCTTCATTTTTTCCGCAGGAATTCGCCAATCAGCTTTAGCGAAATCTATTTCGCCCCATTCCGCGCCCCGCAATTCGATAGTGCGAACAAAAGTGAGCAATAGGAATTTTAATGCCAGCTTGGTTTGCAAGTCACCATCGTAAGCTTTTAATTTGTCGAGATATTCTGGCAATTGATCTGCCCTGAGATACGAGTGATGCTTTCTTACGGGTGTCTTCAACGCCCCGCGCAAATCCGTAACTGGATTGCGACCAGCCCGCCCCGTAGTAATCGCATATCGAAAAACCTGCCCACACGTCTGCATCATGCGTTGGGTCATATCCAACGCGCCAGATTCTTCGATAACCCTCAGAACTTCCAAAATATCTGTTGTGGTAATGTCAGCAATCGGCCTATGGCCCAGCTTGGGGAAAGTGTGGCGTTCAAGTCGGCTAAGAACATCGAAAGCGTAATGCGCAGACCATTGGTGACAGTTTCGTTCGTGCCATTCGCGGGCAATAGATTCAAAATTGTTTACGGCATTGGTGGAAGCAAGGCGCTTGGCATCGCGTTTCGCCTCGCCGGGGTCGTTACCTGCCGCCAACGTCTTTCGCGCTTGTAAGTGCCGTTCCCGCGCCTCTGCGAGGGTGGTTTCAGGGTATGAGCCAAGCGCCAGAAGCTTCTCTTTGCCTGCAAAGCGGTATTTATAGCGCCACCACTTGCTGCCAGAAGGTTGAATGAGCAGATAAAGCCCGCCGCTATCGGATATTTTGAAAGGCTTTTCCTTGGACTTGGCCTTGCGAATGGCCGTGTCAGTCAGAGGCATGGGGGTAACTCCTTTGCGAACCGAGGGGTAACTGTCTTAAAGTTTACCCCCAAATACACCCGAATGTCAACAATCCGGTGCGACCTGGTGCGACCACCATTCCTTTTGTGATTGGCTCTCACTCTAGGTTTTATGAACTGGCACGGCCAAGTTCGATTCTTGAAATGGCAGGGGCGACAGCAGCCACATAAATCAAATAAGCATTTGTAAAACAATGATGAATAGTGAGGCAAGGAATCAGACTACCCCCAAATTTACCCCCAAAAAACACGTCGTTTTTTGCATCGGGTTCGAGTGCTTTTCAAACCAAAAAGACCATGAAAAGCAACGGGGAATTTGTATGCCAACGCATAACACGAAATCCAGAAGCAAGCAACCGGTGTTGCTAATTGTTTGGCGGCTGCTCAGAAATCTGCTTAATCAAAGCTCGTATATCTTCCGCCCGCCAAGCGGTGCATTGCTTCGTCAATTTAATGGGCTTTGGAAAACGCCCCGATCTCACCCCGGCCCACCAACTGGTTTTTCCCAGCGGTATGACCTCCAAAATCTGTGAAATCCGAACAAAGCCTGTCTCTGGAATGCCGTGAATCATAAACTCCCTTTCTTACCCTGTTAAAATTCAAACCAACACATCCGACCGCAGCCTTAATGCAGGTTGCGGCCTTGTGCTTTTTCGTTCGCCGATTTCTTGTTTTCAGGCATCGGCGGCCCGCCTTGTTCCGCCACAATCTGGATGGACTCGATAAATGGTGCTTTTTCGTCTTTCGGCATCGGCCACTTGTCCGGGTCATATTCCTGGATGAAATCCGCCGTGCCCATTTGCAGCGCCATAATCACCGGCTGCAAATTCCTGCCCTCCACCAGCACCGTCAGCATAAACGAGTAGTAGAGCACGAAATTTGTCCCATACGGCCCGTCATGGGCAATGTCGAGCAGGTAGCCATACCCCGGCGACCGTGCTTGCACTTTGGCCGACCTGATGAGCAGGCGGTCAACCTTGTCCTTGGCGTCAAATGCCACATATTCCTCCGGGCCTTTTGGCGGCGTAGGCTCTGCCACGACGCCGGGAGGCTTTTTCCGGTATTGGGCAAGGGGGTCAGTCATACTTCCCTCCCCACGGCATCCCGGCGCACTTGGCGCGGTAGAGCCGCTTGCCTGTCCATTTGGCGAATGTGGGCGGCGTAAACTGCGGCCCCACAGGTTATTTTGGCTAACCCCACTTGCGCGACAACCGATTTGACATTGGCAACCGCGCTCATGGCCTGCCGTTTGATTTCATCATTTGGTTTCATAGTCTTTATCTTTCAATATCCGGTCGTTTGTCGCGCCGCGAATCGAACAGCTTTTGCCAAGTCTTTTTAACCGCTTGCTTGGCCTGATCGCTGACGCGGGACATGAGAAACGCCGTTTTATCCCAAAACCGGGACGCCCCCATGCCGTAATGCTGGATGTGGCCGTGTTGCTGGATGGCACGGATAAACGGCATGGCGTCGTTAAGCAGCTTCACCTTGCGGACGGCTTTGAACCGCTCCGGGTCTTCCAGGACGCCCTTGCGCTTCATGGCCGTGGCCGCGACGCCGATTTTCGGCTCCGGGAGGCGGTCAATACCTTGGTCCTTGAGTGACCTGTGATCCACCCGTTCATCGCGTCCGGCTTTTTCCAAGGCGGCATTGACGGCGTCAGCCCATGACTCGCGTTGCTTGACCAGCAACGCCACGTCATTCCATTCCCGTGGTTTTTTCGGGCTGAATTTTTCGCCGTCCAGTTTCCGCATGGTGCATAAAATATGCACATGGGGATTCTTGCCGCTCTTGGTATGGTGAAGTGAGACTTCGGCAATCATGCCGGAAGTGACCAGCTCTTTTTTGGCCCAATCCACCGCCGTCTGGAATTGGGCATCGGCGGACAGTTCCGGCGGAACTGCCAAAATAAACTCGCGTGCAAGTTGTGCATCTACGCGCTTCTCGCCCGCTTCGACTTTGTTCCAAAGCTGCCCCGGATCATGCGCCCAACCGGGAGCGCCTTCGGGGGCTAAAATATCCGACTGGATGACGCCCTTGGTTCTGCGGGCATAGTCAAAAATCTTGTCCCGAATCTCATCCTTGAGCTTCGTTCCCGCCCGGTAAGCGGCGGCAGCAATAACAGACCGACCCCGCTTCTCGCGGCTGAACACCTTCGCTTCGAGTCTGAATATCGCCATTTCCCTACCTGTCGCAGCCCGCTCTCCCTTTAGAACATTATATCATATTCGCTCGTGCGTTACATCGTGAGACTGGCTCTGAGTGCGGGTTTCCGCGTTTTTCCCATGACGGCAAAAACTACCCGGCACGCCCATAAAGACGCCGAGGCCGTGTGGCTTCGCCGCACATCCCCCGGCGCAGCAAAAAAAAAGCAAAAGCCGGAATGGCGAGGTTATACATCGCAAGCGATGTTCCTCGCCAAGGGGCCTCCGAATCCGGCCCCTGGACCCCGCTTCCACCGGGCGGCTGCACCGCCCCGTAAGGACTGCCGCCCTTACGAATCCTGCCCAAGGGACTGCATCCCTTGTGACCCAGCCCAAAGGCGTGCCGCCCTTGGAACCATGCCCAACCGTCCGCCGGTTGGATGCCGCCAGAGCCTTGCCGCTCTGGACAAGCAGCAGGGGCAGGCCCCTGACACCCGTTTTGCCTTGCCGGATTCACCGGCTACCCCCTACCATTTTTGGAGTGACCAATGACAAGAAACGCTTGCCCGAATTCCACCCGCAAACGGTGTTGCGGGATTGGGGCAATGGCGAAGGCTTCCGCCTTGTGGACGCCCTTACGGGCGTCTGTGTTTTTGGTGCAACCGGGAGTGGAAAAACTTCCGGCCCGGCCAAGCACCTGGCCTACGGCTACCTTGCCGCCGGATTCGGCGGACTGGTGCTTTGCGCCAAGGCCGAGGAACGCCGGCAGTGGGAGAAATGGGCAGCCGAAACAGGCCGGACGGATGACCTTGTCATCATAGATGCCAGCGGTGGAAACTGCTTCAATTTCATGAATTGGGAAGCCAGCCGTCCCGGCGAGGGCGGCGGCTTCACGATCAACATTGTCAACCTGCTGGACGAAATCGCCGGGGCGATTTCTGGGGGGACAGGGCCAAGCGAAGGAGGGGGCGGAACTGACCGATTCTGGCAGGATGCCCTGCACCACATGAACACTAATCTGGTGGATTTGCCCCGGTTGGCGGGAGTGGAAATCTCGCTCCCGTTGCTCAGTGACATCGTAAAGACCGCCCCATACGACAAGGCGCAGTTGAGTGATGCCAAATGGAAGAAGGAAAGTGCCTGTGCGCGAATTCTACAGGATGCGAACGAGGAAACTCTGAAGGCAGGCGCTGAAATCCGCGCCGACTTCGAGGAATGCAAAAAATATTGGGAAGTCGAATTCCCCAATCTTTCCGAAAAAACCAGAAGTATCATTACCTTAACATTCTCGATGCTTGCCCGCCCGCTGGTGACGCAACCCTTGCGGAAACTGTTTTCCGCCGACACCAACGTCAAGCCGGAGGATGCGTTCGACGGCAAGATCATCATCGTGGACTTGCCCGTTCAGGAGTTTCGCTTGGTTGGCAGGATTGCCAACCTGACCTGGAAATACTGTTTTCAGGTCGCCGTCTTGCGACGGACGCCGCTCACGGCACCGGACACATATTTGCGTCCGGTTTTTTTATGGGCTGACGAGGCCCAGAACTTCGTCACCAATTTTGATGCCGAATATCAGGCGGTTGCCCGCTCCGCAGGCGGATGCACCGTATATCTGACACAGAACCGCGAGAGCTATCTTCGCGTCCTGAAAAACGACGCGGCGGTGGATTCCCTTTTGGGGAATTTGCAGGCGAAATTTTTCTGCCAGAACACCGGCAATACCAACAGTTGGGCGGCATTCATTTTGGGGCAACGCTGGGTCAAGATGACCAGCACCACCGCAGGCCAGCAACGCAACGACGGCACCAAGCCGCAGAATGAAGGCAACCACAGTTCCGGGGTGACGCGAGCCGAGCAGATGAAGATGTTTGTCGAAGCAGCGACTTTCACGACCTTGAAGCGCGGCGGCGAAGCTCATAATTTTCAGGTCGAGGCGATTGTCTATAATGGCGGCAACTTGTTTTACACCGGCAATCTGGCGCTTCCCTACCGGCTCCTGACATTCAACCAGCGATAAAATGCCACCCCAACCACAGCCAGGCCCGACACTCACCGAACGATACGAATTTGCGAAACAGCTCATGGAGTTTCCGGCCCTGACTGTCATGGTATTCCTACGCAAAGATTTGGGATTTCGGCTTTTGAATCCGCTCCGGCTGCTTGCCGTCACCGTCTTCCTGGTTGTTGTGTCGGTTTTTGCCCAACAGGGCAACGCCGACGCCAATCCGATGATGTTGCTGTTTTTCGCGCTGGCGTTTTTCGTCCTGGGAATTGTGCAGTGGATAAAAGCTTGGTTTCGTCTTAATCGTGGTGTCCGGCAACACAGCTACTACATCGGCACATCCCTGTATGAATTCCGCAGGCTTCCTGAATTCATCCACCGCAACCGGAGATTTTCCCGCTTCATAGACCCGCTGCTATGTATGCTTGCCGGGCTGGCCTTCTACCCGATTTCCCACGCGATGACGGCGTGGCTTTTTCTGTCCGCATTGTCGCTCCGCACTATCGAATATGCCGTCCACCAAAAATATCGGGATATGGACCTCGACACGATTGACGGAATGATTATGGCGGAACGGCAGGGCCAGACCGTTGAGTATTTCGAGAATGCCGAAGGCACCGCGCAACGACCACAATCCCCCGGCATCCCCACCGGCCTGGGGGAGGACGTTGAAGATCACATGAAAAACAGAAAAAACAGACAATGAGCACTACCGATGAAAAAAAAGCCCGCGCTCGCAAATGGGTGAACGGCTACACCGTGACCGGAACCGCCGTCGTGATCGCCGCCATCATTCCCGGAACGACCTCCACGGCTTTGGCCGCGATGGAGGCGCACATGTGTTACGCAATCGGCAAAATTTATAAGGGTGAAGATTACACGATGAAGGAAGCCGTCGCCGTCGCCCGTATTGTTGGCCTTGTCGCTATTGCGGCCCCAATGGTTGCGCTCGAAGCAGCGAATGCAGTTCCCATTGCAGGCTGGGCCGTCAAAGGCACCATCGCGGGAGGCGTCATCAAAACGCTCGGCGAAGCCATCATCGCCCGCTATGAAAAGATGGAACGGGAAGGAACGGACATCACCATTACTGACATGCCGCCTGTGCTTGAAAGCCCGGCTCTCGCCCCGGACGCATTGCACAAAATGCTGAACCCGCCGCCCATCCCTCCGCCAAGAATTCCTGCGACGACTGGCCCCACCGTTGATGATCGGTTGCAAAAAATAGCCGATTTGTTCGGCAAAAAGCTGATTTCGCAGGCTGAATACGACACCAAACGGCAGCAGATTTTGGGCGAGTTGTGATTTTTTAGCGGCAATTTTCCCGGCGTTCAGTCAGGCGTCTCCCTGATATTTTGGCCAGTCACGCCAATGCGGTCTTTCTGATTGGCACATTGAAGCCCCCGCCAGTCCCCGCAATCAGAAAATCGGTTCCCCCGGAGGTCTCCCCCAATTTTCAGCTTTGCGTGGTAACGCTTTCGCCCCGGCTTTAGGGACTTCTGTTTTGTGCCATCAGGCCGCGATTGGCGCAGCCTGAAAACAAAAAGGAGACTTCAAATGACTGACACCAAAAAACAAACCGCCGCTTCCAAAACACCCAGCCACATCGCCTACCATGTGCGCAACGGGAATTCCGAAAAGGGTTTTTGGACACGCATCGGCGCGGCATGGGCACATGCCGACGGCAACGGCTTCAATATCCAGATCGAAACGCTGC
>Ga0066797_1000544_pt1 | contig 11244 bp, 3 predicted proteins | sample PersoiDNA2013193_FD_76335 | JGI IMG/M metagenome (GOLD analysis project Ga0066797, IMG submission 76335) | Permafrost soil microbial communities from the Arctic, to analyse light accelerated degradation of dissolved organic matter (DOM) -... | ecosystem: Environmental > Terrestrial > Soil >... | reverse complement strand
GTGCAACTTGGCCCCTCGTTCAAACCGCGCAGCCTGTTCCATCCAGTGGCCTCCGCCCCGCCCAAACGCGCCGGGTTTCAAGCGGATATTCGCGCGGAAAGCGTCAGCGAGCGGCTGCACCAGTTGGTCCGGAATTATCGCAGCCGGGGCCATATCATCGCGGCGGTCGACCCCTTGGGCATGATGCTGCCGTGTCCGCCGGAACTGAAATTGGATTTTTACGCCTTCACGGAGGGTGAACTCAACCTGCTCGTCAATTTGCCGGTGTTGCATTGCGAAACACCGCTGACCATCCGGGAAATTTTTCAACGGCTGCGCGACACCTACTGCCGCTCCATCGGCGCGCAGTTCATGCACATCGACGACCTGGCCGCGCGGCAATGGCTGCAGCGCCGCATGGAAATCCTCCAAAACCGTCTGCAAGTTTCCCGGGACGAACAGCTCCGCATCCTCACCCGGTTGACGGACGCGGTGGTGTTTGAGCAATTTCTCCGCACTAAATTTCTGGGGGCGAAAACATTTTCGTTGGAAGGCTGCGAAACCCTGTTGCCGCTGCTGGATCTCGCCATTGAAAAAGCCGGTCATCAAGGCGTCAAAAACATCGTCATCGGCATGGGACATCGCGGCCGCCTCAACGTGCTCGCCCACGTCGTCGGCAAAAAGCCGTGCGAAATCTTCCAGGAATTCACCGATGCCCGGCCGGAAGCATGGCCGAAGCGCGGCGACGTAAAATACCATCTGGGCCACAGCGGCGATTGGACGACGACTGTCGGTAAAAAAATTCACTTGTCACTGTGCTTCAACCCCAGCCATCTGGAATTTGTCGACCCGGTGGTGGTCGGCCGCGCGCGCGCGCAGCAGGATCGCCGGGGCGACCGCGATGCCCGCGAGGTGCTGGGCCTGATCATCCACGGCGACGCGGCGTTTGCCGGCGAAGGAGTGATCCAGGAAACCCTTAACTTGAGCAAGTTGACGGGCTATGCGGTGGGCGGCGTGCTGCATGTCATCGTCAACAATCAAATCGGTTTCACCACGCCGCCGGAGGAGGGGCGTTCGACCATTTACGCCACCGACGTGGCGCGGATGTTGCAGGTGCCCATCTTCCATGTGAACGGCGAAGACCCGGAAGCGGTGGCGCAGGTCGTGCAACTGGCGATGGATTTCCGTGCTGAATTCCGGTCCGATGTGTTCATCGATATGTATGGCTATCGGCGGCTGGGTCACAACGAGACGGACGAGCCGACCTTCACGCAACCCCTGCTTTACCGCAAAATCGCCGAGCGCCCCAACGTCCGCGAAGGTTACCTCGGCCATCTGCTCGAACTGAAAAACGTCACGCGCGAAGAAGCCGATAAGATAATGGCCGGGAGCCAGGAGAAACTGGAACAACAATTGCAGGCGGCGCAGGCGGACCAGTGTGAAATAACGCCCGAACGGAGCGGGATCTGGCGCGGTTACACCGGCGGTCCCGAACCCGCCGATGAACCGGACACGGGCGTGGAACTCGAACAGCTGGCCACCCTGCTCCGCAAACTCGCCGCTCTGCCGGCCGGATTTCATGTGCATCCGAAATTGGAGCGCGGATTGGAAGCGCGCCGCCAGATGGCGGACGGCAAACATCCGCTCGACTGGTCGGCGGCCGAAGCGTTGGCGCTCGCCACCTTGGCGACGACGGGCGTGCGCATCCGCCTGACGGGCCAGGATACCGGGCGTGGAACCTTCAGCCAGCGTCACTCGATCCTCTACGACCAGGAGGACGGTTATCCTTTCGTGCCCCTGCAAAATCTCGCGCCCGGACAGGCGCCCGTGGACATTTACAACAGTCCGTTGTGTGAAACCGGCGCGCTCGGTTTTGAATATGGTTACAGCCTCGACTGCCCGGACGGCCTGGTGCTTTGGGAGGCACAGTTCGGCGATTTCGTGAACGCCGCCCAGGTGATCATCGACCAGTTCATCACCAGCGCGGAAGAAAAATGGCGCCGGTTGTCCGGGCTTGTGCTGTTGTTGCCCCATGGATTCGAGGGCATGGGGCCGGAACATTCCAGCGCCCGGCTGGAAAGATTTCTCACGCTCGCGGCTGAGAACAACATTCAAATCGTCCAACCCACCACCCCCGCGCAGTATTTTCATGTGCTCCGACGGCAGTCGGTCAGCAAGTGGCGAAAGCCATTGATTGTTTTCACGCCCAAGAGTCTTTTGCGGCATCCCAAAGTTGTTTCAACGTTGGAAGCATGCGCGGGCGGCCGTTTTCAACGGGTGCTGCCGGATGATGGGAAATCGCAGGGCATAAAACGCATCCTGATCTGCACGGGCAAGGTTTATTACGACCTGGCCGCCTATCGTGAAGGCCATCATCGCAGCGATGCGGCCATCATCCGGATGGAACAACTGTATCCGCTTCCAAATGCGCAGTTGGAGCAGGCGCTGAAAGCTTATGCGGACGGCACGCCGGCACTTTGGGTCCAGGAAGAGCCGGCGAACATGGGGGCGTGGCGTTATTTGCATGAACGATTCGGCAAGAAACTGTTCAACCGGCTTCCGTTCGCACTCATCAGCCGTTTTGAATCCGCCAGCCCGGCGACCGGCTCTGCCCACGCCCATAAACTGGAACAGGCACAGCTGGTGGCCCGTGCCTTCGGTGATCCTGAACCGGGCCCGGAAGCCGTGTTCGCCGGCAAGCAGGCCGGCCCCAAGCCTGAAACTGACGGTGAAAAATCCAAACCTCTTGCCCCAAAGCAAAATTGACCTATGCCCATTGAACTAAAAATACCGGCGGTCGGCGAATCGATCACCGAGGTCCAAATCAGCGAGTGGTTGAAGGCCGAAGGCGACAGTGTCAAACAGGACGAGCCCGTGGCGGTCATTGATTCCGAGAAAACCACTTTTGACTTGCCCGCGTCGCACGCCGGCAAGCTGGTGAAAATTTTGCATCAAGCGGGCGAAACCGTGGCGGTGGGCACGGTCGTCGCGCATCTCAAGGCGGAGGGCGGGGCCGCCAAGGCTGAACCCGCGCCGGAGAAAACCCCGGCAAAATCCGAAGCCAAGAGTGTAAGCGAGCCAAAATCAAAAAAACCCCAGCCCGCTGAAAAACCAAAAACGGAAAAGGCCCAGCCGGCCGAACCGGAACCAGAAAATCCAAAAGGGACCAGCGAAGAGGAAAGCGCGCCGGAAGCGCCAAAGGCAGAACCCAAAGCCGCTCCCGTAACCGAAAGCAAGGCGGCTGACCTGAAAGCCTCGCCGCCCGTTGCGAAACCAAAGACCCCGGCAGACCCCGAGGAGGACGTCGTGCCCATGAGTATGCTGCGGCGCACCGTGGCGCGGCGACTGGTCGAAGCGCAGCAGTCGATGGCGATGCTGACAACGTTCAACGAAGTGGACATGTCCGCCGTCCAGACCTTGCGCAAGGAACAGCAGGAGAATTTTGAAAAACAGCATCAGGTGAAACTGGGGCTGATGTCGTTCTTTGTTAAGGCGGCGGTCGATGCCTTGAAAAAATTTCCCCAGCTCAATGCGGAAGTCCGCGGCGACAACATTGTTTATCGCAACCATTTCGACATGGGCGTGGCCATCGCCACCGAACGTGGGCTGGTGGTGCCGGTGTTGCGCCATGCCGAGCGCCTGGGTTTTGCGGAACTGGAGAAAGCCATCGCTGATTTCGCCATGCGCGCGCGCGAGGGAAAGCTCAAACCGGATGAACTGGACGGAGGAACGTTTACCATCACCAACGGCGGCGCGTTCGGTTCATTGCTTTCGACGCCTATCATCAATCCGCCGCAGGCAGGAATTCTAGGCATGCACACCATCCAGGAGCGGCCGGTTGCAGTGCAGGGACAGGTGGTCATCCGCCCGATGATGTATGTGGCGCTGACTTACGACCATCGCATCGTGGACGGTCGTGAAGCGGTGCTGTTCCTGCGCCGGATCAAGGAAACCATTGAGATTCCAGCCCGGATGCTGATTGAGGTGTGAAGGAAGGAGGGCGCGGCAGATGTTGGAGGGAATTTTTCAAATAACGGCCCATTTTTATCCTGTATTCATGCAAGATAATTCTCAGAAATGACAAAAGGTGGGCGGTGCATCTTAAGAATACGGTGTCTATTGTCTTATGACTTCAGCCCGGATGAGAATGACTGGATGACGATGCCCTTTAGACCGGAATCAATGAATCCAGCAGCTCGACGGAGTCCCTAACCAGGCCGGGGGGGTATCGCTGGATGTCCCTAAAAATTTGAACGGGTCGTGGGTCCCGTTCGAGTACCAAGCGGGGTGCCGGTTTTGGGTTCCGGCACTCCGCTTAACTATTTTCGCGCACGTTGCCACGGCAACGGATCAGCCCAATAACCATTACGGCACGGCCAGCCGGTAGAACACGCTGTTGTTGGACTGGTTCAGCGGGACAACGACGTGGTTGGTGGCCGCCGATCCCGGCACGGTGACCCAGTTGGCACCAAGCCCGGTGCTCAAACTGTTGGTCTGCGTTTCCAGATGCCCGGCGATGGTGGGCCAGGAAATGTCCAGTTGGTTGCCGTTCCTCGAGAACGCCAGACGCAGGGCGACAAGCTTGTAAACCATCCCGCCGTTACCATTGGCCGACGTGTTGGTCACCAAGGCATAGATCTCGCCGGCTGCATCCTGTCCAAAACCATGCACGGTCAGGCCGTTCGGCAAAATTGCCGGGCCGCCAAACTGGGCCAATGGAAACGCCTTGATCACACCGGTCTGAAGATCAGCATAGAAGATGCGACCATTCGCCCGCACCGGCGTCGCTATCAGTGCAAGGTCGCCGAAGATATATTTCCCATATAGCTCCGGAATCGCGGTGCCGCGATAAACGAAGCCGCCGGTGATGGAGATGCCTTCGTTGTGGTCGTATTCCAATGTCCCCAATGTGCCGGAAATCGGGTCGATCAGCCCCGCTGGCAGTCCCGGGCTGTGATTTCCCGGAGGTGAGCCGATGGTGCCGGCCGGACCGGCCGGACCGTTCGTCATGTTGAACAGGAAGTCGCCTTCTTTGACCGCCCAGCCGAAGTTGCCACCCATGACGATGCGGTTGATCTCTTCGACATTGTTCTGGCCGACGTCGCCCTCAATCAGGTCGCCGGTGACACGGTCAAAGGCAAACCGATACGGATTGCGCAATCCGTAGGCGTAGATTTCAGGCACCTGGCCGGCTCCCTGAAACGGGTTGCTCGTCGGGATGCGATACTGTCCGTTGGGGCTGACCGGGTCGGGGCTGCCGGTCGTCAGGGCAGGGTTGAGCGGGTCGAACCGCAACATTTTGCCCAGTGGGGTGCTCAAGTTCTGGGCGTTGCCGCCGGGCACGATGTGGCTCGGGCCGACGTCATTGGCGTTGCCACCATCACCCAACGCGAGATACATGTAACCATCCGGTCCAAAAGTGCAGGTGCCGCCGTTATGATTGCCTGCGTTCTTGCCGAACGAGATGACCTCCCGGCGTGAGGTGGGATCAATTACATTCGCGTTCGTGGACGAGATTTTCCATTCATTGACCACGTTCTTGTAGTTGTTGGTGGCGCCGTTGGGACAAACATAAGTGGGCGTCGTCAACGGCGGTATCTGCTCGCTGTTGTAAGTGTAGAGCGTTTGGTATCCGGGGCTGGCGGGGTTGGTGAAACCGGGATGGAACGCCAGTCCGAGGAAACCGCGCTCATCATTCGGGTTGGACGCGACCAGCGGCGGCTGCACGCGGCTCGTCAGATCGAGGGCCGGCGTGGGCAACAAGACTCCGTTCTGGATGATCCACAGCAGGCCGTTCTGTTCCACGACGAACAGCCGGTTGGTGTCGCCGGGCGGACTGATCGCATAGTCGGGCGCGGCCAGATTTGTGGCCACCGGCTGCAGAAGAATGTTGATGGTCCCGTTCGAAATCGCCGGCAGATATCTGGCGATGATCACGTGAACCGGCGCGGAGGTCGTCGTGGCACCAAGGTTGTCCGTGGCCACGGCGGTCAAAGTATTTGTGCCCAGCAGGAAGGGGCCCGAGATGACCGTGCCGGAGAAATTAAAAGATCCGGAAGAAAAACTGCGCAGCAACACGGCCCCATCGAAAAGCTGGACGTTCGTCACGCTGCCATCGGAATCGCTGGCGGAGATCTGGACGGTCACCGTGTCGGTGTTGCCAAATTTGGCGTTGTCCGGCGGATTGGTGATGGTCACGCTGGGTGGTACGTTCACAACACTAACTGTCACGCTCACCACGGCGGAGGTGGTGGATAGGCCGGCATTGTCTGTGACTACGGCAGTGAGTGCGTGGCTGCCGGTGGCAAGGGTGGCCGTAATGGTGTAGGGCGTGTTATTGGTCCCGCCAAGGAACGAGGTGCCGTCGAAAAATGCCACATTCGTGACGCTGCCGTCTGAGTCACTGGCGGCGGCAGTAATGGGAATAATCGCCGGGTTGGTAAATGAGGCGCCGTTGGTGGGGGAGGTGATGGCAACGGTGGGAGGCACATCGGCCCCAGGCGGGGTGGAACGGATGTAAGAAAAACCGGGCCCTGAGGGCAAAGAAGTAAATTCAAGCGAGAGATAAATATCATCGGAAATGAGATGCACCACGAGTTGCTGGCCAGGCAGATTTTGTACTGGCCGACCGCCCCCGGCGGTGGTCCAGTCGGTGTAACTCAGGGTGGCATAGTTGGCGAGCGATCCCACGGCCCATTCGGTGTCGGCCGGACTGACAAACTTGTTGAAGGAGGCTTCCGTGACGGCGTTAAACATGCCGCCCGTGCCCCCGCCGCTCGCGCTCCCGCGGGTCAGCGCGACATTGGGCGTCAGTTGATCCCGGTCGCCCGGGCCCGGAAATGGCGATCCCTGGGTGAAGGTGGTCAACGGGCCGTTCCAGATGGTCGCGGACGTTGCCGCCAGCGGCGTGAGCAGGCAGGCCAATACGATCACCCGCCCAGCATTCATGCGTCTTGCTTTCATATTTATTCTTGGTTGTTTCCGAGTTCTGACCGGCTAACCCTGGCGAGAGGCAACAAGCCAGGGCCCACGGATAGGAGTAACAACCAGCCGCTTTGTTCCAAATAATTTCAGACCGCCTTTTTGAAAGGTTGGTGTCCGAGGATGGATGAAACGCAAGTCGTCCAAACCGCCAGTCATTTTGTATGTGTATTTGAGAAAAGCTGTCTTTTGACTTTTAACTTCGTTTCGGCCCGGTCAAAAGTCAAAAACCTTCGCTCCACCCCGCCACATCATTTCTGTCAATGAGCTAAACGGCGTTCAAGAGCAGGTCACCCACATAATAAACTGGCGGTCGAGGGCGCGGAATTGGATGGCCTTGGAGATGTCAGCAGCGGAAATCTTTTTGGATGCTTTCAATACGGCATAACCGCCATTGTCATTATGCGGCGCAGCCGGGGCAAGATGGGGCATTCCATCCTTATAAAAATTCCCTGGCTTGCTCCCGCCAAAGCGCCCTTACTATGGCCGGCTTAAACGGAAAAATTGATTGGTGGCGAGCACTAAAATTACTGCCGAATTTGTTGCCGGCTGGGGATTCACCGGCGTCCAGTTCATCAAGTCCGGGCTTTGTTGAAGCACCACCACGCCCAAGCCCGGTGGCCAGACGAGGTTGACCGTCGCATTGGCGCCATTGAACCGGATGGCGATCGCCGCGCCCGGCAACGGATCTGTCTGTGGCACGATCTGAAAACCGGCAATGCCGCCGAAGAGTGGAATGTTACAAGTGATCGTTTTATTGCCGCCCGAAATCCCGGTGAAGAGTGCGTAGTCTGCCGGAGGGTAACCCGTGCCGGTGTCAGTGGTCCCGGCCAGCATCGCATTTGCGCCGGCGATGCCCGGCGATCCTATCGTTGTGAAACTGTAAGTCGCGGTGCCATCCGTGACCGTGCCGGTGCGGCCGGCCGTGTCGGAGCTGAAATAAACATAGAGGTTGTAATAACTGAACGGAATTTGCGTGATGTCGATGCTCGAAGTCGCCGGTATCTGGTTTGCGCCGGAATTCAAGTAGCCGTTGAGCAATTCCTTGTTGTAAGTGCCGTTCGCATCCGCCCCGGGATGGCTGTTTTGGATGCTCCAGGAACTGTAGGAATTGTAAGCAATGGCCACGCTGGTCGGTGCACCGTTGTTGTCCACCAGACTGCTGACCGGATCATTTGGGTAGGAGTTGTTCCAATTGGTTGCCGCCACCACCCCGGCCATGTTGTTGGTATTGAGTGTTCCATAGCGGTCATAATTCCAACTGACAATGCCCGGCATTCCAGCGGGGGTGGCCGCGAACGCCGCGGAATTGGGCGACTCCCGTCCGCCCACGATGACGGAAACGACATAGTAATAAGTCCGGGCATTTTGGACGGCCAGATCGGTGTAAAAAACATTGGTCACACCGGTCGCGATGGTCTGGTAGGTGCCGGTCTCAGACGTGGAGCGTTTGACGGAATAGGAACTGGCCGCACCAATGCCTTCCCACGAGAGCGTCACCCGGTTGCTGCCGGTCGCCGCATTCGTGATCCACGGCACGGGAATCGCCGGGCCGGACAACTGGTAGAGTGCCCCCCGATGTGACGGAATGGATGGCGAGAACGTGCCGCTGAAGGAACCAAGCCCCGCTTGATCCCAAAGCGAACGAATGGCGCAGGCATTGGTGAAACCCATTGACAACAGATTCACTGGAATGTTCGTGGCACTCCCGGTGGCATTGAAGAGCGCGAGGTATTTGTTGGTGGAACCTTCCGCGTCGGCGGTCCATGCGATGAGGTCGTTGGTGCGGAAAAGCTGGCGGTTATGCAGGCTGTATTGGTTGACGGCGATCACAGCGTCATTCGTCAGCAAGGAAAGTGTGAACGGATCCATTTGCGTCATGTCCGCGCCGAGGATGAGGGGTGAGCGGGCGATGGCCCAGAGACTTATCAAGGTGTATTGTTCGTTGGTGGTGAAATACGTTGAGCGTCCCGTCGCATTGGTGTTGCCGCCGGAAACCATGCCCAAGGGCAGCATGTCCGCGTCCGGGAAGTGGCCGGGGCCGCGATACGGCGTCCAGTCATGCAGCCGCTGGAATTGCTCGTACAGCGCGGTCCAGTTGTCCCAGAAATCATCGCTGATACGCCATTGATTGGCGTGTTGCACGACATGCGTACCCATGCCGAGGGGCGTTGCGCCGGGTGAGGTGCTGAAGTCGATGGCTCGTCCTGTTTTGTCGATGGCCGAGCGGATCGCCTCGATTTCCTGCATGTGATAGGGGCGGCTAAGATCATCAATTTTGACAAAGTCCACGCCCCATGACGCAACGAGGGCGAAGATGGAATCGTAATACGCCTGCGCGCCGGGCTTGGTCATATCCACGCCATACATGTCAGAATTCCACGCGCAAGTGCTGGACATATCGGCGATCTGGCTGGCGGTGTTCGTCGTGCCCAGAACTGGTGTGTCTTGTGAAACGGCCTGGCGCGGAATCCCACGCATCATGTGGATGCCAAATTTCAAACCTTTGGCATGGACATAATCCGCCAACGGCTTGAAGCCCAATCCACCCACCGCCGACGGAAAACGATTGGTGGCCGGCGTCAAACGCCCCCACTGATCCATCGTCAACGTCGCGCCGTTGATGTAACTGAAGCCGGTGGCGGTGGGCTGATACCACTGGATGTCCACCGTCATCAGACTCCAGCCATGGCTCTGAAGATTTGCGGCCAGATAATCCGTTTGCGCCTTGGTGCGATCTTCGTTGATGGATGTGCCGTAAAAATCCCAGCTGTTCCAGCCCATCACCGGCCGCGCGGCCCAGGACCAAAAGGCCGGCGGTTGCGCCACGGCGGAAAAGCCGCTGGCCAGCAACACCCCGGCGGCGGCGGCTTTAATCAAACAACACTTTAATCGGTTCATAAAATTTAACAAAAGACCGGCCTGCACGGAACTTCATGCAGGCCGGTCCGACACAGCTTAAACACTTTCGTTCACAATTTGCCGCGCCGCCATCATGGATGGCGCAGGCGGTAAAAAGCCGAAGGCACCCCGGCGTTAACCGGCAGGTTGGTCGCGGTCATCCCGGCCGAACCGGCGACATCGACCCAATTCGTTGAAAGGCCGGCGGACAACGAATTGGTCTGTGACTGCAAAATCCAGCCCAGATGCGTCGACGGCCAGCTGATATGCAAGGAACCGCCGCTGACGCTGAAGCTGATGTTTGTGGAATACGAAGCGACCGCGGACAGCACGATGATGCTGCCGTCATTGACGAGGTTGTTCGACCACGTCGCGCCGCCGCCGGTGACACCGAGCAACGCACCGCCGGTGACGGGCTGACTGAACAGGGTGAATTTGTCGCCGGCTTGCAGCGCCGGCCCGAGGTTGTTCACGGTCACCACACCGTTGTTGGTGTTGCTCACCACACCGCTGACCGTCACGAGATCGTTGGACTGCGCGAGCGATTTATTGACTTTGACCAGCAGGTTGCCGCCCAGCGTCAAATCACTGCTAATGGCCAGTGTGCCGATGGTTGCCGTGAGACCGGGTGCGAGCGTGGCCCCCGGCAATACGCCCACAGGGCCGCCAAAGGTCGTGGTGCCACCGAGTGTCCCGGCCGATGCCGTCGTCATTCCGGAAAATCCGCTGGCATCGCCCGTAAAGAGCACCGCGCCGGTTCCGTTCTGGTTGAGGACGTTGAAGCCCGTTATCGGATTCGTCACGACAAGAGTGCCGGTGAGATTGAAGGCGAGGGTGCCGGGACCGGCCGCGAGGGTGCCGCCGCCCAGGCTGCCGGTTGCGCCACCATTGCCGATCTGGAGCGTGCCGCCACTGAGAGCGACGCTGTTCCACGAATTGTTGGTTCCAGCCAGAATTAAAGCACCGCTGCCGGTTTTCGTCAGATTGAAGCCGCCGCCGTTCAGCCCGGCGGTGTTCGCCAGCGTGAAACCGCCTCCGTCCACTTGAATGGTTGAATCCACCGCGAGACTGACTTGTCCTTCAAAGATTGGCGAACCGCCGACACCGGCGTGCAGCAAGCCGCCGGCGAGCAACATGTTTGAGCCGGGGAAATCAATGCCGAAGACGAGCTGCATTTCGCCGCCACTGACCGTGATGGGCGCCATGCCGAGGCAATTGGCCGCGCGTGCCAGGACGGTGCCGCTGGAGACGGTCAGGCCGCCGGACAAAGAGTTGCTGCCCTGCAGGAGCAGGACGCCACCGCCTGCTTGCACAAGATATTTTGCATTCAGGCTGTTCCCCAGGGTGATCTGGCCGACGGTGCCAATGTTCGTGATGCTACCG
>Ga0066797_1000543_pt1 | contig 11263 bp, 9 predicted proteins | sample PersoiDNA2013193_FD_76335 | JGI IMG/M metagenome (GOLD analysis project Ga0066797, IMG submission 76335) | Permafrost soil microbial communities from the Arctic, to analyse light accelerated degradation of dissolved organic matter (DOM) -... | ecosystem: Environmental > Terrestrial > Soil >... | reverse complement strand
TCGTCGGCCATCTCCTTGAGCAAGCAGGTGACCTGATGCGCCCGACCATCGCCGCAGGGCAGGTGGGGCGCCCCGGACGCCACGAACTAACGCCTCCAGTACCCCACGGCCAACGCGGCCTGGTTGGTCTGTGCGGTCATGGCGTTCAACCTCACCCACGCCGCCGCCACGATCACCGGGCCCGCCCTGGCCAAAGCCGCCACCGCCACCATCCTGCGCAAGCTCATCGCGGTCCCCGCCCGGATCGCCACCTCAGCACGGCGACTGCGCCTGCACCTACCGGCGGGCTGGCCCTGGGCCAACGCCTGGACCGAACTGTTCTTCCATGCGTGGGGGCCACCAACGACCGCGGGGACCTGACCGCCGGCCCCAGCGGGCACGATACCGACCAGCAATGGAACACACCGGCAGCGAGGCCGGCCCCACAACCACGCCCTACCGCGAACCCCGGGCCGCAACCCCGATCAGGCCCTGCACCCCGCGAACATCGGTGGACCCAGGTTAGGTCCGCCTCATGGACCGCGACCGTGAGGGTCGGCACGAAGCGCCGTGCCAGGCCCGGCGTGGCCCGGCTGTGGTCACAGGGCGGCGAGAGCGTCGTCGTCGTGCAGCACCCAGGCTGCCTCGCGCAGGAACAGGCGGCAACGCTCGACAGAGTCATATGACTCCACGCCGTGGCCCAGCGCGTCGTAGATCACGCGGGCTGGGCCCACCTGGTGCGCCCAGACGAGGGGATGGCGCACGCCGTCGTGCATGTGGCTGACGAGCGGGCGCACCTGCGGTGCAATCTCAAGGAAAGCGTATCGCTCGTCGTGCAGCGTGAAGTCGCGTACGTCCGCCACGACCGGATGCGTGCCAGTGTGCACGGTGAGGCTCGCCGGACCGATCGCCGGGTGCATGGACTCCCCGTGACGCCACCTGCCACCGAGGGTATCGAACCAGTCTGGCGCGTCGGAGAACGCGAGCACTGCCGTGTGCACACCGATCACCGCTCCGCCGCGGGCGACGTGGGCCGTGAGCCCGGCGTGTGCCGGTCGCCACGTTGCGTCGTCGCCGTCGAAGCCAGCGTCAACGCGCCCGTCGCTGCAGTTGACGACGACGAGGTCGACGCCGGACAGGTCCTCCATGACCGGTCGCAACAGGCTGTGGATGCGTGCGTCGACGCCGATCCGGGCGAGCAGCTCCGCGAGCCGTTGGCTTGTCGCGGCTTGGTCGTGCCACCGGTCGGCGTACCGGCCGCCGCCGCTGAGGACGACAGCGCGGGTCATCACGTCGCTCGCCCGTCCAGCGCTCCGAGACCGCGACGGGCGACGGCGCCGAGCCATGTGAGGCTCGGCTTGGGTGTGCGCGCGAACGTTTGGCGGTCGACCCCGACGAGACCGAACGTCGGCTCGAACGACCCCCACTCGTAGTTGTCCAGTGCAGCCCAGACGAGATAGCCGCGCAGGTCCACGCCGTCATCGACCGCGGAGGCCACCGAGCGCAGCGCGCCGGTGAGATAGTCGATGCGGCGTGTGTCGTCCGCTGTGGCGATGCCGTTCTCGGTGACCACGAGCGGCGTCCCGCCGGCGACGTGCCACGCCGTGCGGAGGGCTTCCCCGATCGCATCCGGGTAGTACTCCCAGCCGATCGCCGTGAGCTCGGCACCGGGTGGTGGTCCGACCGGGCCCCCCGCGCCGACGCGGCACCGCGTGTACGCCTGGACTCCGAGGAAGTCGTCCCCTCGGGCGGCCTCATAGAAGACCGTCTCCCGCGGCCCGGCATGGGCGGCGGCTACGTCCTCGGCACCCGGCAACGCCTGGACCACCTGGGCAGCGATCGACCAGCCAGCGCGCGGCCGACCGAGCCCGCGCACGACGTTCATCGCCCGCCGGTGGGCAGCGACAAGGGCATCCGTGACACGGGGGTCCGGCTCTGGCAGCGCCCGGCTGCGGAGGGCACCGTCCACCTGGCTCCAGCCGGTCATGGCGACCATGTTCGGTTCGTTGATCGTGCAGACCCAGTCCAGGTCCGCCACCAGCGGTGCTACGACGTCCAGGTACCGCGAGAACCGGTCAACCGCCTTGGGGGCCGTCCAGCCGCCCGCCGCGGTGAACCAGCGCGGCGCGCTGAAGTGGTACAGCGTCACCATCGGCGTGAGACCGACGGCGAGGCAGTCCTCGATCATGCGTCGGTAGTGTGCGAGCTGCGCGCGTGAGACCTCACCTGGCTCGGGTTCGATCCGCGCCCATTCGACCGAGAACCGGTAGGTGTTCAGCCCGGCGTCCGCGAGCAGCGCCATGTCCTCGCGGTAACGGTAATAGCTGTCGCACGCGTCACCGCTCGGCTCTCGCTGGGGGGAGGACGGTGCATGCTCGCTCGCCCAGTAGTCGCTCGCGATGTTGCCACCCTCCACTTGGTGGGCGGCGCTTGCCGCGCCCCAAAGGAACGGCGCGTCCGCGACAGCCTGCTCGGTTCCACTCATCGCGACCCGCCCGCGCCTTCGTCGACTGTGACCGTCCATTGCGGTGCTGTGCTCTCGCGGGCCACGAGGTAACCCCCGCCCGGCACGAGGACGCCCTCCGCCGTCTGGCGGTCACCGACCAGGTCATACCCTTCACCGCGCACGGTGATGTCCGTCGCACCGTGGTTCAGGACGAAGAGGTAGTCGTGCTCGGCCCCGCGGCGACGTACCGCCTCGACGCCAGCGGGCGGCGTGGCGCCGAGCACCGGCATCACGCCGGCCTGGGCCATCAGACGGTCGAGCAGCGTCGCGGTGGACGCCGGGTCGAGCTCCGTCGAGACGTAGTACGCCGTCCCCGGTCCGCGCTCCGCTGCGGTAACCGCGGGGCGCCCGTTCAGCGGACCGCCGACATAGGTAGCGAGTGCCCGTGCCCCCTCGAGGTGCACGAGTTCCGACCACCGTGCGCCCTGCAAGCCGTCGGAGAGCTCGACGTGCTCGTCAACGCCGAGCGGGCGGAAGCTCTCGACCCGCACGCCGAGGAGGTCCCGCAGACGACCGGGGTATCCGCCGGTGACGACGTGCAGGTTCTCGTCGGCGACGCCGGAGAAGTACCAGACGGCCAGCTGACCACCGCCGGCCACGTAGTCCTCTAGGGCCCGCACGGCAGCGTCGTTGAGGGTGAACATGCTCGGCACCAGCACGAGCTTGTAGGCGCTGAGATCCGTCCCGGGTCGGGCGAAGTCGACGGCGACGCCCGCATGCCACAACGCGCGGTGCGTGCTGCGCACGGCCGCCGAGAAGTCGAGATGGTCGCTGGGCAGTGAGCGGTTCTCCAAAGCCCACCATCCGTCGGCGTGCCAGAGGATCGCGACGTCGGCGTCGAGCACCCGTCCGTCCGCCGGCGGTGCGGCGACCTCGCCTATGGCTCGCAGGGTCGCTCCGAGCTCGCACGCCCCACGGAAGCTGGTGGAGTCGGCGCCGGCATGCGGCACGATGGCGCCGTGCCAGGCCTCGGAGCCGGCGGCCGATGCTCGCCACTGGAAGAACAATGCGCCCTGCGAACCGTGCGCGATGTAGGACAGCGAGTTGCGCAGCATCCGTCCCGGTTCCTTGTACGCAATACGACCATCGAGCGAGATGGTGTTCGCCGACTGCTCCATGAGCAGCCACGGCTGGCCACCGGCCCAGGAGCGCGTCAGGTCCGAGCCGTAGGCCACGTGCGTCTCACCGTCGGGAGCCGTTGTATCGAGGTAGTGGTCGATCGCGACGACGTCGAGCTCCTCGGCCCAGCTCCACTGCTCGAGGTTGTTCCACGTCGGCAGCATGAGGTTCGTGGTGACCGGCGCCCGAGAGCCGGAGGCCTGGATCTCGGCCCGCTGCTCGCGCAGGCAGTCGAGGTACTCGTCGGAGATGAACCGGCGGAAGTCGACCGCGTGGGTGGGGTTGTGCAGGTACTGCGTGTCACGCGGTGGCACGATCTGCTCCCACGCGGAATAGTGCTGGCTCCAGAACGCGGTGTACCACGCGTCGTTGAGTGCGTCGAGGCTGCCGTAGCGCGCCTGTAGCCAGGCGCGAAACGCCCGGGCGACATGGTCGCACCAGCAGATCGTCCCGTACTCGTTGTGGACGTGCCACGCGCGCAGGGCCGGGTGGTCGCCGTAGCGCTCGGCGAGGGCGCGCGCGATGCGCCGGCTTGCCTCCCGGTAGGCGGGGGCGCTCGGACAGTAGGTGTCACGGCTGCCATGCCAGCGCTGTACCCCGTCATCGCGCACCGTGAGGGCGTCCGGGTGCGCGAGCGAGAACCATGGCGGCGGTGAGGCCGTCGGGGTCGCAAGGACGACGCCGATACCGCCCTCATGCAGCATTGCCAGGACGTCGTCGAGCCAGCCGAATTCGTACCTGCCCTCTTCGGGTTCGAGCAGAGCCCACGAGAAGACGCCGACGGTCGCGGTGGTCACCCCTGCGCGCTGCATCAGCTCAACGTCTTCGCGCCAGACCTCGCGCGGCCACTGCTCGGGGTTGTAGTCGCCGCCGAACCAGAAGCCGTCAGTGACGAAGGGTGCGCTGCTCATGTTTTCTCCTCGGGTGGTTCCATCAGGACGAGCACGCCGCCGGCCGGAATGGTCACCGCCGCGGCATTCTTGGTGCCGGTGAGCAGGTCGCTACCTTCAGCGTCGACGGACGCGTCGGCATCGGTGTGGGTGATGAGGAACAGGAAGGCGCCGCCGGTTCCTGGCGGCGCACGGCTTCGATACCCGCGGGCGCGGCGACGACGGGGCGCACCCCGGGCGCGGCGACGACGGGGCGCAACCCGGCCGCCTCGACGAGCAGTCCGGCGAGAGCGTCTACGCCGGCACGGTCTAGCGAGGTGGCGAGGCACCAGGCGGCGCCGTCGCCGACGCGACGTTGGGTCAGCGCGGGGACATCGGCGAGCTCGCCATCCGCGTACCGGGCCAGGACCTCGGCGTCGGTGGCGCCGAGCAGTTCTGTCCAGGTTCCGACCCGCCAGCCCGTGTCGAGCGTGCGGTACTCGTCGCCGGACAGTGGGAAGAACTCCTCGGCACGCACCCCGAGCAGGTCGGCGAACGCGCCCGGATACCCACCGGGGAGCACTCGGTTGGTTGCGCCGACGATGCCCGACAACCACGTCACGAGGACCTGGGCGCTGTCGCGCGCCGCCGCGGCCGTCTTTGGGCTCGTCAGGTACAGGCCGGGAACGAGCACCAATCGGTGGCCCGACAGGTCCGCCCACGGCAGGAGGATGTCGACCGTGACGGCCCGATCGACCAGACGCGGTGGAGGTCGCGCGCCTGGTCGGCGAGCCGCAAGGCGTTGTGCGGCTTCGGACCGGACCTTCGTGCCCAGGCCCGCCTCGTCGTCGTGCAAGAGTGCGACCAGGACGTCTGCGACAGTACTGCCGCGGACCGGGGCCGGGCGGCGTAGATGCTCGCCGAGGCGGGTGCCCTGCGGCATGTGATTGCCGTTGGCGTCGATCGGCAGGGTCTCCGGGTGCGCTTGGTGCAGCCATGCAGGAGGGCTGGCGGTCGGGGTGGCCAGGACGACGGCGATCTCGGCGTCGTGCAGCAGGTCGAGCACCTCACGCAGCCAAGCCAGGTCGAAGCGGCCCCGCTCGGGCTCGAGCAGTCCCCATGAGAAGATGCCCACGGAGACGAGGTTCACACCCGCCTGCCGCATGAGCGCGACGTCCTCGCGCCAGACCTTGGGCGCCCACTGCTCGGGGTTGTATTCACCGCCGAAGGACAGGCCGGCCGTCGGCCAGATCGGGGTCACCACGCGGGCGCCTCGGCGGCGGAAGCCCGGCGCCGTCGGGCCGGGACGGACCTGCTGCATCGTTCCTCCTCGGCGGCCCGACGGTGCCCGCGTGCTGTGGTCGTGCTGTGGTCGTGCTGGTGTGCGTTGGCGAGCGGCGCCGGGGGCGGTCAGCGCCCGTCGGGGCCGAGCCAGACGCGTGTCGGCGGGCAGAGCGCCTCGAGCTCCTCCCAGAGCTCCTCTGGGAGGAGCTGGTCGGCCCAGCGCAGTGCCGCGCGCAGCTGCTCGGGGGTCGTCATGCCGACGATCGTCGAGGAGATCCGTGGCTCACGCATGCTGAACTGCAGCGCAGCGGCCGCGAGCTCGACACCGTGCGCGGTGCACCGCTGCCCCATCGCATCGACGGCGGCGAGGTGCTCGGGTGTCGCGGGTCGGTAGGCGTATGTCGGCGGGGAGCTGCGGCGCCCAGCGAGCAGCCCACCCCCGTAGGGCGCGGCGTTGAAGAGCCCAACGCCGTGCTCGGCGCACGCCTTGAGTACGCCCTCCGACGACCGGTCCAGCAGTGTGAATCGGTTGTGCGTGACCGCTGCCTCGAAGACGCCGGTGCGCACGTACTGCTCCATCATCGCCGCCGGTCCGCCCGCTACGCCGATATGCTGGATGACTCCCTCGTCGCGCAGCGCAACGAGGGCCGCGACCGGACCTTTCGGCGCCATCGCCTCGGCGAACGTGATCCGTTCCGGGTCGTGCAGGTGCACGAGCTGGAGCCGGTCGACGCCGAGGCGGAGGAGACTCTCCTCCACCGAGGCGCGAACGCGGTCGCCGGAGAAGTCGGCCGAGCCGGGTAGCGGGTCGGCCTTGGTGACAAGCACATAGTTTGCCGGCAGCCCCCCGAGCCGTGCAAGGGCGCGGCCGATGCGCTCCTCGCTGCCGCCGTCGCCGTAGTTGTTGCCGGTGTCGAGCACCGTGAGCGGCCCCGCGAGGGCCGAGGCGAGGGTGTCCTGCGCGCGCTCCTCGGTGATTGCGTCGCGGCGCCCGAGGTTCGCTGTGCCGACAGTGAGGGCCGTGACCTCGAGCCCTGTCGTCCCAAGTCTGCGGCGTTCTGCGCCACCGGTCCGTCGCTGGTCAGTCATCCTTTGAGACCTCCGCTGATCAGGTCCATCCGCCAGAAGCGCTGCAGGAACAGTAGGAGGAGGACGAGAGGAATAATCGATAGGGCCGAGCCGATGATGGCGAGGCTGTAGAGGGCCGGCTCGCCCGATCCCTTTGACAACAGCGTGTAGAGGCCAACGGTGATCGGATAGCGGTCCTGGTCGGAGAGCATGATGAAGGGAAGCAAGAAGTTGTTCCAGATGCCCACGAACTGCAGCATGAAGACCGTCACCATGCCGGGCACCATCATCGGCGTCGCGATCGCGCTGAAGATCCGCCGCTCGCTCGCGCCGTCGAGGCGTGCGGCCTCCATCGTCTCGGTCGGCACGGCGGACATTGCATAGACCCGTGACAGGTAGATGCCGAACGGAGAGATGATCGACGGCAGCAGCACGGACCACGCGGAGCCGGCGATGCCGATCTTGGACATGAGCAGGTACTGCGGGATCGCCAGGGTGATGCCGGGCAGCAGTACACCGCCGAGGATGGCGAAGAAGACCACGTTGCTACCGCGGAACCGGTACTTGGCCAGGGCATAGCCCGACATCGTCGAGACGATCATCGACAACACGGCGCCGACACCGGCGTACAGGAGACTGTTGAGCGCCCATTTGCCGTACTGGCCGTCGCCATAGGCGAAGAGGTTCCGCAGGTTGTCGGCGAGCCCCGTTCCCGGGGCAAGGGTGAACGTCGTGAAGAGCTGGGAACGGGACTTGGTCGAGGCGACCAGCACCCAGGCGACGGGGACCAGGCAGTAGAACGCGCCGACCAGGAGGACGGCGGTTGGAACCGCCTTGGCGAGCAAGGGGGTCGAGTGGCTCGCCCCACGGACGTCGGTGCTCATCAGTCCTCGCCGAATGCGCGCTTCTGCGTCAAGCGCAGGAGCACGACCGACACGACGAGCGTGCCCAGTGCGAGGACGACCGACGAGGCCGCAGCCAGCGACAGATTGTCCCGGATGAAAGCATCGCGGTAGATGGTCATCAGTGGCACCCAGGTCTGGGTGATCGCATTGGTCATCGGTCGCAGCGTCGTCGGCTCGCCGTACACCTGCAGCGTGCCGATGAGAGCGAACAGGCCGGTGAGCACGAGCGCGGGTGCGACGAGCGGGATCTTGATCCGCGCGGCGATCTGCCACTCGTTGGCGCCGTCCATCAGCGCCGAGTCCAAGATATCTGTGGGGATACCCCGCAGCGACGTGTAAAGGATGATCATGTTGAAGCCGACCCCGCTCCAGATCGCGATGTTCGCGACGGAGCTGAAGATCTCCGGATTTTCGAGGAACGGAATCGTGCCCCAGCCGAGCTTCTCCGTGATGTAGCTGAACGGGCTCGTCACCGGCAGGTACATGAATCCCCACATCAGGGAGGCGACGACGCCGGGCACCGCGTAGGGGATGAAGATCGCCGTCCGCGAGAAGCGCTTGGCTCGGGCGGCGCCGAGGTCGAGCAGCAATGCGAACAGCAGCGCGAGCCCGAGCGTCAATGGGACGGCGATGATCCCGTAGATCGCGAGTCGACGGAAGCCCGCCAGGAACTCGGGGTCGGTGAGCGCCGTGGCGTAGTTCCCCAGGCCGATGAAGGTCTCCTGCCGATGGCCGAAGGCCCCGCCGCTGACCAGCCGCAGGCCGCGGAAGCTCAGGAAGATCGAGTACAAGATCGGAATGAGGAGGAAGCACACGTACAGCACGACCGCGGGGGTCAGAAATACATACGGCGCGGCCGTACCGCGCCGCCGCCGACGCATGGGCGGATGGGGGTTCGTAGTGGTCATTCGTCTCTCCAGAGGCCACGGGTGCGATGGCCCGCTGCGGGACCGGTAGTTGGCACCGAGCCCGCAGCGGGCCATCCGGATCTCGAACGACTACTCAGTTGGCGACTGTGAATCCGGTCTTCTTCATGTCGGCAACGACCACCTTCTGGACCTCGGTCAGCGCGTCGCGCAGCGGCGTCCGGTTCGCGACGGCCTTGGCCATCGCATCCTGGAAAGCGCTCGAGGCCACGTTCACGTCCGGGCCCCAGCTGATGCTCGGGATTGTGTTCGCGGCAATCTTCGAGCCGAGCTGCCAGTAGTCGGTCTGCTGCGGCATAAGGAGCGGCGGAGCAGACTTCGTCGCGGACTCCTGGCCGAGCTTGGACGCCGGGTACTGCCCCGTCGAGAGCTGGACGCCGGCACCTTCCTGAGAGGAGTTGATCCAGGCAGCGAACGCTGCGGCCTCCTTTGGGTGCTTCGAGGACGTGGTCACGACGACCGCGGAGCCGCCCTGATAGGCAACCGCGGAGTTGCCTGGTGTCCACTGCGGCAGCGGGGCCATCGCCCACTGACCGGCCATCTTTGGCGCGACGCCGTAGATCACGCCCGGTGCCCACAAGGCCGACGGCCAGCTGAGGATCTTGCCGTTGTTGAGCTCCTGGTTCCACTGGGGGGTCAACAGGTCCTCGGCCTTAATGGCGCCACTGTCAAGGAGGTCCTGCCAGTAGTTCGCCACGGCGATCGACTCAGGGCCGTCGATCTGAACGGTCCAGGTGGTGCCGTCCACGGACCACCACTTCGCGCCCGCCTCCTGGGCCATGCCAGCGAAGAAGCCGAACTCCGATGTGTTGAAGGTTGAGAGGTAAGTGCTCGGGTCGGCGGCGTGCACCTTCTTGGCGGCTGTAGCGAACTCGGCCCACGTGGTCGGCAGCGAGACGCCGAGCTTGTCGAGTCGGTCCTTGTTGTAGATGAAGGCCATCGGACCGACGTCCTGTGGCACACCGTAGATGGCGCTGTTGAACGTCACCAGACTCCACACAGAGTTGGTGAAGGACCCCTTCGCGTCGCCGACGTACTTCGTGATGTCGGTTGCGACATTGGCGACGATCATCGCTGGCACGGTCTGGAACTCGACGAGCGCGGTGTCGGGGGCGTTGCCCGCACGGGTCGCGGTGAGCAGTTTGGTCGACGAGTCGGTGCCGCCGCCTGCGTCGGTGCGTTTCACCTGGATGTCAGGGTGCGACTTGTTCCATGCTGCGACCATCCCATCCTGGGCGGTGCCCCAGGCCCAGTAGTTGAGCGTGATCGGGCCGGCGGCCGTGGCGCCGCCTGAGGAGGCGCCGCCTGACGAACCACCCCCGGTACAGGCGGCAAGGGCCAAGGCTCCAACAGCGGCTACCCCAACAGCGGCGATTGCTTTTGAGCGCATCCCACATCTCCTTTGACGTGTCTTCATCAGCCAGCAGGTGGGTTGTGCTGCGGGTCCCTTGCTGCACCCTCGCCCGGCGTGGCTTCCCCAGCCGACCCCTCGCCCTCGTGGCACCGACTACGGTACACCCGGTTCGTCGAAGCGCTTCGACATCAGCAACTACTTCAGGGCGATGGTCGCTGCGGCGAGCGCTGCGACAGCAACGAGGTGTGGACCACGACGTCGAGCAACTCGACTGTCATGACGGGAACCCACCGGCAGCCACATAGAATCCTCCCGCGCCCGCTTCGCACTGCCAAACGGTTGGTCCGAAGCCGCGAGCCGTTCCGCGGCCCCACCTACTCACGGCCGGTGGGTGGCAACGACGAGCCGGTGTCTGCGGCCTCGGGAGATTCACGGCGTCGACGAGGCTTGGCTCTTCGAAGTTAACCGGGCAGGGCGGCTCTTCTGGCTGTTTCCCGTCGGTGTTGGCGGGTGCATGCCCAGCGTATGCGTCGTGGCTGGTTGATCGGGTTTCTGAACCCGAAGGCGTTCCTGCCCTCGTGTTTGGCGAGCCGGTTGTAGCCTTCCGACCTCGAGTTCGAGTACCCGGTCTGCAGGCCCGCCAGGACGGCTGGCCACCACTTGTCGACGGTCGTGGCCAGGCGGTGGACCTCGGGTGCGGTGGACGCCGCGGCGTGGTCGTAGAAGCTCGATAGGCGCCGGGAGATCTCGCGTCGTTCGGGGCTGGTCCCGGCCAGCGCGAGCAGGGCTCGTCGGTCCTCTTTGACGATGTAGGCGCCGAGGATCTCCAGGCCGGGGTCGCCGGTGTCGATCAGCGCGTTCCACATCGCGACGAACGTCTGCGGTCGCAGGTGCTCGTGGCCGGTGAGCAGGCGGCGCCGGACCTGCCAGGCCGGGTCGACCTTGCGGCCGCGGCGGCCCTCGTGCTCACGGACGACTCGTTGCCGGACTGCGGTGACCGTCTGATTCGCCAGAGCGATGACGTGGAATCTGTCGGCTACCAGGGTCGCGTTCGGCAGCCCGTCGCGCACTCCCTTGGCGAAGGAGGCGGACAGGTCGATCGTGACGTGCGTGATCGCCGCGCGCCACGGCGCCGGTTGGGCCAGCAACCACGCCGACACCACAGCAGCCGAACGGCCCTCCACCTGCGCGAGGAGCCCACCGGTGCCGGCGGCATCGACGAACCCCGTGTGCCAGCGGTCATGCGTCAGGAT
>Ga0066797_1000541_pt1 | contig 11314 bp, 13 predicted proteins | sample PersoiDNA2013193_FD_76335 | JGI IMG/M metagenome (GOLD analysis project Ga0066797, IMG submission 76335) | Permafrost soil microbial communities from the Arctic, to analyse light accelerated degradation of dissolved organic matter (DOM) -... | ecosystem: Environmental > Terrestrial > Soil >... | reverse complement strand
GTCTTGAAGTCGCCCTGGCTGACGACCGGCCCGGCGGTAGACGCGTTTGAGTCGGCCTTCGCTGCGAGAGTCCATGCGAAGGACGCTGTCGCGGTCTCGAGCGGCACCGCCGCGCTTCATGCAGCCATGCATACGCTCGCGCTCCGTGACGGTGACGAGGTCATCGTCCCCGCGTTGACGTTCGTGGCTTCGGCCAATGCGGCTGCGTATGTCGGTGCGCGCCCAGTTTTCGCCGATGTTGACCCTGAAACACTGCTGCTCGACGTGGAATCGGCTGAGCGTGCTGCGAGCGCTCGGGCGAAAGCGGTGGTGAGCGTCGACTACGCCGGCCAGCCGTGCGACTACGACCTGCTTGGAGAGTTCACCGAAGACCGCGGTCTTGATCTCGTCATCGACGCGTGCCACTCCTTGGGCGCCACGTGGGGCGGCCGTCCTTCGAGCGGCTACGGCCGCCTCTCGGCCTTCAGCTTCCACCCTGTCAAGCACATTACGACGGGGGAAGGTGGCATAGTCGCCACCGATTCGCCTGACGATGCGGCGCGCCTGCGTGCTTTTCGCAACCACGGCATCGACAAGGACAGCCGCGCCCGCGAGCATGCCGGGTCATGGCAGTACGCCATGACCGACCTCGGCTACAACTATCGACTGACGGACATGCAGTGCGCTCTGGGTGTCGCGCAGTTGGCCAGGTTGAATGAGTGGTTGAAGCGGCGGCGGGCGATCGCGGCGCTGTATCTCGAGGGGATCGCGGACATACCCGGCGTACGGCCGCTCGTGGTCTCGCCGAAGGCCGAGCACGCATGGCACCTCTTCGTGGTTCAGCTCGAGCTAGACCGACTGCGCGTCGACCGAAACGCGGTGTTCGACGCGCTCCGCGCGGAGGGGATCGGGGTCAACGTCCACTACATGCCCGTCCATCTGCACCCTTACTACCAACGTCACTACGGCACCCGAGCTGGCTTGTGCCCGAATGCCGAGGCGGCCTACGAGCGCATCCTGAGCTTGCCCATGTTCGCCGGCATGACGGATACCGACGTCGCCGACGTGCTGGCGGCTGTCACCAAAGTCCTCGAAGCCTACCGACGATGAGGATGCGCTTCCTCGCCGACGTCTCGAGCAGTCACGCCCGCGACCCCAATCACCCTGCCGTTGCCCCATCATTGACGGAGCGGGATCAGGACCAAGTAGTGGCCACATTGAGGGCTATCCTGTGAACGTGGCCATCATTCCTGCGCGCGGGGGCAGCAAGCGCATTCCTCGCAAGAACGTCCGCGAGTTCTCCGGAAAGCCGATGATCGCCTATTCCATCGATTGCGCCCTGCAAAGCGGCCTCTTCGAACGGGTGATCGTTTCGACTGACGATGAGGAAATCTCGCGGGTGGCACGCGATTTCGGTGCTGAGGTGCCGTACATGCGACCGGCAGACCTGTCTGATGACCACACCGGCGTGACTGAAGTCCTAGCGCATGCGACTCAGTTCTTGCTGAATCAGAACACTGGGCTTGACGCGGTCTGCTGCATCTACGCGACTGCGCCTTTCATGCGCACTGAAGACCTCAAAGAGGGGTTGGCGCTTCTGGAAGCAGGTGATCTGCGCTACGTGTTTGCGGCGACCACTTTTGCCTACCCCATCTTTCGGTTGTTCTCGGAAAACGCTGCGGGTGAACTGGAGATGTTCTTCCCGGAGCATTTCCATACCCGCTCGCAGGACCTTCCCGAAGCTCTGCACGATGCCGCGCAGTTCTGCTGGGGCAGGCCGGATGCGTGGCTGAGCAATGCAAGGGTCTTTGCCAAACGCTCAGCGGTCGTTCGTATCCCACGCTGGCGCGTCCAGGACATCGATACCGAGGAAGACTGGACCAGGGCCGAGTTCATGGCCTCCTACCTGGGAGTTGAGTGACATGATTCTCATCTTCGGCGCAGCCGGGTTCATCGGCACTTATCTCAGCGACCAACTGCGTAGGGATGGCTACGAGGTCATCGCCAGCGACTTCAGCGAGATCGGCGAGGCCTACTACCGCGAGCAAGGCATTCCCTACCACCGAGTCGACATCACCCGGAAGGAAGAGTTCGAGCGGCTGCCGGTCGAGGGTGTCGATGCGGTCGTGCACCTCGCTAGCGCCCAGCCCGCCAACGTCAGCGAGCAGAAGTACGACCCTAGGGATTATGTGCGCGTGAATGCTCTCGGAACGCTGAACATCCTGGAGTTCTGTCGGGTGAACCGTGTTCCTAAGATCATCTACACCTGTTCGCACCGGAACACGCAGGGCATGTGGGCAGAGAAGTCCGGCAGGCCGATCCTTGAGTCGGACGGCCGGTCCATCAAGTTCACCGGCGAATACGCCATGTTCAGCATTTCCGAGTCCGCGGCAGCGGATTGCGTCGAGCACTATGCGCAGACCCACGGGATCGAGGGCATCGTCCTTCGCCTGCCGCCGGTCTACGGGTACGGCCCGCACACGGAGATCTTCAAGGACGGCAAACCGCTGAAGACGGGCTTCCAGATCTTCATCGAGAATGCGGAGCGGAGCCGTCCCTTGGAGCTGTGGGGCGACCCCGCGAACGGACGCGACATCATCTATGTGAAGGACGTTGTCTCTGCAATCGGGCTGGCGCTCGAGAAGACCGACATGGGGGGGCTCTATAACATCTCCTCCGGACGGCGTCTCACGCTGAAGGAGCAGGCCGAGTGCATCATCCGCTTGTTCTCCCCGCCGGGCAGGCCCTCGGAGATCTGCTATCTGCCTGAAAAGCCGAATCTCATCGAGTCATACGTCTACGACATCGACAAGGCGCGCCGCGCGTTCGGGTGGCAGCCCGAGTACTCCTTCGAGGACATGTTGCTTGACTACCGGAAAGAGATAGACTCGGGCCGGTTCGCCTTCCTTGTCGAGAAGAGAAGGCTGATGATGCAGACCGCCAAGGGAGGGATTGATGGACGTGTACAACGTGCCTGACGCCGAGCTGATGGGCGAGAATGTCAAGGCCAAGCTCAAGAGCGTCGGCGAAGGGGTTCGCCTGATGCCGCTGGCCAAGATCGCCAACGCGCATGTCGTCGAGCTCGGCGACTTCTGCCGGGTGCGAGACTTTGTCTTCATCTGGGGCGGACAGGGGGTGAAGATCGGCAAGCACTGCGACATTCAGCCGCACGTCGTGGTGTGGGGAGGAGGCTTGCTCGAGATCGGTGACCGTGTCTCGGTAGGCCCTGGGAGCGTGCTGCTGACTGCCGTGTACTCGCACGAGCAAGGGCTGAAGATGGTCGATGGGCTGGGCGAGGGCTCGGCCAAGGGGCTCTATGGCAAGCTCGTGGTCGGGACCGACGTGTATGTCGGTGCGAACTGCACACTGATGCCGGACATCACCGTGGGCGAGGGTGCCGTTCTTGGCGCTGGGAGCTTTGTGAACAAGGACTGCGAACCGTGGGGGATCTACGTGGGCAGCCCGGCCAAGAAGATCGCCGTGCGTCCGCAGCCCGAGGGGGAGTAGCCCAGCGGGCACACGCCAGCCGCGAACGCATTGTGCTTCGCACGGTGGTTTGGGAGCCTGCCGGCGGAATCCTCACGCATGCTGCAGAAGAAGGGCATGAGTGAACATCTGCTTCGTTACTGATGGTGGATTGCGGCTCGGGATGGGACACGTCCAGCAGTCCACAACGATCGCCAAGGAGTTGCGTGGCAGCGCCGACATAAGCTTCCTGACCAAGAGCGACGATACCGTCATGGCTAAGATCCGGGAAGCGGGCTTCGACGTAGCCCGGGTCAAGAGCGACTCTGAGATACTTGGTCATCTTGCGGGCTTGAATCCAGACATCGTCATCGTGGACAAGATCGATTTCGACGAGGAGCTGGCTAGAGACATCAAGAGGACGCTGAAGGCCAGGCTCATTGTCTTCACCAACCTGACGAGCGCCAATAGGTACGCCGACGTTGCCGTGACAGCGGACATTGGGAGTGAGTTCAAGAACATCACGTATTCGGATCCAGACACAGGCACCCTGTACTTCTACGGACCGAAGTACTGGGTGCTGAGGAGCGAATTCTACGAGTACAAGAGGAAAGGCAAGGTCTCATCGCGCGATCCAGAGACGGTACTGCTCGTGTTCGGCGGCAGTGACCCGTCTAATCTGACCTCTGCGGTCCTCCAGGAGCTGCTTGGCCTAGACAGAACGTTTCGGATCGATGTGATCCTGGGCGCGCATTTCGGACACGATGATTCCGTCAATCTGGTCCTCCAACGAATACGCCAGAAGAGGGCCAGTGTCATCGTGCACAGAAACATCGAGAACGTCGCCGAACTGATGTACAAAGCCGACCTGGTGATCGCCTCGCCAGGGCTTTCCGCATTCGAGGCACTGTGCGTTGGGACACCGGTGATCGTCATGCCGCAGGACGCGCTTCAGAGAGACACCTACCAGGGGTTCATGCGCATGCTAGAGCGAGGCGACGTTGGGAAGCTGGGAGGCATGATTGAAAGGGCTGAGTTCACCTACCCCAACGAGAAGCATATCGCCATGATGGAGATCGGCGAGGGCGTCCCGGAACTGCTGGAAGTGATTCTGGCTCGGTGAACAGGTGACGCAATGAAATGGATCAAGAGGGGCTTGGTGTTCTCGCCGGAAGGTCAGCAGGAGTGGGTGACAACCCATGCGATGCTCCCCATTGCGGACAGGATCGAAGACGATCTGTACCGCATCTACTTCTCCGGACGGGACAGGCTCAATCGATCTCTCATCGGCTATGTCGAAGTGGACATCAGGGACCCTCAGAGGATACTGAAGCTCTCACGCGAGCCCGTGCTGGGCTTAGGCAGGCTGGGGGCGTTCGACGACAATGGGGTGTCGCCGACCTGGCTGGTGAACCACGGAGGGGAGAAGTACCTCTACTATTTCGGCTGGAACAAGGGCTCGATGGTCCGAGCGGCCGAGGTCTCGGGGCTCGCGATCAGCAAGGACGGGGGCCAGACGTTCGAGAGACACTCGAGAGCCCCGGTGATCGACAGGACGGACGCAGAGCCGTACTTGATCCTCGTGATTTCGTGCATTCTCCTTGAAGGCAACACGTGGAGAATGTGGTATGACTCCGCGGACGAGTGGCTAAGCCCCGAGTTGCCTCGATACAACATCAAGTACGCGGAATCCACCGATGGCATCGACTGGATACGAAAGGGGATAGTCAGCGTAGACTACAAGTCCCCTGATGAGAGCCGGGTGTCCCGCGCTTCCGTGGTCAAGGAAGACGGCATCTACAAGATGTGGCATTGCTATGCCATGGGCAGCGGCGGGTACAGGATGGGATACGCCGAGTCCGGAGACGGCGTCCACTTCGAGAGAATGGACGACAAGGTCGGCATTGATATCTCAGATGCAGGCTGGGACTCCGAGATGGTGTGTTATCCGCATGTCTTCATTCACGAGGGACAGAAGTTCATGCTGTATTGCGGGAATGGATACGGGAGGACGGGATTCGGTTGCGCCGTCATGGAATAGCAGGCGCATTGTCGCGACGAAGCTCAGTCAGTCTGACGGGGCACCAGTACGGCGGGAAGTGTGACTGCACTCCGATCCGCAAAGAAGGGTGCCATCCCACAGCCAGGAGCAAGAGCTTGTGAACGATCCTGGTTCCGCCCTCGACGAGATGCTCGCCGACATGTCCACTGCCGACGAGCTCTACCGCCCGACCCAGTTCTGGCGCAACGCACTCCAGTGCTTGGCAGAAGAGATCTCCGGCGAGGGGCTGGCGAGGGGCTGGAACGATTCCGCTCCATGAACGGGCCTCTCTCGTACTTTGTGCCTACCTACGGGTTCCCGCGCTACTACGCGAGCAAGGGACAGTTCGATGAGCTGCGGGCCACGCTCGACCGGTTGAAGCTAGGTGACAAGCGCTGCTCGACGCACCTCGAGCGGCTCCTTTCCGGGGAAGCCCAGGCGGAGTCCGACTACCGCGTCCTGCTCGCTTCCGACCGCAATGTGGCCCCCTTCCTTTCGGGCTTCAGCGAGAGCACGGTTGGTGACCCGCTTGAGCAGTTCTCCTTGGACGGTCGCCGCTGAACTACCTCCTCGGGCTTGCGTTTCTCAAGCGTCACTGCAGCACGTCCGGAATCCGCACAGTGCTTGAAATCGGCGCCGGGTTTGGCTCACTCGGCGAGATTCTGCTGAGCGACGAGCGCAATGAGTGCCTCTATGTGGACGTCGACATTCCCCCGACCATCCAGGTGGCCACCTACTACCTGGCCAGCGTCTTCGGCGAGAAGGCCGTCCTCGACTACCAGGCGGCACGTGCGATGGGAGTTGTCGATCTGGCCGACGTCTCGCGCTCCCACAAAGCGGCCATGCTCGCGACGTGGCAGCTCCCGAAGGTCGTGGGGAAGGTCGACCTGTTCGTCAACTTCATCTCGTTCCAGGAGATGGAGCCGGATGTCGTCCGGAACTATCTCTCGCACGTGGGCCGGCTCGGCGCACGGTACGTTCTCCTCCGCAATCTCCGTGAGGGGAAGGCAAAGGCCAAGTCGGCCAAGGATGTCGGGGTCTGCGATCCAGTCCTCGGGGGAATGTACGATTCGTTCCTCGCACGCTACCGATTGCTAGCGACCAACACGGTGCCGTTCGGCTACCTCACCGTGGATGGCTTCCATTCAGAACTGCGCCTCTACGAGCTCTGTGTAGGCGCTTCGTCAGAGTAGGCATGCTCAACCGCGGTCTTGCTTCTGGGAGCTCATGTATCCTTGACGAGGAATTCAGTCGCGGCATGGCGGGGGAGGTACCCATTTCCGCGGCCCGAGACGGTCTTGCCCTTTGTTTGTCAGTCCGCCTCATGCTGTGGAGATGCTCCGCTCGCGTGCGTCCACAGGGGTCTTCAAACTGGGCGCGATGAAGGAAATGGAACCGGAATGACACGACAGCCAATGTCCGAGACCGACGAGCGCGGTGGACCAACCGTCGTCATCGCCCAGCCAACCTATCTGCCGTGGATGGGCTACTTCGAGCAGATCGCGAAAGCCGACGTGTTCGTTGTTCTCGACAGAGTGCAGTTCGAGAAGCAGTCCTGGCAGTGCCGCAACCGGCTCAGGAGTGCCAATGGTGAGACATTCTGGCTGTCTGTGCCCATTGCCGGACATCCCCTTGACGTTCTCATCGGGGATGTCCGCATTGCGCGCGGTAAGCCCAAGTGGCGGGGGAAGCACTTGAGATCCATCAGCGCATCGCTGGGTCGGGCGCCGTTTTTCCAAGAGGTCTACCCACACCTGGAATCCTGGTTGTCTTGCGACTATGAGATGCTCGTGGACTTCAACGTAGATGGCGTTCGCCACATTGCGGAGTTGCTCGGTCTCACGCCTGAGTGGAGAGTCGCTTCGCAACTACCGGTGACCGGCGCGAAGGGCGATCTGGTCCTCGACATATGCCGGCATCTTGGTGCGGGCACGTATTGCGCGAGCGCTGGGTCTCGCGGCTACCTCGAACCCACGATGCCCCAGTTTCGGGACGCGGGAGTCGAGATGGTATTCCAGGACTGGATCCACCCGACCTATCCACAGCGCGGTGAGGGATTCATCTCCCACCTGTCGGTGATAGACGCGCTGATGAATGTCGGGCCCGCTGCGGTCCGCGACATGCTGAAGGGAGGCGCGCCATGACGGCGACGCTCTCAATACGGGGTCGACTCGTTGGTCAGGGGGAGCCGGCCTATGTCATTGCCGAGATGTCAGCGAACCACGGTCATCGATACGATGACGCGGTTCGTCTGATTCACGCCGCCAAGGAATCTGGGGCGGACGCGGTCAAGCTGCAGACCTATACCCCGGACACGATCACGATCGATTGCGATCGCCCGGAGTTCCTCATCACTGGGGGATCGCTCTGGGATGGCCGGCGGCTCTATGAGCTCTATGGCGAGGCGTACATGCCGTGGGACTGGCAGCCGAAACTGAAGGCGATCGCCGACGACATCGGCATCCACCTCTTTTCTACACCCTTTGACTTCACCGCTGTGGACTTTCTCGAGGCGATGGACGTGCCTGCCTACAAGATCGCATCGCTCGAGCTGGTGGACATCCCGCTTGTCCAGCGAGTCGCCCAGACCGGGAAGCCGGTCATCATGTCTACCGGTGCTTCGACCCTCGGTGAGATCGCAGATGCCGTGGCCGCCTATCGTGCCGGGAACAACCAGGCGCTCGCACTGCTCAAGTGCACGAGCGCCTATCCCGCGCCGCCGGAAGAGATGAATCTCGCGACGATCCCCCACCTCGCCGCGGCGTTCAACGTGCCGGTCGGATTGTCCGATCACAGTCTTGGGATAGCGGTGCCGGTAGCGGCGGTGGCGCTAGGTGCGTGCATCATCGAAAAGCATTTCACGCTCTCGCGCTCGGTGCCTGGGCCCGACAGCACGTTCTCGCTCGAGCCGGAGGAGTTCACAGCCATGGTGAAGGCGGTCCGCGAGACGGAAGAGGCGATTGGCGATGTCAGCTACGAAGTGACCGAGCACGAAGCACCCAGCCGGGCCTTCCAGCGTTCTCTCTATGTCGTGAGGGACATTCTGGCTGGCGAATCTTTCACTGAGGACAACGTGCGATCCATCCGCCCGAGCAACGGCCTGCCGCCCAAGCATCTGGGCGATGTCCTGGGGCGCTGCGCGAGCCGTGACATTGCAGCCGGAACGCCGCTAGGCTGGAAGTTGCTCGGTTGACACGCACGCAGGGATGGACGCCTGATGTGTTCTCGACTGGGCGCTGCGCGCGCCGACGCAACTTTCTTGCCGTGCGCCGAGTATGTCGAGTGATGGTGACGGTCGCGGTATGTGCGCGGCATCATGCGATCACGACCGGCCTGCCGCTTAGCCAGATCGAGGTATTGGGAGCGTAGTGGTCCGTATCGTCTTGCAGGCGCGCGTCGGGGCAACGAGATTGCCCGGGAAGACCCTTCTGCCGCTCGCCGGCATGCCCGGCGCGGTCTTGACCGCACGCCGCGCCGCAAGCTGCGGCGACGAAGTGATCGCCGCGCTCGCCGAGGAGCCCCTGGCGCCGCTGCTGAAGAGTGTCTTTGAAGGCGCCGGCGTCCGAGTATGCATGGGGCCCCTTCGCGACGTGCTGGCGCGATTCGCAGCTGTTATCAGCGATGTACCCGATGACGTCATTGTCGTCCGACTCACGGCGGACAATCCGCTGCCGGACGGAGATCTGATTCGCGAGGTCGTGGCGGTGGTGGAACACGCTGGAGATGTCTACGCCGAGATCGCCTGGCCTGGTGCGGGCATGCCGTATGGAATCGCGGTGGAGGCCTTCCGCGCGAAGGCCCTGCGCGAAGCCGCCGCGCTGGCAACCGAAGAATATGACCACGAACACGTCACACCATGGATCATCCGAAACCGGCGAACGATCGCCGTCAAACCTTCTGGCACACATGAGCGGGACTACGCTGCTCTTCGCTGCACGCTCGACAACTTCGACGACTACGAGAGGTTGTCCATGCTCTTTGCCCCGGCGCGATCAGCGGAAGCCCCATGGCACGAACTCGTACGGAGGCTCGCCACGAATGCGGCTCCAGGCCTGGTTCCGCAGACCATCGAGCAGGGACTGCCGGCGAGCCGCGTAATACTGGGCACGGCGCAGTTGGGTTCGGCATACGGAGTGACGAATCGCGTGGGTGACCCTGGCGATTCGGGTGCTCTAGCAATCGTCAACTCCGCGCTGTCCCATGGGATGACCGTCTTCGACACTGCTCGCGGTTACGACCGGTCCGAAGAGCGGCTCGGAAAGGCACTGGCAGGTCCTGTGAAGGGCCGCGGCAGGATAATCACGAAACTAGACCACTCCCTTGTCTGTCCTATCGACGATGACTGCGCTCGGGCCGCAGTAGACGCAAGCGTCTACCGCTCAATGGCGATGCTGCGCACCACTCGCTTGGACACGTTGTTGCTGCACCGCTGGGCGCAACGCAGTGTCTCAGGTGGTGCGGTGTGGCGTCGGCTGCTGGAGTTGCGGGATGCAGGCCTGATTGGTCGCCTCGGCGTGTCGGTCCTTGAGCCCAGAGAGGCCCTCGATGCGCTCACCGACCAGGACGTGCGCGTGGTCCAACTCCCGTTCAACATCCTCGATCATCGTTGGCAGACTGCGGGTGTGCCCGATGCCGTGATGTCGCGCCCTGACGTCGCCGTCCATGCCCGCAGCGTGTTTCTACAGGGGCTCCTGCTCGCTCCGGCAGACGCGTGGCCGGCACTGATTGGCGTCGATGCACTGGGAATCGTGGACGCGCTGGAAGATGCGGTGAGCGACACCGGCTTCGAGTCCTGCGCGGACCTCTGCATAGCCTATGCGCTTTGCCAACCTTGGATCGACGCTATAGTCGTTGGAGTCGATGACGTCGCGCAGCTGGCCGAGATAGCACGGCTAGCCGAGCGCCACGTGGACCGGGAGACTGTTGACTGGCGAGCGATTCTGGAATCGCTGCCGCCTCAACCCGACCACGTGCTCGACCCATGGCGCTGGCCGGCGCCCTGAACTGGGGGGTCACCTCTGTGAATGATTCATTCTCGCTCGAAGGCCGAGTTGCGCTGGTAACCGGTGCGGCGGGCCATCTAGGACAAGCGATTGCCGCGTCACTGGGCGCGTCCAAGGCTCACGTCATCGTTTCCGGGCGCAGCGAGGACACGTTGTTCGCCCTCCATGAGCAGCTCGCCGACGAGGGGTACTCCGCCGAATGGCTCCTCATAGACGTGTGCGACCCCGCGTCAATCGACGCTGGTCTTGAAGAGGTCGGAAAGCGCCATGGCCGCCTCGACGTGCTCGTCAACAACGCGAGCTCCGGCCACACCGGGTCGATTGACCTCATCGGGTTCGAGGACTTCGTTGATGCGACGACAGTCGACATGGCAGGACCCTACGCGCTGGTCAAGTCGGCGAGGCGCCTTATGCGCGAGGCCTCCCGGCTCGCGGGAGGCTCTTCGGTCGTCAACGTTGCGTCGATGTACGGGGTGGTCAGCCCGGATCCGCGGATCTACGACAGTCCCGCAGCGGTCAACCCCGCGCACTACGGTTCAGCCAAAGCGGGGCTATTGCAGCTCACTCGGTACCTCTCCGTTGCCTTGGCTCCCGACAAGATTCGAGTAAACGCGGTCTCTCCTGGTCCCTTTCCGGCGCCTGCAGTCTGCGAAGGGCAGCCGGCGTTCATCGAGCGACTTGCCGAGAGAGTTCCACTTGGTCGCATCGGGAGGCCGCGCGAGGTCGGCGACGTTGTCGCGTTTCTCGCTTCTGACGCGGCATCGTACGTCACCGGCGCCAATCTGGCTGTGGATGGAGGCTGGACGGCATGGTAGCGAAGGTGGGG
>Ga0066797_1000540_pt1 | contig 11317 bp, 8 predicted proteins | sample PersoiDNA2013193_FD_76335 | JGI IMG/M metagenome (GOLD analysis project Ga0066797, IMG submission 76335) | Permafrost soil microbial communities from the Arctic, to analyse light accelerated degradation of dissolved organic matter (DOM) -... | ecosystem: Environmental > Terrestrial > Soil >... | reverse complement strand
GGAAGACGGTGCCCATCGAGACCCGGACGCTGCGCCGGTACAGCGGGTCCGCACACTGCGGCGTCACCAGGACCGCGTCCACCCCGAGCGCGGCGGCGGCGCGGAACGCGGCACCGACATTCGTGTGGTCGACGATGTCCTCAAGGATCGCGACCCGCCGCGCCCCGGCGATCACCTCAGCGACCGGCGCGAGCGGCGGCCGGTGCATCGCCGCGAGCGCACCCCGGTGCATGTGGTAGCCGGTCAGCGACTCGAGCGTGCCCGGCTCCCCGACGTACACCGGCACGTCCTCGCCGACGGCGGTCAGCACGTCCTCCAGATCCGCGAGCCACCGCTCTCCCATCAGGAAGGATCGCGGCCGGTGCCCCGCCGCGAGCGCCCGCCGGATCACTTTGGAGCTCTCCGCGATGTACAGGCCCTTCTCGGGCTCGTGGCGCGATCGCAGCACGACGTCGGTGAGCCGGCGGTAGTCGGCGAGCCGTTCGTCGTCGGGATCGGTGATGCGGATCACGGGCACGGTTCGATTCTGCCGGATGGCGGAGCAGCCGGCGGGGCGTCGAGCACCCCGACGAACTCCGCCACCCGGTCGAGCTCGATCTCGTATAGAGCGTCCGCGCTGTCACCCGGCAGCGCCCGTAGGCTGAGTCCGGGCGCTCCGTCGGTCGCGAGTCGTGCCCGGGGACACTTCGTACTCGAGCCGACACCGTGGAACGACGTGCTCGCCGAGATGGTGGCGAGCGTCCGGCCGTGAGCGCGCGGGCGGCAGACGGCCGGTGGCGACCAACGGGCCAGGTCAGTCAACCGGAGGTACCGGGTCAGTCAACCGGAGCCGCGGCTGCGGCGAACTGGCTCGCGTATAGGGCCGCGTACGGGCCGCCTGCGGCGATGAGCGAGTCGTGGGTCCCCTGTTCGACGATCTGGCCGTGCTCCATCACTAGGATCGCGTCGGCGTCCCGGATGGTGGAGAGCCGGTGGGCGATCACGAAGGACGTCCGGCCGGACCGGAGCGCGGCCATCGCGTGCTGCACGAGCACCTCGGTGCGGGTGTCCACGGATGACGTCGCCTCGTCCAGGATGAGGATCGCCGGGTCGGCCAGGAACGCCCGCGCAATGGTCAGCAGCTGCTTCTCCCCCGCGCTGACGTTGTTGCCCTCCTCGTCGATCACCGTCTCGTAGCCGTCCGGGAGGGTCCGGACGAACCGGTCGACGTGGGTGACCCGTGCCGCCTCGAGAACCTCTTCGTGGCTGGCGCCCTCGCGCCCGTACCTGATGTTGTCCGCGATCGTCCCGCCGAACAGCCAGGTGTCCTGCAGCACCATGCCGATGCCGCGGCGGAGGTCTTCGCGGTCCATCGTCGCCACGTCCACGCCGTCCAGGGTGATCCGCCCGTCGTCCACCTCGTAGAACCGCATCACGAGGTTGACCAGCGTGGTCTTGCCCGCACCCGTCGGTCCGACGATGGCGACCGTCTGGCCCGGCTCGGCGACCAGGCCGAGGTGCTCGATCAGCGGCGTCTCGGCGTCGTACCGGAAGGACACGTCCTCGAAGACGACGCGGCCCGCGACCTCCGCGGGGCGCACCGCGCCGACCGCTTCGGGCGACTGCTCCGGTGCGTCGAGCAGCTCGAAGACGCGCTCGGCCGAGGCGACGCCCGACTGCAGCAGGTTCATCATCGAGGCGACCTGGGTGATCGGCTGGGTGAACTGACGCGAGTACTGGATGAACGCCTGAACGTCACCCAGGGTGATCGCGCCGGAAGCCACCCGCAGCCCACCGACGACGGCGATCGCCACGTAGTTGAGGTTGGCGATGAACATCATCGCCGGTTGGATCACCCCGGAGATGAACTGCGCCTTGAAGCTCGCCTCGTACAGCTCGGAGTTCTGTTCGTGGAATTCCTGCGACGCCGCCCGCTGCCGACCGAAGACCTTGACCAGCGCGTGGCCGGTGTACATCTCCTCGACATGAGCGTTGAGGGTGCCGGTGTGCTTCCACTGCGCGACGAACTGCGGCTTGGAGCGCTTCGCGATCAGGGCGGTGATCACCGCGGCCAGTGGCACGGTGACCAGCGCGATGACGGCCAAGAGCGGCGAGATCCAGAACATCATCACCAGCACCCCGACGATCGTCAGGCTGGCCGAGATGAGCTGGCTGAGCGTCTGCTGGAGCGTCTGGGCCAGGTTGTCGATGTCGTTGGTCACCCGGGAGAGGAGCTCGCCGCGAGCCTGGCGGTCGACGTAGCTGAGCGGCAACCGGCCGAGCTTGGTCTCGACGTCCTGTCGCAGCCGGAAGACTGTCCGCTGGACGAGGCCGGTGGTGAACAGACCCTGGAGGTAGCCGAACAACCAGGCCCCGAGGTAGAGGGCCAGGACCCCGGACAGCACGCGCGCAAGGGCGCCGAAATCGATGCCCTGGCCGGGGGTGACGTGCATTGCGGCCAGCATGTCGGCGAGGCGGTTCTGACCCTGTGCTCGAAGCGCGGCCACCGCCTCTGCCTCGGTCGTCCCGGCCGGGAGCCGCTGCCCGATCACACCCTCGAAGATGATGTTCGTCGCATGCCCCAGGATCCTGGGGCCGAGAACGGCCAGCGTGACGCTGAAGACCGAGAGCGACATGACGGCGGTGATGACCAGCCGTTCGGGTCGAAGGACGCCCAACAGGCGGCGCGAGGAGCCCTTGAAGTCCATCGACTTGGCGCCGGGCATCCCCATTCCCATCATGCCCATCGGTCCGCGCGGTCGGCCCGGCGGCCCACCCGGTCGGCCTTCGGGAGGCCGCGTGGTGGCGCTCATGCCGCCTCCTGCTCGGTGACCTGCGAGAGCACGATCTCCCGGTATGTCTCATTGCTCGCCATCAGCTCGGAGTGCGTCCCGATGCCGACCACGCAGCCGTCGTCGAGCACCACGATCCGGTCGGCGTGGCGGATCGAGCTCACGCGTTGGGCGACCACGATCACGGTCGCGTCCCTGGTCTCCGGGGCCAGGGCCTGCCGGAGTGCGGCATCGGTGGCGAAGTCGAGCGCCGAGAAGCAGTCGTCGAAGAGGTAGATCTCCGGGCGGCGCATCCGCGCCCGCGCGATCGCAAGTCGCTGTCGTTGCCCGCCGGAGACGTTGGTGCCGCCCTGAGCGACCGTGGCGCCCAGCCCACCCATGTCTCGGACGAAGTCCGCCGCCTGGGCAACCTGCAGCGCATGCCAGAGCTCATCGTCGGACGCGTCCCCCTTGCCGTAACGAAGGTTGGAGGCGACCGTTCCGGAGAACAGGTAGGGCTTCTGCGGGACCAGACCGATGACGCCCCACAGCGCGTCGAGCGCGACGTCGCGCACGTTCACCCCGTCGACGAGGATGGCGCCGCCGGTCACGTCGTACAGGCGCGGGATCATGTCGAGCAGCGTGGTCTTCCCGGAGCCGGTCGAACCGATGATCGCCGTGGTCTCTCCCGGGGCGGCCGTGAAGCTCACCCCGCGGAGCACCGGGTCGGCCGCACCCGGGTAGTGGAACTCGACGTCGCGCAGCTCCAGGTGCGCGCGGGCACCCAGGGCGGTGACGGGGTGCGCGGGGGGCACGACCGTCGAGTCGGTGTTCAGCACCTCGCGGATCCGGTCGGCGGAGACCTCGGCGCGCGGCACGAGCATGAACATCATCACGGCCATCATCACCGCCATCAGGATCTGCATGATGTAGCTGAGGAAGGCGACCAGTGAGCCCACCTGCATCGCCCCGGTCTCGATCCGGTGACCGCCGAACCAGATGATCGCGATGCTCGACAAGTTCATGATCAGCATGACGGTGGGGAACATCAGCGCCATCAACCGCCCCACCCCGACGGAGACCGCCATCAGCCCGTCGTTGGCCTCGGCGAAGCGGGCACGCTCGTGGTCGTCGCGTACGAAGGCGCGGATGACTCGGATGCCGGTGATCTGCTCGCGCATGATCCGGTTGATCGAGTCGATGCGAGTCTGCATGCCGCGGAACAACGGGCGCATCCGGCTCACCGCGAACGCCAGGATGCCGACCAGCAACGGGACGACGACGAGCAGCAACCCGGACAGCTCGGCGTCCTGGCGCAGTGCCATCACGACACCGCCGATCATCATGACCGGCGCAGCGATCATCAGCGTGAGGCTCAGCAGCAGGACCATCTGCACCTGCTGGACGTCATTGGTGGTGCGGGTGATGAGCGACGGAGCACCGAACTGGCCGACCTCGCGCGCGGAGAACGTCTGCACGTGGTCGAAGACGGCCGCCCGCACGTCCCGACCGAGCGACATCGCGACCCGGGCCCCGAAGTAGACGGCCGCGATCGCGCACGACACCTGGACGAGCGTGACGGCGAGCATCGTGCCGCCGAGATGCATGATGACACCGGTGTCGCCCTTCGCCACCCCGTTGTCGATGATGTCCGCGTTGAGGCTCGGCAAGTAGAGGTTGGCCATCGCCTGGACGAACTGCAGGAGCACGACGACGGCGATCGGGCGGGTGTAGGGCCGCAGGTGTTCGCGCAGCAGGCGGATCAGCATCGTGTCTCCGGGGTGGTCAGGACGCCGTCGAGGAAGAGCTCGACGATCTCATCGGCGGTCAGTGCGGGGTCGGGCGTCGCGGAGAGTGGTTGGCTCGCAGCCAGCACGACGGCGACGATCATCCGGGCGCAGACCGCAGGATCCCGACGCAGACGAGCGCGGTGCGGTTCCAGCAGCGCCGCGATCGCCGTGCCGACGAGTTCAAGCGGGTGGACTTCGGGGCGGCCGCTGGGCCGGCCGTGCGGTCCGTGCATGAGCCCGGGCATCCGGCGAGCGCCGCCCGCCGACCCGTCGGCTTCGACAGCGACGTGGCCGTCGTCCATCTGGTGCACGACGGCGAGCAACGCCGCGACGTGGCGGGTGCGGCGAAGCACCGCCCGGACCGCGCTCGTCAGCGCGGGACGCAGGTCCAGGGTCGGGTCGATGGCGGCCAGGTCCGTCAGGATCGGTGCGGGGTCGAGAGCCTGCTCGACCGCGGCCCGGACGAGGGCCGCCTTGTCCGGGAACACCCGGAACAGGGTCCCCTCGGCGACACCCGCGGCCGCCGCCAGCTCGCGGGTGGTCACGTTGACCCCGCGCTCTCGAAGCAGCGGCACCGTCCCCCGCAGGATCGCGGCGCGCCGGTCCTCCGGCGTCATCGGCGCGGCGCGGCCCGCCCTGCCTTGGCATGAACCGCTCCCGGCAGACACGCCCGACTGCCCTGCGGGCGTCTCGGGTGTCATCGGGATCACAACGGGATGCTACACCATGAGTGAGCACTCACTCACCCGGTTCGTCAATCGGTTCGGATCAGCGCGTCGAGCGCAGTGCTGATCCGAACCGCGGGCGCCAGAGCGCTCGAAGCGCCGCCCTCGACCCGGTGTCAGCTGTGCGGGGCCGGCGGTGGGGTCGCCGCATCCGGGTGCTGCCCGGCCTCGACGTCCGGGTTGAATCGCCGACCGCTCGCGCGGCCCGCGCTGGTCGCGTCCGCCGATGCGGCCTCCGCCTGCCGCCGGGCCTCGGCCAGGGCCGCAGCCGGGTCCACCAGCGCCGGGCCCAGGTCGAGCGGCTCGCGCTCGACCACCGGCGCTTCGCCGGTGACCGGTGCCGCGGCCGCTCCCCCGCCGAACCCGATCGCGATCGAGCCGAGGGCCGCGGTGAACTCGGTCGGGATGATCCACACCTTGTTCGAGTCGGTCTGCGCGATCTTCGGCAGCATCTGGAGGTACTGGTACGCGAGCAGCTTCGGGTCGGCGTCACCGCGGTGGATGGCGTCGAAGACCTGGAGGATGGCGCGCGACTCGCCCTCGGCACGGAGGATCGCGGCCTGCGCCGCACCCTCCGCGGTGAGGATGGCCGCCTGCTTCTGACCCTCAGCGGTGAGGATCTGCGACTGCTTGACACCCTCGGCCGTGAGGATCGCGGCACGACGGTCGCGCTCGGCCCTCATCTGCTGCTCCATCGAGCCCTGGATGCTGGCCGGCGGGTCGATCGACTTGAGTTCGACCCGGTTGACGCGGATGCCCCAGCGCTCGGTCGCCTCGTCGAGCACGCCACGCAGCTGCCCGTTGATCTGGTCACGGCTGGTCAGCGTCTGCTCGAGGTCCATCGAACCGATCACGTTACGCAGGGTGGTCACGGTGAGCTGCTCGATACCGGTGATGTAGTTGAAGATCTCGTACACCGCGCCCTTGGGGTTGGTCACCTGGAAGTAGATGACCGTGTCGATGCTGACCACGAGGTTGTCCGAGGTGATCACCGGCTGCGGCGGGAACGAGACGACCTGTTCACGCAGGTCCACGCGAGCGCGCACCCGGTCCACGAACGGGATGAGCAGGTGCAGACCGGCGTCGAGGGTCCGCGCGTACCGACCGAGTCGTTCGACGATGAGCGCAGCCGCCTGCGGCACGATTCGCACCGAGCGAACCAGCGCGATGACGACGAACAGGGCGATGAGCGCGAGCACGAACATGCTGGCGACCTGGCCACCGGTCGGGTTCGAGGAGAACATGTCAATCGACTCCAGTCAGTGAATACGAGTGGAAATGGCTTCGACAACAGCGGTCGCGCCCTCGATCCGCATGACGCGGACCTCAGACCCGACGCGGTGCACGGTGCCTTCTTGGGCACTGCGCGCGGACCAGACCTCGCCGACGAGCTTGACCCGCCCACCGCGGTCGGAGACCTCCGCCACGACGACCGCGATCCGGCCCACGTGCGCGCCGGCGTTTGTCTCTTCGAGCGGGACGCGCTTGCGCAGATGGCGTAGCAGCCACGGGCGCAGCGCGACGAGGAACGCGACAGACACGACGGCCGCGATTATCATCTGCACGGCCGGATCGGCGCCGAGCGCTGCGGCGAGCGCTGCGGCGAGAGCGCCACCGGCGAACATCAGAAGCACGAGGGAGAGCGAGAGCAGCTCGACCACGCCGAAGAGCAACGCCGCCCCGACCCACCACATCCAGCTCATGCCGGTTGCCTCCTCGGTCCGACGGCCGCGCCGCGCCCGGACCTGACGGTCCGACCCGTCGCTCCGGATCTTTCGATACTAGGCGCACCCACGTCTCCGCCGGAGCGAATTGCGACCGGTCAGCGGACCGCGCGAGCGGCATAGCGGTCGTCGCGGCGCTCGACCTCGAGCGTCAACCCGAAGGCCGTCGAGAGCGACTCGGCGCGGATCACCTGATCCACCGGCCCGGCCGCCGAGACGCGTCCGTCCCGGAGCAGCAGCGCGTGCGTGAAGCCCGGCGGGATCTCCTCGACGTGGTGGGTCACCAGGACCAGCACCGGGCACCGCGGATCGCCCGCGAGCTCGGCCAGCGCCCCGACCAGCTCCTCGCGAGCGCCCAGGTCCAGCCCGGCTCCCGGCTCGTCGAGCAGCAGGATCTCCGGGTCCGTCATCAGCGACCGGGCGATCTGGGCCCGCTTGCGCTCACCCTCGCTGAGGGTTCCGAAGAGCCGTCCGGCGAGGTGGTCGACGTCGAACACGTGCAACAGCGCATGCGCGCGCTCGTGGTCCAGGGTCTCGTACTGCTCACGCCAGCGACCGGTCCGGCTGTACGCCGCGGTCAGGACGACGTCGAGCACCGTTTCCCCCGGCGGGATCCGGTCGGCAAGCGCCGCACTCGCGAAACCGATCCGCGGGCGGAGCTCGAACACGTCAACCTTCCCGAGCCGCGCCCCGAGGATCGTCGCGGTCCCCGAGCTCGGGTGCAGGCGACCCGCCGCGATCTGCACGAGGGTCGTCTTCCCGGCGCCGTTCCGACCGAGCACGACCCACCGCTCGTCGTCGTTCACGGTCCAGTTGATCGAGTCGAGGATCGTCGTCGTGCCGCGTCGCACCGTGACGTCCTGCAGTTCGAGCACCGAACTCATGAGCCCGACCCTAACCGGCGCGGGGGCCACAATCTGGCTGTACGCGCTAATACCGTGGAGCCGTGGACCAGACGCCGGAGCTCCTGCGACTGCCGCGCTCGGTGCTGCTCGCAGTCTGGTTGGACGGCGTCGGGACGGCCGGCGTGACCATCCGCGACCTGCTCAAGGCGGTGCAGGGCGATGACGAGCCGCACGCGGTGCGCGGACCGGACAACTTCGGCCCCGCCGGCAGCGATCTCACGGACCTCGTCGTGGCCTGGGCCGGCGGCCCGCGCGCCGTCACCGCGGTTGTCGCGACGCCCGAGGACCCGGACGGACTGCCGGGAGCCGTGGTCGAGGCCATCGGTGGCGCCGAGGAGTGCATGCTGATCGAGGTGCCCGACGGCGCTTACGCCGCGGTCCCCGAGGTCGTGCGATTCGGCAGCGTCTTGGAACCAGGGCACGTCGTGACCTGGGACGTCCACGAAATCGAGCCGTGGCACACCTCGCTCGGCGCGGGCGTCGGTGCACTGAGCGATGCCGAGCGCGAGATCCGGCAGGCGCTGGTCACCGCGACCGGCGCGCTGGCGACCCTGGACGTCGCGCGCTGGCGCCCGGAGGCCGCCTCGGCGATCGCCGCGCTCCGCTCCGTGCGTGACCTGCGCTGGCCGTTGCCGCCCTACGTCGACGGGCGTCGGCGTCAGCGGCGAGCGCCACGATGGCGCGCAGCCGGATCGCCGTGACGAGGATCCGACGCCGACGGCGGTGGCGTGGACCTCTGGTCCGAGGGCGAGCCGGCCGTGACGCTCCGCGCCGTGCACCGGGCCGCGCGACTCGCGATCACGGCCGCGGCGCTCTCGGTGGCACGCGCCGCCGCGCTCCGACCGAAGGGCTGACCGCCCGCGGCGCGTCCCGACGCCCTCGCCTGCCCTCGAGTGGAGCGTTGTGACACAGACTCGCGGCGCTGACGTGCCAGATCACTCCACTCGGTGGTCAGGCGCGGCGCGGGAGGACCGAGTGGTAGATCGCGAGCGTGCGCTCCGCGATCGCGCCCCAGGAGAAGTGATCCTCGACCCGTCGGCGCGCGGCGGCACCCCACGCCGCCGCGCGCGCGGGGTTCGATACGGCGTCGGTCAGCGCCGCGGCGAGGTCCGCGATGAACGCGTCGGGATGCACCGGGGTGCCGGTGCCGTCCCTGACCTGGTCGATCGGCACGAGAAGTCCCGTCTCGCCGTCGACCACGACCTCGGGGATCCCGCCGGTCGCGGTTCCGACCACCGGGACCCCGCAGGCCATCGCCTCGAGGTTCACGATGCCGAGCGGCTCGTAGATCGACGGACAGGCGAAGACCGTGCCGGCGCTCAGGACCGCGATCAGCTCGTCGCGCGGCAGCATCTGATCGATCCACACCACGCCCTCGCGGCTCTCTCGCAGCTTCGCCACCAGGCCGGCGACCTCCGCGGCGATCTTCAGGGTGTCAGGAGCCCCCGCGCAGATCACGAGCTGGACCTCCCGCGGCAGCTGCTCGGCGGCGCGTAGCAGGTACGGCAGACCCTTCTGACGGGTGATCCGCCCCACGAACACGACGCTCGGCCGAGCCGGGTCGATGCCGAGCCGACGCACGACCCGGTCAGCCGCGAGCACCGCCTCGCCGCTCGGTCGCCGCCAGGCATCGAGATCGATGCCGTTGTGCACGACATGCACCCGGCGCGGGTCCACGTTCGGGTAGCAGCGCAGCACGTCGTCCCGCATCCCGGCACTGACCGCGATGATGGCCTCGGCCGACTCGTAAGCGGTCTGCTCGGCCCACCAGGAGAGCGCGTAGCCGCCACCGAGCTGCTCCGCCTTCCACGGCCGTAGTGGCTCGAGGCTGTGCGCCGAGATGACGTGCGGGATGCCGTACAGCCGTGAGGCCAGGTGGCCCGCGAGGTTCGCGTACCAGGTGTGCGAGTGCACGATGTCGGCACCGCCGTCCGCCCCGACGTCGCCGGCCATCTGCAGATCGGCGCCGAAGGTGCCCAGCACGGGGTGGAGGGCGCTGAGGTTCTCGGGCTCGGTGTAGCCGGTGACCCCGGGCTCGTCGCGCGGTCCGTCGAGGCACCTGACCCGCACCTCGATGCTCTGTCGGAGCACGCGGGCCAACTCGGTGACGTGAACCCCGGCGCCGCCATAGACGTGTGGCGGGTACTCCCGGGTCAAGAGATCTACTCGCATACCGACCACGTTAGCGTGCGCTCCCGCTTTGTCTCTGGCCGTGGCGGCACGCGCACCGTAGGGTCGACACATGGTGAACCCGCGCGTCCTGGTCATCGTCCTCGCCGGGGGCGAGGGCAAGCGCCTGATGCCGCTCACCGCGCATCGTGCCAAGCCCGCTGTCCCGTTCGGCGGCACCTACCGGCTGGTCGACTTCGCGCTGTCGAACCTGGCGAACTCGCACTACCTGCACATGATCGTGCTGACCCAGTACAAGTCGCACAGCCTCGACCGGCACGTGACCAAGACCTGGACGATGGCGCCGATGCTGGGCAACTTCGTCGCGCCCGTCCCGGCCCAGCAACGCATCGGCAAGCATTGGTATCTCGGCAGCGCCGACGCGATCTACCAGTGCCTCAACATCATCGAAGACGAGCGCCCGGACATCGTGATCGTCGCCGGCGCGGACCACGTGTACCGGATGGACTTCTCCCAGATGGTGGACTCTCACGTCGAGACGGGCGCGGAGCTGACCGTGGCCGGCATCCGCCAGCCACTCGCCTGGGCCGACCAGTTCGGCGTGATCGAGACGGACCCGCAAGACCAGATGCAGATCAAGGCGTTCCGGGAGAAGCCGACGGACGCGATCGGGCTGCCGGACGCCCCGGACGAGATCCTCAGCTCGATGGGCAACTACGTCGCGAACACCGACGCCCTCGCCGCCGCCGTCACGGCCGATGCCGACAACCCGGACTCCAGGCACGACATGGGCGGCGACATCGTGCCGTACTTCGTCAAGCGTGGCACTGCGGGGGTCTACGACTTCATCCACAACGACGTCCCCGGCTCGACGGATCGCGACCGCGACTACTGGCGCGACGTCGGCTCGCTCGACGCGTACTACGACGCGAACCGGGACCTCATCTCGATCCACCCGGTGTTCAACCTGTACAACGAGGAGTGGCCGCTCTACACCGGCTACATGGGAGGGCTGCCGCCCGCGAAGTTCGTGCACGGCGGTCCCGGGCGGATCGGCCACGCGGTCGACTCGATCGTCTCCCCCGGCGTGCTGATCTCCGGCGCCACCGCCTCGGGCTCGATCCTCTCCCCCGGCGTCCGCTTGCACTCGTGGTCGACCGTCACCGACTCGGTCCTGATGGACGGGGTCCAGGTCGACCGGCATGCCCAGGTCCATCGCGCGATCCTGGACAAGAACGTCATCGTGAACAAGGGCGTGCGCATCGGCCTGGATCACGACCATGACCGAGCCCG
>Ga0066797_1000536_pt1 | contig 11342 bp, 16 predicted proteins | sample PersoiDNA2013193_FD_76335 | JGI IMG/M metagenome (GOLD analysis project Ga0066797, IMG submission 76335) | Permafrost soil microbial communities from the Arctic, to analyse light accelerated degradation of dissolved organic matter (DOM) -... | ecosystem: Environmental > Terrestrial > Soil >... | reverse complement strand
TCTCCAGGTTTTCTCGAAGGAACCCGAAGATCATTCAGCGGTGGCCGTCTCATGTCACCACGACACGCCGGACAGCACAAGCCATCACGGACAACACAGGCAACAGGGGTTAAATAGCAAGCTCAGCGCGAGCGCAATACGGCCTCAGGCGCGCTCGCGGCCATCCGCGTGATCCGGTCGCCGAGGCTCGCCAGCCGGCCGGGCGCGATGCTGTAGCAGATCGTCGTGCCATTGCGCTTGGTGGTCACCAGGCCTGCCTCGCGCAGGACCTTGAGGTGGGCCGAGATGGTCGGCTGTGACACGTCGAAGAACTCGGTGAAGTCGCAGGCGCAGACGCCAGGCTCGGCGGCCAGGCGCTGCAGGATGCCCCACCGCACCGGATGCGCGAGCGCGCGCAGCACGTCCATCTCGTCGTTCACGGCCCTAGCTTATCGCTTCTGAACGATATAGTGTGCAAGTTATATAGCGAGGAGGCTATCAATGGGCGCAGCGGAGAACGACGTGCTTGACGAGGGGCTCAGCCGGCTCGCGAGCACCGGTCCCGAGTTCCGCGGCGGCCTGTCCAATCACGGGCCGATGGCAGCGGAGGCCCTGGTCAGGCTCGGCCGCGCCGGTGAAGTCGAGCGCTGGCTCGACGAGTACATCAAGCGGCTTGACGAAGCGCCAAGCCCAAGCGACCGCATCACCGACCAGACCTGGCGGGAGGCGCTCGGCGAGCTGAGGAGGGTGGCCGACTGGGAACGTTACTTCCGTGACCAGCTGGCCCTTGAGCCGTGGCGTGACGTCCTGGCTCGCTGGTGGCTCCGGCTGCTGCCTGGCCTCGCCGCGGGCGCCACGCACGGCGTCATCCGCACCTCGCATGCGGCGCGCAGCCTTGCCGCCGCCGAGGGCGCGGCAGCGGAAACCGCCTGGCGCACGGACGAGCTCGCCAGGGGGCTCGCCTACTGGGCGGCCCGCTACCTGGAGCTGCCTGGAAGCCCGCGTACCGAGGGGCGCCTTGGCCTGGCTGCCGCGATCAGCGGCCTGCCGGCCGCCGCGGCGGAACCCGCGCCCGGCCTGATCACCGAGGGCCTCACGACCGGTCTTCGCGACAAGGTCGGCTTCGCCGCCGCGGTCGGCGCGCTGCGCGCCCCGGCGGATGTGCCCGCGAGACTGCTCGCGCTGGCCAGGGAGTTCACCCGGATCTTCCTGGCCTACGGCCGCAGGCAGCCGATCGCGCTGTTGCACGCGGTGACCGCTCCGGTGGCCGCCCGTTCGGTGCTTCCGCTGCTGCCAGGCGAGCTTGCGCGCCCCACCTGCGACGCGCTCTGGCAGGTCGGTGCCGCCCTGTACGTCGTCTACGCGGGGGGAGGAAGGGCTCCCGAGCCGCTGCCGGCCGGAGCGCCGCCGTCGCAGGACGAGCTCGTCGATGGCGCCGTCTCCGCCGGTGATGAGCACGCCATCAAGCTGACAGAGGCCTGCCTGCGGCTGAATGCGGAACAGCCAGCCCCCGTGTTCGGGCATGCGTCGGCGCGCGCCATCGAGCTGCTCGGTTAGCCTGGCGCCGAGCCATCTGTCAAGCGGGGAAACCCTCGTCATTGGCAGTGCTTCCCACGATCACGCGGGCTGGCCGCACCGGCAGGCTAGTGCCATGGCACCTGACCCTGACCCGGGGATTGATGGAGGGGAGTTCCTGGGTTGGCGCCAGGTGGAGACGCTAGGGGTAGCTGACGTCGTGATGAGCATTCTCGAAGCGCGAAAGGAGATGCCGTGGGCAAGCGCGGCCGCGGTTTCCCGGCAGCACCACGACAATGCCATCTACGTGCAGGTGAGCCTGTTCGAAAGTGCGTCAGCATCACCTGGCACGGGGTCGACCCACCAGGACGGTCGTATTCAGCTCATCGCCGGTTTCGCTGCCCGTCAGCTAGGCGAGGAGCTGGTCACGGCATTCGGGGATAAAGACGTCATTATCCTCAAATGAGCCGGGTGCGGGGAGAGGCTGCGCTAGTGGGGGGGAGCCTCTCCCCGAACCCCTCCGGTCGGTCAGCGCCCGCCGAGGGCATCAGCCATCGGCGTTCGCGGAGCGCAGGAACGCAACCACCGCGCGGACCCTGTTGTTCTCAGTATCGGCTTGGTCGAGCCCAAGCTTGCCGAAGATCCCTGTCACGTGCGTTTCCACGGTCCGGTGGCTGATGAAGAGATCTTTCGCGATTCCCAGGTTGGACCTGCCCTCGGCCATGCACCGCAGCACCGCTCGCTCGCGGTCGTTCAGCGAGTCGATCTTGCTCGGCCTGCGGTTGCGCAGCAGCAGGCTGCGGATGATCGTCGGGTCGATGATCGTCCCTCCCTCGGCGATCCTGCCCAGGCTGTCCATCAGCGTTCCGATATCCGTCACGTTGTCCTTGAGCAGGTAGCCCACGCCCGCGGGCACGGCGTCGAGCAACTGGGTCGCGTAGCTCGTCTCCGCATAGGTGGACAGCATGAGGATGCCGACCGCCGGGTGCAGGTCGCGCAGTTGCGCCGCCGTGGTGATGCCCTCATCGGTGAAGGTCGGCGGCATGCGAATGTCGAGGATGGCGACGTCAGGCGGATCGTCTTTGATGGCGGCCAGCAGCTCCGTCCCCGACGCGACGCTGGTCGTGACCTTGGCGCCCGAGGCTTCGAGCAGCAGCTTCAGGCTGCTGCGGAACAGGCCAGAGTCCTCGGCGATCGCTAGCCGCATGGAATCCTCACTTTCAGGCGCGTGCCGCCGCCGGCCGGGCTGACGACGGTTACCTCACCGTCGAGTGCGCTGACGCGATCCACGATGTTGGCAAGCCCCTGTCCTGGTGATTCGGCACCCCCGGCACCGCCGACTCCGTCGTCGGTGATCTCCATGCGGAGCTCGGCATCGGTGATCTGGACGGTAATGGTCACGCCGCTTGCCTCGGCGTGCTTGACGGCATTGGCCAGGGCCTCGCAGGCGACGTAGTAGGCGGTCGCCTCCACGGCAGGTGAGGCCCGTGTGGCCGGGACGGTTACCTGGACCGGCAGCGGGAGCCGCTCCGCGGCATCCTCGAGCGCCGGGCCGAGGCCGCCCTGCGTCAGCACCGCCGGGTGAATCCCGTGCGCCAGGTCCCGTAGCTCGGCAAGGACTTGCCGTAGCCCGTCTCGCATGTCGGCGAAGGCCGCGTGCGCCACCGGATCGGCCGTCCGGCTCACCGCGGCGGTCACCTGCGCGGCCAGGCCGAGCAGGTGCTGCTGCACGCCGTCGTGCAGGTCGCGTTCGATACGCCGGCGCTCCGCGAGCGTGGCATCGATGATGCGGGCCCGGGACGCGCGGACTTGCTCTAGCTTCTCGCGCGCCGCCTGCGCCTGGATCTGCGCGTTCTGCAGCGCCAGCCCGCTGGTCTGCACCGCGGTGTCGAAAAGGCGCTGGTACCGCGTCAGCGCGGGATCCGCGAGCACGACCGCTATCGGGGAACCGTCTTCGGTCCTGATGAACTGGACCATCCGGTCGGCCGGCTGGCCCGGTGACGGTTCCGCCGTGCCACTGGGCGGCCCGACGGCATTGGCGTCCAGCGAGGCGGCCACTGCCCCCGCGGCGTTCCCGTCTCCGTTCCCGTTGACCGCCTCGACGGGAACGGATAGGTCGACGACTTCAAGTGTCGGGTCGTAAAGCGCGCTGCGCAGCGCGCCCCGGACCGCGTCGATGTCGGCGCCGGCGGAAATCTGAGCGATCAGCCCGGTTATGTTGCGGAGCAGGAGGCCCCGTTGCGTGGCCGCGACGACGAAGGCGAGCGGTACGGCCAGGTCCAGCGAGCTTTCCGCGGTATAGACGCCGTTAGGCGTGCCGCTCAGCGAGCTCAGCGTCTGGGCCGTGACCGATGCCATGGCCGCCACCACCGCGACCAGGCCGGCCACGATGACCGGGGTTATCACGATACGGTCCAGGCCCGCGGTCCTGGCGAGCCGCATCGCGAGGAGCACCAAGAGCGTCACCGCGAGAAGCGCCTCGCCGACGTTGGCCACGTAATTGATCAGATTGTTGAGCCCAAGATTGGCGTCTAGCGTCGGCCACCACGATGAAGCGGAGGCGCCGGCCCATTGCGGACGCGCGGTCACCACGATCAGGAGGTGGCCGACGAATATCCAGATAACAAGCAGAATGAGGTAGATGCGCTGATGCCTCAGCAGCGAGCGATTGGGGTAAAGCAGGAGCGCCCACGCGCCGAAAACGCGATCGACTGCCCCGAACATCGTGTCGTACAACTCCCACGGAAAGCCGGTCCAGCTGTCGGCGAAGTCGAGCGAGCGGAGCACCCCGGCAGCGATAAGCGCCCATGCCACGACGCGTTGCCCTGGCTCCCTGCGCAGCCACAGTCCGGTCAGCACGAAAAGCGTGGACACCGCCAGGTTCACCGAGGCCAGGGAGGGGTCGATGCTCCAGATCGGCAACTGCACGAGCGCGGAGAAGCACCCCGTGACGACGACCGCGACCGACGCCGTCACCCACGGGCGGTCACCGCCCGGCAGGGCTAGCGGAAGGCGCATAGAGCGCATCCTAGACGCGGAGCGGAGCAGCGGTCAGGCGCTGAGGCCGGCGACGTAGTCCCGAAGCAGGTCGGCGTACTCCTGCGGGCTGCTCCGCCGTGCCTCCGCCTCCATCTCCACGGCATCGGCGCCGACCACGATCCGCACGGGCGGCGCGCTGGCGCGCATGCAGTCCTCGATCGCGCGCGCCACCTGGTCGGGGTCGCCGGCGCGCTCCATGATGGCCCCGTTGCCGTTCCTGATCGCGGCGAACGCCTTCGCATACGGGGAGCCCTCGTTGACCCGGCTGTCACGGAACTGCTCAGGCATCGAGGTGCGGAACAGCCCCGGCGCGATCACGGTCACCGAAATACCCGTGCGGTGCAGTTCGGCGTTAAGCACCGTGCTCAGGCTGGCGAACGCCGCCTTCGACGCCGAGTACCAGCCGCCGCACGGTGGCCAGCCCGATGCCGCTGCTGCCGCCGGTGATGAGGACAACCGATATATGGCGACCGTAACAGGAGTTGATTATGGTTAGAAGCGTGTCTAACCCCATGCCTGCCGCCGATGTAGACGTGTCGCCGGACCTGTGTGCGGCGGCTGCTCAACGAACAGCGCTGGCTCCCGGTGCTTGCTCCGCAACTTCAACTTCCTATTCCCTCTCCTGAACGGACCGGGCTTCCTGCCGACGGTTATCCCTGGTCGTGGAGCGTCGTGCCGTACCTGCCCGGTGTGTCGGCCACCGACGCGGACAAGCTTGACCTGGCGAGCGTGGCGGCGGCGGTCGGCGGGTTCCTCGGTTCCCTGCACGTCCCCGCTCCGCCGGACGCGCCCGCCAACCCGTTCCGCGGCGTGCCGCTCGCCCCATTCGGCCGACAACCCGCGGATGATGAACGTCGGCCGCCGAACCCTGCGGCGAGTCCTGACCTGAACAGCCGCGTCCGGCCTTAAGTGCTTCCTGCTGTTCCCGCCGCGATGGCCCGCGCCAGCGGGTTGCCTTCCCCGGGGGTCACGGGTCCGGCGAGGAAGACGGGCGTCTGCGCCATGAACCTCGGCTCGCTGCCCCGGTGCTCGTCAGCCGCGTGGACGGTGAGCGGGTGAACCAGGAACATGTCGCCAGGCAGTCCCGTCGCGCGGACGACCGGCCGGTGCCCGCTTGCCGCGTCGACCAGCGGTCCGGCCTCGAAGGGGTCGAGCGCGCGTCCCGCCAGGACCGCGGCCGCGTCGCGGTGCGAGCCTGCCCTGATGCGAGTCGGCGCATCGTCGGGGCCGATCTCCGATAGCAGGGTGAGAAGCAGCAGGGTTTCCGGGCTGCCGCCGCAGAGGTAGCCGCTGCCTGGCTGGCGGATGGTGGCGTCGACATGCCATCCCCGGTCATTGGCAGGCGGGAGACGAGGGAACCGGATGGGCACCATGCCGAGCTGGCCGCGCGGTATCCAGCCGCCGGGGCCGCAGAGCTCGTCAAGCGCCCCGGCCAGCCGAGCGCTCTTGATGATCTCACCGAACGGCCCCTCGCCGGTGAGATCCGAAGCCCAGACCACCGGTTCCCGCCAGGCATCCGGGTCTAGCGGGGACAGGCCGATCTTCCGCCACAGCAGGTCCCTGGCGGCATCCCCGACTTCGCGCGGCACGGCGGCGTCCAGCTTGACGAACCCGTCGGCGGTAAACCGTTCGATGTCAACGATCCCCATGCCTGAACGGTAACCGCGGTGTCCAGCCATTTTCTGGCGCCTTTATGCGCTGCCCGCGGCTGCGCCGCCGCCGTCACGGTGATGCGGGCCAGGGCCGGGCCGCGAGCACGGATAGGTGCAGCGCCACCAGGGTGTCTTCGAGCTTCGGCAGCGCATGCGTCTGGGCGGCCCTGACCCCGGACCGCACCAGTTCCGCGGTGGCCCCGGCGAGCGCCAGGTACGCCTCGCAGGGAACGGCCGGCCAGTCCGGATGGCGGGTGCGTGCCCGCACGTGCCATCTGGCGGTCATCTGGGCGAACCGGGATCCCGCCGCGTCGAGGCGCTCGATCGCACGGGGTCCCGCCGCGGGCATGTCGATGTGGAAGACCCGCGCGAAGGCCGGCTCGTCAGCAAGGAATCCGAGGAAGGCACGGCATGCCGCGCGCAGCACCTCCTCGTCCGGGGTACCGTCCGGCTGGGCCCGGGTCGCGCTCAGCACCCGGTCGGCCAGCAGTTGCCCGCCCTCGTGGGTCGCGGCGAGGAAGCAGTCCTCTTTGTCGGTGAAGTGCACGTAGAAGGCCGCCCGTGACACCTTGGCGCGGCGTACGATCCCGGCGACCGTGACGGACGGGTACCCGGCCTCGGCGGCCTCGGCGATCACGGCTCGCAGCAGCCGGTCCCGCTGGGAGGCCGCAACCGCGGGCGCGGGCAGCCGGCTCCGGCCCCTGGGCAGGCCGGGCTTGCCCTCGTGGGTATCGGCGAGGCTGCCCCCTTGCAAGACCTGGGACATGAGTCTACAGTAACGGGAAAATTCCTAAAGTACGAAGTCGTACTTTAGGCCGTGCGCGCGTCGGTGCCGACGTGGCAGGGAGAGGGGTTGCAGGATGACGGCAACCGTGCAGTCGACCCCGGTGTCCGGGGCGATGCAGGGCCTTTGGCGGCGACAGCTTGACCATTACCCGAATACGCGACCGCGAATGACCTATCTGGCCATCGTGGTGCTCGCGACGATCGTCTTGTACTACGAGTTCTACATAGCAGGCGCGGTATCCCCGTCGATTATCGCGCAGTACGGGATGACATTTAACTATTACGTCTACATCATCGTCGTCGGCAACGCGGTCGGCGCGTTCGGGTCGCTCGCGGCCGGGCTCGCCGACCGGTGGGGCCGTGCGAACCTCGTCGCCTACGGGTTGCTGGTCACCGGCGTGCTGGTGGCCTTCGGGATTCCGAACGCATCAAGCAAGCTCGCCTACGCGATCCTCTTCGCGGCGGTGGGCCTCGTCGAGGGCGTCATCCTCGTCGCCACGCCCGCACTGGTGCGCGACTTCTCGCCGCAGCTCGGCCGGGCCTCCGCGATGGGGTTCTGGACGCTCGGGCCTGTCATCGGCAGCCTCGTGGTGGCGATCGTGTCGAGCAACACGCTCAGCCACCTGCCCGCATGGCAGGACCAGTTCACGATCGCAGGAATCGCCGCGATCGCCGTCGGGGTGATCGCCGTGGTCTGGCTCAGGGAACTGGCACCGCAACTGCGCGACCAGCTCATGGTCTCCATGCGCGACCGGGCGCTGATCGAGGCGAGGGCGCGTGGCCTTGAGGTCAAGGACCTGCTGCATCGCCCGTGGCGGCAGGTGCTGCATCTGGACGTCATCGGATCGGCGTTCGCGATCTCGATCTTCCTGATCGTCTATTACACGGCCGTCGGCTTCTTCACCGTTTACTTCACCACGCTGCACGGCTTCTCGCTGTCGACGGCCAACAGCATCGGGGACTGGTTCTGGGCGTTCGACGCGGCCGGGCTGATCATCTTCGGGATCATCTCCGACCGGCTGCGGGTGCGTAAGCCATTCATGGTGATCGGCGCGCTGGGCGCGATCGTGATGACGATCGTCTTCCTCAACCTGGGCGCGACCACGGGTTACTCCACGTTCGCCGTCGTCATCAGCTTCCAGGCGGTGTTCCTCGGGATCGCGTACGCGCCGTGGATGGCGAGCTTCACCGAGACCGTCGAAAAGCATAACCCGGCACTGATCGCGACCGGCCTGGCCGTCTGGGGCTGGATCATCCGCGCGGTGATCGCGATCTCGATTCTCATCTTGCCATCCGTCATCAGCTCGATGACGCCGCTCGTCACCTACGGCTCGTCGGTCGCCACCTTGTCCGCGAAGTACGCGCCCGAGCTGGCCACGCTCAAGGCCATCGATCCGCAGACGCTCGGCGCGCTCACCGCTAACCCGGCGAACACCGTGGCGGCCACCGCGGCGGTGGGCGAGATCGCGAAGGCCTTCTCGGTCAGCCCGGCCGTCGCGATCACCAGGCTCACCGCCCTGTCCACGGTGCCCAAGGCCGACCTGGCGTTCCTCAACGCCCACGGCAGCGCGGTGGTCGCCGCGGCGGCCGCGGCACCCGGTCAGTGGAAGAACTGGTGGTGGGTCTGTGTCGGCGGCGAGGTCCTCTTCCTGCCGTTCATCCTGGTGATGACCGGCCGCTGGAGCCCGCGCCGCGCCCGCGAGGACGCCGAGGAGCACGAGCGCAAGGTCCAGGAGGAGCTGGCAGCGCTGCGCACCTAGCGCGCGGATGCCGCCGCATGCGACTGTGCCGGGGCGGTAAGGAGCACAGTCGCGGCGGTGGCGCCCGCGAGCAGGGCGGCGACGATCAGCAAGACCGTCGCCGCCTGGGTGGCGCGGGCCCGAACGGTGAACTGGCGGTGGTACCAGGCCTTGACCTGGTTCAGGTCGGCGGGATTGAGCCGTCGGCTGATGGTCAGCACCTGTGCGGTAAGCGCGCACGCGACAGAGAGTGACGACGCGATGACGGCGGCGACCGCCAGGGCGCTGGCGGCGGGGCTGGCGCCGGCGAGCTGGCCGGCGCCGAGCACGCCGAGGCCGGTGAGCAGGAGGCCGAGGACGGTGATCGTGGTGATGGCGCGTCCGGTGTCCGCGTCGATTCTGGCCATGGACGCGGCGGGCGTGAGCCGCGCGGCGAGATCGGCCCATGACTGGTCGGCGGCGGTGGTCGGGCGCACGGAACCGTCTTGAGTGCTGTCCGGCCGGACGGGCTGGGTCACTGGCTCAGGATCCCCGTGCAGGTGAGCTGGTGTGCCCCGGCGCCGTCAGCGCCTGGGCAGGTGACGATGACCTGAAACGGGCGCGCGGCCGGCTTGCGCAGCCTGAAGTAGGCGATGGACGGGCCGTCATCCTCGAGCGCCTCTTCGACGAGTGCGGTGAGGTCCGTACTGTGCGTGGGGCACGCGTAGCTGCTTGGCACGAGGGTCATCGCGTCGGTCTCCGGCAAGTTCGCCATAGGGCTGGAAGGCTTGGTGGTCGGGACTCTACTACCGCGGTACCCCGGCGGGTTACTTTTGCCCGCGCGCTGGATAGGGTCGGCGTCATGCGCGAGGATCTGGCGGCGCGGGTGGCCGTGGTCTCCCTCAACACGCGAGGTATCGCGCTCGCCGGATCGCGACTTGCGGAGCGATACGCGGCCATCGGCGCGGCGCTCGATGCGGGGGACGCCGATGTCTGGCACGATCTACCAGGGCTTCGGTAGCCCGCCGGACGCTCCCGGCCTCCCCGCGCGGATCAGGCGGCGGGCGCGGCAGAAGGGCGCCCTGGTGACGAAGCTGACGCGGCCGGGGCTACACGTCGTCAATACGCATCCGGTAGCCAACTGGGATGGCGACTGGTCGCGGGAGAACCGGTTCTACCCGCTGCACCAAGCACAGCTCGCCGTTCTCGCGCGGGTCGTGCGCGCCGTCGCCGGGCCGGCGGTGGTGTGCGGTGACTTCAACATCGACCGCGGCAGTTCCCTGTTCGGCGAGTTCATGACGGGCACCGGGCTCGCCGACGCGTTCAAGGGCAACTGCCCGCCCACGTTCCGTGCCGAGTACCTCCCGGCGGGCAGGACGCCGCACTGCATCGACTTCATCCTGACCGCCGACGGGGCGCGGGCGGAAACCGCCACCGTGGTGTTCGCCGGCAAAGAGCTGCTGCCAGGCGGCCCTGCCTACGTCTCGGACCACGTCGGGCTTCGGGCCGCCCTGGTCCTGATGGCTGGGAACCAGCCGTTAGCGCTTGACCGCCACGCCACCGAACATGTGCACGTGGGCGGCCTTGCCGCGCGCCTTGATGGGAATGCCGTTAGTGCTATACCCGATACCCGGCAATGCCCGCGGTGACTTCCTCGGGCGCGCTATCGGCCGTGACGATTGAGAGCGCCAGGGCGCTGCCAGGCGGCAGCGCGGCCATCAGCCCGGCAATGATCCGCATGGCTCTGTGTCATCGACGATGAACTGGAGGATTGCGAGCAGGCTAAGCGCGACCGGTTTGCCCAGATCGAGAGTCTCGTGGATCGCGGGAATGGCGAGAATGGCCGCCGGGTCGCGCAGGTCGGCGTCGATGTAGGCGGTCTTCCCTTCGGTGCTGGCCAGCGTCCCGCGTGCTGACCTACACCGAAGGGAAGCGGAACAGTGAGCACAGGCGCAGCGTTCGTGAGGGTCAGCACGGGCAGCCAAGATGAGACGAGTCAGGTCAAGATCGTCAGCGACTACGCCGCAGAGCACGGCATCACGATCGTCAAGACCTTCAAGTTGCATGGCTACTCGGCGTCCCACGGGACGCAAGAGCCGGCTTTGCGTGAGGCTATCGCCGACATCACGCGCGGCGGCTACACGACTCTCATCGTCACCGAGTCCAGCCGGCTTGACCGCAGGGAAGACCTGGACGCGCAAGCGGAAATCCTGCTGGGTATCCGTTCTGCGGGCGGTGACATCATCTCGATTGCTGAACCTCAGTTCGGCAAGACAGATTTTGCCGGCCGTATCGTAACCCTCGTTGCCCAGCACGCGAACGCCGAGAAGTCCAGGACGGTAAAGCAGACCACTTACCGTGGAATATCCATGATCATCGCGAACAACGCGCATCACGGCCCGCTGCCGTCATTCTGGGCGGCTAAAGGGGAACGCTACGCGAAGCAAGCGTATTGCACTGACCCGGAAGCCGTCAGGGACATTTACGAGCGTGTTGCCAACTGCGAATCCCTGCTGTCTATCGCTCGCAGATACGATCTGTACGCGGCATCGATCAAGAACCTTGTTCGCTTCGCGGCGAATCACACAGGAGTTGAGGAATGCAGGTACACGCATGAGGATGTACCCGAGACATGGGCACATGAGGTTACCCC
>Ga0066797_1000534_pt1 | contig 11356 bp, 8 predicted proteins | sample PersoiDNA2013193_FD_76335 | JGI IMG/M metagenome (GOLD analysis project Ga0066797, IMG submission 76335) | Permafrost soil microbial communities from the Arctic, to analyse light accelerated degradation of dissolved organic matter (DOM) -... | ecosystem: Environmental > Terrestrial > Soil >... | reverse complement strand
GCTACTGGGCATGCATGTTCGCCGTCGAACGTCCACGGCTGGTGCCCAGGGACGAGGTCCCGATCACCCAGGCAAGAGTCCGGATCACACGTTGAAGCGGAATGTTTGTCTAGCAGCCTGCTGCATCAGTTGCTGGCCCATCTTTTCGGCGACGTTATACAGTCTGGTGGGAGGTTTCGGTTCAGAGCGGGCGCTCGCCGTCACGAGGCACGGACCGGGAGCCTTCTGAGCACCAGGCTTGAACAAGGTAAGACGAGCGCCGTGAACCCGGCGAGGAGATTGTGGCCTCTGTCGCTCATCGCCATCGACGACGGCGCCTGCGAGGCCTCCGTTGTTGCGGAGTGCATCCTTCTGTCCCGCTGAGACGGGTGATAGGCTCCCCTCGTGGCCACCACCACCTCTTTCTACGGCGACAACCTTGACAAGGACCGGCACCCTGTCATCCAACCTTGACCTCACTGCGCTTGTGCGTCAGCTCGCCAGCCGCACTGCGGGTGCGGAGGCAAATGTCCAGGCCGATGTCCGCACTCTGCTACTTTACGGCGGCCTCAACCTCGGTGAAGACGACCTCGTCGAAGCCGAACTCGAGGTCCAGGTCGGCGGCGGCCGGCGCATCGACATCGAGACCGGCCTTACCGCCATCGAAATCAAGCGGGACTTGCGCAGCACAGGCGTGCGCGACCAGGCGGTCTAGTCGGACGTCGGCTGGCGTCTGCAACCATTTCGCAACCCAAATGCGCGGTCCGCAATGGGCTTCGCTGGGACTGCTTGGATAACAAACCGCGGCGTGCAGGCCTTGAAGCCCGAACCTGCGTGCCACGCCACACATTCCCGATCGGCCAGCTTGGAGAGGGTCGTCGTTCGATTACTGCCCGACCTTGGGCGGCAGAGGTTTGTGCACGTCGCCGTACGCCTTGAACGAGTTGGCGACGTCGATCAAGTCCTGCCGCGTCAGGTCGCCGTAGATCGTGATCATGGAGCGGTCGTCGTACGTTAGCAACGTCGGCCCGTCGTCTGACGTGGACATCGAGTCGCCCCTGATGTGGGAAAAGGGGAAGGCCGCCGACGAGATCCAGGTCCGGGCTCGCGCTCCCTTCAGATAGCCGCCGGTGAGCGTCACGTCCTCCGCTGTGAGGCGGTCATCCCGCGTGAGCTTGCCCATCCCGGGCTCGCCGGGCAGCCGGGGGCTGATCTCCACGACGAAGGTGCCGAAACCGCGACGGAAGCGCACCAGCACCCCCTGCTGGAGCTTGTCCAACCCGATCCGCCTCGAGATCCCCGTCCCAGGGAGACGGCCACGGGGCGGGACGTTCACCACGCGCCAGTGCCAGTCCATGGACTCCAGGTGCCCCGGTCTCAGGTCCCAGTAGACCGCGTTCGCGACATCGGTGAGGCGGTAGCCGGCTGGGGCCCATTGCGGGATCAGGAGCAGCGTCGGCCACGAGCGTTTCGCGACTTCCTGCGGGGTGCCGAAGCGAGTCCCCTCGTTCCGATAGTAGTTCCATCTCAACTTCGGCGTGGTCCTCTTCAGGAGGGGCACGATTTGCCACCCGGCCGACAGCTGCGGGTCGATCTCGAGGCGCGTGACGCGAAGCGAAGAGGTTTGCACCTTGCCGCCTGGCCCTCCCTCCGGTTGGTCCGTCGCCATGAGGAGGCCGGTGGCCTTGTCGACCGTCACGATCAGATTGTCGCCCGGCCAGGGACCCTTGAGCGTCGCCCGCCACGCCGGTCGGCCGAGGTACGTGGTCTCGGTGACCGGCGTGTCGGGGTCGGCCTCCGCGAGCTCGGCGCGCACGGAGCTCGCCGCGGCCTGGTAGTGCATGTAGAAGACGTCGATGTTCGGGAAGTCGGTCAACGTGTCGGCGCTTCAGCGGCGCGAGCCGCCGTGGCGCAGTCTATCGCTCACCCTGGCCGCGTCCGCTGAAAGCGCTGGTTAGGCGCACCGCCCCACCTTTGAGTCACGTCGCGGCCAGTACTCCAGGCCATGCTACGGCCCGGTGCCTATACACTGAGAAGAGTCAGGAGAGCCAACTTTAGGTAATATTCAAGGCACACAACCCCGGCAACCGATACCGGGGCGGCACCCAGGAGGGCACCTTGAGAATCACCCCACGTAAGGCCGCCATGAGCGGACTTGCAACACTCGGCCTTGCAGTGCTGCTCGCCGGCTGTGCATCAGCACCCCCGAAGACCAGTGGCAACAGTGCCAAGCCCAGTGCCAGCAATTTCCTGCCCGCCATGGTTTCCGACAGCGGCGGTTTCGACGACAAGTCGTTCAACCAGCTCGGTCTCGAAGGCCTTCAGGCAGCGGCAAAGGACCTCGGCGTCTCGGAGACGCACGTGCAGTCGGACGCTGACACGGACTATGCGCCCAACATCAACCAGCTGCTGGACAAGGGCTGCAACCTCATCGTCACCGTCGGGTTCAACCTCTCTGCCGCGAGCCTCGCGGCCGCAAAGGCCAACCCGAAGACCGAGTTTGCCATCATCGATGACGGCGCGGACGCCAACCAGGACGGCAAGCCGGATTACGACAATATCAAGCCGATCCTGTTCGACACCGCTCAGGCCGCGTTCCTGGGCGGCTACGCCGCGGCGAGCTACAGCAAGACCGGTGTCGTTGGCACGTTCGGCGGCATGCAGATTCCGCCGGTCACCATCTTCATGGATGGCTTCGCCGATGGCGTCGCGTACTACAACACCCAGAAGAACAAGAACGTTCAGGTCCTCGGTTGGGATGTCGCGACGCAAAACGGTTCGTTCACCGGCGGCTTTGCTGCCGGCACGGAGGCCCTGGCCGCGGCCAACGCGCTGATCGACAAGAACGCGGATGTCATCCTGCCGGTGGGCGGTCCGATCTACCAGAGTGCTGGCGCGGCCATCCTCACCTCCGGCAAGAACATCGCGCTCATCGGAGTCGACGCCGACGTGTTCCAGACCGACCCGAAGTTCGACGACCTGTACCTCACGTCGATCATGAAGGGCATGAAGGCCGGTGTCGAGGACGTCGTCAAGGCGGCCGCCGCCAAGAAGTTCGACAACACGCCGTTCGTGGGAACGCTCGCGAACGAGGGGGTCGGCCTGGCCCCGTTCCACAAGTTCCAGGACAAGGTCGACCCCGGACTGCAGGGTGAGCTGGACGCTATCAAGGCGGACATCATCAGCGGCAAGATCAAGGTCGAGTCGCCGTCGACGCCTAAGTAGCAGGCACGGTATCACCAGTCGGGGAGACCGGCAGCGATGGTCTCTCCGAGCGGTTTGACCCTGGACGTACCCATCCGCGCAGCGACGGGCGGATCGACAGATTGTGACGAATGAAACTCGAACTTCGTGGCATTACGAAACGGTTTGGCACGTTTGTTGCCAATAACCGTATCGACCTGACAGTGGAGCCGGGTGAGATCCATTGCCTGCTCGGGGAAAATGGCGCTGGCAAGTCGACCCTCATGAACGTGCTGTACGGCCTGTACCAGGCCGATGAGGGTGAGACCCTCCTCGATGACGTGGTTCAGCACTTCGCCGGCCCGGGGGACGCCATGGCGGCGGGAATCGGCATGGTCCACCAGCATTTCATGTTGATCCCGGTGTTCACGGTTGCTGAAAACGTCATGCTTGGCCACGAGCAGACGACATTCGGCGGGCGCCTGGATGTGAACGCGGCTGGCGCGCAGGTGAAGGAAATCTCCGCGAAGTTCGGCTTCCACATCGATCCGGATGCACTGGTCGAAGACCTGCCGGTCGGCATTCAGCAGCGGGTCGAGATCATCAAAGCGCTGTCCCGGGACGCAAAGGTCCTGATTTTCGATGAACCGACGGCCGTCCTCACGCCGCAGGAGACCGACGAGTTGATGGCGACCATGCGCCAGCTCAAGGAATCCGGGACGGCAATCGTGTTCATCACGCACAAGCTGCGCGAGGTGCGCGAGGTGGCAGACCGGATCACCGTTATCCGGCTCGGCAAGGTGGTCGGCGAGGCCTCCCCGACGGCGACCAACACCGAGTTGGCCTCGCTCATGGTCGGCCGCCCGATCGACCTCACCATTGAGAAGGGCCCACAGGAGCCGGGCGAGGCAGCCCTGGTCGTCACCGACCTCTCGGTCATCGACCACCAGGGGCAGCTCGTGGTGAACCACATCAGCTTCGAGGTCCGGGCGGGGGAGATCCTCGCCATCGCGGGGGTTCAGGGGAACGGCCAGACCGAGCTCACCGAGGCCATCATGGGTCTGCAGCAGCGGGTGACCGGCGACATCCGGCTCGACGGGAAGACGCTCCGAGGCCTCAACGTTCGGAAGATCCTCGACGCAGGGGTCGGGTTCATCCCGGAGGATCGGCAGGAAGACGGGCTGGTCGGCGAGTTCACCATCGCCGAAAATCTGATGCTCGATCGCTCCAACCGGGCACCGTTCGTGCGCTGGGGCAACCTTCAGCTCGGTTACCTCGCCACCTTCGCCGAGCAAAAGATCGAGGAGTTCGACATCCGAGCCCAGGGAATCGGCACCCATGCCGGACGGCTCTCCGGCGGCAACCAGCAGAAAGTGGTGCTCGCGCGCGAACTTACCCGCGAACTGCGGCTCTTCGTCGCCGCGCAGCCAACGCGGGGACTGGATGTCGGGTCGGTCGAATTCGTGCACACCCGCATCGTGGCGACCAGGGATGCCGGGATCCCGGTGATCGTCGCCTCCACCGAGCTTGACGAGGTGGCGGCCCTCGCCGACCGCATTGCTGTCATGTACCGCGGTGGGATCGTCGGCATCGTCTCTGGCGACACTCCCCGTGCAGTCCTGGGGCTGATGATGGCCGGCGAGATGCCGAAGGAGGTGGCCACGTGAGCGACGACCAGATTCCAGCCCGCGGGGCCGAGCCGGAGGCAGCCGAACCCCCCGAGCCCGGCCAGACCCCCGCCGTGGGGGACGAGCGGGACACCGGAAGTCCGTCCCGTTTCAGCGGCGTGCTGCGGGAGATCGCCACCGGAGGCGCGGCGATATCCGTGTTCGCGGTCGTGCTGGCGATGGTGGCCGGTGCAGTCCTCATCGCGCTCACCGATGACAATGTGAAGACGGCGGCCGGCTACTTCTTCTCACGTCCGGCCGATACGTTCAGCGCGATCTGGACATCCGTTTCCGGCGCGTACACCTCCCTGTTCCAGGGGTCCATCTACAACTTCCGCCGTCCTGACTTCCTGGACGGCATCAGACCGTTCATCGCGACGCTGACCTTCGCCACCCCGCTTATCGCAGCGGGCCTCGGCGTTTCGATCGGCTTCCGAGCCGGGCTGTTCAACATTGGCGGGCGTGGCCAAATGCTGGTCGCGGCTGCGCTCGCCGGGTGGGTGGGTTTCTCGTTCGACCTGCCGGCCGGTGTGCACTTGGTGGTGGCACTGGTCGCCGGAATGGCCGGCGCGGCGCTGTGGAGCGGCATTGCCGGCCTGTTGCGGGCGAGAACCGGTGCGCACGAGGTGATCACCACGATCATGCTCAACTACGTCGCCTTCTATTTCATTAGTTACCTGCTGCGTGGGCAGGGCCTGCTCCAGGCGCCAGGATCGAACAATCCGAAGTCCCCTGCGATGAAGCCGACGGCGATCTTCCCCGCGCTGCTCGGGCCGCGATACGACCTGACGATTGGTTTCCTGCTGGTCATCGCAGCCACGATCTTCACCTGGTGGCTTCTGAACCGGTCGAATCTGGGCTTCCAATTCCGGGCACTCGGCGAGAACCCCAGCGCCGCACGGGTTGCCGGGATCAACGTGAAGAACATGTATGTCTACGTGATGCTCATCTCCGGCGCACTCGTCGGCCTGGCCGGTGCGAACCAGGTGCAGGGAGTAATCACCACCGGGTTCACCTCCGGCATCGACGCAGGGATTGGGTTCGATGCGATCACGGTCGCGCTGCTCGGCCGGTCGAGGCCGTGGGGTGTGTTCGCGGCGGGCATCCTCTTCGGCGCTTTCAAAGCGGGCGGATTTTCGATGCAGGCCGCGGAGGGCATCCCCATTGACATCGTGCTCGTCGTCCAGTCGCTGATCGTGCTCTTCATCGCCGCTCCGCCTCTGGTGCGGGCCGTGTTCCGGCTTCCGAAGCCGGCCCTCGTGACGAGGGTGAAGACCACCAGAATCCAAGGCAAGAAAGCGGTGGTGACCAAGTGAGCGCGGTGACTGTGCAGCCCGGGGCCGCGCAACCCGGCGCATCCGGGACTGGGGCCTCTCCGACCGGCATCACACTTGCCAGGGCGGTGGTGAAGAGCTGGAAGGCTCCCATCGCGCTCGGCGTCTTCGCGATCCTGTCGCTCGTGCTGTTCTGGGGTTTCGGACGAGACGGTGTGAGCATGTTCCAGCTTTCGACCTCGTCAGACGCCATCCAACTCCCCGACCTGCAGTTGCCGACGAAATTGACCGGAGTGGTCGTTCCGATCATCCTCGTCCTCATCACCCTGTGGTCTTTCGTCCTAGTTTACCGGGCCAGAAAGGTGCCGCTGTGGCTGGTCAGTCTGTATGCCGCCCTGTTCATGGTGGTCTTTTTGGCCTGGGCATCTGCGGGCGACAGCCTCCCGGTTCCGGGGCTTCTGGTCGGCACGATAGTGCTCAGCGCACCGCTCATCTTCGGGGCGCTCGGCGGCGTGATCTGCGAGCGCGGCGGGGTGGTCAACATCGCCATCGAGGGGCAGCTGCTGGCCGGCGCGTTCGTCGCGTCCCTGATCGGCTCGGTTACCCACTCGGCGTATGCCGGACTGGCTGGCGCGATGATCGCCGGGATGCTGGTTTCGTTCGTCCTGGCCGCATTCTCGATCAAGTATTTCGTCGACCAGATCATCATCGGTGTCGTGCTGAACGTGCTCGTCGCCGGATTGACGAGCTTCCTCTACTCGACTGTGCTCAGCCCGGGCGGGGCTGCCCTGAACTCGCCGCCGCAGTTTCCCCGGATCAATATTCCGGTTCTCAGCGAAATCCCCATCCTTGGGCCGGTGCTGTTCCGGCAGACGATCATCATCTACATCATGTACGTCACGGTCGCAGCGGTCTATTTTGGACTGTTCCATACCGGGTGGGGCCTGCGCCTGCGCTCCACCGGCGAGCATCCGCAGGCAGCGGACACCGTCGGCATCAATGTGAACAGGACCCGGTTCTGGAATGTGTCGCTCGCCGGCGTCATCGCCGGAATGGGAGGCGCGTTCTACACGCTGACCTCGGTGGGCGCGTTCAACAAAGAGATGACCAACGGCGCGGGCTTCATCGCCTTGGCCGCGGTCATCTTTGGTGGGTGGAAGCCGCTCCAGGCCACGCTCGCCGCGCTGCTGTTCGGCTTTGCGAGCAACCTGCAGAACGTGCTCGGGGTCATGGGCTCACCGGTGCCGAGCGAGTTCATGCTCATGCTGCCGTACATTGTGACGATCTTCGCCGTCGCAGGCTTGGTGGGCAAGGTGCGGATGCCGGCGGCCGACGGCAAACCGTATATCAAGTCATGACCGTCGATTGGGACGCCCTGCGGGTCGTCGCCACGAAGGCGATGGGGATGGCCTACGTGCCGTACTCCCGATTTCCGGTCGGCGCCGCGGCGCTGGTCGATGACGGGCGCGTGATATCCGGCTGCAACGTCGAGAACGCGTCATATGGGCTGACGCTGTGCGCCGAATGCGGTCTGGTGTCCAGCCTGCACCTCAGCGGGGGCGGCCGGCTCGTGGCGTTCACCTGCGTCGACGGCCACGGCAACATCCTGATGCCGTGTGGTCGATGCCGACAGTTGCTGTACGAACACTCCGCCGAGGGGATGCTGCTGGAAACCGTGTCGGGCATCAAGACGATCGACGAGGTGATTCCCGATGCGTTCGGCCCGCGCACCCTCGAGGAGTACCGCAATCCCGAAGAACCATCATGACGAATGCCCTTGAACCCTTCGACGTCGTCGACCTCATCCACACCAAGCGCGACGGCGGATCGCTGAACAGCGCACAGATCAACTGGCTGGTGGACGCATACACCCGCGGCTATGTGGCAGAGGAGCAGATGGCGGCGCTGGCCATGGCGATCTTCCTCAACGGTATGGAGCGCGACGAAGTTCGCGACCTCACCCTCGCCATGATCGCCAGCGGCGAGCGTGTGGACTTCTCCTCGCTGTCCAAGCCGACGGCCGACAAACACTCGACCGGCGGCGTTGGCGACAAGATCACGCTGCCGCTCGCGCCACTGGTGGCATCGTTCGGCGTTGCCGTGCCGCAGTTGTCCGGGCGCGGCCTCGGGCACACCGGTGGAACTCTTGACAAGCTGGAGAGCATCCCGGGCTGGCAGGCGAACATCGGCAATGAGCGGATGCGGCAGCAATTGGAAGACGTCGGGGCGGTTATCTGCGCTGCCGGCTCTGGTCTCGCCCCGGCCGACGGCAAGCTGTACTCGCTTCGTGACATCACCGGCACTGTGGAGTCCATCCCACTGATTGCCTCCTCGATCATGAGCAAGAAGATCGCCGAGGGCACATCCGCGCTGGTCCTGGACGTGAAATTCGGCTCCGGCGCCTTCCTCAAGGACATTGCGCAGTCGCGAGAGCTCGCGAGAACCATGGTTGCCCTGGGCAAGGATGCCGGGGTGGCCACGACCGCGTTGCTCACGAACATGAACGTGCCGCTCGGTCGGGCGATCGGAAACGCCAACGAGGTGCGTGAGTCGGTCGAGGTCCTGGCTGGCGGCGGGCCTTCGGATGTCGTCGAACTCACCGTCGCACTCGCGCGGGAGATGCTCGCGCTGGCCGGTCGGCCGGATGCCGATGTCCCTGCGGCACTCGCCGATGGCCGTGCGATGGACATCTGGCGCGCGATGATCAGCGCCCAGGGCGGCGACCCGGATGCTGCGCTGCCGGTGGCCCGCGCGACTCACGTGGTCACAGCGCCGCGCTCCGGTGTGCTGGTTCAGCAGGATGCGTTGCCGTTCGGTATCGCCGCCTGGCGGCTCGGTGCCGGTCGCGCTCGGAAGCAGGACCCGGTGCAGCATTCTGCGGGCATCGACTTGCATGCCAAGCCTGGCGACACCGTGACCGCCGGGCAGCCGCTCTTCACGCTGAACGCGGACGACGCGGCCCGCTTCGAGCGCGCGCTCGAGGCCCTGGATGGTGCGTATCGCATAGGCGACCCGGGCGAGCAGGTCTCAGATGGCGGCCCGCTCATCGCCGACCGCGTCGACTAGCGGCCCCAGCCGGTCAAGCAACCCTGCCCGCCAACCAACCCTCCCCGCCAACCGTCACTTATTGCTCCAATACGACTGGCACGGCGACTGGAACTACACCCTGCCCCCCGAACCCGACACACCCGACACCAGCTAAGTTAATTCATCACACGCCCTTACGCCGCAAGCCGCCAACCCGGCGGTAGCTACGTGCAGAAGAACCGCTTCCGCTACATCGTCGCCCGGGCCTAGGTTTCAAGATCGAATCCGACGCCCTGTCATCGGCAGAGTCGTGCTCGATCCCGGAGTGGTTCTCCCGGCGATGGCCGGCATGAGATCGACGAGTTCAAGGTCGCGAGAAACGGTCGAGCGCGTGAGGCCCCGACCCTGGCTGGCAGGGTCGGGGCTTTGTGGCGCGGCGTGATTAGTTGAGGGTGGCGGCGAAGATGTGCAGCCGCCCGTTGCTCGGCAGGGTCACGTACGCGACCTGCTTGCCGGCGTTGAGCGGGACGGACGCCGCGTACAGGCTCACCTTGTGGTTGGCGGGCAGCGTGCTGCCGGCCGGGCGGTTCCAGTACGGAGCCGTGACCACCAGCGTGCAGCCGGGGACGGTCTGGTTGGAGTACCAGTCCGCCACGGTGAGCGTCGAGGTCGAGGTGCTGCCGTCGGTGTAGGTCACGGTGAGCGGCCCGCTCTGCGTGCCGTTCGTGCCGACCGCGAGCAACGACAGCGACGCGCCGGACCCGCCCATCGCGATGATCTGTCCGGCAGTGGTGACGGTGTCGGGTTGCCCGGCCGGGACGTCCAGCCAGGTGAACGAGGTCGACCCGCTGGTGACGGTGCCGCCCGGCGTGACGCCGACCGAGGCGAGCGCCTGCGCGGAGAAGCTGTACCCGGAACCGTCCAGGTTGCCGGCCGCCGGGTCGGCGTCGTCACTCACGCCGACGGTGTTGTACGCCGCGGCCAGGTTCGCGAAGGCCACGTTCACGGTCGTCGAGCCGGTGCCCGGGGGCAGCCGATCCGAGCCGCGGTAGCGGGTCGTGGCGGTCAGGGTGAGCACGCCGCCGGGCGCGTTCTCCGGCACCGTCACCGACCAGGAGGTCGACGTGGTCTGACCCGGGGCGACGAGCTCGAACGAGGCCGGGGTCTGCGCCGTCGCGGTCCACCCCGCGGGCACGGCCAGCGTCGTGGCCGCGCCGCGCACCGGCTCGGTCGCACCGTTGGTGAAGGTGGTCGTCACCGACAGCGTCGAGCCCGGAATGGCAACCGCGGGCGCGGTCACCTTCGTGTCGCGTGGGCCGGTCGTGCGGTCGACGCGGAACGTGTCCGACAGCGGCAGATTCCGCGAGGAGTCACCGACGTGCACGGTGTACGTACCGGCACCCAGCGTCCAGGCCTGCGCGTCGCTGTTCCAGTACGAGGCATCCTTCGCGCTGATCTCGAACCGCATGTGCTTGGTCTGGCCCGGCTTCAGGTCGACCTTCTGGAAGCCCTTCAGCTGGTTGGCCGGCTCGCCGGTCGAGGCGGGGTCGCTCAGGTACAGCTGCGCGACCTCGGCACCCTCTCGCCGCCCGGTGTTGGTGACGTGGACGCTGGCGTGGATGCGCCCGTTCTCACGCAGCTTCTGCCCGTCCACGTGCAGCTTCGAGAAGCGGAACGAGGTGTAGGACAGGCCGTAGCCGAACGGGAACAGCGGCGTCAGGTTCTTCGCGTCATACCAGCGGTAGCCGACGTCGAGACCCTCGGAATACTGCACCTTCCCGTTCACGCCGGGCCACTGCGCCGCGGTCGAGGCCGGTACCTGATCGAGCGACTTCGGGAAGGTCACCGGCAGCTTGCCGGAGGGGTTGACGTCGCCGAACAGCAGCGCGGCGATGGCGTTGCCGGCCTGCTGGCCGGGGTACCAGGCCTCGAGGACGCCCTTGACCTTGTCCAGCCACGGCATGGTGACCGCGCTTCCGGTGTTGAGTACGACGACCGTGTTCGGGTTCGCCGCCGCGACGGCCTCGATGAGTTGATTCTGGTCGCCCGGCAGATCGATGTCGGCCAGGTCGCTGCCCTCAGACTCGAAGAGGTTGGCGTAGACGACGGCGACGTCGGACTTGGCGGCGAGCGCTGCGGCCTGGATGATCAGGTCGCTGCCGGGCAGCACCCAGCCCAGGTTGACCATGGCGCCGCCGCCGCCCTGGTAGTAGTCGACCTCGATCT
>Ga0066797_1000533_pt1 | contig 11367 bp, 7 predicted proteins | sample PersoiDNA2013193_FD_76335 | JGI IMG/M metagenome (GOLD analysis project Ga0066797, IMG submission 76335) | Permafrost soil microbial communities from the Arctic, to analyse light accelerated degradation of dissolved organic matter (DOM) -... | ecosystem: Environmental > Terrestrial > Soil >... | reverse complement strand
GTCACCTCGGCGCGCAGCTCCGTCCCGCGTCGCTCCGAGAGGATCTCCACGCGCAGCGTCGTGCCGGCGGGCATCCCGGAGATCACGGGGCGGATCACGATCTCCACATCGGTGCCGCGGTTCCACTCGAGGAGCGCGCGCATGCCGCGTCCGGGCTCCGGTCCGGCGCCCGGGGCCGGACCCCTGGTCGGTCCGGGCCGGCCGGTCCGCTCCAGCGGTCGGACCACGCGGAGGCCCAGCCGCGAGGCAAGCCAGGCAACGTGGTAGATCGGCTTGACAATGTTCGTGCGGGCCTCTGCGTCAAGCCCGCCATGGGTCCCGTAGGTGACTGCGACGCGGCGCACCGAGCGGAGGTGGGGCAGGAACTCGGGGTGGTCGAAGACGGACGCCACGGCCTCGCGCCAGCGCGCCTGGCGCATCAGCGCGAAATCGGAGATCGCGAGCGGGCCGGCGCTCAGCGCCGCGAGCTCCCGCAGGCGGTCCAGGCCGTCGCCCGCCCAGCTGGAGCCGTCCACCACCAGCCGGTCGGCCATGCCGATCAGGTCTCGGGCGAGGGGCGTGCCGAACGGCGGCTCGCCGGGCCACCAGAGCGTGACCGGGAGGTCGTGGACCAGGAGCGGGGCCACGATCGCCCCGAGGTGGCGCCCGGTCGCGCCGCCGGCCGTGGCGTAGATATGCTCGGCACAGGTCTCGGGCGCGTCGGCGCGCGGGATCATGCAGTAGGCCCTGACCTGGGCGCGCAGCCAGCCGGGCCCGTCCGGGTCGGTGGGGACAAGGATGAGCGTCCGCGACGGATGGCGGCCGGTCAGCATGGAGATCGTCGAGGCGGATCGCTGGCCGAGCTCCGGGCTTCGTGCGACCACCACGAGGTTGAGCACGCTGGTTCTCGCTGCGATCGTCCGTTCCGCCGGGCCATCCACGGCCGCGCGCGCCTGCGGGAGCGCCCAGAAACGCGCCAGCTCGTGCTCGATCCCGGGGATCGTCGTGGCCTGGCTGGACCAGCGCAGGGTTGGGTCTCCCGGCGCGAGCGGCATTCCGGGCGGCGTGGTGACCTCGCCCGGCCGGCCGACGGCCGGCCCGCTCAGATCCGCCGCCACCGTCGCCCATCCCGCGCGAGCAGCTCATCGGAGGCGGCCGGGCCCCAGCTGCCCGCCGCGTAGTTCGGGAATTCCGGCGCCGGGCCGTTCGCCCACGCGTCGATGATCGGGTCGACGATCGCCCAGGCCTTCTCCACCTCGTCGGCCCGCGTGAAGAGCGATGCGTCGCCGAGGAGCGCGTCGAGGATGAGGGTCTCGTAGGCGTCCGGGCTGTCCACGCTGAATGCCGAGCCGTAGGTGAAGTCCATGTTCACGGCCCGGACGTCCACGCCGAGGCCGGGCACCTTGGCCGCGAACCGGAGGAGGATCCCCTCGTCGGGCTGGATCCGCAGGGCCAGCAGGTTCGCATCGGGATCGGCGCTCGAATCCTTGAACAGGGCGTGCGGCACCTGCTTGAACTGGATCGCGATCTCCGTCGCACGCTTGGGCAGGCGCTTGCCGGCCCGCAGGTAGAAGGGCACGCCCGCCCAGCGCCAGTCGTCCACGAAGAGGCGCGCCGCGACGTACGTCTCGGTCTCCGATTCCGGGTCGACCTCCGGCTCGCTCCGGTACCCGCCCGCCTGCTCAGCGGTCACCCAGCCGGGGCCGTACTGGCCGCGCACGACGTTCGCCGCCACCATGTCGGGGCTCATGGGCTCGATCGCGCGGAGCACCTTCACCTTCTCGTCGCGGAGCGCCTCCGCATCGAAGGTCGCTGGCGGCTCCATGGCGACGAGCGAGAGCAGCTGCATCAGGTGATTCTGGAGGAAGTCGCGCGAGGCGCCCGCCTCCTCGTAGAACGAGCCCCGGTTCTCGACCCCGATCGACTCGGCCACCGTGATCTGGACATGGTCCACGTAGCGGCGGTGCCAGATGGGTTCGAAGATCCCGTTCCCGAAGCGGAAGACCAAAATGTTGCGGACGGTTTCCTTGCCCAGGTAGTGGTCGATCCGGTAGACCTGCGACTCGCGGAAGACCTTGCCGACCTCCCGGTTGAGCCGGATCGCCGAGTTGAGGTCGCGCCCGAACGGCTTCTCGATGACGATGCGCCGCCAGCCCCCGACGTGCTGCTCGTGGTCGAGCCCGACCCGGCCGAGCTGGGCGATGATCTCGGCGAAGGCGGACGGCTGGGTGGCGAGGTAGTAAAGCCGGTTGCCGGCGGTTCCGCGTTCCCGGTCAAGGTCGTCGAGGCGGACGACGAGCTGGTCGTACAGGCTCGGCTCGTTGAAGTTGCCGCGCTGGTAGCGGATCCGGCCGGCGAACTCCTCCCACACGGCCGTCTCGATTGGCAGCACGCGGCTGAACTGGTCGAGCGAGGTCCGGAGCTCGGCACGGAATGCTTCGTCCGTATACGGCCGCCGCCCGATCCCGACGATCGCGAACTCGTGCGGGAGCAGGTTGGTCCGCCAGAGCTGGAAGAGCGCCGGGACCACCTTCCGGTGGGCAAGATCGCCGGTGGCGCCGAACAGGACGAAGGTGGCCGGATCCGGGACTCGCTCCAGGCGGAGGCCCTCGCGGAGCGGGTTGGCGGCGGCCTTCGGGGCGGGGCGCCGCTTCCCGGACCGGGCCAGGCGCAGCTGACGCGCGGTCTGGGGGACGTCATCCGCCGCCCGGCCAGGGCGCGCGGGTGTCTTCGCGGTCCCGGCGACCTCGCGGACGCCGGTCGTCGTCGGGGCGTCGGGGCCGGCCGCCGGGGGGGCCGGCGCGTCGTCCGTCATCTCGAGTGCCTATTCCGTCTTGACGGCGTGGCCGCCGAACTCGTTGCGGAGCGCGGCGAGCATCTTCGCGCCGTAGCTCTCATCCTGGCGCGAACGGAAGCGGGCCTGGAGGCTGAGCGTGATGACCGGCGCCGGGACGTCGCGGTCCATCGCCTCCTGGACGGTCCAGCGACCCTCGCCGGAGTCGGCGACCCAGCCCTTGATGCCCGCGAACTCCTGGTCCTTCCCGAGGGCGTCGACGAGGAGGTCCAGGAGCCACGACCTGACCACCGAGCCGTAGCGCCAGATCCCCGCGATCTGCGCCAGGTCCAGCGTGTAGTCGCTGGCGTTGAGGATCTCGAAACCCTCCGCGTACGCCTGCATGAGGCCGTACTCGATGCCGTTGTGGACCATCTTCACGTAGTGCCCGGCGCCCGGTCCGCCCACGTGGGCGTAGCCGTCGGCCGGCGCGAGGGTGTGGAAGACGGGCTCCAGGGGCTCGACCGCGTCGCGGTCGCCGCCAACCATCAGGCAGTAGCCATTCTCGAGGCCCCAGACGCCGCCGGACGTTCCCGAGTCGACGTACTTGAGGCCCTTCTCGCCGACCTTCGCGTGGCGTCGGACGTCGTCGTGGAAGTTGGTGTTGCCGCCGTCGATGATCGTGTCGCCCGGCTGGAGGAGCTCCATCAGCTCGTTGATCATCGCCTCGGTGGCGTCGCCCGCGGGGACCATGATCCAGACCGTGCGGGGTGCCGGCAGTCCGGCGACCAGCTCGGCGACGCTGAAGGCGCCCTCGGCGCCCTCGGTCATGATCTCGCGGGTCTTCTCCGGGGTCCTGTTGAACGCCACGACCTCGTGACCGTCGCGGACCAGCCTCCGGACCATGTTTGCGCCCATCCGGCCGAGGCCGATGAAGCCGATGCGCATCGGGGATCCTCCTGGTGCCGTCCGTTTGAACTGATTGTGCGTGCTGGCTGACGGTCGCGGCGCGCTTACGCGAGCGTCTCGCGGAGCGCGCGTTCCAGCGCTGCGAGGCCCGCATCGACGTCCGGGCCCAGGTGGACCCGGAGGACCGGCAGGTCGTGGGCTTCGAGCGCCTCGAAGTCGCCGAGGGCCTGGGCGTCCACGAGCTGCCCGAAGCTGAACGGGTGGCCCGGGATCTCGACGTCCGCGGGGTGGTCCGCGGTGAGCTGGAGGAACCAGCCGATGGGCGCGCCGCCCTTGTGGAGCTGGCCCGTGGAGTGGAGGAACCGCGGGCCGAAGCCGCTGGTCGTTGCCCGGCCGGTTGCGTCCCGGAGCAGCCCGCGCATGCGGTCAAGCGCATCGGCCCGCGCGGGGCTCGGTGCGACGAACGCCTGCAGCGCGAGGTATGCGTTCGGGCGCGCCCGGGCAAGGTGACGCCGCAGCTCGCCCGCGAGCGTGCCATCGCCCGCGCTGAGGCGGAGGTTCGCATCGCCGGTCAGGATGAGGCCGTCGCCCTGGGCCAGGACCGCCGGGGCCGGGAAGGCACCGGTTCGCTCGAGGTCCGCGAGCACGCGCTTCGTGTTCTCCTTCGACTCGGTGACGTTCGGCTCGTCGAACGGGTTGATCTCCAGGACCACGCCGGCGATGGCCGTCGCGACCTCCCAGCGGATGAACTCGGCGGCGAGGTCGATGGGGTCCGTCAGGCGGATGCGCAGGACGGGGTGGCCGGCCGCGGCGAGGGCGTCGAGCAGCTCGTCGGCGGAGGTGCCGTCGGGCGTCGGGGCGGGGGGCGTCGCACCCTCCAGCGTCAGCCGGACGAACACCCGGTCCGTGCCGTACGAGGCCGTGTTTCCCAGCGGCTCGCCGGCGATCGGGACGATCCCGACCCCGAGCTTGCCGGTGCTCTCGGCGATCAGCTGTTCCAGCCAGGCGCCGAAGCGGGCCACGGCGGGGTCGGCGACGAGCGTCAGCTTGTCGCGGCCGGCGCGGGCGAGGACGCCCAGCGTGACGCCGAGCGCCGCGCCCGGGTTCGCGGCGGTCTGCGTCGCGTGGGTGCGGGCCAGCATGGCGAGAGCCGACGCAAGGAATGCGTCGAGGTCGATGCCAAGCAGCGAGGCAGGCACGAGTCCGACGTACGTTAGGGCGGAGTACCGTCCCCCGACGTCCTCCGGGTTCAGGAACACCTCGCGGAGGCTGTCGTGGTGGGGGATCGCCTCCAGGCTTCGGCCCGGGTCGGTGATGGCGACCATCAGGTCGGCGGGGGACTCGCGGCGCTCACCGGCAGCGCGCAGCGCGGCGTGGATCCGGGCCCAGGCATCCGCCTGGAAGGCGAGGCTCTCCGTGGTGGTGCCGGATTTCGTGGCCACGATCACGAGCGTCGCAAGCGGGTCCAGGCCGTACCAGGCCGCCTCGACGGCCGCGGGATCGGTCGAGTCCAGGACGCGGACGGCCAGCCAGTCGGCGATGTCGCGGAAGGCGTCGGCGAGCACGTCCGGGGCCAGGCTGCTGCCGCCCATCCCGGCAACGAGCGCGGCCATGAAGCCGGCCGCGCGGATGCCCTCCCCGAACGCTTCCAGGGCCGGGACCTGCTCCCCGAAATCGCGCGGGGCGTCGAGCCAGCCGAGGCGGTTCGCGGTCTTCGCCTGGACTTCCGGGTCCGCTGACCAGAGCGTGCCGTCGCGGTCGTGCAGGCGCTCGACCCAGTGCTCGTCGTCCGCGCGACGCAGCGCGGCTTCGACCGCCTGGGCGAGCGCGGGGTCGTGGATCCGCGCATCGAGCGCGTCCGGGGCGAACGTGGGGAGCGTGTCTGCCATCGGCTGCCTCCTGATCGGTGCAGTGTAGCCGGGGCGCGCTCGCCGTCCGGTCAGCCCGCGCCGGATTCCTCCGCCTCGATCGCGAGCACCTTCGCGACCCGCCGCGCGTGGCGCTCAGCGCCGGAGAACTTCGCCGCGAGGAACGCGCGGGCGCATTCGACGGCGGGCTCCACGCCGATGACCCGGCCGCCGAGGCACAGCACGTTGAGGTCGTCGTGCTCGACGCCCTGGTGCGCCGAATACGTGTCGTGGGCGACGGCCGCGCGAACGCCGCGGACCTTGTTCGCGGCGACGGACGCGCCGATCCCCGAGCCGCAGACCAGGATCCCACGGTCGGCCTCGCCATCCCGGATGGCGTGGGCGAGCCGCCTCGCGAAGTCCGGGTAGTCGTCGGTCGGGTCGGCTCCATCGCCGCCGAGGTCGATCAGCTCGTGCCCGGTGTCGGCCAACCGGCGAAGAAGCTCGTCGCGCAGCTCGACGCCGCCGTGATCCGCCGCGAACGCGACTCGCATCAGGCGCGCTCTCCCGGGTGCGGCGAGGGGACGAGCGTCGGGACGCGGCCGCGCAGCCCGTCTCGAACCACGCCCTTGCCGACCTCGGTGACACGCTCGATCGTGAAGCCGAACTGCTCGAGGATCGTGGCGCCGGGCGCCGACGCCCCAAAGTGGTCGAGAGCGACGATCGCGCCCTCGTCGCCGGTCCAGCGCTCCCAGCCGAGCGAGACCCCGATCTCCACGCTGACGCGCTTCCGGACCGCTGCCGGCAAGACCGTTTCGCGGTAGGCGGGGTCCTGGTCCTCGAACGCCTCCCAGCAGGGCAGCGAGACGACGCGCGTCGCGATGCCGTCCGCCTCGAGCGCGTCCGCGGCGCCCATGGCGAGCTGGAGCTCGGAACCGGTCGCGATGAGGACCAGGGCGGGCATCCCGCCCGCGGCCTCGGAGGACGCCGCGCGCAGGACGTAGCCGCCGCGGCGGACCCCGTCGCGGGCCAGCGCGGCCGTGGCTGCGAACGTCGGCAGCTTCTGCCGGGTGAGAGCGAGGGCGGTCGGGCCGTTCGTGCGCTCGACGGCCAGCGCCCAGGCAGCCGCAGCCTCGTTCGCGTCGCCCGGCCGGACGAACCAGAGGTTCGGGATCGCCCGCAGAGCCGCGTAGTGCTCCACCGGCTGGTGCGTCGGGCCGTCCTCGCCCAGGCCCACCGAGTCGTGCGTCCAGACGTAGACGACGTGAAGCCCGGCCATCGCCGCGATGCGAACCGACCCGCGCATGTAGTCGCTGAAGTTGAGGAACGTGGCGCCATACGGCAGGAAGCCGCCGTGGTAGGCGATCCCGTTGACGATCCCACCCATCCCGTGCTCGCGGACGCCGAAGCGGAGATTCCGGCCGGCCTCCTCGGTGGAGAAGTCGAGTCCGCCCTTGATGTCCGTCAGGTTCGACTCGGAGAGGTCCGCGGAGCCGCCGAACAGCTCCGGGAGGCCGGCCGCCAGGGCCTGGATCGTGGCCTGGCTCACCTGTCGGGTCGCGAAGTCCTCGCCGACCGCATACGCCGGGAGCTTCGCGTCCCAGCCTTCGGGCAGCTCGCCTGCGAGCCGTCGGCGCAGGTCCGTCGCCTGGGCCGGGAAGGCCACGGCGTACCGCCGCATGCGGTCCTCCCAGTCGTTGACCAGATGCTCGCCGTACGGGATCGCGCGGCTGAAGAGACCCTCGACGTCATCCGGCACGTAGAACGTCCGGTCGGGGTCCCAGCCGTACGCCTCTTTCGTGAGGCGAACCTCGTCGAGGCCAAGGGGTGCGCCGTGGGCCTTCTGGGTGTCGTGCTTGTGCGGAGACCCAAACCCGATGTGGGTCCGGACCGCGATGATCGACGGGCGCCCGTCGGCGCGCGCGGCGCGAATGGCCCCCTCGATCGCCGGGAGGTCGTTGCCGTCATCCACCTGCTGGGTGTGCCACCCATACGCGTCGAACCGCTCGAGGACGTCCTCCGAGAAGGCCATCGAGGTGGGCCCGTCCAGCTGGATGTGGTTGTCGTCGTAGAGGAGGACCAGCTTGCCGAGCCGCAGGTGGCCCGCCAGCGAGGCCGCCTCCGACGCGATCCCCTCCTGGAGGTCGCCGTCGGAGCAGATGGCGTAGGTCCAGTGGTCGACCACGGCGTGGCCGGGGCGGTTGAACTCCGCGGCGAGGCGCCGCTCTGCGATGGCCATCCCGACGGCATTCGCGACGCCCTGTCCCAGGGGGCCCGTGGTGGCTTCCACGCCCGCGGTCATGCCGTACTCGGGGTGGCCCGGCGTCCGCGAGCCCCACTGGCGGAAGTGCCGGAGGTCGTCGAGCGTGACGTCGTAGCCGGTCAGGTGGAGGAGCCCGTAGAGGAGCATCGAGGCGTGTCCGGCGGACAGGACGAAGCGGTCGCGATTGGGCCAGTCAGGATGCGTCGGCGCGTGACGGAGGAAGCGCGTCCACAGCGCGTAGGCCATTGGGGCCATCCCCATCGGGGCGCCCGGATGGCCGGAGTTCGCCTGCTGGACGCCGTCGATCGCGAGCGTCCGGATGGTGTCGACCGACAGTCGGTCGAGCTGTTCGGAGTTGAGGGTCATTCGGGCGTGCTCCTGGGCGGAGAGGCGGGGCGCGGATAGATGCCCCAATTGTAGGCGAGGCCCCGGCATCGGCCGCGGCGTATCCTCGGGCTCGATGCCCTTGCTGCCGTCTCGCCCGCGACCCGTGTCCGTCCTGGTCCTGGGTGACCTTGCGCTCGACGTGGTGCTGGCGCCGGCGCGCCCGCTCCGGCGGGGGACGGACGTCCCTGGCGCGGTCCGGCTGCACCAGGGCGGCTCCGCCGCGAACACCGCTCGCTGGCTGGCCCGGCTCGGCGCGCGGGCCTCGCTGGTCTGTGCGGTAGGGCGCGACGGCGCCGGGCGCGCGCTCGTGGCGGCGCTGCGGGCGGACGGCGTCCATGTCAGGGCGGCGCGACCCGCGGGCGCGCGGACGGCCAGGATCGGGATGCTGGTGGACCCCGCCACCGGCGAGCGGTCGTTCGTGGCGGAGCGCGGCGCGGCCGATCTCCTGCATCCCGCGGACCTCGAGGCGCGCTGGTTCCGCGGCGTGGCCGCGCTCCACCTGCCGGCCTACTCGCTCCTGGGCGCCCCGCTGGGCGAGGCCGGGCGCGCGGCCGTCGCCTTCGCGCGTGCGGCCGGGGCGCGCGTCAGCGTGGATCTCGCCTCGGCCGGGCCGCTCCTCGCGGGTGGCCGCGCCGCCGCGCACGCGCTGGTCCGAGAGGTCGCGCCAGATGTGCTCTTCACGAACCAGCGCGAGGCGGCCGCGTTCCTGGGTGAGCCCGATCCGGCGCGCCTCCTCGGCTTCGCGCCGGTCGCGATCGTCAAGCGCGGGGCGGCCGGTGCCACGCTCCTGATCCGCGGCCCCGGCGGAGCGGCGGCGTCCGGCGTCCGGCTCGAGGTGGCCACGCGCCCCTTCGCCGTGGCGGACACGACCGGGGCCGGCGACGCATTCGACGCCGGATTCCTCGCGTCATGGCTGGCTGCCGGCGCCGCCACGACGCCCGTGGTCCTGCGGCGTGCCGTCGTTGCCGGCCACCGGGCTGCGGCGCGCCAGGTGGGAACGCCCCGGCCCGAGCTCGCGCTGGGGTAGGGCGGTCCGCCGCGCGGTGGTGCCGCGGCCTACGGCTTCAGGAACCGATCGAACCAGGCGAGCACGCGCTCGTTCCGGTCGATCCGGCGGTCGATCCGGCCGGTGATCGCGAAGGTGTGCCAGCTCTCCGGGTAGAGTACGTACTCCACCTCGCGGCCGAGGTGGCGCAGCGCCACGAAGAGCTGCTCGTTGTCCGCCGCGGGGCAGCGCAGGTCCGCCTCGCCCTGGAGCATGAGGAGCGGGATCCGGATCCGGGTCACGTGGCGGAGCGGCGACTGGCGCCAGAGCTTCGCGACGCCATCCTCGCTCAGCGGGTCGCCGAGGAGCGCCATCCGGTCGTATTCGGGACCGGAGTCGGAGTTCGCCCAGTCGTTCAGCTGGTTCGTCACCCCGTTCTCGCTGACCGCGGCGCAAAAGCGATCGGGCGCGGCACCCACCAGCCAGTGGACCAGGAAGCCGCCGTACGAGAGCCCCAGGATCCCGAGCCGTCCGGGATCGGCGAGGCCCAGCCCTACCACGTGGTCGACGGCTGCGAGGACGTCGGCGGCATCGACGCCGCCCCAGTCCCCGAGCTGGGGCCGAATCCAGTCCCGCCCGTAGCCCGCCGAGCCGCGGATGTTCGGGAGGATGACGCGGTAGCCGTGCGCCGCGAGGAGCACGTTCTCGGTCGACGGCGCGGGCGACCACGCGCCCAGCGGGCCCCGTGGACGTTGACGACAGTCGGGAGCGCGGCCTCCCCGGCGCCGGCCGGTGAGACGATCCACGTCTCGATCGGCCCGCCCTCGCCGGGTGCGAAGACGCGCCGCATCTCCGGCCACGGCAGTCCGCGGCGCCAGGCGCCACCCAGGGTCGTCCGTGCGCGGCGCGCGGCGCGCGGGCTCCCGCCCTGGAGCGCCAGCAGCTCCATCGGTCGATCGTCCACGGTCGCGACGAGCGAGACCACGCCGCCAGCAACGCCGAGCGTCCACGCCGCGACGTCGCCGTCGACGAGCCGCTCGGGGGCCCCGGCCGGCCGCCCGATCGCCGGGTCCACCGGGAAGCGCCACGGGCGAACGCGCCCACCCTCGCTGACGAGCGTAACGAGCGACGCCGGCCCATCCCAGCTGGGCCCCGGCCGCGAGGACGCCATCCAGCCGTTCAGGTCAGTGTCGTTCCAGGCCCCGATTGGCCGGTCCAGGTCCGGCGCCAGGGCAACCGCCCGGGGCGGAGCGACGGGGCCGCCGTCGGAACCATCGCGGTTGACGCCATCGCCGCGCGTGCCCGCGACGATGGTGCCCGCGACCCCGGTGCCCGCGCCGCGCGCCACGGGCGCGAGGAAGAGCCCCGGCTGCGCGTCGTCGAGTGGGTCCGCGACATCGACCCCGATGCAGGCCAGCCACCGCCCGTCGGGCGAGAAGGACGGCGAGCCGGCATAGCCGGCGAGCCGGATCGCCTCCCGCGGTTCGCCGCCGGCCGCCGGGACCACCCAGATCGACGGCAGCGGCCGGATGTCGGCGTCCGGTCGCGGGTCGGCGGCGTAGGCGATCGAGCGGCCGTCCGACGCCCAGGCGATCCCCTTGACGTCGGCCTGGCCGTGGGTCAGCTGCCGCGATCGCGCGCGTCGGCGTGCCGCGATCAGCCAGATCTGGCCCCACCGGTCCCGGTGGCCCACCTCATCGGAGCACCAGTCTGCGCGAGTGATCCGTCGTCCTGTCACGACCCGACCCTTCGTCTCGGGTCCGATGATCGAGCGAGCCGCCGCCCCGGCCGCCACGAACGCGAGCCGGGACCCGTCCGGCGACCAGCCGAGCTCCGTGACGCCGTGCTCGGGCACCCACAGGACCCATGGTTTGCCGCCGTCGAGCGCACCCACCATGACTGCCGTCGATCGGTCCGGTTCGTCCGGGAACGAGCGAAGGAACGCGAGCCGCCGGCCGTTGGGGCTGACGCGGGGCGACGTGTCACGGACGGCGCCTGCCGTCAGGGGGACTGCCGCCCCGGATCGTCCGAAGTCGACGAGGTGTAGGTGCGACCGGTACGTCTCCGCGCGCACGAAGCGCCTGACGACGACGGCGCCACCGCCACCGGGAAGTGGGTGGTGCTCCTCGAGCACGCCCCGCCGGCGCAGGAGCCGGGCCGGGGAGATCGCCGCGCGCTGACCTTCGGGCATGTGGTCCAGCGTACGCGCCCACCGGGTCCGCCG
>Ga0066797_1000532_pt1 | contig 11389 bp, 4 predicted proteins | sample PersoiDNA2013193_FD_76335 | JGI IMG/M metagenome (GOLD analysis project Ga0066797, IMG submission 76335) | Permafrost soil microbial communities from the Arctic, to analyse light accelerated degradation of dissolved organic matter (DOM) -... | ecosystem: Environmental > Terrestrial > Soil >... | reverse complement strand
TCCATCAACAACTACGCCGGTCTCGTCACCGAGAACACAGCCGGGGCCAAGATCAGGCTGGTCAAGCAGGGTATCAGCACGAACATCCTGTCCGCAGCCAACAGTTACAGTGCCGGCACCATTGTGAAGGCCGGCATCCTGACCTTGGGCAACGGCGCGGCCGCCGGCAGCGGTTCCATCATCTTGAGCAACGGGGCGACGCTGGGAATGATTCCGAGCGGTGCCAATTCCATCTTCGTGGGGAACAACATCTACACCGGTGCGGGTGCGGAGGTGACCAATACATCCAGCACGCTGGGCAGCGCCTTCACGGGCCAGTTTTTCTCAGGCGATGCCAACAGCACCAACGTCTTTGCGGCCTTCGTTTCCGTCAGCGACGGGGGCGTCATGCAGTTCGAGCCGTTTGCGGGCACGGTGCAAATTGCGCCCGGCTCGCAACTGCGCTTCTCCGCTTCCGGCCTGGTCACCAATGGCGGCGACAACACGACCTTTGACATTGAAGGCACGCTGAACACGCGCAACGGCACGGCAGCGGGTCCCGGCATTTCGTTGGGCGCGCTCACGGGTTCCGGCTTCCTGACCGGGGCGGGCAATGCCGCCGGCAACGGCATCTATACGATCGGTGCCAAGGGCATCGACTCCACCTTCGCGGGCACCATCCAGGACGGCGGCAATGGCAACGCCGGCATCGCCAAAGTTGGTGCGGCCAGACTGAGCTTGACCGGCACGGTCAGTTACACCGGCAACACCACCGTTAACAATGGCACGCTGGCCTTGGTGGAACCGGTTTCACTCGACAGCAGTCCGACTATCACCCTCGGCGGCAGCACGGCAGTCATTGATGTTTCGGGCCGTGCCGACACGACGTTGAACCTCGGCAATACCAAGGTTCAGACCCTGTCGGGCGTCGGTGCCATCACGGGCAGCCTTTTGGAAGCGGCCAACTCTTTCGTCCGGGTCGGCCTGGGCAATCTCACGGTGTCAACCGCGGCCACCTTCAACGGCAATCTGACCTTGGAGTTGAACCGCACCAATGCCATCACGCATTCCGAAGTGATCACGCCGTCCTTCACGACGACGGGACCGCTCACGGTGACGAATGTCGGCCCGGCGCTGCAGGGTGGCGACACGTTCCAGTTGTTCGGAGCGGCGGTGACGGGCTTCGCAGCCACGAACCTGCCGGCATTGACGGGCTTGATGTACTGGACCAACACCCTGGCCGTGAACGGCAGGATTGCAGTGGTCAACCCGGTGAACACCAGCCCGCCGCCGATCCAAACCAGCATCAGCGGCTCGACGCTGACGTTGAGCTGGCCGACGAACTCGGGTTGGACGCTCCAGATGCAGACCAACGGCCTGTCCACCGGGCTCAATACCAACTGGGTGGATTACGTGCCGGGCAGCGCGGGCATCACCACGACCAACATCACGCTGGATCCGGCCAAGCCGACGGTGTTCTTCCGCCTGAAGCTCTGAGGTGTTGAGCTTGTCTTTTCATGGCGCGCAACCGCGACAGTGGTTGCGCGCCTTTTCATTTTGACCCGGGCGGGCAGCAGTTTTCAGCAATGGAGAGGACATCTGGCAATCCTCATCAACATTGGCGATGCCCTGACATTGATCCAGACAGGGGACGCAAGTTTTCCGCGCACGGAGTAAGTCCATCAATCATCGCCAGAACTGGCGATGGTAAGAATTCGGGGATGTAATAAGCTCCATACATCGCCCTTAGTTTGAAAGCCGACAATACCATTTTTGTCTTTTCCAAACCCAACTCATAGCCCAACCATGAAAACCAATCCTCAATGTCCTGGTGTGCCCCGCCGTTCCGTAACGATGTCAGCACGAAAGTCGTTTAGCGCGCTGTTAACCTTTTGCGGCCTGACCGCCGCGCTGCAAGTTCAAGCTGCCAGCGGAACCTGGACAAATGCCCCGGCGTCCGGCGCTTGGACCAATGTTTTGAACTGGATTGGCGGCACGGTTCCAGGAACCATCAACAACACCGGCAACAATGGTGTGGATTCCACCTCGATTGCGCTGTTCACCAACCCCATCACCACCTACGGCGGCGCGGCCAACCCGGTTTCGCCTGACGATGCGACCATTGCCAATGGCAAGGCGCGCATGCTGGGCCAGATCAATTTTGACGGGACCAACTGTGGTGCTTATGTGTTCGCTTCGCCCAGTCCTTACGCCGCCCAGACGGTCGACACGCCGGAAACCGGTGTCATCAGCCTTTGCGTTAACGGGACAGTCGGTTTGACCAATGGTTCCTACATCGGTGCCGCCGTGACGAACCCGCAAACTTTCCTGATTCCGGTTCAAATCCGGCTCCCGTCGTCCACGGACGGCATCTATTGTTTCACCAACAACGCCATCAGTCCGCTGGCAACCTATTTCTTTAGCAGCCTTTTTCTGTATCCGGGTGGCACCTCACGTGGCGTGACCTTCATCTTTGATGGTTCCAATACGGGCACCAACACCGTCGCTTCCCTGGCGCAAAGCGTGAATCAAAGCACGGGGAACACCGGGGTCAGAAAAGTGGGCACCGGCCGCTGGATTTTTTCCGGAGCCAACACTTTCAAGGCGGCGGCACCGATAAGCGTTTTGGGCGGGACATTGGAAGTTAAAGATCCTGCCGCTTTCGGTTTAGCATCTACCGTGACCGTTACCAATTCCACCTTGCAAATTGATGGAGTCACCTTAAATACCGCCGCGATCACCCTGCAACAAGGCGGCTTCGTCCAAATGATTGGCAGCGGCGCGATTAACGGGATCACCATGGCCAGCATCTTGAATACCAGTGCCACCGTGGCCACCACCAATGCCAGCGATGTCGTGACCATTGGCAATGGGGTGAACAAGCTCACCGGCGGGGTGGCCTCGGCCACGCTCCACATGACGGGCCCGGGAACGTTTATATTCGATGCCGCCAACAACTACGCGGGCAAATTCTCATTGGATACCGGAACGAACCAGCTGACCGATCCGGGCGCGCTGGGACCGGCGGCCAATTATAACCTCAATGCCGGGACGGTTCTGGATGTGACGCCGCTCACGGGTGGCGCTGCCACTTACACTTTTACCGCCAAGGCGATCAGCGCCAATGGCACCGGGACCGGCGTGGGCACGACAGCTTCGACTGTTTATGTGGATCCGACCGGGATATTTGATTTCGGTTCCAAGGCGATGACGCTGACCTATGCCCCGGCCACCACCGATGGTGATTCGACGCATCCGGTTTTATACGCGCCCCAAGGGGCACTGAACTTCAACGGCAATTCCATCACGGTGATCAATTCCGGGAGCTTGCCGCTGAATGCGGGCACGTACCAAATCGTGCATACGGCGAGCGGGACGGTCACTTCCAGCGGCGCTTTCGTGACGATTGTGACGGGCAGCGGACTGGCCCCGGGCATGGTTGGAGAAATTGTCGCCACCAACGGCAATCTGGCTCTGCTGGTTTATGCTTATACCCCCAAGAACCTGGTCTGGGCCGGCACCGATCCGCTCTTGCCGGGCACGTGGGACCGGCAGGTCAGCACCAACTGGTTGAACGGAGCCACGCCGTCCGTTTTTAACATCTATGACAGCGCCCTGTTTAACGCGACCGGGATAGGCCTGAGTGAATCGACGGTCAACCTCGTCGCGACGCTGGTTCCCGGCAGTGTGGTGGTGGATACGGCCGCCGGCAGTTACACGTTCACCGCCTCCACCGGCGGACAGATTGCCGGTGGCACAAGTTTATTCAAGACCGGTGCCAACACGTTGTTCCTAAACATGGCCAATACTTACAGCGGCGGCACGGTCCTCAGCAATGGTGTCATCAAAATCGGGATTGATAACGCCATCCCCAGCACCGGTCTGGGTGACGTGACGAACGCCAGCCCGGCGGTGATCGACTTGAACGGCTTTGCCGACACCATCGGTGCCTTGGATGGCAGCGGCACGATGGATATCACCAGCGGCAGCACCTCCACGTTATCAGTGGGGGCCAATGATAACAGCGGCACTTTCACGGGCCTCATCACAAATACATTGGGCACCATGAACCTGACCAAAGTCGGACTGGGCACCCAAACCCTCACCCGGTCCAATGGTTATGCCGGCACCACGGATATCGAACTGGGGGTTTTGCGGCCTTTGGACCCCCTGAGTCTCGGTGGCGGTGCCAGCCCCTTGGTGATCAATGGCGGCACCTTGGACCTGGCCACCAACATCATCGTTCCGAGCCTCGCCGGCACGGGCGGCACAATTGCCAACCTCTCAAACACGGCGACAAATATTCTGACGGTGTTGGGACTCACCTCGACCTCTTTCGGCGGTTCGATTGTCAGTGGCGCTGGAAAAGTCGGCTTGCGGTTGCTGGGCGGCACGCTGCGGATGACGGCGGCCAACACCTATACGAATGGAACATTCGTCGCCAGCGGCGCCACCTTCCAGATCTTCAATTCGCCGGCGGCGGTGACCGGCCCGCTGATCGCGAGCAATGCCGCAACCTTGGGCCTCACCGGCGGCAGTTCTTCACCGGGCACACCGACCTCGGTCACGACGGTTGACGGGGCGACGGTGACATTCAACTCCGGTGCGGAAGGGGAAATCTGGGGCAGCCAGTTCATCGGCAGCGCCTCCGCCACGAATGTTTACACGCAGAATGTATCCATTGGTGGCATCGACTCGTTTTCAAATTTCCTGGGCGTGGTTCGAATCGCCCTCGCTTCGGGCAACCTCCGCTTCTTCAACGGCGCCGGGGTGAGCGGTGGTGATAATACGATGTTCCAGTTCATCACCGGGAATGTTCATACACGTGATGCCCAGACCGTCGCTTTGGGGGCGGTCCAGGGCGGCAGCAGCGTTTGCGGCATTGGCGGTCAGGGGACCGTCGTCGACAACTGGGCCATCGGTGCGAAGAACCAGAACAACTTCTTTGAAGGCTACATCAACGGCAGCAACAACGTGGTGAAAATGGGCACCGGCACGCTGCAACTCGATGGTACCTCCGTGGTCACGAACACGGACAACCTCACCTACACCAACTACCTGATCTCGCCGGTGATCGCTTATCAGGGCTCCACCACGGTGAGCAACGGCGTGTTGACGGTGGTCGTACCCAACACCCTGACCAATTGCACCTCCATCACCCTGGCCTCGCCCAGCGTGGTGCTGGATGCCTCGCAGATGGGTTATGTGAGCAACCTGCTGGACATCACGTCGACGCCGACGAACTCGTTCGTCGTCACGAACGGCATCATGGTGATCCCGGCGCTGACGTTCGCCGGCATTCCCCAGACTTTGGCCGGCTTCGGCACGGTCAAGGGCAACGGCGTGATCAACAACGGCACGATCAACCCGGGCAATGCAACTACGGGCGGTACGTTGAGCATCTCCAACGGCCTGACCATCACCGCCGGGGCTACGAATTACTTCGACCTGTCGGACGACCTCACCGGCCTAGTCAAGGCCAGCGATTCGCTGACGGTGCAGGGGAACGTGACGCTCGCGGGTGCCAGCATCATCGGCATCGGCGCCTTGAACGGCGTGGTGAAGGTGGGCAAATATCAGCTGATCAGGTATTCCGGCAATCTGATCAATGAAAGCGGCATCGTGCCGCCCGGCCCGATCTCGAACTTCACGCTCGGCGGACTCTTCACTTCCACGTCGCGCGCGACGATGGTGTTGAGCAACGCCCCGGGCGAGGTGGACCTCGTCGTCGTGAGCCTGAACAGCAAGAGCCTGACATGGTCGGGCGATGGCGTGAGCAATCTTTGGGATGTGGTGAACAGTTTCACCTTCACGAACAACGGCGCGCCGATCCAGTTCTACCAGCTCGACTTCGTGACCTTTGACAACACTGCCACCAACCTCAACGCCCTGTTGTCGGGCACGGTGGTGCCGAGCGCCATTACGGTCAACAGCTCCACCAACTATGCGTTCGGCGGGTCCGGCAACATTGGCGGCACGGGTTCGTTGCTCAAGACGGGCACGGGCACGTTGTTGCTGACCAACGGGGCCAACAGCTACACCGGCGGCACGGTGATCAGCAATGGCTTGTTGAGCGTCGGTGCTGACAGCGGCGGCAATCAAAACGACCAGGCGCTGGGCACCGGGCCGGTCACCGTCAGCACAGCCGGCGCGGAACTGCGTTTCGGTGGTAATGCCGGCGCGACAGTGGTCAGCCACTCCATCACCAATGCGATCATCCTCAACGGGGGCGTGGTCAAGGCGCAGGACGGCTTGCAACATCTGACGAACTCCACGGTGACCGTGGCGGCGGGCGGCGGCTCGCTGGTGACGGTGTTTGCGACCAAGAACCTGGTGTTGGATTCACCGCTGGTGGGCACCGGGAATGTCACGATCTCGGCGGTGCAGGCGGGAACCAACGCCATCGGTGGCCAGGTCATCCTGAGCAACGCGCTGAACACGATCAGCGGCTCGGTGAGCATCGCCACCAACGGCTACCTGGTGCTGGCCGGCAATGCCGGGCTCTCGAACAGCGTGGCCATCGACGTGCAGACCGGCGGCGTGCTGGATGTCACCGCCAAGGCGGGCGGGTTGATCACCATCGTGTCCGGCCAGACGGTCAAGGGCAACGGCGTGATCCGCGGCACCCTGAACCTGCTCAGCGGCTCCACGCTCTCACCGGGTGAATCCGGACTTGGCATCCTCTCCGCGACGAACGCGGCGACCGTGACGACTTTGGGCGGCACGACCATCATGGAATTGAACCGCGCCTTGACGCCGAACAGCGACCGGCTGTTGTCCACCAGCAACCTGTTCTCCGGCACGCTGACGGTGAACAATATCGGCAGCCCGTTGCTGCTGGGTGACACGTTTACGCTGTTCACCAGCGTGACGAACCGGGGCACCTTTGCCCTGACCAACCTGCCGGCCTTGACGAGCGGTTTGGGCTGGAGTAATTCACTCACGATCAACGGCAAGCTGACCGTCATCTCAGTCGTCACCGTGAACACCAACGCGTTCACCATGACCAACAGCGTGAGCGGCAATGTGCTGACCCTCGCGTGGCCGCTGGATCACACCGGTTACCGCCTGCAGGTGCAGACGAACACGCTGGCCACCGGCCTGAACCCCGCCACCAACGCGTGGTTCACCGTGCCCGGTTCGAGCAGCGTCAATACGACCAACTTCATCATGAACCCGGCGAACGGCACCGTGTTCTACCGGTTGGTGTATCCGTAAGCGGTGCCACCAGTGTTGATATACTGATATTAAACATCACCCGGCCCGCTTCGGCGGGCCGGGTTTTTACCGGACAGAAAGAGTGATAGTGGAGGGGGTCGCCATAACTGGCGATACCAGCCGGATCAAAGCTCGCGTATATTAACAGCAATACCCTTATGAACGTAGGTTAGGGCGAAAGCCTGTTTTGTAACTAGAACTGAAATATATGTTGGACCTAAAAACATCAGATTTGCGCCGGTCCCGATCTGGCTTCACTTTGATTGAGCTGCTGGTGGTCATCGCCATCATCGCCATTCTGGCGGCGATGCTATTGCCGGCGCTGGCGGCGGCCAAAAACAAAGCCAAACTTGCGACCTGCCAGTCCAATTTCCATCAAATGGCGATCGCCATTACCATCTATTATGGTGACAGCTTGGACATTTACCCGATCTGGCAGGACCTCGCTGGTCATAAGTTGAACCAAATCCATCAAGCCCAATATACGCGCTATGTGGTGCAAGACGGCCCGGCAATCAATACGCCGGTTCCGAAGGGGATCCCTAGCGATAACGGAACTGCCGCTGCCGGACACTCCGCAGGAAAATGGGAATTGCAAAATTTGGGATTTGTCTATAACGCCAACTTGATCGGCGATGGGAAAGTTCTCTACTGCCCAAGTTTCGCCAATGCACCTGGCAGTGTTTTAACGACGGATACTTATTCAACTCCGAAATTCATGAGCACTGATAACGGGGGCAGCGGCGGCGTTCCTCGCGTGAGGAGTTCGATCGACTTTAATCCGCATGCCGACCCCAATAACTCGGACACTCGTTTGTTCCAAAAATCTGCCGACACGGCGCGAGGAGGGGCTGCTCACAAGATTCTCGCCATGGATTATATCGGTGGCGGTGCGATTGGTGCCACCACGCCCACCGGGTATAATCAGTATAATTTCCCCCATTTCCCTTCGAAGGGCTGGGATGTATTGTTCGCCGACGGTTCGGTCAAGCTGTGCAAGAGCCAGACGGCCTATGCCGCCGTCACGGCCACAGGATACAATGCAGACAGTGCGACCCCGGCGCAATACGAACCGATTCTTCAAGCGCTTGAGAGCGCGCCCTAACCGGTTGATTGTATATTCTGTTTAATGACAAACCCCGGCCTGCAAAAGCAGGCCGGGGTTTGTTTTTTTATCGGACCACGTTGTGGATAGCCAATACTGGCGATGGTGCGGGGGTGGCAGGGTATATATATTAAGCCAGTCCCATCGCACCCATGAAGACCTCTTTTGACCGACCCGCAAACTCGCCCATCCCGTCCGCCCGGCGCGGATTCACCCTGATCGAGCTGCTGGTGGTGATCGCGATCATCGCCATTCTGGCGGCGATGCTGCTGCCGGCGCTGGCGGCGGCCAAACAAAGGGCGTATCTGGCCTCGTGCCTCAACAACATGAAACAGATTTCCGTGGGCACGCAAATCTATGCCGGCGATTATGGCGATTTTCTACCGCCAAACTATGAGATCGGGGGATTGGTTGGGGTGCAAAATGCCGTCAAGCAGGAGGATTACACCACGCCGGTCTGGCAGGGTCCGCCGGGGGCCACGAAGCTGGATGCTTCCACGCCCATCAACCATGCCACCACGCCGGCGACCACCTGGGAAAATCTCGGCTGGTTGTATTACATGAAAACGGCGGGCGACGGTAAAATATTCTTCTGCCCCAGCTACAACGCCAAGCCGACCTCAGGCAGCTATGGAGCCGCGTATTACGACCCGATCCTGACGCCGCATACCTACGGCACCTATTCCGGCATTGCCAGCTCTTACCTTTGGAATCCGTGGGTTGCTCCCGCGAACCAGGCCGGCAACTATCCCCGCCAGTATCCAAAGACCACGAGCATCACCGGGCTCCGTTTGCTGTCGATGGAGCATCTGGTAAACGACAATGCGGCGGCCACGGACATGACGATGAATCCCGCCACGGTGGCGCATGACAAGCTCAGGGATGAGGTGGTGTTCTATTCTGATTTCAGTGTGAAGTCGGTCCGGATCACGGGAACCATCTACGCCAATGCGTGGCAATCGGCCGGCGGGGCGTTGCTTTATTGGCCGGGGTTAGGGAATCTGCTGACGAGCCTGGAAGCGGCGCATTGAGCAGGCTGAAATCGCTTGCGCCTTTCCTTCCAAGCACGGCCCCGGCCAGGAATGATCAGGCCGCGCTGTCTTTGGCTTCCAGCTTTTGCCAGACCAGGCCGTAGAGGGCGATGATGACGAAGCAGATGAGCGGCATGAGGAAGCCGATGGGCATGCCCCAGTTATCCGCCAGCCAGCCCATGAACAGCGGCATAATGGCACCGCCCACGATGGCCATGACGATGAACGAGGCGGCCTTCTTGGTCTGTTCGCCGAGGCCGTGAATGCCTAACGCAAAAATGGTCGGGTACATGATGGACATGAAGAAGCAGCTCATGAAAAGTCCTGCAACCGACCACCAGCCGAGCGGGAGAATGGTCAGGAGCATCATGCCCACACTTGCACTGGCATAGAGCGCCAGCATGGATTGGGCTTTGAAAAGACGCAGCGCATAGGTGCCGGTGAACCGGCCCAGCAGAAACAAACCAAAAGCACACAAGGAAAGCAGTCTTCCTCCACCCTGGTCGGTGATGCGATATCTGGCCCCCCACAAATAGGCGTTCCGGGCGATACTGTCTGAAGAATAGGTGGCTTCCAGCAAGCTCCGGTTCAGACGAACCAATTTTTCACCGTCAGGAGTTTGAGCGATTATCTGGCGAATATCTTCAGTCACGATGATGCCGGCAAAACGCGAGGCGTTAAACAGGGTATTAGTCTGGACAATTCGGTTTAGTTCCTTGGCGACGCTCTCGGTTTGACTTTTCAAAACTTCCTTCGGATCAGCATTGGTGGCCGGGGCACCTGTCAGCAGGGCGGTCGTGTTGGTAGAAAACTGGCTCCAGATGAACTCCGAAACCGGCCGGGTCTTCGCATCCGGGTCATTCTGTAGTTTGGCGGCGAAAGCCGACAGGTTCGTGATGTCGTCGGCGGTGAACATGGCTGCTGAATAGGTCATGTTGACCTTGGTGGGCAGCGGCAATACGCCGATAACGGTCTGAAGTTTGTTGGCCGAATTTTGGCCCAGGGTCGGGGCGTCGCTGGCCATGTAATTGATGAAAAAGCTGAAGATGCCGGTCTGCGCCGCGACATAGAAAAACTGCGCGACCACGGCCAGAATAAAATGCCAGCGCTTGAAGAGCGGTTTCACCGCTATTTTGGCCGGGCCGCCTTCGACTTGGCATTCCTCTTCGGCTTTCAAGTCGGGCACCTTGGCAAACACAAAAACAAACATGAGCAGCGTCACCACAATGGCCACGAGCAGATATGGTTTGTAAAGATCAGCATTGCTGGTATTGGCTTCGCTGGTGGCTGAGAGCACGAAAAAACCGCCGAGCACCGGGCCGATCATCCAGCCAACTCCATTGCCACTTTGAGCCAGATTGATCCGCACCGCGCTGGAACTCGGCGGCCCGAGGACGGTGGTGTAAGGGTTGGCCACGGTTTCCAAACAGGTCAGACCCGCCGCCAGAATGAAAAGCCCCAACAGGAATGCCCAATAAGTGCCGATGTGAGTGGCCGGGATGAACCAAAAGGCGCCGGCGGCGACCAGCGCCAAGCCGATGATAATGGCGCCCTTGTAACCGAACCGCCTGGCCAAGATGCCGGACGGAATGGCCATGAAAAAGTAGCCCATATAGTTGGCGAACTGCACCAGAGCCGATTGCGTTTTGCTGATATGCAGCGAGTCTTGAAAATGCTTGTTCAAGACATCGATCATGCCGTTGCAAACCCCCCAGAGCAGGAACAGCGAGGTGACGATCAGGAATAAGAAGGCGTAGTTTTTGCCGTCCGCCGCGCGGAACAAGCCGCCGCCATTATTTTTTGAGCCGGAATTTGGGGTGGGGACAGGTGCGATCATGTTTTGGTGGAAATGTTCCCTGAAGTCTTGGGAAAAGCCGCCGCAGGTCAAGTTTCAATTGCTGGCGGGAGGGGTGAACATGTGTTCTGGAGCGGGACGCCGGCGGGATGGCAAGCGGCGGGAATTGATGAATTTGTGAGTTTGAGAGTTGGGGAGTTAGTTGGTCACCCCCTCACCCTGACCCTCTCCCCTCCGAGGGGCGAGGGGACCGGAGCGCGG
>Ga0066797_1000529_pt1 | contig 11421 bp, 7 predicted proteins | sample PersoiDNA2013193_FD_76335 | JGI IMG/M metagenome (GOLD analysis project Ga0066797, IMG submission 76335) | Permafrost soil microbial communities from the Arctic, to analyse light accelerated degradation of dissolved organic matter (DOM) -... | ecosystem: Environmental > Terrestrial > Soil >... | reverse complement strand
GAACCGCGGCACGATGTCCTTGACGTACCCCGTGAGCAGGTGACCGTAGTGCGGCAGTCCGTTGGCGAACGGCGGTCCGTCGTAGAAGACGAACTCGTTCGAGCCGTCGTCGCCGGCGGGGCGCTGGTCGATCGACGCCTGGAAGGTGCCGTCCTGCGCCCAGTACGCGAGCACATCCCGCTCCATCGCAGGGAAGCTCGGGGAGGCGGGAACGCCGGCGGTGTCGTCGGGTCGGTGCAGTGGGTACGCCATCAGGTGGCTCCAGGTCGTGTCATCGTCCGTCAGGTGCTGCGAGGACGAGGAGCCGGAGCCCACCGCGGTACCACCCCGCTTGCCGCCACCTGCGCCCCGTGAAGGCGCGAGCAGGACGACCACTCGTAGTCGGCGATGACGGGCCGCCCCGTCCGGTTCTACTGAGCGAGGCCACGCGGCCGACGCCGTTCTTCCGGAGGCTCACCGGTGATAGCCGGTTCAATGCCTGTATGGGCATCCTACCGGGGCGCTGCGGCGGCGTCCGCATCCGCGCGGCCAGACCAATCCGCGAGCCCCATCGGGCCGAACACCCGTCATGACAACCCTCCTGCTCGTCGGCCTGGTCTCGGGTCTGATCACCGCGCTCTCACCGTGCGTGCTGCCCGTCCTCCCAGTCGTGCTGACCAGCACCATCCAGGGCGGCGCGGCCTCCCGACGACGGCCCTTCGTGGTGGTGGCTGGCCTGGTGACCTCCTTCGGCGTCTTCACGCTGCTCGGGGGCGCGCTGCTGAGCCTGCTCCATCTACCCCAGGACGTGCTGCGCTGGACCGGGATCGTGGTGCTCGGCGTCGTCGGCCTCGGGCTGCTGTGGCCGAGGGTTGGACACCTGCTCGAGGCGCCGTTCGTCTACACCCGGATCCCGCACCTCAACCGCGACGGCAACGGGTTCGTGCTGGGGCTCGGCCTCGGCCTCGTCTTCGTGCCGTGCGCCGGACCGATCCTCGCCGCGATCACCGTGCTCGCGGCGACCGCGCACATCGGCCTCGGCCTGGTGCTGCTGACGGCCGCGTTCTGCATCGGGATCGCGATCCCCCTGCTCGTCTTTGCCTTTGCCGGTCAGCGGTTGGCCGCCCGGATCAGGGTGGTGCGCGAACGCACCCAGCTGATGCGCGGCATCGCGGGCGGTGTGCTGATCGCGACCGCTTTGGTGATCGCGCTCAACCTGGCCGAGCCGCTCCAGCGACTGACGCCCGGATGGCTCGCGAGCGCCTCGAACCGGATCGAGAACGACGGCGCCGTGCGCCGGCAGCTCGATGCCCTCGCCGGCCGTGGCGGGTCCACCGCCGGGACCGGCGCGGGCCGCGCGATCAGCTTCGACGACTGCGCGAACGATCCGTCCGCGCTGCACAACTGCGGCCCGGCGCCCGAGCTCACCGGGCTCACCGGTTGGCTCAACTCCGACCCGCTCACCCTGAAGTCGCTTCGCGGCAAGGTCGTGCTGGTCGACTTCTGGACCTACTCCTGCATCAACTGCCAGCGCACCCTTCCGTACCTGGAGCGCTGGAACGCCGACTACGCCGCCGACGGCCTCGTGATCGTCGGGGTGCACTCCCCCGAGTTCGCGTTCGAGCACGTCAAGTCGAACGTCGCCGACAACGCTGCCCGGCTCGGTGTCAGGTACCCGATCGCGCTCGACAGCGACCTCGCCACCTGGCAGGCGTACCAGCAACGGTTCTGGCCCGCCCACTACCTGATCGACCAGACGGGCACGGTGCGCCAGGTCCACTACGGCGAGGGCTCGTACGCGGAGACCGAAGCGCTGATCCGCGAGCTGCTCGCCGTGCCGGCACCGACCGGGCAGGCGACCGCGAGTCCGACCGAAGATGCCGGCACGCCCGGACAGTCGCCCGAGACGTACCTCGGTTCGGACCGGATGCAATCGATCGACAACTCGGGGCCGACGCTCGGCCAGCCCGCCCAGTTCCAGCTCAACGCGACACCGCCGCGCGACTCGTTCTCACTCGGCGGGACGTGGAACGTTCAGGGGGAGTTCGCCCGCGCGGGCCAGGACGCCCGGCTCGCGTACCACTTCTACGCGTCGAAGGTCTTCTTGGTCCTCGGCGGCGAAGGCACCGTGACCGTCACCCTCTCGGGCGACCCGAGCTATCGCCGGGTCATCGACATCACTGGGGCGCCCGCGCTCTACACCCTCTACGACGGCGTCGCCACGGATGACGTCGCCCAGCTCGAACCGTCGGCAGGTGTCGAGGCGTACGCCTTCACGTTCGGGTAGCCGGACCAATCAGCCGGCTGCCGCGCCGCGAACGACGGCGGCGCGCCCGGCCTGAGTCTTCGGATCGGGCGCGCCGCACCAGATCAGCCGAGCAGTCAGAATGGCAGTAGAGGAGGTGGTCACGTGCCCGAGGAGCCCTTGCTGCGGGTGGTGCGCGGCCACGGGACCGCCGACGGCCCGGCCCATGGCGATGCCGCAGCCGCAACGCGCGCGAGCGCGACAGCGACCGCCGCGGCGCTGCTCGCCGAGGTCGCCCGCGGCAGCAGCGTGGCCTTCGAAGAGCTCTATCCCCTGATCGCGGGCCCGATCTACGGGCTCGCACTGCGGGTGCTACGCAACCCCGACCTAGCCGAGGACGTCAGCCAGGACGTCCTCGTCGACGTGTGGCGCCTCGCACCGCGCTTCGACCGGAGCCGAGGCAGCGCGATGACGTGGATCCTCACCATCGCGCACCGCCGCAGCGTCGACCGGGTCCGGCGTGAGCAGTCGCAGGTCGACCGCACCGCGCGAGTTGCCGCGGAGCGCGAACAGGATCACGACGTCGTGGTCGGGGAGCTGGAACGGACCTGGGACGCCGCGGTCGTGCGCCGGGCGCTGACCACCCTCACCGGCTTGCAGCGCGAGGCGATCGAGCTCGCGTTCTACCAGGGCTATACGCATCACCAGGTCAGTGCCGTTCTCGACGTGCCGCTCGGCACCGCGAAGACGCGGATCCGCGACGGGCTGATCCGGCTGCGTGACGCGATGGGGGTGCGCACATGAACGAGCTGAACCTGCACGCGCTGACCGGCGCCTACGTGCTCGACGCGCTCGACGGGTCAGAGCGCGAGCGGTTCGAGGCGCACCTCCCGGACTGCACGGAGTGCCGCGACGAGGTCTCGACGCTTCGGGAGGCTGTGACGGCCATGGCGCTCGGGGACGTGACCGCACCAGCTGCGCGGCTTCAGGCCGCCGTTCTCGCGGAGATCGTGCGCACCCCCCAGGTCGGTCCCGACGTCGCTGCCGCTGGGGCCGACGCGGATGCCCCCGCCGGCATCATCGCCGGTGCGACGGTGACCCCGATCCCGACCGCCGCCGTGGTTCGCCGCGCTCCGGTCGTGCCTGCCTGGCGTCGGTGGCCCGCCGTCGCTGCGGCCGCCGCGGTGCTCGTCGGAGGCGTGGTCACCGGTGGCGGCGTGCTGTACCGGGGTCAGCAGGCGTCGATCCGCGCGGAGGCCACGCACGACCGGATGATGCGCATCGTCTCGGCGCCGGACGCCGTCAGCCACGCACTCGACCTTGGCGCGGCTCACGTGGTGATGAGCGCCGAGATGAGCGCGGCGGTCGTCATGGGCGAGAACGTGCCGATGCCCGAGCACGGCGCCATCTACCAGGTGTGGATGGTGCACGCCGACGGCACGGCCGCGCCAGGTCCGACCTTCAGGCCCGACTCCGGCGCCGTGATGGCGATCGCCGAGGGCGACCTGAGCGGGGTCCGCGAGATCACGGTCACCGAAGAACCCATGGGCGGCTCGACCTCACCGACCGGCCCAGTCGTCGCCCGTGCCGCCTTCTAGCCGGCCACCCCGACGGGTCGGTGTCCGCACGGGTCGACGGCCTCCAAGGAGGAGTCGTCAGACCCCGGTGCGCGCGATCGAGGTGTTGCTCGCCTGAGCCCGCGGCCGCACGATCATCAGGTCGATGTTCACGTGCTCGGGCCGGGTCAGCGCCCACGTGATCGCGTCGGCGATGTCCTCCGCCACGAGCGGTTGGTAGCCCTGGTACACCTTGGCCGCACGCTCGGCGTCGCCGTGGAAGCGCACCAGGGCGAACTCGTCGGTCGCCACGTTTCCCGGGGCGATCTCGATCACCCGGATCGGCTCGCCGACCAGCTCGAGGCGAAGGGTCGTGGTGAGCATCCGTTCCGCGTGCTTCGCCCCGACGTAGCCCGCGCCGCCCTCGTACGGTGCGTGCGCCGCCGTCGACGTCACCACGAGCACGTCGCCGCCACCGTGCTCGCGCAGGATCGGGAGCAGGGCTTGAGTGGTCCGCAGGGTGCCGAGCACGTTGAGCTCGAACATCGCGCGCCAGCCGTCGAGGTCGCCGTCCTCGACCCGGTCGAGCCCGAGCGCGCCCCCTGCGTTGTTCACCAGCGCGGTCAGCCCACCGGTCGCCCGCACGTGGGCGGCGAGCCGGGCGACGTCGTCGGCCACGGTGAGGTCCGCCCGGAAGGCCTCGGCGCCGGTCTCCTGCGCGAGCGCGGCCAACCGATACGTCCGGCGCGCCACCGCCACCACGTCCCAGCCCTCGGCGCGGAGCCGACGCACGGTCGCCGCGCCGATCCCGGACGACGCACCGGTGACGACGGCGCGTGGCGGTTTGAGGTCGTTCATGGCTCTCCTTCGATCGCGGTGCACCCATCGTCTCGCGTCGGGCACGCGGTCGCGTCCATCGTCGCCGACGACGCGCAGTTGCACCCGGCGTGCGGCCTCGGGTAGCAGGGCGGTCGCACCTGGTGGGTGCTCTGCGCGGCCGTCGCCCGGACGCTACGGTGGTCGCATCACGGCGGTGGGGCTCGCCGTCAACCGCGGCACTTCTGCCGCCAACGGTCCCTGGTCTCGGAACGATGACGGAGGCTGCCGTGATCTGGCTCAGCAGTCTCCCCCACCGTCCCGGCAGGCCGGTCTCTTGAGGTAGACGCCGTCCATCGTGGGCGGGGTCCGGAAGAGGGAGAAAGTCATGAGCATCTCAGGCACGTCGTTCTCGGTCACCGCGCTGACGGCACTCGAGATCCTGGATTCTCGCGGAAACCCGACGCTCCAGATCGATGTGACTCTGGGCTCCGGCTCGGTCGGCCGGGCCGGCGTGCCTTCTGGCGCCTCGACGGGCAGCCGCGAGGCGGTCGAGCTTCGGGACGGAGACCCCGAGCGCTATGGCGGCAAGGGCGTCCTGACCGCGGTCGGCAACGTGAACGGGGAGCTTCGCGACCTGGCTCGCTCACGCGCGTGGTCGTCGCTCGCTGATCTCGATCAGGGGATGATCTCGGCCGACGGGACGAGCAACAAGGGGCGGCTGGGGGCAACGCGATCGTCGGGGTCTCGATGGCGGTTGCGCGCGCACTCGCCGGGAGCGAGCCGCTGTTCACGGCATTGCAGCCCACCGGAGTCACCCCGCGCATGCCCGTTCCGCACTTCAATGTGCTCAACGGCGGAGCCCACGCACCCAACTCTCTGGACTTCCAGGAGTTCATGATCGCGCCCATCGGCGCGCCGTCGATGGCGGAAGCCGTGCGTGCGGGCGCCGGGGTCTACGCGAAGCTGCGGGGCCTGCTCCAGAAGGCGGGCTTTGCGACCGGCCTGGGCGACGAGGGTGGCTTCGCGCCGGACATCACCCGCCCCGAGGACGTCCTCGCCCTTCTCGTACAGGCGATCGAGGCAGCCGGCTATCCGACGGGTCGAACTGGCGTGGCGATCGCCCTGGACCCTGCGGCGAGCGAGTTCCACCACGACGGCGCCTACCACGTCGCCGGCGAGACCCTCACCTCGGGCGACATGATCGAACGCTATGCGGCGATGGTCGCGGACTATCCGGTGTGGTCCATCGAGGACGGCCTCGCCGAGGGGGACTGGGACGGTTGGGTGACGCTCACGGAGCGTCTGGGTGACACCACCCAGATCGTCGGCGACGACATCTTCGTCACCAACCCGGCGATCATCACCGAGGCCATCGGGCGCAAGGTCGGCAACTCCGCACTGATCAAGCTGAACCAGATCGGGTCCGTCAGCGAGACCCTCGAGGCGATGCACCTCTGCCGGAAAGCCGGGTACACACAGATGGTGTCGCACCGGTCCGGTGAGACCGACGACAGCTTCATCGCCGACCTGACCGTCGGCACCGGTTGCGGCCAGCTCAAGTCGGGAGCGCCGGCCCGCGGGGAGCGCGTCGCGAAGTACAACCGGCTGCTGGAGATCGACGCGACGACGGACCTCGCATACGGACTCACCTGACAGCTCAGCTCGGGACGGTGCCACGGCCCATCAGCCAACCGGTGGGCCGTGGCGCTGACGCGTGACCCGAGCTCTCTCCGGATCTGAAACAATTGCTGCCCATGAGCGACCTTCTCCCAGATCAGCCCGCCGCGCCCGCTTCGACCTCGCGCAGCCCGCAGGTACCGGACAAGGTCACCCTCGACGGCCTCGAGGAGAAGTGGGACGCGGTCTGGACCGAACAGGGCACCTACCGCTTCGACTCCACCAGGACGCGCACCGAGATCTACTCGATCGACACCCCGCCGCCCACCGTCTCCGGCTCGCTGCACGTCGGCCACGTCTTCTCGTACACGCACACCGACGTCGTCGCGCGGTTCCAGCGGATGCGCGGCCGCGAGGTGTTCTACCCGATGGGCTGGGACGACAACGGCCTGCCCACCGAGCGTCGGGTCCAGAACTACTACGGGGTGCGCTGCGACCCGACCCTGCCCTACGAGCCCGGCTTCGTGCCCCCACTGCAGGGCGCCGAGGGCAAGAGCGTGCGCGCGGCGGACCAGCAGCCGATCTCCCGGCAGAACTTCGTCGAGCTGTGCGAGCGCCTCAGCAAGGAGGACGAGCAGCAGTTCGAGAACCTGTGGCGTCACCTCGGCCTGAGCGTCGACTGGAGCCGCACCTACCAGACGATCTCCGACGACGCGCGCGCGGTCGCCCAGCAGGCGTTCGTGCGGAACGTCGCCCGCGGCGAGGCGTACCAGGCCGAGGCGCCGACGCTGTGGGACGTCACGTTCCGCACCGCGGTCGCGCAGGCCGAGCTCGAGGACCGCGAGCGCCCCGGTGCGTACCACCGGATTGTCTTCACTCGTACAGATGATGGATCACCGATCCACATCGAGACCACTCGACCCGAGCTGCTCCCGGCATGCGTGGCCCTCGTCGCGCACCCGGACGACGAGCGGTACCAGGGGCTTTTCGGGCACACCGTTCTCACCCCCGTGTTCGGGATCGAGGTGCCGGTCGTCGCGCACCGCCTGGCCAGCATCGACAAGGGCTCGGGCATCGCGATGATCTGCACCTTCGGCGACGTCACCGACGTCATCTGGTGGCGGGAGCTGAGCCTGCCGACGCGCGCGATCCTCGGTTGGGACGGCCGCGTCCTCGAAGAGACCCCGCCCGGGCTCGAGTCTCCGCGGGCCTCGGCGGCGTACGCCGAGCTGGCCGGCAAGACGGTCTTCTCCGCGCGCGAGCGAATGATCGAGCTGCTGCGAGCCTCCGGTGAGATGGAGGGTGACCCCAAGCCGATCACGCACCCGGTGAAGTTCTACGAGCGTGGCGACAGGCCGCTCGAGATCATCACCACCCGCCAGTGGTACATCCGCAACGGTGGCCGCGACGCCGAGCTTCGCGACGCCCTGATGGCCCGCGGCAACGACCTCGAGTGGCACCCCGACTACATGCGGATCCGCTACGAGAACTGGGTCGGCGGACTCACCGGTGACTGGCTGGTCTCCCGCCAGCGGTTCTTCGGCGTGCCGATCCCGGTCTGGTACCCGCTGGACGCCGCCGGCGAGCCGCTCTTCGACGCGCCGATCCTGCCGAGCGAGGACGCGCTGCCGGTGGACCCGAGCAGCCAGGCCCCGGCCGGATACGAGGAGGCGCAACGCGGCGTCGCCGGTGGCTTCATCGGCGACCCGGACGTGATGGACACCTGGGCGACGTCGTCGCTCACCCCGCAGATCGCCGGTGGCTGGCGGCGGGACCCGGACCTGTTCGCACGCGTCTTCCCGATGGACCTGCGCCCGCAGGGGCACGACATCATCCGGACCTGGCTGTTCTCCACCGTGGTGCGCTCGCACCTCGAGCACGGCATCCTGCCGTGGAAGCACGCGGCGCTCAGTGGCTGGATCCTCGACCCGGACCACAAGAAGATGTCCAAGTCCAAGGGCAACGTGGTCACCCCGCTGGGCCTGCTCAAGCAGCACGGCTCCGACGCCGTGCGGTACTGGGCGGCCTCGGCCCGCCTGGGCGCCGACACGGCCTTCGAGGAAGGCCAGATGAAGATCGGGCGGCGCCTCGCGATCAAGGTTCTCAACGCCTCCAAGTTCGCCCTGTTGTTCGCCGGCGGTGCCCCGATCGCGCTCGACCCGGCCGCGGTCACCGTCGCGCTCGACCGGGCGATGCTCGCCGGCCTGGCCGACGTGGTGGACCGCGCGACCACCGCGCTGGCGGACTACGACCACACCCGCGCTCTCGAGGTCACCGAGACGTTCTTCTGGACCTTCTGCGACGACTACCTCGAGCTGGTCAAGGACCGCGCGTACGGGGGCAACGACGCCGTCGTCTCCGCCGAGACCGGGTCCGCACGCGCTGCTCTCGGGCTCGCGCTCGACACCCTGCTGCGACTGTTCGCCCCGGTGCTGCCGTTCGCGACCGAGGAGGTCTGGTCCTGGTGGCACGACGGCTCCGTGCACCGGGCACCGTGGCCGACGTCGGAGCGGCTGCGGGTTGCGGCGGGCGACGCCGACCCGTCCGTGCTCGTTGTCGCCGGAACAGCTCTGGCGGCGCTGCGCAAGGTGAAGTCCGAGGCGAAGGTGTCGATGCGGACCGAGATCGCACGGGTCGAGCTGCTCGTGCCGGAGGCAGCCCTCGCGGGCGTCCGGGTCGCCGAGCCGGACATCCGGGCCGCTGGCCGGGTGATCGAGCTGACGATCACCGCGGGTGGCGACGAGATCGTCGCTCGCGGCGCGGAGCTGGTGGAGTCGGCGCCGACGAACGCCTGATCGCTACGTGTTGAGCAGTGCCGCGAGGCGCGCCTCGTCCGCGCCGTCGATCTCGAGGACCTTGCCGCGGCGACCCGCGGGCCCTGCTAGCAGCTACTGACCCGGATCGTTGTCGACGGGAAGAGATACCTCGACCGGGGTCGAGCGTGGAGCCGTCCGGCCGTCCCAGCAGTGCTCGGAGGTCCCTCGCGCACCACGTCAACGCCCGGTGGCCGCCGGTCTCGCCCGCATCCGCCACATCGTGCGCGGCGACTGCCCCCCTCCGCCCGACTTCTGGTCGAGATCCGCGCGTTCTTCGAGCAGATCCGGACCAGAAGTCACGCTCGTGCGAGCCGAGAGAGCGGGGCACACATCTGGTGCGCGACGTCGACCGGCAGGTTCGTCGTGGTCCTGCGGCTCGCTGCGGGCCACCGGTGGCGCGCGCGGGTGATCCAGGCCGACGCAAGATGGCGACCGGCGCCGTCGGCCACCTTGTGTGGAGACCCGGTAACACCGCGCCGTACTGATCCTCCAAGCAGCGCTCACCCCCGCCGTCGGAACGGCGCCGGCGTGAAGCGCCCCGGATGCACGGGCGTCTGACGAAACTGGCACGCCCAACCTCGGCGCAAGCTAGCCGGGCCGCGCAGGCATGGCGGCACCCCGGACGGACACCACCGCGGCATCAGTGGCCGATGGCCCAACGACCGCGCCGACAACCGCCTGAGCGCGGGGCGCGGAGCTGGTGGAGCTGGCGCCGACGAACGCCTGATCGCTAGGAGCCGAGCAGCGCCGCGAGGTGCGCCTCGTCCGCACCGTCGACCTCGAGGACCTTGTCGCGACTGCGCTCTCCGGAGACCACCGTGACGTCGCGGGCCCTGACCCCGAACGCCTCGGCGACGGCGCGTCGCACCGCTTCGTTGGCCTTGCCGTCCACAGCAGGCGCCGCAACGGCCACGACGAGGGCGCGCCGATCCGCCTCAAACGATGTTGCGCCGGGATGCGAGCCGGCAGCGACGGCAAGACGCTCCACCGAGCCGGCAGCGACTACCGGACGTTCGACGAAGCCGCCCACGGCGGTCCGGCGGGCGTTGGGCTTGACCCGGACGACGACTCTCAGGCGGACTTCTCCCGAGGGGCCCGCTTCGCCGGCGCGGCCGGCATCGTGCGCGGAACGATTGTCGGATTGACGTTGTCCAGGACGGCCTCGCGGGAGATGACCACCCGCTCGACGTCGTCGCGGCTCGGCATGTCGAACATCACCTGCTGGAGGACTTCCTCCATGATGGCGCGCAGCCCGCGCGCACCGGTGCCGCGCAGCAGGGCCTGGTCCGCGACCGCCCCCAGGGCGTCTTCGGTGAACTCGAGCTCGACGCCGTCGATCTGGAACATCCGCTGGTACTGCCGGACGAGCGCGTTCCGCGGCTCGGTCAAGATGCGTACCAGCGAGTCCCGGTCCAGCGGGGACACCGTGGTGATGACCGGCAGCCGACCGATGAACTCCGGGATGAGCCCGAACTTCAGCAGGTCCTCCGGCATGACCTCGTTGAACACGTCGATGTCGTCAGCCGAGTGCAGTGCGGCACCGAAGCCGATCCCCCGCCGACCGGCGCGCGAGGTGATGATCTCGTCCAGGCCCGCGAACGCGCCGGCCACGATGAACAGCACGTTCGTGGTGTCGATCTGGATGAACTCCTGGTGCGGGTGCTTCCGCCCACCCTGCGGCGGGACGGCCGCCGTCGTGCCCTCGAGGATCTTCAGCAGCGCCTGCTGCACGCCCTCACCGGAGACGTCCCGGGTGATCGACGGGTTCTCGCTCTTGCGGGCGATCTTGTCGATCTCGTCGATGTAGATGATGCCCGTCTCGGCCTTCTTGATGTCGTAATCGGCGGCCTGGATGAGCTTGAGCAGGATGTTCTCGACATCCTCGCCGACGTAGCCCGCCTCGGTGAGCGACGTCGCGTCGGCGATGGCGAACGGGACGTTGAGCATCTTCGCGAGGGTCTGCGCCAGGTAGGTCTTTCCGCAGCCCGTCGGGCCGATCAGCAGGATGTTGGACTTCGCGATGTCGACGGTGTCCTCGTCGCCGCGCGCGCTCTCCCCCGCCTGGATCCGCTTGTAGTGGTTGTAGACGGCGACCGCGAGCGACCGCTTCGCCGGCTCCTGGCCGACGATGTACTGCTCTAGGAACTCGAAGATCTGGCGCGGCTTGGGGAGCTCGACCAGACCGGCCTCGGTGGCCTCCTGGAGCTCTTCCTCGATGATCTCGTTGCACAGATCGATGCACTCGTCACAGATGTAGACGCCCGGGCCGGCGATGAGCTTCTTGACCTGCTTCTGGCTCTTCCCACAGAAGGAGCACTTGAGTAGGTCGGCGCCGTCTCCGATCCGAGCCACTGTGATCCCTTCGGTCGAGTCCGACTCTCTCTCCCCG
>Ga0066797_1000526_pt1 | contig 11452 bp, 13 predicted proteins | sample PersoiDNA2013193_FD_76335 | JGI IMG/M metagenome (GOLD analysis project Ga0066797, IMG submission 76335) | Permafrost soil microbial communities from the Arctic, to analyse light accelerated degradation of dissolved organic matter (DOM) -... | ecosystem: Environmental > Terrestrial > Soil >... | reverse complement strand
GGTCTCGCTCCTCCCGTAGCTGCTTGGCCAGCTCGACGAGCTCGACGATGATCTCTGCTGCGTCGAGGGAACGGTTGGTGTAGGAGCGCATGGCCCGCTCGAGCATCTCGGAGAACCTGCGCTCGGCGATCAAGTTACGCTTCGACATGGTCTTGAGCTCGCTGTTGAGCAGTCGCTTGAGTAGCTCGATCTGCACGTTGGGGTGTGGGTTGGTCGACAACTTCCGGACGAAGTTGTCGTCGATGATGCTGATGTCGGGCCGCTCGATGCCCGCCGCTGCGTAGATGTCGACGACTCCGGTGGCGGTGACGACATCGGAGACGACCTGACGGACCGCAGTCTCCAGCTCGACGCCGTCGCCGGTGCCGTTCGTACCGGTGTCTCTCGCCCTACGCAACTCCACCGCAACTGCTTGGAAGAACGCCAGGTCATCTCGGAAGCGCAGTCCCTCTGGCGACGAAACGGCGAGGGTGAAGGCTTGACCGGCGATGCGGGTGTGCTGCAAGAACCGGTCCGGCAGGTCCAGCTCGGACGCCCCGAGGAGGTGCTCCAAGGCGGCCATGATCGCTTCGATCCGTGCCCGATCAGAGCCGGAGTCCAGCGCCTCCCGCCACGGACAGCCGTAGAGCAGCTCGCAGAGGATCTCGTGCTTCTCCTCAAGCAGAGCGAGTGCCTCGTCGACGGGAGCACCCACCTCCTGGCGGTTCCGGTCCCGGTCGGTGTAGTCGGCGAGGGCGACCCGCAGCGACTCGGCGATACCGATGTAGTCCACGACGAGACCACCGGGCTTGTCCCGAAACGTGCGGTTGACCCGTGCGATCGCTTGCATGAGGCCGGCGCCGCGCATGGGCTTGTCGACGTACATGGTGTGCATTGACGGCGAGTCGAAGCCGGTCAGCCACATGTCCCGCACGATCACGAGCGGGGACGGGCGCAGGTGAGACCCGCGACCTCGTCCAGTCGGCATACGTCCGCCTGTGCAGCCGCACATAGTTGGGGCTGGTATGGAACGTGTCATCTCGGACCGAGGAGGGCCAAGTTGGCGCATGTGAGCAGAGTCACGCTGCAGGAAGCACTTAACGTGCTTCGGCCAGTGGCTAGTTGGCACGAGGTCGGACGTGCGGCGGGCATCGACGTCTGGCATCGGCAGCGGGACTGGCGTTTGACAGACACTCCGGAGGACAGAGCACTCCCGCCGATGCTGCCGTGGACGGACGAACTCAGAGAGATGGTGGTCTCCGAATGCCGAGATGAATGGGACAAGTACCTGGAGCCGGGGGAGGACTATCACATCTCATGGCCCCCCGACGGCTCACTATTTTCCGAAGGCGACTGGTTTCTCGACGATGAGGAGGATGGGGAGGTTGAGGAAGTTGTCGAGGTTAAGCCAGCGGAGTGGAAGTGGCGGGTCACCGTCCAGACGCTGGAGCCTCCTGTGATTATCAACGGCAAAGCGACCCGCGCCAGTTTGGACGAGGAGACGTTCGAGTTCGGAGGGACCCGAATGGACCCGCGAGACGTGGAGTACGGCCCACACCGGCTCGACCCGGAACGACAGCTACTGTACTTGGAGCGGGGCCAGATGGGTGTATAGGCACGCTCTCACGTATTCGGAATAGCGATACGCCGACGCCCCCGTCGGCCCTCCGTTGACGGACCTGGGAATCGCCGAGCAGTTGGGGGTCTTCTGAGTAACGGCGCCAAAACGGCGGGGAATACTTCCTCTAATACTGATTATAGGAAGTAGACTCCGGGAGTGGCTTCCGATAATCCGCCTCAGCGGCAGCAGCAGGGCCCCGGATCGGCTTCCGATAACACGCAGCCCCCTGTCGAGCACCGCCGGCGCGGTCGTACGCCCGGTCCCGTTGCCGCGCAGCTGTTGCCTGGCATCGCGCTGCGCGTCGTCCAGCTGCTACCGCCCGCCCAGCTGCTCGAACAGGTCGTTGCCACCGCGATCTTCGGCCATGACCAGACCTACCTGGAGCGGCCCTGCGTGCGCCGCCGGGCGATCGAGGTCGACACCAGCGCCGTCGGGATCGTCGAGTTCGACGCCCCCAAGGAGAAACGCCAGGCGGTCGTCGCGAACGGCGAGAAGGCCGCCGAACGGTTCCTGAACGCCTGGGACTGGGAGCGCTTTAAGAAGGAATGCCGCGCGGTCCCCGACGAGAGCTGATGCGCTCGCGCCCAACTACGAGCGTGGCGTGAGGGGGGGTGGAGACGACCCGAGGGAGTCCGGCCCAAACCTCGCCGCACCGAGAGTCAGGGACCGTGGTCCTTCCGCCACCGCTGGCCGACCTCTGCCGCGATGTGTGGGCTGAACGAGAACCGTGCCCCTCCGGTCACCTTGTATCCCAAGCTTCGCCGGGTCTCAGCAATCGGGTCGGACCTCGCCCCTGCCTCGACCGGCGCGTCAGTCATGCCAGAGCCCCATCCTCATCGCAAAGCCGAAGCCGGCACGAAAGGCACAGGCGGTACGGCAGCGCGGAATGGCCTTTGCCTGCGCGGTCAGGAGCCGTCGGGCCTCGTCGGTGAAGCCTCGTCGAAGATGCCTGGCTCTCACGGTTTCGAGGGATCCAGCGTCGAACAGCCAGGCGCGCAGCCCGACGACGTCTAGCAGCACTCCCCGCGTTAAGCAGATGGGCCTCCGGCCGCGTTTCGGCGACGCGAGGGTTGAGGTGCATCACGACCGCCTCGGCGCTGACCTCGCACCGCTCGTCACGCCAGCCCGCGGCCTTGAGAAGTTCGTCGAGTCGGTGGGCGCTGCTCAGGGTGAAACACCGGCCGTCGCCGGTCGAATCCACCTGGAACGCGCCGGTGTCGTGAAACATGGCGGCGGCAAACAGCGCCATATCGTCGAAGGTGATCCCGGCCAGCCGGCCCAGCGCCTTTGCGTAGACGTACGAGCGGTAGCTGTGCTCGACGACCGAGGCCGTCATGACGCCGCTGCATTCCGCGATGATCGCAGCGGCGGGCGCCACATCGGGCAGTAGCAGATCGTTCTCCGTAATTGTCGCTCGTCTCTTACCGGCCTTGCCGAACTTCAATGCGAGCAAACCGGGGCATCAACCGCGCCGACTCGGCGACCGCGGCCGCGATGTAGCGTCGCCGCTCACTGTCGGTGAGCAGTCCGTCACCACGCCGCGCCCAGGCCAGCGTACCCACGTCGCCGAGCAGGCCCAGTTCGAGATCGGTGGCGTTCATGGCGGTTCCTCCCTTGCCGGCCGCCAGCAACCCGTTCGCGACCGGCTTCCTCAAGCGGTCTCGCTGGATGAGCGGGTGTACGGCCAGACACAGCGAAGTGTCGGTCGACCTCGGAGCCCTAGCCGACGTCCACCAACGACTCGCTGCATCTCGGTTCAGCGGCAACCAGAATCCGGCAGGCGCGCGGCATCCGCCAGCAAACGACACGGGACTCGCCGACGTGATTGAGCTGAGGGACCGCCTACGGGCAACTGGTCGAGTCTGGCGAGTGATCCGGGAACATCACCGAGACCACACCCCGCGTCTGCAACACCCCGCAAGCTTGCTACCAGCCGCCAAATCTCGTGACTTTCCGAGACTGGGTGAACGCTGATGCGCTCCGATCCCCTCACTGCATACGACTACTGATTAAATGGCTTGGAACTACTCATCTAGTCGCGGGCCGCTGCCACCTCGGCGCCGCGATCAGTCGCTAATCTTAGCTTACGCTGCTCTCATTACGCCCCGTTCGAACTTCGCCATACGAGGTTGATCTGACACAGGTCAGTAAACGGGCCGTCAGCCACCATCGTGTCAAGACCGTCTTGATCGGCGCACTGTAGACGAGTGCGTAACGCCGTAGATGCCGCGGACATCTTGGCGTCCCGGTCCCATGCATACCTTCTCATTAGTCTAGACGACGTTCTATCTACTTCCACATACAAGTCGTTATCAGCATTAGGAGCAGGTAGACGTGGATAGATAAAGTTAAGCGTGTACTTCTCCGCAACCATGTCGGATGGAGAGTAGGACATAGATCCGCCCACCTTCCCGAGGGTCCGAAGGTGGAGCTCCTCCGAACCATCCAATACGGTGATCGGGCCATACCCATCGTTCAACGAGACGGCGGGGATCATGGTAGAGCCGCTGTACTCGACCGACATCCGCTCGTTCACAGCAAGTACCTCCTTACGCATCTCATGAGGCATCTGGTATGCGCCGTACACTAAGGGAGGCAGCGCCGATTCCAGTGGAACAAAGTCCGATTGGGGTACTGTAGAGGCGCTCCTATTTCGATGGCTCCACGTCAGCTCTTTCACAGTAAACATCTTGCCCGCCTCATCGGGCGATAAGAGTTTCTCGACCCCCGAAGGATGAGCCGCGAGTGCACGTACATAGTTCTGCCTTGCGGCGAACTCCCCGAAGCGGTGCCGGATGCCTTCTTCCTCGCTGGCAGGACACGAGCCCAGGAGGGCGTTCATTGCTTCGTCTGGCGCAGAGAGAACCAACATGAACTCCTGAAAGGGATGACGAGGCACGTTCGAGTCATTCAGCCAGTACCAAGAGACGTGAAAGTCGAGATTCCAGAAGAGGAACCTCTGGTCCCCAATCGACAACACCTTAAGACCCGCCACCCTGTATGTATCGGTGGCTTGCGTGACGATGACTCTTTCGAAGTGCCGCGTGTAAGCTGCCTCAGCTTCATCACCGAGGATAGTGGCGATTGTATGACTAGTACGTGGGAAGTATTGAAGCACGCTCGAAGTGAAGTTCCCGCTCAGTGCTGTCGGCAAGCGATCCAGCAGGGTCTCATACCTCACGATTGCATCTGAGAACGAGCCTCGCAATTTCGGGAGTTCGTCCTCAAGAGACTTTAGTCCCTTCTCAACAGCGGTCTGCCCGTTCTTAAGATCTTCTACGTCTCGCTGCCAGAAGGGCCGATCCACGAATACATAGAGCATCAGGCTAGCGAGGAGACTCGCTATAACGCCTCCCGCGACCACTCCATATACGCGCGCTGGGTTCTTCCTAATGAACGTCCAGATGTTCCCGAGATTACTCAGAGCAACCCAGAGAAGTAGCAAGGCCATAATGGCGATCACGATCCGAGCGACGATGTCTTTTCGCCTCATGACAGGTGTGGTCCAAGCGAATACGCCAAGTCAGGAGTCTCCCGTCCAACCAAGACCCGATACTCGCTGTCGCCCTCGAACGTGACAACGGGAGGGCGTGGCTGGATGAACGTTCGCGAGAGGCTCAATGAATATGCTCCGGCGTTTCGCATGGCGACAAGCGAGCCCACCTTGGGCGGTTGGCGAGTCATCGGTCCGCTCATAATGTCGTCTTCCATGCACAGTGGACCGCACATACGGAAGCGGTCCTCGACCGCTTCCGTTTCCGGGAACCACCATTCGTGCTCATGAAAGGCGCCCATCACATTGTGATTAGTCCCACTATCAATTACCACGATCGTCGGTTCATTTCGCCTTCTCTTACAGGAGGCCACGCGTGCAACGAGGGCAACCGATGGGGCCGCAATCCAACGACCTGGCTCGATGACCAGCACTGGGCGAGCGGTTCCCCAGGTCCTTCCGAGTTCGGCAAAGAAACTGCGTGGGTCGAACCTCTGGTTCTCAATAGGTCTATCGTGATCATAAGGGAACCCGCCGCCCAGATTCAATCGAACTGATCGATCCAACGCAAGGCGACGCCACATCTCTCGGGCTACCTGGACTGCCCTCACGTATTCGCGAGGATCACGGATCTGCGTTCCCAGATGAATCTGCACCGACCTGAGTCTCAAGCGCTCATCGCCACGGATCCGGGTAATTGCAGTGTCTGCTTCGCCTGTATCAGCCTCCAGACCAAACCGCGACAACGGGGAGCCGTCTCCAGGCATGCAGATTCGTACGCCGACCGGAGTTGGGAATGATCGATGGCTGGCTGCATGGATCGCCCCCAGTTCCTCCATGCTATCGATGTTCAGGCACGCTGGCGTTCCCTTCTCAATTGGCAGTTCGCCGAGTGGACCGGTCTTGACCGGACCACTCAAGGTCATCGCTGATCCGGGAAAGCCAGCGCGCTTGGCGATTGTGCACTCCCAGGCAGACACGACCTCGATCCAGGAACCAAGAGATTGGAGATCACGCAGCAATTCAAACAGGGGGTTGGTCTTTAGCGAATACGCCACATGACAATCCCCCCACGATTCCGCCCCCATCGTCATTGATTGATAGGCCGTACGAAGCCTGTCAGGAAGGTACACATAGAACGGTGTGCCTAGTTCGTTAGCGACGCGTCCCGCTGCCTTCCAGAATGACTCGTGTTCACCCTGCCGCACTTTATCTTGCAACACTCCTCCACTTGAGGTGACACAGCGACTCATCATTTCTGTAAGAACTGATGAGGTTCCCGGCTGCGCCAAAGCAGCCTTGGGGACCGCGAACCCTCATTCAACACCTGCAAGTGACGGGCAGCGTGGCTCGCGTACGAACCCCCAAGAGTTCCTGACAGCGGGAGGAATCCGGACTCGGGCAACCGATATATCAGAGTCCCAACGTCTGGAACGGCTGTGTCGTCCGAAGGACCGTCGAGAACACCGAGCGTTGTGAGGTATCTATGGACGACAGTCTGTCCGTATTTACCCAGTGCCCCTATCCAACTTGGGAAACGGAAGTTCGCCTCGAATACCAAGAGCTCGTCGTTCGATTCATTGTTGCGGAATTCTAACTCCACCACTCCGGCCGTACCCAACTGGATCGCGACCTCCTCAATGTCAAACGGCAGTTCCGAAACGCTCTCAGTCTGCGCTACGAGCGTAGTGCCAAGCTGAGTTGTCGCTAGCTTTCGAAGCGCCACGACACTTTGTGCTCTTCCGTGCTCGTCTGTTACGAGGAGCACGGAATGTTCGGTCCCGCTTGCGACGTCTTCAATAAAGAAGCCGCCGCCTGGGCCACGATTAGCGGGGTTTGAAAGGATTGTGCGCTGCGCCGCGATGAAGTCAGAGCGGTCAGCACATCGAAGCGCTCCTTTACGCATGCCCTTCACCATCACCGGATATGCATGCTGTGACTCCCATGTATCGAGTCCTTCGTCACCCTCAATGGTCCAACGGGACGGAGTGGGCGCGACTCTGCTCACCCAACTCTGACCTGCCCACTTGTTAATGAGGCCTCGCGACGCCAACCACTTCAAGGGAGGCCACAATGACTGAGTACTGGGAGGTGCCCCAGTAAGTGCGGCGAGGTGAGCATCCGTCGAGGGCAAGACAACGTCAATACTCAATCGCTCACACACGTCATGAATAGCCGACAGGTATGCTTCTACTCCGAGATGCGGCTGCGGAATCTGAAACATTCTGACGCCGGTTTGCCGGAGGATCTCGGCTCCCTCGGGAGAGTCCTCTGCCGCAAAGGTCTCGACATCCCGAAACTGACTCAAAATACCTAGCAGCTGGTATCCAGGAAGATCCTCAAAGGGATTGACGCCAAGGACGAGCACGCGGCATCTGTGTGAGCCTCTGGGACATAGGCCGGTATGAGTCTTTAGCGCTATGGCCAGAGGCTCGTTATTCAACGCCGAGGCCCCCATCTGGGCTTCCATATCGTGCATAGCGAGAGTCTCTTCGCTCAATCATCTCCGTCCACACTTCCTCGAAGCGCGGATTATCGACAGCGACAGACGAGTAGTCACCTCCGTACTCGGAATAATCCTGACAGGCAAACGCACGACTGTCCCGGCTCAGGTTCTCCATGATCCCATCTCTGTCGCTGTCGACTCGCTCTCCCGTCAGCGGAACGCCCGGTAGCGGAAGGTACCTAAAGGCACCAACGCCCGCAGAGCGGAGAGCACTCGCAACGCAGAGCAATCCCCATGGGGCAAAAGAAAGAGGGTCTCGATCCTCGTATATCCCGGGATGTACGAGAAGGACTGTCGGCCGGCGCGACACTACCTAGACCCCCAAGGTTGAGAACCGTAACCCGCCCAGGGTACCCGACAGGAGGCTGAACACGCCGCTAGCGTAGGGGGCTTGAGCAACAACGGGAACAACCAGTGGGGGGGCGTTAGCGAGCCGACACGGGCGCAGTTGGCCGCCTTTGCCGACGACGACGGCGGTCTTGGTGGCCTCGTCGATGTCTTCGATGTTGAGGCTGAGGGCTTCTTCGGCGCGCATCGCGGTGTCGAACAGGAGCCGCCACAGGGTTTTGTTACGCGGCGGAAGGTCGCGTCGGCGCCACAGCCGTTCGAGTTGATCGGCGGGGATGACCCGCAGGTCGGGGTTGCGGCGTTCGTGGCGGCGGCCGATCCCGGCGGTCGGGTCTGTGCTCGTCCAGCCTTGCCGGGCGCAGTAGGCGAAGAAGCTGCGGAGGGCGGCGAGGTTGAGGTTCCAGGTGGCCGGCGCGGCGTGCCCGTAGTGGGTGTGTCGAGGAACCCGCGCAGGGTGCGGGGCTGGAGTCGGTTGACGGGCTGGTGCCCGGCCCGGTCGACGAGGCGGTGCAGGCAGAAGCCGTAGGTGCGGCGGGCTTGTGGTCGCAGGTCACGCTCGGACAGGAAGGCCTCGACGGCGTCGGCGACCGTGGTCTGGCGCGCCCGGATCCCCGACATGAGCGATGTGGCGGTTAACGCGGAGCCGGCGGGAGGACGGGAGAGCACACCGACCTGCGCTTTCCCACCAGCCTGCCTACCGCCGCAGACCGTGAACGTGCCATCAACAGCCTGCCTATCGACCGCTGACCAGACCACTTACCGGCCTACGGCCTGTTTCTCCTGTATCCCGCTCATACCCGAGCTTGGAACCGCGGTTGCGCTCTTTTCGTCGAGGGGCAGTGAAATGCTCTTCAGTAGTTCTCTCGGATGTAGGCGTAGGCCCGGTCGAAAAGCTCGCCAGTCGTGGGCAGGCCGTACTTCTTGAGCGTCAGCCGCACCTCCCGGCGCACGGTCCGGTCGCCGTTCTGCGTCTGGCTCCAGCCGGTGAAGCGGACCTGCCGGACGATGGTGTCGATGTCAGTTACCACGTTCTCGATGATCACGGGCACATCGGGCGGGGCGTATTCCCGGAAGATCTGAGTGAGCGCTCCAACGTTCGGATCGGGGAGGATGCTCACCTCATCGAGGCGACCGTCGTTGTCAGCCCGCTCAACAACCGTGACCTGCTGAGCCAGATCGAGGAGCTCTCGCAGGAAGTCAACGGAGGCGGCCGCGTGCGTCAGCTGGCGGTGACGGAGCCGTTCCAGGCGATCGGAAAGCGCCACGTAAACGGGATGGTCATGCGAGGCAGCGAGCCGGCGCTGGATCCGCGCCTCGATGGTGTCGAGGGCTTCTCCTACGGTCATCGGCTGTCCGTCATCGGGCTCCTTGCCTGGATCAGGCAGGGCGAGTTGGCGGATGGCCTCGATGGTCTCGGCGTCGACGATCACTTCATCCAGACCGCTACCGGTAACGCGCACTTCAGTGATGTGGCCGTGGACCAATATTCGAGAGTCTTGGCGCTGAGGCGCTGCCAGAGCAGGGCGTCACTGGTGCCCGAAGGCTGCACCGACTCGTACACCTGGCCCAGCCACCGGTAGTCGGCGCGATGCGCCGCGGTCACGGGCGATGGGTCCAGGAACTCCCACATCCCCTGCACCCGCAGGAAGTCGGCGGCAAGGGCGTCACGGGCATCACCCGCTGGGATGCGTTCTTGGGCAGCCATGAGCGCCGCAAAGCTCGTGTCAGCCCTGTCGATGCCACCGAAGCGTTCGAGGGCAGCTTCGAGAGCGGCCACGAACTCCTCCGCCAGCCCGTCCACATCCACCGGACGGCGACCGCCGCGGTCAGGATCGGCATCGCGCAGGGCGCGGGCGATCTGGTTGCCGAGCCCCACGTAGTCCACGATCAGGCCGTAGAGCTTCTCCTGGCCGGTGACTGGGTTGGTCCATCGCCGGTTGGTCCGGCAGATCGCCTGGAACAGGGTGTGGAGCCTGAGCGGCTTGTCGAGGTACATGACGCCCTCGACCTCGGCGTCGAAGCCGGTGAGCAATTTGGCAGTGACGATGAGGAAGCGGAGGGGGTCGTCGGGGTCACGGAAGCGGGCCTTGACCGCCGCCTCCTGTTCGCGGGTCAAGCCGAACCGCTCCTGCCAGGCCGCTGGTTCGTCCTTGGTGGTTGACGTCGTCATCACGACGGCGGGCTCGTCCGCAAGACTGCGCCGGGCGAGCAGGCGACTGATCTCGTCGTAGTAGGCGACACACAGCTCGCGGTAGTAGGCGACTACTTGTGCCTTGAGACCGAGCGGCGCCACCTTCGCGAAGTAGTGATTGACGATGTCGGCACAAACGGTTCGCACGCGTTCGGGGTTCCGGACGATCGTGCGCGCCTGGGCCGCCCGGTCGGCGAGTAGCTCGCGCTCGTCGTCGGAGAGCCGCTCTTCCTCGGCCATCGCGTTGAAGGCCTCGTCGAGGGCGGTCTTGTCGATGTGGAAGTCGACCAGGCGGGGCTCCACGTGGATCGGCACGGAGGAGCCGTCGGCGATCGAGCGTTCGATCGAGTACCGGTTGAGCACCCAGCCCTTGTCATTGGGGTCGCCGAAGAGCTTGAAGGTGTTGCGCTCGGCATCCGAGATCGGCGTGCCGACGGGCGCTCAGTTCTTCGGCCTCACCGCCCGGCGGCGTGGCGGAGGAGCCGGCGGCACCTTCGGCCGACGACGCCGCGGCCACCGCCGCGAACGGCCCGGTCGCCGGCGACGACGCGGCCCCCGCGGGCGCCGCGGTGGTGGTCACCCGACACCGCGAGCACCGGTTTCCCGGCCGCCGCCGGCCGGTGCAGGTGCGCTTCGGCGAGGAGGAGTTCGCCGCGATCGCGCTGGCGGCCGGGCGGGCCGGGCTGACCCCGACCGGCTACGTCGGGGCGGTGGCGCTGGCGGCGGCGCGGGGAACGGCGCCGCCGGCGCCGTCGCAGAGCCGGGAGGCGCTGACCGAGCTGATGGCCGCCCGGGCGCAGGTGCGCCGGTTCGGCGGCAACGTCAACCAGGCGGTGGCGGCGCTCAACAGCACCGGCGAGACGCCGCAGTGGCTGGCGCAGGCCGTCGAACTCACCTCCCGGGCGGTGCGCCAGGTGGACGCCGCGGCCGAGCAAATGATGCGCCGGCGGCCGGAGACCCGGACGTGATCGGCAAGGTCTGCCAGCGGGGGCAGCGGGTGTCCGGCCTGCTGCACTACCTCTACGCCGCCGGACCGGCCCAGCAGGAGGGCCGCAACCGGCGCAACCCACACGTCGACCCGCGCCTGGTCGGCGGCTTCGACGACCCGGCCGAGCTAGAGCCGACGGTGTCCGAGTCCGGCCGGCGGGACTTCCGCCGGCTGGTCTCGCTGCTCGACCAGCCGCTGGCCGCCGCCGGCGTCGGCCCGGACAAGCGCCCGGTCTACCACCTGGTGATCTCGGCGCGGAAGGACCCGGGAACCGGGGCGCTGGTGGACCGGTACCTGTCCGACAGCGAGTGGCGCGACATCGCCGC
>Ga0066797_1000521_pt1 | contig 11502 bp, 8 predicted proteins | sample PersoiDNA2013193_FD_76335 | JGI IMG/M metagenome (GOLD analysis project Ga0066797, IMG submission 76335) | Permafrost soil microbial communities from the Arctic, to analyse light accelerated degradation of dissolved organic matter (DOM) -... | ecosystem: Environmental > Terrestrial > Soil >... | reverse complement strand
GGATGGAGGGGTCGGCGGGATCCTCCCTGGCTGGACGGTAGATGTCCGGCTCTAGGTAGATGACCTCCGCGATGGGCACCGCGGCGCGGATTCTCTTCTCGGCGGCGTCGATGCCCGCCGCGAGGTCCACCGCCGTCAGCGCGCCTGGCACGCCGATCTTCGCGGCGACGAGCAGCGTCTCAGGCCCGATGTGCGAGGTTCGCATGTGGATCACCCGGAAGTCCTCGGGTCCGCTCTCAAGCGCGGACACGATCGTCCCCGATACTTCCTCCGTGGCGGACTCGCCGATCAGCAGGCTCTTGGTCTCATAGCCCACGATGAAGGCGGCACAGGCGAGCAGCACGCCCACCCCGACTGACCCCACGCCGTCCCACTCGTCGTTCCCGGTCAGCTGGGACACCAGCACGCCGAGGAACGCGAAGGCGAGTCCGATCAGCGCCGCCGAGTCCTCAAGCAGCACGACGGGAAGCTCGGGCGTCTTGGTGTGGTGCACGAACGCACGCCAGCCGCGCCCGTTGCGGTGCTCGTTGGCCTCGCCGATCGCGGTGCGCAGCGACAAGCTCTCAAGCACCATCGACAGGCCGAGCACCACGTAGGCGATGACCGGGGAATCAAGCCTCCCTGGCGAGAGGATCTTGTGTATCCCGTCGTACAGCGAGAACACGGAGCCCACGGTGAACAGCATCACCGCTACCACGAACGCGTAGAAGTACCGCTCCCTGCCGAACCCGAACGGATGCTCGGTGGTACGCGCCCGCCGCGAGCGGCCGCTGCCGATCAGCAGCAGAAGCTCGTTCCCGGTGTCCGCCACCGAGTGCACGGACTCGGCGAGCATCGAGGCGGAGCCCGTCAGCAGGAACGCGGCGAACTTCGCGATCGCGATGCCAATGTTGGCCGCGAGCGCGGCGACGACAGCCTTCACTCGCGCCCCGTGAGATCCCTCAGGTCCTTGATCGCGGCGATCGCCAGTGGGTCGATCCCGTTCGCGATCCCGAGATAGACCGAGGCGTAGTCGAGAAGCTGGACCACCTGGGCCAGCCGCCGCACCGGATCACTGCCGTCCATCGTGATCTCTGATACGTCGATGCCGCGGGCCTGCGCGAGCGACGCGGCGGCGACCCTGGTCCGCTCAACGGCGGGGTGCTCCCCCGTCGGGTCGGCGAGCAGCACGAGCCGCAGCGTTCCCTCATCGGCCGCCGCCTCGTCCAGGTCATCGTCGCCAGAATCGGGGAAGTCGGGGAAGTCAGCAAAGTTCGCGCTCCCGAAACCCGTATCGCCGAACGCGCTTTCACCGCTGAATTCCCCGCTGGCGAAGTCCTCCACCGCGGGGAACGCCGGCTCCGGCGCCGGAGCGTACGGCCCGTCGAACGCGGCCACCTGGTCGTGTCCCGCCTCGGGCAGCATGCCGACCAGGGCCGGGTGCTTGGCGTTCGCGGCGAGCTGCGAGGCGAACCTGCGGGCGGCCGCGGCCGCGAGCGCAGAACCGCCCCAGATCATGGGGAGGCGGCCGACCAGGTCAAGCGCCAGCGACTTGGCCGGGTTGACGAACGACTCGCTCGACGGGCGGCACTGGTGCGACACGTCCTCCATGGCGGCCGCCGCCGCTTCGTAAGACGAATCGTCGATCCGTGCCACCCCGAGCCTGGCCGCGATCACCAGCAGCGGCACGGTCAGCGCCCACGCCATCGCGCGGGCAGGACCGACCGTGGTCACCGGGGCGTACGTTCCCCTGGCCTGGGCGACAAGCTCCATCAGCGGCGAGTCGGGCGCGCCCACGCCGACCAGGTCGCAGCCGCGCCGCGCGGCCTCGGCGGCCAGCGCCAGGGCCTCGGCGGTGTGCCCGGAGCGGGACACCGCGATCACCAGGTCAGTGGCGCCGATCCAGCCGGGAAGCTGGTACCCGGAGACACCGGTCACCTGGACCGGTGCTCCGGTACCGCAGATCGCCGCGAGCGCGTCGCAGGCGAACGACGCGCCGCCCGCGCCGCCAGAACCCGCCACCACGATCGCTCTCGGCCGGACCTCAGGGCTCAGCGACGACAGGTCGGCCTCGGCGCAGGCACGCAGCGCGGTTCGCACCTGGGCACCCGACAGGGCAACCTGGCGCAGCATCCCGCCAGGATCGGCCCCCTCCACGAGCTCGGCGTCGTCAAGACGGAACGCGGCAAGCGCGGCCCCGCCGGGAGGCGTGTTCACCCGGGCTGCCTCGCTTCGTCTACCAGCAAGACCGGGATGTTGTCACGGACCGGGTAGGCAAGCCCGCACCCCGTGCACACGAGTTCGCTCGCGGCGTCGTCGGCACGGAGGCCAGCCCGGCACTTGGGGCAGACGATGATGTCGAGCACCCAGTCTTCTATCTCCATGGGAAAGTCCTTAAAACTATTCGGAACGGACCGTTGTTCTACGTTCAAGCTCCGCGCACAAGGCTAAGGACTTCGTCCCTGAGGGCGGCCATCGCTGCCTCGTCCGCCGCCTCCACATTCAGCCTGAGCAGCGGCTCAGTGTTGGAGGGACGGAGATTGAACCACCACGTCTGCCCGGTGATCGTGAGACCATCGAGCTCGTCGACAGTAACCCCGGACCGTTCCGCATAAAAGCTCTTGACTTTTACCGTCGCGGCGGCCTGGTCCTCGACCTCGCTGTTGACCTCGCCACTCGCCGCATAGCGGGAAAACTCGCCGAGAATGGCGGAAAGCGGGCGGTCGTCGTGGCCGAGCGCGGCGAGCGTGTGCAGCGCGGCCAGCATGCCCGAGTCGGCGAACCAGAAGTCCCTGAAGTAGAAGTGACCCGAGTGCTCGCCGCCGAAGATCGCGGTGGTCTCGGCCATCTTCGCCTTGATGAACGAGTGGCCGACCCGTGTGCGCACCGGGATGCCGCCGTGCTCGGAAATGATCTCCGGCACCGCGCGCGACGTGATCAGGTTGTGGATCACGGTCGCGCCCGCCTCGCGGGCGAGCTCGCGGGTCGCGATCATCGCGGTGAGGACGGACGGGCTGACCAGCTCGCCGCGCTCGTCGACGACGAAGCAGCGGTCCGCGTCGCCGTCGAAGGCCAATCCGATGTCCGCGTCGTGCTCCCTGACCGCCTGCTGCAGGTCGCGCAGGTTCTCCGGGTCGATCGGGTTCGCCTCGTGGTTGGGGAACGTGCCGTCGAGCTCGAAGTAGAGCGGAATCGTGGTGATCGGCAGCCCCTCGAACACGGTGGGCACGGTGTAACCGCCCATGCCGTTGCCCGCGTCCACGACGACCTTCAGCGGCCGGATGCCGGAGATGTCGACAAGCTTCTTGAGGAAATCGGCGTAGTCGGGAAGCAGGTCCCTGCTTGAGATCGTGCCCGGCTCGCCGTGATAGGGCGGCACGCCGCTCGCGACCATCGCCTTGATCTCGGCGAGGCCGGTCTCGATGCCGACCGGCTTGGCGCCTGCCTTGCAGAGCTTGATCCCGTTGTAGCGGGCCGGGTTATGGCTGGCGGTGATCATCGCGCCCGGCACGTTGAGCGACCCGCTCGCGTAGTACGCCATGTCGGTTGAACCGAGCCCGCCACCGATCACGTCCGCGCCCTGGGACGCCGCGCCCCGGCCAAGCGCCGCGGAAAGCGGCACGCTGCTCGCCCGCATGTCGTACAGCGTGACGAGCGTCTTCGTCCCCGTCAGCCGGACAAACGCCGCGCCGACCGCCTCGGCGACCGACTCATCAAGCTCGTCGGGGACAACTCCCCTGACGTCATACGCCTTAAAGATCTTGTCAAGGTCACTCACTGAAGCCCCGCCTTCTGACTGATCCCGTCCAGATGGATTTTCGCAGGACCAACCTATCGGGCCGCAGCCTCCCCGGAAGACGACCGCCTACGGTTCCTGTTGCGTGGCCGGGGCCGAGCGCACGACCCGCAGGTGCCCACGACGGCCGACCTCCACGCCCTGACCGACCGGCTCGGCGGCGGTCGGGCGCGGCGCGGCGGCCTGCCGTGACGCGGCAGGGGCGGTAGGCGGGGCCAGAGCTGAGGCTGGGCGCGGCTGTGCGCTGCCCCGCTCGCGACCGGCCGCGCGGACGACATTCGCCAGCGCCTCGAGGTCGTCGGCCCGCTCCTGCGCCGGGTCAGGCGGCAACCGCACCACGTCCCAGCCGCGCGGAACCACCAGCCGGGTAGCGTGCATCTCGCACAGATCCCACGAGTGCGGATCGGCGTAGCCGGACAGCGGCCCGAGCACGGCGGTCGAGTCCTTATACGCGTACGTGAGCGTGTAGACGGGAAGCTGCTTGCACGCGGTACGTGAGCAGCACCGGGAATTCACCAGCCCACCTCGCTCACCAGATCGTTATCGGTCACGATAGCAGCGTGATCCCCGGCGGCACGCGGAAAGCCCGTGCCGGTGCGAGCGCCGTAAGAACTCCGCATCGCCGCCGTCCCAAGGGCCGCCGGCAGGTTCCCTATGTCACTCACAACGGCTGACGGTACCTACCGAACGGCGGTTGCGCCACCACCCGGGCATGGTTGGCGATCGTGTCGTTTTGTCCCGGCCGCCTACCTCGGCAAAGACGGAGACCCCGAGATATCCGCGCTTGCACGCCAAGGGGTACGGGGGTCGTCCCCCCGGGAGAAAACAGATACGCTCGGCATTCATGCACAGCGGTGAGAACGGCGCCGTCCAGCCCGCCAGGCCCGCCAGGCTACGGCGAAGGGACCGGCACGGCAGGGGCCTGCGAGGCCGCCTGCTGCCCCCTGGAGTACCGCTCTACCGCACCAGGTCACAGCAGTTCGATGACATGGTGCTCGACGCCGTGGCGCGTCTTGAGGGACGCTGGGAGACCGAGCTCACGGGCGTCGAGTTCGCCGTACAGGAAGTGCCGGAAGCCAACGAGCTCACCGACGACAGCGTTCCGCTGCCGCTCAGCCGGATCGTGCCAGGATCGCCGGAATCGCGGGACCCCGTCCGGGCCGCCACACCCGCGCGCATCGTGGTCTACCGCCGCCCGCTGCTTGCCAGATCGGAGAGCGACACCGAGCTGAACGACCTGGTATTCGACGTCGTCGTCGAGGAGTTCGCGCGCTTCCTCGGCCTCGACCCTGAGTCGGTGGACCCCGGTTACCGCGGCGGCCTCGACTGAGGCTCGTTCTTCAGGGCAGCTCTTAGGGCAGCACGGCCGTGTAGGCGCTCTTGACCGGGGGCAGCGTAATCACCGTGAGCGCGCTTGTCACGGGCAGCAGCGAGGCCGCCGGGGCGGACAGGCCACCGGTACCCGTGGTCACCACCCGGACGGCGTAGAGCGGTCCTGAACCGGCCTGCGGCGTGAGCACGATCGCGAACGGCTCCCCACCAGGCGGCCGCGTCACGGCAACGGCGATCGTGTGGCCGGCCAGGACCGTCACCGTCTGCGCTGTCGATGCCGGGGCACCGCCCGCCGCGCCCGCCGCGACGACGGTGATGCTAGCCTGCGCGGCACTCGCCGGAGCGGTGAGCAGCAGGCCGACCGTGAGGCCACGTCCGGACGGGTTCCCCGCGACCACGCCCTGCTCGGTGACCGGGGTCGTCGCGGTGGTGAACGAGCCGATCCCCGCACCAGGGACGAGCACGCCCGCCACGATTGGCACGTTGGAGGTCAGCTTGAGCCCGGCCGCCGAGGCGCCGAGCGAGCTGAGGGTCACCGGGGTGGTCGCGGTGGCCGAGGCGTCTACCGGGGTGGTTGAGAACTGGGGGAAGGCGCCCGCGGGTGTGTAAGCCACCACCTTGAGTCGCGCGTCGGTCGAGCCGGGCACGGTCACGAACAGCCGCGCGGCGCTCCTGGCCACCGTCAGTCCCGGGATCACCAGGGTGGTCGACGGAGCCGCCGCCTGCGGTAGCCAGGCGCCCTTGCCGGTGCCATCGCCCTCCCAGACTGAGGCGGCCACCTGACCCGAGCTCGTCTGCACGTGCAGGGCGAGCGCCTGCGAGCCGCGCACGAACGGGGCGATGTTCTCGGCCACTACCTGATGCGGTGCGACCGTGATGGCGTTGTTCAGCCCGTTCTGCTGGCCGGTGTCGGTGAGGATGGTCACGTTGGCGCTCGCACCGATGGCGCCGGTGTTCATCAGGTAGAGCCAGATGTCCGGGGCGCCCTCCGACGCGCCAGTACCGACGAACCACATGTCGGATCCTGAGTGCGTGCAGCTCACCAGGCCCATGCCCGCCGAGTTCACCTGCTCCGCCTCGAACCCCTCGGCCATCTGGCCTGTCGCGGCGACCGCGGCGCCACCGGCGCCGCTTGCCCCCGCCTCGCCTGGCACCTTGACCGTCGTGACCGTGCCAGGAACGGACACGGTGACCGGCTGCGCCGCGGTCGCGCCCTCCGCCGCCGACGCACCCGCCGCAGCGACGGGAATCGCGCTGAGCAGCGCGGAGCCCGCGGCCGCGGCATTCCCGCCCGCGGCGGATCCCGTCTGCGACGACATCGCGATCATGGCGACGTGCGCCGAGCCGGTGCCAGGCGGCGCGGGCGGGCACGACCTAGTGACCGATGTCACCGCGATGGTCCGTCCGGCCGCCTGCGCGGCCGGCCCGCTGGCCGCCGGCTGCGTGCGCCACGCGATCACCGCCACGACGGCGATCGCGAGCAGCACACCGCAGAAGAGGGCGAGGCGACGCTTCACGACTCGCTGCCCTTGCCCGAGCGGTCGGCGCCGCCGCGCCAGCGGCTAGGACGCCCGTGCTTGCTCGCCCGGTGCGAGTGCCGCTCCGGCTTCGCCACAGGAGCGGCGGCAGCGGGCTTATCGGACCCCGCGGGCACCGCCCAGTCGCCGGTGCCATGCCATTCGCCGGTGCCATGCCACTCGGCGGCGTCATCCGCGTCATCCGCGGCACCGTCCTGCCACTGTGCGGGCGCTGTCCAGTCCGCTGAGTTCCACGCCGTCGCCGCGGGCTCCTGATCGTCGGGCTGCACGGGGACCTGCGGACCCGTCCCCCAGGACACCGATCGCTGCGACCCCGTCGAGGAAACCGGGGCCTGCGGGCCGGTCTTCCACTGCTCCTGCGGGCCTGTCTCCCACGGCGCGAATTGCGCTGGCTCCGGCGAAGGCACCGAGGCCTGTGACCCGGTGCCCCGCCGAGCAGGCTGCTCGGGGCCCGTCTCCCACGGCGCGGCGCTGCCCCAGTCGCCTGCCGCGGCAGAGGGGCTGTCGTCGCCGTCGCCGACGGCACCGCTGCCGAACGCGGCGGCATCGGCGAGCACCGCGTCCGCCGGGGCAGCCCCCTGGAACTCGGTGTCCTGGAATTCGGTGTCCTGGAACTCAGTCTCCTGGAACTCCGTGTCCTGGAATTCGGTGTCCTGTAGCTCAGTGTCATCGAGTTCAGCGACCTGCACCTTGCCGCGCTTGCCCCTGATGGGCTTGCGGAGCTTAGGCCCGCGGGTCATGGCACGGTAAGGTCCCGCCAGGCCCGCGCTGAGGCTGAGGCCGGCCCGCCCAAGATCGCCTGCCCGGGTCCGGCCGCCAGCGGTGCCGGCGGTCCGCCTGCTGTGCCTGGCCTCCCTGAGGGCCTCAAGGGCCTGCGCCTCTTCCGCGGGATCGGCCCGCTTGCCTGGCAGCGCGAGCACGCCGACGGCGAGCGCCGCGATCAACTCGGCGATCAGGGACAGGTCGCGCGCGAGGTTGCTCCTGGTGATAGAGAGGCTCCCGCCGCCCGCGGGCAGCACAAACCCCTGTGCCCAGCCGTCGACCGGCGCCGCGATCGGCTTGAGTGCGCTGCCGTTGAGCGTCGCCGTCCAACCGCCGTAGGGCTCGGCGAGCACCAGCGTGCCGCCCGCGGCCGGGGCGCTGACCCCGCTCATGGCCACGGGGCCAGAGCCGAGCGTCGTCGTGCTGCCGTCGGGTGCCACGGCGCGGACCCGTGCCACCGGTCCCGCTACCTGCCACAGGTCGTAGGTCGGCGCCTTGCTCATCGCCACCAGGCCAGCCGCGGCGTCGAGCCGCTGGGCGAGTGCCAGATCGACCGGCCCGGGAAGCAGCACCCACTTGATACCGAACGCACCGAGCGCCAGGCCAGGAGCGCCCGCGTCCGCCCCGTCAGGCGCGCCGAGCGCGGCGACCTCGGCGCTCAGCGCCTGTGCCGCGTCCGTGGCGTTGGCCAGCTCAGGCTCGCCGAGTGTCGGGTCGCCCTGCCTGACGACCATGTAGTCAAGCCCGCCGCTGTGCAGGGCGCTGCCGTCCGGCCGCAGGATCAGCGTCCGGTACTGCTCGCCCGAGGCGGACGACGCGGAGACGAAGGCGGGCAGCAGCGGCGCGGAGACGCTGTGGACCGGTCCCCGCACGCCTTCCCTGACCCAGTACCCGGCCACGAGCAGCGGGGCGCTCGCGGCGGCGACGAGCGCGGCGCAGGCAAGCATCCTGCGGGCCAGGCCGTAGCCAGGCTCGGGCGCTGACTCGGACTCGGACTCGGACTCGGACTCGGGTATCGTTTTCTTGCTCTTGACTACCTCCGCCAGCCACTGCGCGGCAGGGGCCGTGGCGAGCAGCAGGCCGAGCGCCGCGAGCGCGAGCGCGAGGCCTGGCCAGCCGGCGGCGGCCTGGCCGCCGCCCTGCGGCGTGCTGCTGATCGAGCGCACCACCACGGCGGTCAGGAAGCCCGCGATGGCGACGATCCAGCCCGTGACGGTCAGTTCCCTGCCCCGGTGCGGCAGCAGCATGGCGAGCACGGCGAGCCCGAACCCGGCCGTGACCCAGACGGGCGGCAGGCCGGGGCCGCCGGGGCTGAGCGCGAGCAGCGCGGATGGCCCGAGCCCGGCGGTGGTCAGCCCGGCCGTCGACACCCCCACCTCCGCAATCAGCGAAGACGGGCTGCTGAGCAGGTGCAGCGACCACGGGAAGAGCATGAAGAAGGGAACCACCGCGACGATGGCGGCGTTCACCGGGTTGGCGGAGAGCAGCCATCTCCTTGCAGCGAGCACGCCGACCGCGAATAGCACGCCAACGACCCAGGCGAGCGGCGCGAACGCGGCCGCCACCGCGACAAGCGAGCCGACCGCCCAGGCGGCTCGGCGCGCCTGCCTAGGCGCGGCCGTGAGCATCCGGCCGGCGCTGACCGCGATCAGCGGGAGCAAGATGAAGGCGACCGCCGTGCCAAGGCGTCCCGCGGCGACCGAACCGGTGGCGACGGGAAGCAGCGCGTAGGAAGCGGCGAGCAGCAGCCGGGCCGCGGTGGCGGCGACAAGGCGCCGGGTGGCCAGGTACGCGGTCAGGCCGGCCAGCGGCACGCAGCCGAGCAGGAGCACGTCGACCGCCAGCCATGCCTGGCCGCCGAGCAGCGTGCCGAGCGCCGCCACGAACGCCAGGTACGGCGGGGCGGAGGCGGTGGACCCCACGCCGACGGTGTGGAAGCCCGCGAGATACTCCCGCCACAGCGCACCCGCGCCGCCCCAGGCGGGCACGAGCGCGCCGCCGCCAAGCGGGCCGATGCTGAGCAGTTGCCGCTCGGCGATCAGGGCGATGAGAAGCAGCACGACGAAAAGCTGCACCCCGGGGTTGCTGATGATCTGGCGCGCCATGGACTGCGTGTCGACGAACTGCTCGTCTTCCTGGTCCTCCGAGGCGGCCTGGTGCTGCCCGCCCGACGCCTGCGGCGGCCCGCTCGACACCAGCCCGGAGATGTCCTCCGCCAGCCGGAACAGCGTTCGCGCGGGCGGGATGAACTGGCGCACCGCGCCGTAGGCCTCGGCGCGCCCGTGCGCACGCTGGCGGCGCCCCTGGAGCAGGCGGATCGGATGCGCGAGCAGCCCGGTGACCGCGAATGCCTGCGCGGCGGCAAGGTCAAGTTGCTTGGTGAGGACGAAGTAGGCCGCGCGGACCAGCGTCCCCGGGATGCATCCGCCGATCACGCGGAGCATGGTCAGCAGCGGGAGGTTAACGGCGAGCACGAAGAGCGCGTTGCGCCGGTCGAGCCGACGCGCGTTGCCGCCCTCGATGGGCCTGCGCCGCCTGGCCGACAGCTCCCGGTGGTAGAGCACGGCGTCGGTGACCACCTGCACCCGGTAGCCAGCCGCCTGGACGCGCCAGCAGAAGTCCAGGTCGTCACGGAACAGCCTGAGCTTGGGGTCGAACCCGCCAAGCTGATCCCACACGTCCCGCCTGACGAGCATGCCGGCGGAGCCGACGGCGAGCACAGCCCGGTTATGGTCGTGCTGGCCCTGGTCGATCTCGCCCGGCTCGATGCCCGTGATGCGCCGGCCGGCCCGGTCGATGGAGACGCCCGCCTCACGGAGCGTCCGCCGGTCCTGGCCATCGAGCACCTTAGGACCGAGCACCACCACGGAACGGTCTCTGCTCGCCGCCCTGAGCAGCCGCTCAAGCGCCTCGGGGGCCGGCACGCAGTCATCGTGCAGCAGCCAGATCCACTCGACCCGCTTGAGGTTCGGATCGGTCCGGCCTGACTGCCTGCGCGTGGCATGCCGCAGCGCTACCGAGACGGCCTCACCGTAGCCGGTGGACCTGTCCATGCCGAAGACCGCATCCTGCCCGATCAGATCGGCAAGCACGGCACCGCTGCGGTCCCGGCTCCCTGTGTCCACCCCGACTGCCTGGTCGACCGGGTACGTCTGAGCCTCGATGGCCTGGACGAGACCGGGCAACAGGCGAGCGCCGTCGTGCGCGACGATGATCGCGGTAACGGCGTGCCTTGTTTGCGGTGCAGGAGTTGACAAGTGGTCCAGCGCAGGTCGGTGGGCAGGGCCGTTCCCGCGTGACGGCAGGCCAGCCTGGTCAGCCCTCCCCGTGGGAACCCTTGTGAACAATACCGCGCATGCACGGCGCCGGCAGGGTTACCGTCAACCCGGGGCCTGGGGCCGCCTTCCGGAAGGCAAACAAAAAACCGGAAGCGGGCAACCACCCGCGCACAGGCACCCCAGACCAAAAACGGACGTTAGACCACCTGACGTTTGACCTTCCGGCGTTCCCGCTCGGACAGTCCGCCCCAGATCCCGAACCTCTCGTCGTTCTCCAGCGCGTACTCCAGGCACTCGGCCCGTACCTCGCAACTCCGGCAGACCCGCTTCGCCTCCCGGGTGGAGCCGCCCTTCTCTGGGAAGAACGCCTCCGGATCTGTCTGCGCGCATAGCGCCTGGTCCTGCCAACCCACGTCATCAACGTCTTCAGGACGGACGACGACGTGCGCTAGCGGGACGATGACCTCAGTCAAAGCGCATCCTCCCCTCTTCGGAGCCCCCGGACGCTCACCGCCATTCCCGTGGCGGTGAGAATCACACCAATGGAATTACACCCGCGTGTCTTGCTTCACGTCAAGCGAGGAAGGTGGTATTGGCCCCCTGGTTGCCCAAGTTGCGAGGTAAGTTCTTCAAAAAACTTCGCAGCGCATACATGGGATCACCTTCCGCAACCGGAACGATTGCAGCCCGGAGGGCGTCCGGTCTGTGGACGCCCTGCCACAGCACCACAGGGCTCTAACCCCAGCAGCGCGGGGGCGCCGCGCTCTCTGCGGCGCTCCCCGGGGGGGGGCTATGGGGGGGCGAAGCCCTCCCATGC
>Ga0066797_1000520_pt1 | contig 11527 bp, 5 predicted proteins | sample PersoiDNA2013193_FD_76335 | JGI IMG/M metagenome (GOLD analysis project Ga0066797, IMG submission 76335) | Permafrost soil microbial communities from the Arctic, to analyse light accelerated degradation of dissolved organic matter (DOM) -... | ecosystem: Environmental > Terrestrial > Soil >... | reverse complement strand
GAGAATGCGGTTGATCGTCTGACCGGCATTGATGGTATGCAAAGTGGCAAAGACGAGGTGCCCCGTTTCGGAAGCGGTCAGCGCGATCTCCATGGTTTCACGGTCGCGGATTTCGCCGACCAAAATGATTTTCGGCGCCTGTCGCAACGCCGCCCGCAAGCCGTCCGGGAAGGAATAAAAGTCGCGGCCCATCTCGCGCTGGCTGAAGGTACACTTGAGCTGGGGATGCAAAAATTCCACCGGGTCTTCCAGCGTCACGACGTGGAATTCGTGTGTCTGGTTCACCTCGTTGAGCAATGCCGCCAAGGTCGTGGTCTTGCCGCTGCCCGTGCCGCCGGTCACGAACACGAGGCCGTTCTTCTCCTTGATGATCTCGTTGAACACGGGCGGCAGCCGCAATTTCTCCATCGTGGGGATCTGCGAGGACAGCCGGCGCAGGACCATGGCGTAATTGCCGTTCTGCCGGTAGATGTTCACGCGGAAGCGGCAGATGCCTTCCAGCGAATAACTGCAATCGCAGGAGCCGGCCTTGACCAGGTCCTCCAGCAACCGCTGATTGCCGTTGATGATGGTGCCGGCCAGGCCCTCGATGCGATCACTGTCCAGCATCGGTTCCGGCACGCTCGCCACGGGGCCAAGCCGGCCGTGGACTTCCGCCTGCGGCGATTTGCCGGCGACAAACAGCAGGTCGGAGATGCCCTCGGAGCTCGTGATCAAGCCCGTCAACAATTGGTTCAAATCGGCGGTCGTGGTCGTTTTCATGTTTGCAAAGCTGGCGTAATTTTTGCCCGGAAAGCCTATAGCCGCGCACACCCGGCCAACAAGCCCAAACGCGCGGAGATGTTATTTTTCCGCCCCCAGTTTTTGAAAATTGCCGAAGCGCAAAGCCAGCACCGGCAGGACGAGCAGATTCAGCAAGGTCGAAGTCACCAGTCCGCCGAGAATGACAATGGCCATCGGTCCCTCGATTTCGCGGCCGGCCTCGCCGCTGCCGAGCGCGAGCGGCAACAGGCCGAGCGCAGTAACGAGTGCCGTCATCAGAATCGGGATCAACCGCTCCGTCGCGCCGAGCAACGCCGTATCCAGGCCCCACGGCAGGTTTTCCACGTTCACCAGATGTTCGTAATGCGAGATCATCATGATGGAATTGCGCATCGTGATGCCGAACAGCGTGACAAAGCCGACGAGCGAGCCAACCGACAACAAGCCGCCACTCGCAAAAACCGCCAGCACACCGCCGACGAGTGCGAAGGGCAGGTTCGCCAAAATCAACAGCACTTGCCGCCGGGAACCGAACAGCAACGCCAGCAACAGCACTATGCCCGCGCCCGCCATCAGCGAATGCACGAGCAGGGCGTGTTTCGCCTGCGCCTCGGCCTGCGCCGAGCCGGTATAGACCGCAAAGACGCCAGATGGGAGGGAGACCCGGGCCGCAATTTTACGCTGGACCTCGGCGGCGAACGACGCGACATCGCGACCTTCCACGTTGCAGGTCACCTGCTGCAAACGCTGCGCGCCTTCGTGCATCACGTTGTATCGCCCGCTCGCCGGATGAATGTCGGCCAGGGCGCGCAATGGCACGAGCGTACCCTGGGCATTGCGGAGCGGCAGCGCGCCGATGGTTTCGGGATTACGCCGGTCATTTTCATCCAGGTTCACCGCCACGTCAAAAACCTGGTTGCCCTGATAAATCTGCGAAACAATGCTGCCTTCGTAAGCCGTTTGGATCGCGTCCAGCACCTCCGTCGGGCGGAAACCGTATTGCAGCAAACGCTCCGGCAGCAGGCGCACTTCCATTTCCGGCACGTCGGGCTGCGTTGGCAGGTTCACATCCACCGCGCCGTGTACGCCCGCCAGGACTTGGCGCACTTCCCCGGCCTTTTGATCCAGCACATCGAGGTCGTTGCCAAAGATGTCCACGACGAACCCGGCCGTCGTGCCGGAAATCGTTTCCTGCATGCGCTCGGCCAGGAACGAATCAACCGAGAATATCAGCCCCGGGAACTGGCCGAGCGTCTGGCGAATTTTCGCCGCCGCCGCTTCCGCCTCATCGCCGTGCAGCGGTCGCAAATCAACGTGCAGTTCGCTGTATTGCGGGCCATCCGCATCTTCGCCATTCTCCGCGCGCCCCGCCTCCTGGGACACCGACCGGATGTCCGGGTTTTTCAACAGCTCCGCCGTCACCAATTTGCCCAGCCGGACGGACTCGGCCAGCGACGTGCCGGGCACCGCATTCATATGCAGGACGAAATGGCCTTCGTGAAAGTCGGGCAGGAATTCACCACCGAAAAACGGCAGGGTCGCCACCGCCCCGAGGCAGAGCAGGGCCGCCAGTCCGATCACCGTGCGGGGCCGTTGACCCGCTCCGGCCAGCCAGCGCCGGTGCCAGGCTTTCAGCCCGCTCACGTAATGCGGTTCCACGTGCGGCGCCACCTTCGAGAGAAACAGGAAACACAATGCCGGCGTGACGGTGAGCGCCACGCCCAACGAGGCGAGGATGGCCAGAATGAACGAGCTGCCCAGCGGCGCAAACAACCGGCCCTCCACACCGCCCATCAAGAGCACCGGCAGGAACACCAGCGCCACAATGAAGGTGGCATAGACCACCGCGCTGCGGACTTCGAGCGAGGCATCCAGCACCACCTGAAACAGGGGGCGCGGCTGGGGGCGGGCAAGGTTTTCCCGCAACCGGCGCAAAATGTTTTCCACGTCAATGATGGCATCGTCCACCACCACGCCAATGGCGATGGCGAAACCGCCGAGCGTGATGGTGTTGAGGGAGACGCCGGACCAGTCCAGCACGATCATCGCCGCCAGCAGCGAAAGGGGAATCGAGATGAACGAAATGAACGCGATGCGCCAGTCTAGCAGAAAGAGAAACAGCACCCCTGCGACCAGCGCGCCGCCGATGAGCAGCGAAAAATTCACATTGTGGAGCGAATCTTCGATGAAATTGGCCGGGCGGAACAGGCGCGCGTTCAGCTGCATCTGTTCCGCCGCCAGCGCCGGTTTCATCTGCGCCAGCGCGGCGTCCAGCGCATGGGTGACCTCCAGCGTATTCGCCTGATATTGGGCGTAGGCCAGCAGGACGACGCCCGACTGGCCGTTGATTTGCGCGTCGCCGAACTTGGGTGCCGGGGCATAACGCACGTCGGCGACATCTTTCAAGCGCACGCTCAATCCTGTGTGCGGGACGAGCACCACTTCGCCGAGTTGCTGCAGTGTCAGCGCCTGGCCGACCGTGTGGATCACGACCCGCTGGTTGGCGGTGTCCACATAGCCGCCACCGCGCACCCCGGTGGCCTGCTGGGCGGCGGTCAAAACTTCGTCCAGCGACAATCCAAAAGCGCGGAGACGGTCGGGTTTCACCTGCACCTGAAGCTGACGGGTGTCGCCGCCGAAAATGTCCACCTTGGCCACGCCCGGCACGTTCAACACATACGGGCGCATCGTCCAGTCGGCATATGTGCGCAACTCCATCGGCGTGCGATTCGTCGAGGTCAGCCCCAGCACCAGCGTCAGGCTCGTGGAAGAAGTCAACGGCCCCAGTCGCGGCGGCCCGGCACCCAGCGGCAGATGGCTGATGACTTCACCGAGCCGTTCGGTGACCATTTGCCGGTCCCGGAAAATGTCGGTTTTGTCGCGGAAAACCAGCGTGACAACGGAAAGCCCTTGGATGGATTGCGAACGGATGGCAGCCAGTCCCGCCGTGCCATTCAACCCGGTTTCTATCGGCGTCGTGACCAGTTGTTCCACCTCCTCGGACGACAATCCCGGCGCCTCGGTCTGGATGACCACCTGCGGCGGCGCGAATTCGGGAAACACATCCAGCCGCGTGCGCGCCGCGACGTAAAGGCCGTAAGCAATGACGATGATGCCCAGCGCAACGACCACGGCACGATGGCGCAGGGAAAATTGAACGATGCGATTGAGCATGGCGGTCAATCGGCCGGATTCATTTGCGCTTTGCGCTCCTCCGAAAGCAGCACCTGTGCGCCGGTGACGACGACTTTGTCGCCCGGCGCGGCATTGTTCGTCACAAACCATCCGCCGGACACGGGCCGGTCGGGAATGATTTCGCGGCGGGCAAACAGCGTGTCGCCGGTCTGCACATAAATCCAGGTGCGGTCATCCGCGCGGACCACTGCGGCATCCGGTACGACCACCCCGGGCAACGGTTCGCCTGGCAATTCCAGAAAACCGGTGACGGCCAGGCCGGGCGTCAGCCGGGCCGGGGCATTGGTGACCACAAACAGGAAACCTTTCCCCTGCACCTGGGGATCGGTTGTTGTGGTCGCACTGATAAAACTTGCTGCCACCGGCTGGCTGGCTCCTGGCAGCAGCAACTCCGCGCCAGTCGGCGTTTCGTCCGACCACTCGCCGGCGGGCACATCCAACCGGACGATCATGGTTTCAAGTTTGGCCAGTGACCCGACAAAGACAGACAAATCCGGCCGGTCGGCGATGGCTTTGCCCCACCCGGCCGTGAGTTGCGACCCGGCCGCGTCCAACGTAATTTGATCGTGCCGCATCGCCGCTTCAGCGGCTTCGAGTGTTTTGGCGGAAACATTTTGGTCCGGCGCAAGTGTTTTCAAACGTTGATATTCACGGCTGGACGCGTCCAAGGCGGCCCGGGCGGAGGCGAGGTCGCTCAACTGCCCGACGAGCGGCACGGGATCGACCGCGCGCCCATAGGCTTTAATTTCCGGTGGCAGCGACGCGGCGGCAACTATGGCGGCTTTCAAGCCAACGAGCTGCTGGGTTTTCTCGTTGAGGTTCACGACCAGCCCGCCGTTCGTGCCTTGCTCCACGCTCGAGGCCGCGACGACCGGCTGGTCGGCCGTCTTGTCGGCCGCCTGCTCCCGGCTCATTTGTGCGTAGCTGTAAATCAACGCCGCGATTCCGGCCAAGATGATGATGGGAAGAATGATTTTGATCTTCTTCATGTTCACAACTGGTTGTTCATGGCTCCATCGCTTGTCGCTCCGGTGATGGGCGGCGCAGTTTTTTCATCGTCCGCAAAATGTAGTACGCCACCGGCGTGGCGACGAGCGACAGCAGCACGGAGATGCACAGTGCGCCGATGACCGCGACAGCCAGCGGGCGCAACATCTCCGCGCCCGAACCGATGCCCCAGGCGAGCGGCAACATTCCCAGCGCGGCGGCGAGCGACGTCATCAGCACCGGGCGCAAACGGCGGTGGCCGGAGCGCACGAGCGCCTCCACCAAATCCACGCCTTCGGCTTCCAATTGCTGCACGAAGTCGAGCATAAGAATTCCGTTTTTGGCGACGATGCCGACGCCGATGATCGCGCCCAAAAATGAAACGATGTTCAGCGTGATGCCGGTGAGCCACAACGCGGCGACGGTTCCGAACATGGCGAGGATCGCACCGAACACAATGGCCACCGGCTCGTTGAACGAACGGAATTCAATCAACAGCACCGTGAACACGAGCAGGATGGCGGCAAGCAAAACCATCACCAAATTGCGGAACGATTCCTGTTGTTGCTGATAAAGGCCGGCGTATTCGACCGAGCCGGCCGGCAGCCATTTGGCGTGGCCGAGCTTGTCCTGAATTTCTTTAATCGCGCTGCCAAGGTCGCGGCCCTCGAGCCGCGCGGAGACGATGATGTCCTGCCGCAAATCGTCCCGGTCCAATTCCACTTCGCTCGGCTGTTCAGCCACATCGGCCACTTGCGCGAGCCGGACGATCGTGCCATTGACCGCGCGCAACGGCAGTTCACGCAACGCATCGAGGCGATTTACGCTCGACGGGGCGGCCAGGACGCGGATGTTGACAATGCGGTCGCCTTCGAGCACCGAAGACGAGATTTGGCCGAGCAATGCGGTGTTCACGGCCGTGGCGATGTCCTGGATGCTCAAGCCGAATCGCGCAGCATCGGCGGGACGCACGCGGAAATTGATGGAAGGGCCGGTCTCTGTCAGGCCGTTGAAGGTGTCCACGATGCCGGGAATTTTTTTTATTTCTTCCTCCACGCGCGGTGCGACCTGCTTCAGCCATTTCAAATCCGGCGAGAACAATTTGATTTCAACCGGATTGGGCGTCATCTGCAAATCGCCGATCACGTCGGTGAGGATGCCGGGGAAATCCCAGCGCAGCGCCGGGAATTGTTCGTTGAAAGTGTGCCGCAATCCGGTGACAACCTCGTCGGTGGAGTGCTTCCGGTCAGGCTTGAGTTTGACCGCGAAGTCGCCGCGATACGGTTCGGTGATGAACATCCCCAGTTCGGCGCCAAGCCGTCGCGAATAGCTTTCAACGTCCGGATTCGCGGATAAAATTCGCTCCGCCGCATCCAGTTGGCGTGAGGTTTCGGTGAGACTCGTGCCGGGCGGGGCATGGAAATCAATGATAAAGCCGCCTTCATCAAATTCCGGCAGAAAGTCCGAATTCAACTGCCGGTAAATGAACACGGATGATACCAGCACCGCGCCGCAGGCCAGCACCGTGAGCCAGCGAAATCGCAACGCCATGCGCAACGCCCGTTCGTAAATCCGGATGACGCGTGTCAGCAAAAAGCCGCCTTCCAAACCCGCCGGGTCGCGGCCGGGTTCCGTCTTTTTGCGGTCGCGGATGAACCACGCGGCCAACGACGGCGTAAGGGTAAGCGCCAGGACCAGCGACGTGAGCAGTGACACAACCATCGTCAGCGCCAGCGCGCGAAAAAACACGCCGGCGATGCCGGACAAAAATGCAAGCGGCAGGAACACGACGACCGGCGTCAGCGTCGAGCCGATGAGCGGTTTCACAATTTCGCCGACGGCTTCCTGGATTCCAGCCAGCCGCGGGCGGCCAGCCGCAATTTTCACGCACATCGCCTCGACAACGATGATCGCGTTGTCAATTACCAGCCCGATGGACGCTGCGATGCCACCCAGCGTCATCATGTTGAAACTCATGTTGGCCAGCTTCATCGCGACGAGCGTGATCAAGACCGTGATGGGAATCGTGACAATGGCCGTCCATACGCTGCCCCAATTTTTCAGGAAGAAATAAAGAATGAGCACCGACAGGACCAAACCGAAAACGATCGCTTCCATCACGCTGCCCACCGAATCACGGACGAACAGTGATTGATCGTAGAAAAATGCGAGGTGCATGTCCGGCGGCAGTTCCTGCCGGAGTTGTTGCAATTGTTTTTTCAGCGCCCCGGCGATGTCCAGCGTGCTGCCGTCCGCCTGGCTTTGGATGTTTAACAGCACCGCGTCGCGTCCCTGTGCGGTCACGGCTTGAAAGACCGGCTCCGGGCCACGTTCGACCTGCGCCACATCTTTGAGCTGCACCGGATGGCTGCCGTGAACCGCAATCACCAGATTTTCTATGTCCGCCGCCGAACGGACGCGCCCGTCCACCGTCGTCAGGTAGAGGTGATAATTTTCCTCCATCATGCCGGCGGGCGCGAAGAGATTGTTTTTCGTCAACGCGTCGCCCACATCCGCCAGGCCCAGGCCGGCGGCCTGCAATTTCAACGGGTCAACGATGACGTGAAACTCCGGCGTGCGACCACCGGTGATTTCCACGCGTGCAACACCGGGAATCTGGAGGAAACGCGGCTTCAATTCATAATTTGCCGTCTCCCAGAGCGACATGATATTGCGGTTGGAACTCGTCAGACTGATGCCGATTACAGGGAAAATTGAGAACGTCACGCGCTCGATATCCGTCGAGGCGGTCGCGGGCAGGTCGCTGCGGATTTGCGAAAGCCGCCCCAGCACATATAATTCCGACTGCGACATGTCCACCTCCCAGTTGAAAAAAACATTGATCTGCGCCGAGCCGCGTTTGGTGGACGAACGCACCGTGATCGCGCCAGGAATGTCCTTCAGCGCCTCCTCGATCGGGCGCGTGACCGTCGCCATCATTTCGTCGGCGGGCATGATGCCGTTGTTCACAATGATGACGACGCGCGGAAAATTCGTCTGCGGAAAAACCGACGAAGGCGTCCGCAACGCCGAAAAAATTCCGGCCACGCACAAGACTGCCGCGATGAACGTGATGGACAGCGCGTGCCGCGTGGCGAACCGGCCCACGGACGAAGTGGCGTCGGGCTTCATTTGGCGTCAGGCGGATTGGTTGACGTATCGGCGGACGCTTCATCGCCCGATGAATTTTGGACGTGGATCTTTGTTTTTTCCGGCAGGCCGTAAGCGCCGACGGTCACAATGGCATCGCCCGCTTTAAGTGCCGGCGCTTTAATTTCGACCCACCCGTTTTCGCGCAGGCCGGTTTGCACCGGCGTTTGCGTCGCCTCATCGTCCTTGACCAGTGCGATCACACTTTTGCCGCTATCATCCGTCACCACGCTTTCGGCCGGCGCGGTGAGAGAATTAGTATGAACCGCCGTCACGATGCGCAACGAAACAAATTGTCCGGGCCGCAACATGCCGCCCGCCGGCAGCAACGCGCGCACCAGGACCGTGTCATTGTTTTTGTCCACGTTCAGGCTGACGAACGCAAGATCCGTCGTCACTGGAGGCTCGGTCAATACTTCGACTGCATTCCCGGATTTCAAATCATAGGCTTCCGCCGCCGGAATTTCCGCAGTCACGGCGAGCCGGTTCAAATCCATCAGTTCCGCGACGACCGTGGTCAGATCCACCGCCTGACCAGGCTTGACGTTGACGCGCGCGACCGTGCCGGACAACGGCGCGGTGACGCTCAACAACGCCAGTTGCGCCACCGCTGCCTGCAAATTTTTCAACGACGTGTTGCCCTCAGCATACAATTTTTTCTGCCGTTCCATCTCCTGTTCCGCGTTTTCCGCCGTGAGTGTGCCCGAATTCAATGCCATCAGCAGGTCGCCCTTCTCGACGTGCTGGCCTTCGAGGACGTTGACCCTGGCCACGACACCGGCGGAGGGCGCGGCGAGTTGCGCGCCGGCGGCAGGCTGCTCCGCCGTGGCCGGCGCGGGTTCCACCATGCCGTAGCCTTGGACGTAACGGTGCATTGTGGTGAGCTTGAGCGCGCCCGTCTGAACGGTGACAAGGGTCTCCGTCGCTTCGTCACCGCTCGATGCAGACGCCGCGCCGCGCGATTTAACAAGTGCAACAACACCCAGACCGGCGGCCAAAATGACCACGATACCCGCGATGATGTGTTTTCGGTTCATTTGGAAGAATGGATGGAATTTTCAGCAGAAATTCTGTCGATGATGGCGGCGAGGGAATCCGCCGGGCTTTGCAGCGCGTCTTCGAGGGCGCCAAGGGCGGATTGTGCCTGCATTTCACTGTCGAGCTGCGCCAGCTGGATCGTCGTGAACTCGATTGCCGCCGCCGCCATGTCCATTTTGGATGAGGCCCCGGCCTCGACTTGCGCGGCAACGGATTTTTGCTGGCGTTCGGCGGCCTGATAAAGTTCGCTGGAAGTCTTCAACTGCGCCTGGGCGCTTTGCCAGCCGGCCACGGCCCGGTCGATCTCACCGATGACTTTGGATTGCAGCTCCACAAATTTTGCGGCGGCCAGCTTTCGCCGCGCGCCGGCCTCGGCAATCGGCCCCTGGTTTTGGTCGAGGATCGGCAGTTCCAGCGTCAGGCCCAGGCTCCACTGGTTGTCGCCCGCATTGCCATTATTCCATGCGTAACCCGGTCCAAAGTGCAGGTCGGGGTATTGTTTTGCAATCTCCAGGCGCAAATCCGCCTCCGCTGCGGCGTAATCGGCCAGCGCGGCAAGGATGTCCGCCCGCGACCGCAACGCAACCCGACGCGCCTGAGCGGAAGTCATCGCCGCCAGATCACCGTCCGGGATATTGAAATCCAGCTCCACGCCCTCCAGCGCGGCCCTGGTCAGGCCGAGCGATTCCGCCAGCCGCGAATACGCGTCGGATTTCTTTGACCGCGCATCGCCCAGGTCCAGCTGGATTTTATTCAACGCGATCTGTGCCGTGGTAAGTTCGGGCCGGGAGCTCTCGCCCGCGTCAAAACTTCCCTGCAACAATTTTACCATCTGCGTTTGCGCCTCTAGCTGCTGCTGCAACAGTTCCGCCCGGTGCGTTGCCATGCTGAAATCCATCAAGGCGGAGCGGACGCCGCTACGGATCTGCCAGATGGCAGACACAAAATTCCAGCGGGCGGATTCAGACACCTTTTCCGCCTCCGCGATGCGTTTGCCCCGTTTGCCCGCGGTTTCAATGGGCACGTCAAATGTCACCGGCACCAGCCAAGGACTGTAATTGCCGGGAATCTGCGAATCGTAGCCGGGGTTGAACGAAACGGACGGATTGGGCCGCGCACCGGCCGTTTTCGTGCCGGCCCGGGCGATGAGCCATTGTGCCCGCGCGACTTCCAGGCTGGGATGATAATAGAAGGCGGCAAGGGTCAGCGTATTCAAATCCCACTTCTCCAGCGGCCAGACGGCGGGCGCGGGGTTAGAATTGGTGCTGATAAAAGCCTTCAGCCCGGCGTCGTCCAGCCGGCGTGATTCCAAAAGGGCGGCGGATTTTTCCGGCGCGAGCGGGCGCGGCTGGTAATGCACGCAGCCGGAACCGGCGAGCAGGGTCGTTCCCAGGATGAGTGGCCAAAATTTCATGCGGTCGGCAGTTGCACGGTGACGATTGTGGATTGTGAGGGCTCGGATGCAATTTGAATTTTTCCGCCGTGCGCGGAAACGATCCACTGCGCGATGCTCAAGCCGAGGCCGCAGCCGTCCACGGCATTGCCATGCGCCGCATCGCCGCGATAAAAACGGTCAAAGACGCGCGGCAGGATTTCCCGCGGAATGCCCTTGCCAGTGTTGGTGATGAAGAATTCAGCCGTATTGCCGGCGCGGCGCAGGCTCATCGTCACCACCCCCTGCGGTTCATTGTATTTCACGGCGTTGTCGGCAAGATTCAGCAGTAATTGACGGAGACGGTGACGGTCGCCGCGCACGGAAATCTCTTCGCAGGATTCCAGCACGACCTTGATCCCGTGCGGCTCGGCAAGAATCTGCAGGTCGGCAAAATTATCGCGCACCAGTTCATCGAGGCGGATGGTTTCCAGGTTTAGCGCCACCTGTCCCGCGTCCGCCTTGGCGAGCAACGTTAGGCCGTCCACGATGCGCGTGAGGCGGTGCAGTTCGTCCAGTTGGCTGGCGGCGCGGTCGTGCTCGGCCGCAGAGAGCGAATTTTCCCGCAGGGCGGTTTCCGTTTCGCCGCGCAGGATCGTGAGCGGGGTCTTCAGTTCATGCGAGGCGTGCAGGGTGAATTCGCGGATGCGGTTGAAGGAATCATCCAGGCGCGCGAGCATGGAATTGAAGACTCCCGTGAGCTGGTCGAGTTCGTCGCCATTATTGGTGCGCGCCAACCGCTCGCTGAGATTTTGCGCGGTGATCTTCTCCGTCGCCCGGGTCAGCTCTGCAATGGGTGCAAGGGATTTTTTCATCAGCCACCAGCCGCCGGCCACGGCCAGCAACGCCGCCGGGATGCCGCACCACATCACGATGGCCGTGACGTCTTCAAATACATCCGGGTCAACCTGCTCTTCATCCCGTTCGTGATGATGCCGGTGCGCCTCGTGGCGCGGCTCGATG
>Ga0066797_1000517_pt1 | contig 11538 bp, 12 predicted proteins | sample PersoiDNA2013193_FD_76335 | JGI IMG/M metagenome (GOLD analysis project Ga0066797, IMG submission 76335) | Permafrost soil microbial communities from the Arctic, to analyse light accelerated degradation of dissolved organic matter (DOM) -... | ecosystem: Environmental > Terrestrial > Soil >... | reverse complement strand
TCTCCGGAATTCCCCCGAAAACTGCCGCTGACCTGCTCCGACACGACAGGTCGACCATAGCGGCCTGGTCGCCGAGTAGTCCGGACGCGGCCGGAACGGACGCAGAACGGACGCAGGCGGTCATGAGCCGACCTTCTTAGCTGCGTCCTTCTCCGGCAGCAGCGCGACGACCCTCTCGGCCGCGGCCCGGTGGGTCGCGCGCCGCACATGCTGATAGGTGTCGCGCGTGATCGTGGTCGTGGAGTGCCCGAGCTGGTCGTTCACGACCTTGATGTCGACGCCGGCCTCAAGCGCGAGACTCGCGGCGGTGTGCCGCGCCGCGTGGAACTTGATCACCGGCAGCCCGGCCTCGGCGGCAAGCTCCTTGAACCGGCCCGATACCCAGTCCGGCCGCAGCGGGCCGCCGAGCTCGTTGGTGAACATGCACCCGGAGTCATCCCACGCCCCGCCGCTCGCGCTTCCGCCGGGATCGGGTGTGGCTGGAGTACTAATTAGCAATATAAGCAGGAAAATTGCTGGGAAGCCGCATTTGTCTGGACGCTGCGGATGTGCCGCGCGATTACAGGAGGGATTTGCTCGCTTCAAGCGAGCGGTGTTTTGCAGGTCAGCGCCGGTGGAAGTACTAGGCTCGCGTAAGGGCGCGGACCGTTAGCGGAACGCGAATGAGCGGAAAGGCGGTATTCGACATGGTCTCGGGGGATGAAATGCCGGATAATGACGCTCCTGGGCAGCCAGGGGAATTTAGCGGTGAAATGCGGGGAGAGTTCACCGCCGCGGAACGCGCGCGCCGCGCGTGGGCCAGGCCGCAGCTGCACCGGATCTCGCTTCAGCGGACGCTGGCCGGCTCGGGGATAACCTCCGATGTCGACAAGGCCACGAGTGCGCTCCCGACCTGACGCGCGCCCGACGGCGCGGCCGTTACGGAGACGGGCGGGATGAGCGCGATTTTCGGGCTGGTGCGCCTGGACGGCGGCGCGCTCGATGGCCGGGTTCTTGAGGCCATGCGTGCCGCCGTCGCCGGCCACGGCGGCGACGGCGGCGGCACCTGGGCGGCCGGCCCGGTCGGCCTCGGCCAGCAGCTCAGGGCCGTGACGCCCGAGGACCTGGCGGAAGACCAGCCGCTGATCAGCCGTGACGGCCTGCGGGTGCTGGTGAGCGAAGGGCGGGTAGACAACCGCGCGGAGCTGTCGGCCGCGCTGGGGATCACGTCCGCGCACCTGGTGCCGGACTCGGCGTTCATCCTGGCCGCCTATGAGCGCTGGGGAGACGATTGCGCCAGGCACCTGATCGGCTGGTTCTCTTTCGCGATCTGGGACGCGGGTCGCCGGCGCCTGTTTGTCGCCCGGTCACCGTTCGGTGGCCAGCAGGTCCTGTTCCATCAGGCAGCGGACTTCGTGGCGTTCGCCCCGCTGTCCAGGGCGCTGTTCGCCGTGCCGGGAATTCCACGCAGGCTATGTCTCGAGAGCCTGTCCGACTGCCTGGCCCTGGTGCCGCAAGCACCAGGGACGACCCTGTTCGGTGATATCCGCAGCCTTGAGGCCGGTCATGTGCTGATCGTGGACGGCCGGGAGTGCCGGATACGTGCGTTCTGGCGGGCCGAGCCGGTGCGCACCCTGCGGCTTGGCTCCGACCAGGAGTACGTGGAGGCGTTCACCGAGTTGTTCGACCGGGCGGTGACCGATCACCTGCGGAGCCGAGGGCCGACGGGCGTGATGCTGAGCGGCGGTCTTGACTCGACGTCGGTGGCGGCCACGGCGGCGCCACTGCTTGCCCGTCGCGGCGAGCGGCTCGCAGCGTTCACCGGCGCTCCTCGCGCGGGGTTCCGGCTGCCTGGTGACCCGGACCTGCTGGTAGATGAGTCGTCGCTGGCGGCCGCGGTCGCCGCGAAGTACGGCAACATCGACCCGTTCGTCGTCCGTGCCGACGGTCAGACCTTCCTCGACGGGCTTGACCAGTACTTCGACGCCGCGGAGACGCCCTTCGAGGCCGCGGCGAACCGCGTCTGGTATGAGGCGATCCTCGCCACGGCACAGCAGCGGGGCGTCCGGGTGCTGCTGACGGGCAAGTGCGGGAACTGGACAGCGAGCTGGCATGGCGGCGGCCTCCTCCGGTCGCTGACCGGCGCCGGGCGATGGGCCGCCGCGTGGCACGAGGCCCGGGCCATGGCACCTGACGGACGGCCGCCGGCCATCGCCGCGGCGCTCGCACGGGCCGGCGTGCTGCGCCGGCTGCCCTGGCGGCTTCAGGGCGCGATCGGGCGCGTGCGCAACAGCGATGACCCGCTGCTCGCCGCCGACGAGTGGTGGGCGCCGTTGTCGCCGATCAACCCGGAGTTCGCACGGGCGCAGGACGTGGCCGGGCGCAGCCGGGCCCGGTCCTGCGATCACTGGCTGCGACGGCCCGTCGATACCCGCGCGGCCCGCTGCGAGCGGCTCATGAGCCTGCAACGCGATGCGGCCATCAACGGCGGCTACTCGGCCCTGTTCGGGGTGGATATCCGCGATCCCACCGGCGACGTGCGGGTGGCGGAGTTCTGCCTGTCGCTGCCCGAGGACCAGTACCGTCGTGCGGGCGTATCCCGGTGGCTGATCAGGCGGGCCATGGCGGAGCGGCTGCCTGCCGAGATTCTCACCCGGCGCGGGCACGGCATTCAGGCCGCGGACTGGTTCGAGCGGCTGTCGGGCGCACGCGGCCTGGTTCGCGATGAGCTCGCGGCCCTCGAGGGATTCGAGATCGCCAGGACGGTGCTTGACCTGCCCAGGATGCGTCGGCTTGCGGACCGCATTGACCAGCCGCCGACAAGCCGGGTGCAGCAGATGTTCGACTACTCCCTCGTCCTCCAGCGGGGCCTGATGATGGGGAGGTTCCTGCGCTGGTTCGAGGACGGTTCCGGCTCATACCGCTGATCAGCCCTGGCAGCCGCCGGAGACCAGGTGCGCGAGCTCGTCGGCTGTCCACCGGTCTCGCGGCCTGAGCAGCCGGCGGATCGGGAGGGCAGCACCGGCCACGGCTCCGGCGACCGCCAGGTAACTACCGCGGTCAAGCAGGGCGCCGGCGATAAGCCGGTTGTAGGCCATCGCCCCGAAGGCGTCGAAGCGCGCGATGCCTTCGACGGCGCGGGTCTCGACCGGATCTGAGCCGTGGACGCCGAGCCACCAGATCGCGCTGATCGGCCGTGGCTCGCGGACGAACGCGCGGTCAAGTCCACGGTCCCCGTCGGCGGCGGCCAGCCCGGCGTGGTCGGCGTGGCCGGGCCACGGGCGGATCTCCGGCCACATCGGCAGGGCGACTGGCACGCGGTTGCTGTCGAGCGCCACCGGTGCCAGGTCGTCTGTCAGTAGCCCCCATCCCCGCCGCAGGAGCGTGGTGAGGAGGACGGACTTGCCCGAGCCCGAGTCGCCAGCCAGCACGACAGCACGGCCGGCAGCGTCGACGGCGACCGCGGCGTGCAGCACGGGAATGCCGCGCTGCAGATACAGCGCGGCCGCCGGGGTCGTCCGCAAGAAGCGCCGAACCGTCCCGGCGCCAGCGCCGGTGCATGGCTCGATCTCCACGAGGTTCCCGCCGCTGACGAGATAACGGGCGACCTGGGGGACGTGAAAAAGCAAGCGTCCGCGGTTGGCCCGCCAAAGCACTCCGGCGTGCGACGCGTCCGCGAGATCGGTGACAGGTGCCGGGCAGCGGATGACCGCGCCGTCAATACGCATAGCCGAACCTGGCCATCATCTGGCCATGAACGGCCGCCAGGCGCCTGGCCAGGTGCGGCGGCAGCTCGTCGCGCCAGGAGCCGGCCACGCCGCGCCTGAAGAAGCTGCCAGGAGCACGCGGCGACCGTTCCTGGAAACCGGCCGCCGCTTCCTGGCGCTGCAGCTCGCCGAACGACGAGAACTCGACCGCCTTGCCGACCCGGTCGCCGTCATAATCGAGGCCGCAGAACCTCACCACGCGGCCGAAACAGCCCACGGGGTCGGCGGCCAGGTCCTCGTAGCGGACCACGTGGAGCGGCAGGCCCGAGTCGTCGACCCACGATCCGACGTGATCGCTCCAGGACCCGAAGACCTGGCAGAGCTGTTCGGGCGTGGCCTTCGAGACGTCCCTGGCGGCGGCGGAGCTATCGCAGAGCGTCTCCACCGCCGTCGCCAGCGGCATGCCCCAGTGGTGCGCGCACGAAGACGCCAGGTCGAGCGGGTTGCGGATGATGTAGACGACCCCCAGGGTGACGTCTGGCGGAAACATCGGCTCGCCGGTGTCGACACGCGCCCACCGGTCGTGGACCTTCATGAACAGCGCCTCGTCGGCGTCCCGCGCCAGGCAGCGGTACACCTCCGGGCGAAGCCGGTCCACGACGGGTGGGTCAAGCGCCGCCGCGTCGACTCCCGCCCACTCGTCGAAGCGCCTGCGGGCGCTCGCGGCCGGGCCGACGAAGATCTTGTTGATGTCCGCTGGCTCGCTCGCGTCGCGCAGGTAATTCGCGAGCAGCACGCGCAGCCACGTATTGCCGGACTTCGGGTAGGACGCTAGCCAGACGATCTCGCTCACCTGACCGGCTCCGCGGCCTGGCCGAGGATCTCCCTGGTGACCTCGCTGACCGACCAGCGCCCGGTCGGCCGATCGAGAAAGAGGAACGGTACCGTGGTGACCGTGATCATCAGCGGAAAAAGCGCGGGATGGTCCTCGGCGAACAAGGGCCCGTACATGCACTCCTGAAGCGCGCGAAACTTATCGCCGCCGCCGACCGCAGTCGCCGTGACGTCATCCCCAGCGGAGCGCCGCAGTACGTACAGCGCCTGGAGCCTGCCGGGCCGCCTTGCCATGTCGTCCCCGGTGGAAATGGCGGCCTTCATGCGCCGCCATGGCTGCAACTGCGCTTGAGAGACCCGGTAACCAAGGGCCGCCGCGGCGTTACCGGTGAGATGGATCTCCGCCGCCCCGGGAACTACGTCCACCGACCCGGGCGCGCCGCCGCGCCGCAGCGCGGTCAGGTCGTCGGACACCATGCGGCAGCCGGCGTTGAGCAGCGCGGCAGTGGTCGTCGACTTCCCTGTGCCGGATTCTCCGCTGATCACGATCACGCCGCCCGGCGTCATCACCGCGTTGGCGTGCAGAACGAGCAGGCCACGCTGGCGCAGGAGCGCGGCGAGCACGTACTGGGTAAAACACCGGGCAAGCACGGCGTCGTCACAGCCCGGGTTCCGCTCGAACGTCACGGTGCCCGACTCAACAAGGAACCGGCCGGCCCGGCTCCCGCCGCGCAGCAGGAACGCGCCTGGCGCGGCTTCCCACGCCCCCTCGCCTGCCTGCGGTGCACGCAGCCGCCGCGGCACCGAGCCCGCACGCACCACGACATCGGGGACGCCTGCCGTGCTGCGGGCATCCGCCGCCGGCAGCGCGGGGCAGGCGAACGGCACCCGGATGGTCAGCCCGTACGCATCATAGGTGCGGTCGGTCATCGCGGCCTGCCCGTCGCCTGCCGGTAGCAGGCGATCACGGAATATCGCCAATGGTCGCCGCCGCCGGTCACGATGTGATCACCGCACCGCAGCCAGCTATGTGCGATGAGCTTGCCCCCGGCGTCTTTCGCGACGCCTAGGTACACGACGCTCGGCACCCTCCGCCGGCGCAGGATCGCGTACCCGGCCAGCGACTGGACCAGGCAGGTGCTGAGCCAGGGCGTGCGGCAGGCGGCGGCCTGCACTGCCCACCCAGCCGGGGCGCAATCGGACGACGAGACGGGCGGGCCGCCCTTGGCGCCTGACGGCGTGAGCCGCAGCAGCGATGCGACCCGCCGGTACGGCAGGGTCAGCGTCGCGATCCGCAGCATCAAGAGCCATCCGATCGCCTCGATGAGCAGGTGCCGCTGTGCCATGGAAAGGGACAGGAACCGGGTCGCGTCACGGCGCAGCGATGACACGGGCGATCCTTTCCTCGGCCATCTCGGCGAGGAAGGGCAGCAGGTCGGCGGCGATCTGATCAGGCGTGGCGCCGAATTCCCTGCTCAGGCTGCGGCACAGTTCAGCCACCTCGCGAGGCTCCTCGATGAGATCCCAGACGACGCGGCCGATCGCGTTGAGCCCGACGTAGTTGTCCCTGGCAGGATTCAAGATCACGATTTCATCGTCGACCGGTGCGGTGAGGAGGCCGGCGGTCCTGACGACGAGTGAGCGAGATTCGATGATCATGAAGGTCCTATCAATCTGAGAATATGCCCGGGGAGGCATGATTGCTGTCATCTCTGGCCAGCCGCTGTCGGGCTCTGGCATGGCGCACGGCGGGAGCGGTGGCTCGCGCGAGGTCGCGCCACCACCGGGCATAGCTGGGCAGCAGCGACCAGCCGCGGCGGTCAGGACTGCTCGACACGTAGCGAATCTTGGCCGGACTCGGCAGCAGCACCCGGCGAATTCGGTCCGTCTTCTGCCGCAGCGTGGTGGCCGACAGGATTTCGGCGGCCGATGCCGAGCCGCGCGGGGCGAACCCGGGCCAGAAACGGGAGTCGGCCAGCGGTAGCCTGGGCAGGCCCAGGCAGTCCGCTATCTTGGCTCCTGCCCCCTGATGCCGCAGTCCGGCCCCGAGAATGTCCGTGACACCAAGCCGCGCCGCCATCTCGGCAGTGCCTCGCCAGTCGTCGGCGGACATCACCGCGATGGCCCTGCTGAGATCTTCCCGGGTGTGCCCGAGGAACCCGTGCTGCGCGGCATGCAGGACGATATGCAGGCCAAGGGCGGTCCGGCTCGTCACGCGTGCCTCGACGTCGCCGATCAGCATGGTCTCGGCGTCGGTGCTGAACGCCTGCCAGAGCGCTTCGCTCGGGGCGGGCACCCCCGGCAGGTTGTGGTGCAGGTCGACAAGGCCGTCCGGGCCGTGCCCTGATTCGGCGCGGCGGACGAAGGTGGTCTCCGCGAGGTCCGCATCCCGCTCGAGGGGATGAAACCCGTCAAGCAAGTCCGTGAAGCCGAGCGACCTGAGTACGTCCGCGGCGGGGCCGACATCGCACGCCCGAACGAGGATGTCGGTGTCGGTGTAGCCACGGCCGCCGCGCGGATAGAGCCACCGCGCGATCGACGGCCCTTTGAGGAGGATTGTCTGGATGTCGGCATCCCGCAGGACACAGATGACCTCGGCGCTGACCCGGTCACAGCTCAAGGCGCGCGCGGCGCGGAGCAGCGCTTGGTGCGGCATCGCGGCGTCGTCCACGCTCGTCCCTCGGCATCCTCCGGCCACGCTTGCCGTGGCAGTTAAATCACTTTGTGTATCTGAGATATTACTCAGAACGACTACGTGTGGCGCCATCGGCACGCCGGGAAGCAGTAGGAAGGGCTCGCCTGGCCACGCGTCCGTGGGTTCGAGCCCCAGCCGCCCCACTCGAAATCACTTACATAACGTGCCATCGACCTGCGGTGACCCCGAGGTCAAGTTTCATCGTCGTCCGCGCGCCCCTGCTGAGCGTATAGTGATGGCGCAATAACACTGTGTAGCGTTCGTGACGCTGGCCACTAGGTGAATCGGGGCCACCTCCATGGCTGTTGAACCTCGAATGAGGAGGACTCTCGCCGCCTACAGCGTGGTGGCAGCGGTCGCCAGCGTCGCAGCGTGCGGTTCGTCACCGACGACCTCCACATCGCGGTCCACAGCACCGACGACCGCCGCAGCGGCGCAAGCACGAACCACCGCACCACCGAGGCCCGCACCGCTGGTTGTCCGGTGCGCGTGGTGGCTGTCGGCTACGGGGACCGGCTCTGGATCAGCACTCGAAACCGTCTACGGCCCGCAGCACGCCGATCTGCCAGAACCGGACTGCGTGAAGGTTGAACTCAGCATGTCGCTTTACCAGGACACAGGCGACAGCCCGGCTCAGCTCAGCGCGGCATCGCTCAAGACACAGGGTTACACGCTTGCCTGTTCCGGAACCGTCAGAGGCTTCCAGTTCGAGGTGTGGCAACTGCCTCAAGCGCTCGATCCGCAGGCCGGACGGAAGCAGTGCAGCGTGCTCTCTTCCTGATCCGCGTACCGACTCCGAGATCGTCGCGAAGCTCTGGCTAGGGGATGGTGTAGGCGACCAGCTGGGCGTTGCCTGGGCTGGCCGTGGCGGAGGTTCGCGGCGCGCCGGCCGGGACCAGGATCGCGTTGGCGGTGACCGCGATGGGGGAGTTGGCCGACGTGGGCAGCGTGTGCCGGTAGACGATTCGGATACGCCCAGCTCCCGGTCGGCGCCGCCGCGCCAGGGAACTCGGTTGTCGTTGCCTTGGGCTGGCTTGATCCGCAGCCCGCCGCGAGCAAGACCGCGGATACCGCCACGGCGACACAAGCCGGCCAGGTGCGGGCCGCTTTCAGGTTCGCCTGCATGAGACCACCCGCCGCCTGCGTCCCGGTCTGCTGCACCAGGACGACGGGCCCGTTCCGAGCGGCGTGCCCCGTAAAAGTGATATCACGATGATAGGCATCTGAAATCAACTCGGTCAACCGCGCGCCGGCCGGCCAAGCCGGCGTCCGCTGACTCCCGCGCTCTCGCGCGGATTCCCGGCGACTGAGGGCCGCAATATGTGACGCCTACTGGTCGGTACGCATACAAAGGCAACGGTTGCGGCTGATGAGACGGAAGGCAACCAGAGCCCCAGGTTATGCTGCCCGGTGTAGTCACACGGCTTCGATTTGATGCGTAGCGGTTTCGGCTCTAATCTCCGGATATGGGCCTGCACCTTGGCTGGATTCCCAACGAACCCGGGCTCCGCCCGCGCGACTTTGACCAGCCCGCGCCGAGCGTCGCCGGACCCGACCCGCTCCGGGTCGCGGCCCTGCGGGCAGCGCACGCCGCCAGGGCGCTGTGGACCAGGCTGCTTATCGTTGTCGGCGCGTTCGCGCTCGCGCTCTTCGGCCTCGTCGGGTCCGTCGGCCACCTGTACTGGGCCTGGGGCGTCGGGGCGGGTGTCGCGGCCTGCTGCTGGCTGCCGGTGGCGGAGTTCGCCTGGTCCCGCCGCAGGGCCAACGGGCGGTTGCGCCGCGAGGCCCAGGAGGGCGCCAATCGGCACGCGGTCGAACTCGCGGAGTACGAGCGCGGCAAGGCGCACTGGGATGCGGGCGAAGCGGAGCGGATCGCGACGGCCCCCCGATGGCTGCGGGTGGCCGCGCACGAGGACATCGATCGCCTCGACGTCTTCGGCGGCACGGCCCAGGGCAGGCAGAACCTGCTCACCGGGGTTGGCCAGGCCCTGCTTGAGCACCACGCGGTCATCGTGGTTGACCTGTCACAGGACCGGGTGTCCGAGGGCCTCGTCGCGGCCGCGCACCTGGCGGGGATCTCCTATCAGGATTACCAGCTCCCGCGAGACCTTCCGGTCACGCCGCTGCTTACCGGGCTGACCGGAGACCAGGTCGCGAGCCTCATCGTCGAGGTGCTGCACGCCGACGACGGCAACGCCACCGCCGCCGGGCGGGCGACTGACCTGATGCTCCTGCGGAAGATCACCCGGGTGCTCGGCGGCGACGTCACCATGTCCCGGCTGCACGAGGCGCTGTCCCTGCTGCTCGGCGACGCGCCTGACGGATCTGTCGGCACCGCCGCGCCCGATGAGGCGTCAGCGGCGGACGGCTCGAACCTCACGGGGAAGGAGCGCGCCGGGCTGCGCGGGCTGTTCGGCGCGGGCATGCGCGGCGAGATCGCGGGTAACCTCGTCAGGCTCGCGGCCGTGGTCGAGCCGCTCGCCGACCTGGGCGCCGACGCCGTGCCGCGGCCGCCGGCCAGGCTGACCTGCCTGTCGCTGCCCGACGGGCCCAGGGACGTGGCCGCCGACCTGATCGCCGCGCTTATCGTGCAGTGGGCCACCCGCAGCGTCGCCGACGACGGCGGTTTCCGCCCCGCCGTCATACTCGCGGGCGCGGACGAGCAGTCCACCAGGCACCTGGGCAGGCTCACCGCGGTGTGCGAGCGCTATCAGGTCCCGCTCGTGCGGACCTTCTCCAGGCTGACGGAGGAGTCCGCGCGCCATCTCGACACCAGGCACACCGCTTTCATGCGGCTGCCCACCCGGCCCGAGGCGCTGCGCGCGGCCGAGCACATCGGACTTGAGCGACGGTTCGTCGCGGGGCGCTTCTCGCACAGTCACAGCCTCAGCAGGTCGCGCACCAAGACCACGAGCGAGTCGGTCACGCACTCGACCGGATCGACTCAGGGCGAGGCGGTGACGCAGACGAAGGGGACCACGACGGGCCAGGCTTACTCAGAGGCCGAGGTACCGCGCCACGACACCCAGGTTCACGTCCACGTCGGTGACCGCGGCGCGGGGGACCGGTCGGGCGGGGATGGCCGTCGGGACCCAGGGGACCGGGATTCAGGGAACCGGGGCCGAGGGGATCAGGCTGAGACCGATCGGGCGGCCAGCGGCACCTCGGCAGGCGGCCACGATCACAAGGTTAAGGAAGCGGCGGGTAAGAGCGCGGGCGGCAAGCGGCCGGAGAAGCAGGCCAGGGCGAGCGGCGGCTGGCTGAGCGGCGGCGCAGGCTCGTCGGGCGCTAGGAGCAAGAAGCCCGAGACGGACGTCGTGAAGACCAGGACCTGGTTCACCGCGCAGCATGAGAGCAAGGCGAAGACCCAGTCCTGGACGAAGACCGAGGAGACCAGCCACACGCGGTCAAACTCGCAATCACGGACGGACGGCACGAGCGTCGGCGACGAGATCAGCTACGAGCTCGTCTATGACCACAAGGTCGAGCCGGAGACCCTGATGGCGCTGCCAGAGGATCAGATGCTCGCCCCGCACATCGTCGCGGGGTCCGACCCGGGCAAGCCCCTGCCAGGAAGCCGGGTCCAGGCGGAGAGCAAGATGGTCGCCCTTGTCATCGATCCGTCCCTCGTCGGCTCGGACGCGGTGGCTCACGTGCGCCCGGACGAGATCCCGGCGTATGAGCCGCCGGCCCCCGCCGTCTCCGCCCACGTCCCCGACTACGAGCGCGTCCCCCGCCGCGCCCTCGGCGCCGGCTAGTCCGACACGGCCGCACATCTGGAGCGACCGGCCGTCGCGGAGCATAGTGGACCGTATGGATGGTGTCACAGGCGACGCCGCACCGGCAGTGTCGACCGGAGCGGGTTCACGCTGCTCGGGCACCGCAGCGCGGATGCCCGCCGGGTCGATCTTCGCCCACCGGCCGGCGCACCGCTGGTGGTACTTCCCCGACCTGCGCGCCGACGAGGCGTTCTTCTACTGAGAGAAAGGGACACCTTTATGGAGCAACTGCCGCAGGACGTGATTGACGCGCTGACCGCGCTTGGCCGCGACATCACGCCGGAGCTGCGCGAGGAGAGCGAGGCGCTGCTCAGGCCGTTCCACGAGAAGATCGGCTACACCGCGCCGCGGATCGACCGCGACCTGCGGTACGGCGACCACCCGAGGCACCGGCTCGATGTGCACACGGCGGGGCGCGGGCGCGCGGGCGCGCCCGCGCCTGTCGTCCTGTTCGTGCACGGCGGCGGGTTCATCGGCGGCGACAAGCACGTGGCGGGCGCCCCGATGTATGACCACATCGGCGCGTGGGCGGTCAGGAACGGCT
>Ga0066797_1000516_pt1 | contig 11559 bp, 10 predicted proteins | sample PersoiDNA2013193_FD_76335 | JGI IMG/M metagenome (GOLD analysis project Ga0066797, IMG submission 76335) | Permafrost soil microbial communities from the Arctic, to analyse light accelerated degradation of dissolved organic matter (DOM) -... | ecosystem: Environmental > Terrestrial > Soil >... | reverse complement strand
GGCGAAGGGATAGGGCCGATGAGTGGATGGGGGCGTTGAATTTACTGGTGATGAGATTATGCGGATGTCGCAACGTTGCCACGCCTCAAAGTGCCTGCTCCGCAGGCAAAGTCTGTCGCAGCGCGACAAACTCCACCAATGTCAGGCCTGCCGGACGGTCTTGAACAGCTTTTGAAGTGCGCGTTTCACGCGCGGATTCTTTAAAGCCTGCGCCGTCGAAAAATTTTGGCCGAGCCAGGGAAAGGGCAGGATTTTTTTTGCGGGCACAAATTCTTCGAGCAACTTTAAATTGGTCGAGGTGGCTGCATCGGGTTTGGCCGGGGACATCAACACCACGATGGCCTTACTGCGCTGTTTTTTGGGCAGGGCTTCGAGGGTCAAGCGGACGTGGTTCACCACGCCAAGCTTATTGGGGGCAACGATGATGGGATGCGCGCGCAAGGCGGCGATCAGATCACGTGAATCAAAATCTTCGCCGAGCGGGCTGAGCAAACCGCCGGCGCCTTCCACCAACACCGTGTCAAATTTGGCCGATTGCGTCCGGATGTGGGCGCAGACCTGGGCCAGCTTCACAGTTTTTTTCTCGCAGCGCGCGGCCAGCACGGGGGCCAACGGAGCGCGAAAATGCCACGGATTGATTTCATCCAGTGTCAGGCCGCCGCCAAGAGCGGTGTGCAAGGCCAGCGCGTCGGCGCGTCCGCCGGAGCAGAGGGGCTTGAAGGCGGCGACTGCAACGCCGCGGCCGTGCAGAAACGCGGTCCACAGGGCGGTCAGGACGGTCTTGCCGACGCCGGTATCGCTGCCAGTGATGAAATAGATGGGCTGCATCCGGGGACATCATCACGGCTGAGATTGATCGTTGAAAGTTGAAAGTTGACCATTGAGTTGATCTCCAGGCAGCCGCCGGCGCAACCGGCAGAAGTCAATGCGGAGGTTGCGCCAGGTCCACATGACAACGGAGCAAGCGACGCGTCCGGGCTGATACGCCGTTTGGCGTATGGCGCATATCCGGTGCAAGGCATAGGCTGCGTGATGACAAGGATCCACGGTTTCACTTCCGGCCAAGCCAGAGTCCTGTTCGCGCTGGTATTGTGCGGCTTCACCACCAACAACCTAGAAGCGCAGGGCGCACTCATACCGCCGGGCGCACCGGCGGCAACCATGAGGACGCTCGATCAAATTTACGCCCGGTTGGACGCGCGCAACCCGATAACGAACGCCAGTTCGGCGGTGACAATCACCGTGCCGGGGTCGTATTACCTGACCACGAATCTCACCGTAAGTTCAGGGACCGCCATCACGATAGCCACCAACTGCGTGACGCTGGATCTGAACGGATACACCATTAAATCCACTGCGGCGAGCGCGGCAGGTGACGCCATTTTCATCAACAGCGGGCTGCGTAATCTGACTATTGAGCATGGCTTCATCGAAAGCGGCGTGACCAACAACGGCAACGGCGTTTACGCCGGACCGGGTTTTGCCGAGGGCATTTACCAATTCGGAACCGTTCCTGTGAACACCCGGATTTCAGGCGTCTCGGTGGCGGGCTGCCTGAATCGTGGCATTTACGTAAGCTTCAGCTATTCGACAGTGGTGGAAGACTGCACGGTGCAGACGATGGGCGGCATTGGAATCTATGCGTCCACCATCAATCGTTGCGTGGCTTTGGATTGTGGCGGCACGGCGATTTATGGCAATCAGGTCTCCGACAGCCGGGGCGATTGCACCGGCGCGGGCACCGGCGTTGAATCGCAAACGGCGCAGAACTGCAAGGGGTCCAGCAGCAGCGGCAACGGTCTTTTCGCCACTTCGGCCCTTAACTGTTACGGCTTCAGCACCAGCGGCACTGGTATTTACACCGACACGGCGCAAAACTGTAGCGGCGACAGCAACAGCGGCTATGGCATTCTCGCCAATGTCACCGCGAACAACTGTTACGGCGTGAGCAGCAGCGGCACGGGACTGTATGCCTACAACGCGAGTTACTGCACCGGAAATCGAAGCGGTGGCACGGCCATCCAAGCCACCATTGCCACGGGCTGCATTGCCTACTACGGCACGAACATCATCACGTACAAATACAACATGCCGTGATGGATTTGCCGGGAATTTTTTTACCACCAAGCCGCTGAGAACGCCAAGCGAGGATGCTGCAAGCGGGCATGGGCGAGGATCGAGGATCGTACCATCTTAAATCAAAGCAAAAGAGCGGCCTCCGTTTCCGGAGGCCGCTGATTTCAGGCAGGGTGGGTTGGCGTGGGATCGTTGCCGATCACGGAGCGGGGGTGACCGGGAGCACGCGGGCGGTATAGCTGATGCTGGCGTTGCCCAGGTCCTGGAACTGCAATTTCACGATCTTGGATTCGTTGGGGCGGAGGATGCCGTCGTCACCGAACGAAACGCTCACGTACGGGCTGCCGAGCGGGGCGAGCACGGCGGTGGTGCCATCCGCATTGGCCAGCGTGGCGTTGGTCAGATTGTCCAGGACGAGGAACAGCGGGGCCGAGACCGGCGTGCTGCCGTTGTTGGTGATGCGGACATCTTGCGTGACGTAGTCGTTGTGCGGATTGGAGAAGAATCCAAAGCTCGTGACTCCCAGGCTGGCGGGAGCGGGAATGACCCCGGGCACAAACAGGTCGCTGAGGTCATTGACGGTCGCGACGTTATTGTAGCCGCTGAAGTTGTTGGTTTCGGTCACGGGGATGGGGTTGTTGATAAAGGACAGGCCATAGATCTCTTCCACGGTCCTGATGTCGGAGGAGTGGTTCAGGAGGACGGGGCTGGCGTAGGCGTTGCCCTTGGCCAGCGGGGAGATGACGACTTCCTGCAAGGTGCGGGTGATGTCGTCGCCGCCTTCGGTTTCATCCCACCAGATGATGATGACGCCGTTGTTCTGGTAGGCCTTGGTGGCCATAATTTCCGGAACCACCTGGGCGAGGAAGTTGTCGCCTTGGGCAATGTTCGCGGAATCGCCGGTGTAGTGGGTGCCATTGTAGGTGAAGCCGCCGTTCAGCGTGGAGTGGGCGTCGTTGTACTGATTGGGCGTGATCCAGTTATATTGTCCGACGGCATGGCTGCTCAAATCGGTAAAGAGCTGGGCGAGCGGATAGACGTTCTGGTTGGCCGTGGCGGCAAAGAACGCCATGGGATTATGTTTGACGGCGTAGTTATATTGGGTGGTGCCGTAGTAGGGGTTGACGGGGCCGTTTGTGCCGGAGGCGCTCTTGGTCGGGGCGGTGCTCAACTGGACGTCTTCCTGATAATTTTTCCAGGGGATGCCGGCATCGGTCAACTGGCCGGTGAGGTGCGGGGTGTAATTAAAATGCCAGAACGGGACGGTGGCACCATTGGCGATGATTTTGCTGACGAGGGTGGGGGAATTGTCGTAGAACGTGTTGCCGTTGGCGGCGGCGGGATCGGCATCGGAGTGGAAGCCAAAATCCGAGCCGGCTTCGGCCCAGACGTAGTTCGGTTCCGAGGGATGGACGCCGGTGCCGGAATTGAGGTAGTTCAGGGCATAGGAAACCTGCGCGGCGTTGGGGTTGCCGGGGATCAGCAGGCTGTTGATATAGGGCGCGGCCGGATTGCCGAAGATGGGCTCCGGGCTGGTCTGCGTGACGGGTTGGGTGAAGTTGTGGTTTTCCATGGCGATGACAAAGATGTCGCCGACTTGCGTGACCTTGCCGAAGTGATGGCCGTCATCATCGGCCTGGGCCAACTGGCTGCTGACCAAAATGGCGGCAACGGCAGCGCCGAACAGGGCGATATTACGGCGCCACAGGCCGCAGGTTTCCAGCGACGGGCGGGAAAGATCGATAATTTTTTTTGTTTTCATGTTCGCTAATTGTTTATGTGTTGGTTTTGGTTTGATACTTGCCCCTTAACTTCATGAGGCTCGTTTCTCAGCATGACTTAACCACGGCGGCCGCAGGTGGTAAACGTGACAATTGTGATAATTCCGTGACGAAACGGGTACGGGGATGACAACGAGGTTACAGGGACGGAAATGGTTGGATTAATGAGCCAAAATAAAAAATTCGGTGACTTTTTTCTGTCCGGTTCGTTGCGTTTACCTGCGAAGATGGGAAACGTAACCGCAAAAACGTTCTAGCGGCATGCGGTGGTCGAAGACAGGGTCACACCTCAAAGTGCCTGCTACGCAGGCAAACAATGTCGCAGCGCGACATTGTCCACCTTGGCCGGCGATGCGCAAAGTATTCGAGGACGAGGACGAGAAGGAGGACGAGGCCCGGTGTCCTGTCCCAAAACGGGGTGCAAAACAGTTTGCGTTTGGGGCGGGGATTATTTATTCTGCGCGGCTCGTTTTAACCGACATTTACCGTGAATATTACCGTTGAAAATTTGGCCCCGTGCAAAAAGCTCGTGCGGGTGGAACTGGACGCAACCGCCGTTGATTCGGCGTTCGATGCGATCACGAAGGATTACCAGAAGCAGGCGGCGTTGCCGGGCTTCCGCCCGGGCAAGGCCCCGCGTGACATGGTGCTGAGAAAATACGGCACGGAGATCAAGGACGAGGCCAAGCGCAAGCTGATCGGCGATAATTACCGCCAGGCGCTGGAGGATAAAAAGATCCAGGCGGTGGGCTATCCCGATATCGAGGAGATCCAGTTTGAACGCGGCCAGACGCTGATTTTTGCCGCCACCGTCGAGACGGCGCCGGAATTTCAATTGCCGGAGTACAAGGGTTTGCCAGCCAAGATCGAAACGAAGTCCGTGACGGATGCGGATGTGGAGAAGGCGCTGGACCTGCTCCGCAGCCAGCACGCGAAGTTTGACACGGTCGCCCGCCCGCTCGCCACCGGCGACATCGCGGTGGTGAACTACACCGGCACGTGCGAGGGCAAGGTGATCACGGAAATCGCCCCGACGGCGAAAGGTTTGACGGAGCAGAAGGATTTCTGGGTGGAGACGACGGATAATTCGTTCATCCCCGGTTTTGCGGCGCAGTTGATTGGCGCGAAGGCCGGCGACAAGCGCACGGTGAACGTGGATTTCCCGGCGGACTTTGTCACGAAGGAATTGCAGGGCAAGAAGGGCGTTTATGAAGTCGAAGTGGTCGAGGTGAAGGAAAAAGTCCTGCCGCCGCTCGATGAGGAGCTCGCCAAGAAGTTCGGCGCGGAAAATTTGGAGAAGCTCACGACCGGTGTCCGCACGGACCTGGAAAACGAGCTGAAATACTCGAAGTCCAAGGCGATCCGCCAGCAGGTGGTGCAATCGCTGCTGGAGAAATTGAATTTCGACCTGCCGGAGTCGGCGGTCGCGAACGAGACGCGCAACGTGGTGTATGACCTGGTGCGCCAGAACACGCAGCGCGGGGTCGCGCGCGAGCTGATCGAGACGCAGAAGGACCAGATCTACGCGGCGGCCGCGGGCAACGCGAAGGAACGCGTGCGCCTGGCGTTCATCGTCTCGCGCATCGCCGAGCAGGAGAAGATCACGGCGACGCAGGAGGATGTGATCCGCCGGGCGCAGTCGCTGGCGATGATGTACCAGATGCCATTCGACGCCTTTATCAAGGACCTGCAAAAACGTAATGGCGTGAACGAGCTGTACGAGCAGGTGCTGCATGAAAAAGTTCTGGAGTTGCTGGAAAAAAATGCCAGCATCACGGAAACCGCGCCCGCGAAGTAAGTGGTAGTAACTAAAGAGTTACATAACTAAGAGGTTACCTATCGACCGCGCGCGGCGTCTGCCTTGTTGAAATGAAACGTATCTGCGCCATCGTCCTGTTTGCCGCCGCCATTGTGTCCGCCACCGCGCAAACGAACCCGGTGGAGACGAGCACGGCGACGCGCGCGATGTCGTTGCAGGACTGCTTCACGGAGGCGTTGCGGCACAATTTCGACCTGCAGATCCAGCGCTACTATCCGGAGCTTTCGCTGTACAGCCTGCGCGGGAGCTACGGGGCGTACGATCCGACCTTCAATTTTTCGGCGACGCACACCTACAGCACCGGAGATAACAATCTGGCGGCGATCACCAACAGCGTATCGACGAATTTTTTCGGGCTGCACCGCGACCTGGCCCGGGACAATACTCTCCAGTCCGACCTTGGCGGCTCGCTGCCGTGGGGTATGCAGTATGATTTCAAAGGCAGCGTGGATGAAAACAACAACAACAATTATTTCGGCCGGAACAACACGTTAACTTCCGACTTTACGCGGAGCACCGCCGGATCGGCCGAGGTGGACCTGACGCAGCCGTTGTTGAAGGACTTTTGGATCGACAGCCCGCGCCTGACCATCCGGCAGGCCAAGAACGCGCTTAAAAAATCGGAACAAGCCCTCCGCCTGCAGGCGATCACCACGATCACGGCGGTGGAAAATGCGTATTTAGAACTGATCTACGCGCGGGAAAACGTGAGGGTGGAGGAGGAGGCGCTCAATCTGGCGCAGACGCAACTGGACCAGGACAAGCAACGGGTGCAGGTGGGCAGCCTGGCGCCGCTGGACGTGCAGCAGGACGAGGCGCAGGTGGCGCAGAGCCGGGCGAACCTGATCACCGCGCAGTTCACGCTGGTGAGCGACCAGAATGCGTTGAAAAATTTGATCACGGACAATTACCCGCAGTGGCATGACCTGGAAATCATGCCGACGGTCTCGATGGAAGCGGTACGGCAATTTTTCGATGTGCAGGACAGCTGGAGCAAGGGCATGACACAGCGGCCCGACCTGTTGCAAGCACGGCTGGACGTGGAAAACCAGGGCATCACGCTGGAATTTGACCGGAACCAGCTTTTTCCGACCTTGGATGTTTCCGGTACTTTTGGCTACGCGGGCAACGGTTACGCTTATGGTGACGCTCTGGGTGAAATCCATGACCAGAACCGGCCTTATTACAGCTACGGCGCGTCGCTCTCGATGCCCTTGAGCAACGTGAAGGCCCGCAACTCGCTGAAATCCGGTCGTGCGAGTTTACAGCAACTGTTGCTCACGCTCAAGCAACTGGAGCAAAACATCATGGTACAGATCGACGACGCGGTGAAGCAGGCGGAATCCGCCTGGGAAAGCGTGCAGGCCACGCACGAGGCGCGCACCTACGCGGAGGCGGCGTTGGATGCGGAGCAGAAAAAATACAGCGTGGGGAAAAGCACCACGTTCACCGTTTTGCAGTTGCAGAACAATTTAACCCAGGCGCGGTCACAGGAAATCCGCGCGCTGGCCAACTACAACGAGGCGCTTTCCAACCTGGCCCAGCAGGAGGGCAGCACGCTCGAACGCCGGCAGATTGACTTCAAAGTGAAGTGAACCGGCGGGGAAGCAAGGGAAAGCTCCAAATTCCAAATTCCAAGCGCCAGAGAAGCTCCAGGCTTCAACCTCCAAGGCAGCATAGAAAATGTCATGGTGCAGAAGCAAGCGGAGCGCGGGGTTGGTGGGAAGTGCATGATGGACATAGCGACGCGTTCTCCCTCACCCTAACCCTCTCCCGCTGGGAGAGGGAACAGCCGTTGAACCGTGTCTTAAAATTCGTGATTCAATTGGCAGAAACCCGTCGTGGTTTCGCTGAGGAGGGAAACATTTCCATAAATGCTTTATTGAGGCTCGGACAATGCAGTGACACGGCGGCGGCGCGAGCGGGCGCGGTGTTTACGCCGCTTCAATGTCCTATCCACCAGCGGGCTGGGTGTTTTACGCGCCGTGCAGCTTTGGCCATTGAAGCGGGCTAAAGCCCGCGCTCCGTCACCGTATTGCGCGATCCTCAATAATTTCAGTTCACCAGAAATTCCAGGCACCCTTCCAGACGACCCACACGCCGAGCAGAAAATTGGTGATGGCGTGCGCCGTCATCGCATCCCCCAGCCGGTTTTTGCGGATGACCAACATTTGATATGCCGCAGCGCACAGGATGCCGGCGAGCCATTCGTTGTGGGAGAAACCGAAGACGAGCGCGGTCGCCAAAAAAGGCACGGGCAGAAAACGGTTCAACGGGACGGACAGAAAATCCGCCCGGGCAATGTAGCGATAGACAAAGGAACGGTAGAAAACCTCCTCCAGCGGGGGCACCACCAAACTTGAGCCAAGGATGCGGGTGACGATGAACAGCCATGCGAGCGCGGAGCCATCACCGAAGACTGCGTTGGGATTCCACACCGGGGCCGGCGTCGCCGGTGCGTGGGCCAGGCCGAGCCTGACCCAGAGCGATGATTGCGTGGTCCATGCGCCACTGATGCCGACCCATACGGCGAACACGCCCACGCCAACGGCAACGGCCTCCCAACTGAGCGCCCAGCGCATTTCTGTTACCAAGGGCCACAGCTCATAGATCAACCACAGCCCGACGAAGGTTTTGGCGAAGTAGAACCAGTAGGCCGAAGCAGGGCCGCATTTTCCCTGGGCAATGGTGAGCGCAACAAAGATGAGAAACGGCACAACGCGCGCCACGGCGGGTGAGACGGATAGAAATTTTCGGAGGAGCATCGGTCAGTCACATGCCGACTTTGTATTCTTTTTTATCGGGACCGATGAGCGTCACGGTGGATTTGGAGATTTCCTTAACCTTGTATCCTTTGAAACTGTCACCGGGCCGGATGGTTTTGCCATCCATGATGGCCGAAGGCGCGGTGGGCGAATAGAAAATGCCCTGCAGCTTGGGCAGGTCGGGAGACGTTGCCACCGGGGCGGGCGGAGCCGGCACCGCGACCGGGGCGGACACGGTCTCGACCGGTTGGGCCGTCTCAGGGTCGGATGGCGCGGATACGATGCTATGCACGGTGCGATGCGCCGCGGCCCAGCCGATGAAAAAGATCGCGGCGAAGACAAGGATGATGATGATGGCCGGCACGAGCCAGACCGCCAGGGGCGAAGATTCGCTGTGGGCCGCTGGCTGGAGCGGCGGCAGCGAACCCGGCGGGGTTCGCGGCGGGGCTTGCCGCGCCTGCTTCAGTGCGTCATTGATCAGGCTCATGTATGAATATTTCCTTCCAGCTCCCGGATGGCGCGTCCCACCATCCGGTAATTGATACGGTAACTGCGCTCCACGAACCCGGCCAGCAGCGCCTTGTCGCAGACGGCGTTCACCAGCCGGGGAATGCCCTGGCTGTAATTGAACACGCGCCAGACCGCCGGAAACGTGAAGGCCGGCGCGCCCCGCGAACCCGCCAGCGCCAGCCGGTGCTGAATATACTGCCCAACTTCGCCTCGCGTCAACGGCGCGAGATGATAACGTACGGTGATGCGCTGGCGCAGTTGTTTCAGACGCGGGCTGTTCAGGCGGTCGCGCAGTTCCGGCTGGCCCATGAGCACGATCTGCAGGAGCTTGCGGTCATCGGTCTCGATGTTCGAGATCAGCCGGACCTGTTCCAGCAGGTCTTCGGTCAGGTTCTGCGCCTCGTCGATGATCAAAACCGTTTCCTTGCCGGCCAGCGTTTGCTTCAACAGAAAATCGCTGATGGCCGCGATGGTCGCCAGCCGGTCCCGCCCATGCACATCCAGCCCGAACTCCGTGGCGATGGCGCGCATCAACTCATCCGCATTCAAGACGGGGTTCAGGATCAGGGCGGTGGAATATTTTCCGTCCAACTGTTCGAGAAAAGCCCGGCACAAGGTCGTCTTGCCGGCGCCGACCTCGCCGGTGAGCTGGACAAAGCCCTTCCGCTCGCGGACACCGTAGACGAGATGATTGAACGCCTCGCGATGCTTGGTGCTGTGAAAAAGAAAGCGCGGGTTCGGCGTGATGTCGAACGGCGGCTGTCTCAATCCATAAAACTCATGATACATCACGGGGTTTCTAGCACAATCCGGGTTGAAGGAAAGCCAAGAAAAGGGGCGCAGCCTGCTGCGGTGCATCTTGACACTGTTCTTAATAGCGGAGTTTGTCCGGCCGGGGGGAGGAACTGGCGACTGGAAAGTCGCCAGCACCGGCAGGCAGGAAAGCCTGCCCTACGTCGGAATCGGAGCGCTTCCCGAACCGGCTTTTAAGGACAGGGGCAAGATGCGCCTGCGGGACACAGCCGGAGGCAGGGGCGGGCTGCGCAGAAAAGGAGCCCCGGGATTTTGGCGGCGAAATCGCCGGCTGGCGGCCAAAAAAAAGGCGCTCCTTGCGGAGCGCCTTGATGAAGTTAAATAAACAGGCAGATAATCACCAGGGGAAGTTCCAGCCCTGCTGATTAACGCTGTTGGTGCTGTTCAACATCGACTGATGCAAGCTGGAGATGGTGGTCTGCTGGCAGCTCCCATCTGTCAGCAAGATGTTGCCCGTCTTCTGGTGCATTTCGTTGGCCGTCCAAGACCACTGGGTGGTCGTGGCCGTTGTGGCACCGATGTCCATCGTACCTTGATAGGCCTTAGTCGCGGCTTGCGCAGCACCGGCATTGGCGGTGACAAAACCAAAGGCACCCGGGACATTGGCGGCCGCGACACCACCATTGCCGATATTTTCGTCACCCACAAGAATCATCTGCGGATCCGATTCGGTCGCGTCACCATTCACGAAGTAACTGCAAGCACCAACGGCCTTCAAAAGCAGACTTGCCGGAGCTACGGGGGGGATGGTGGTGATGGGGTTATAAACGACGATGGGAGCGACGGCACTATAGCTAAACGTCGTCGCCGGTGATGAGTGATAGGTATCAGACGGGCAATACGTCACTTTCGGGGTCGACAACTCGTTGGACATGACCATGAACGGTTGAATCGGGTTCAATGAGTTGCTAGTCGCGGTTCCGTGCTGCACCATTTCCTTGGCACCACCGGAAGTATAGCTCACCTGCGTGGAATACTTGTCACCGTTGTCACCGCCCCAGACGCGGAACGCGAGGCCGACCTGCTTGAGATTGTTGACGCAGCTGATTTTCTGGGCTTTTTTCTTGGCGGCAGCGAGAGCGGGCAAGAGCATGGCCGCGAGGATCGCGATGATCGCGATCACGACGAGGAGCTCGATCAGCGTGAAAGCGCTTTTTTTATTTTGTGTTTTCATAGTACTTAGGTTGTTTTTTTGTTTTCTTCCAAAGACAGGCGGCGAAATCTACTTAAACTTCGTACCTGGACATATGGATTTCTAAATTACCTTTAGCAACGCCGGTGCCAATTGAAAATCTTCGAAAAACCCAGTAAATCAGGAGGCCATTGTGATCCAGAAGGCGGCCATGCGCGAAATTTTCACGCATAACGCGTGATTTTCACGCATCGACCTGATAGTTATTCGCAAATGAAACCATCTCAATCCTCATGATTGAACCTGTTTCAACTGTTTCATTTGATAACTCGTTGCCCCCGGGTGCAGCCTGAAATTGTTTTAAAATCAAGGCGGCTACCCGTTTGGAGTTGCGCCCGCACCTGTTTCCCCCAAGGAGAGGAGCGCAGGAAGTGGCGTTCTGTGGTTCGTTTGGGGATGGCACCTATCCCAGCGCCAGGGTTCATTTTTAAGGAAGTGGTTTAGGACCGGGGCAGGGCCGGTGCAAGCCAGCCGGACCACGGGGCGAGGAAGACGAAGAGGAGGATTTTTTGTTTTCGAAAATCTCTCAATTTCCAAGCAAATCTGCACATTCGTACTCGGCGGCGGACCTGGTGACAGCGAATATCCCCAATCGTTATGGGG
>Ga0066797_1000515_pt1 | contig 11593 bp, 12 predicted proteins | sample PersoiDNA2013193_FD_76335 | JGI IMG/M metagenome (GOLD analysis project Ga0066797, IMG submission 76335) | Permafrost soil microbial communities from the Arctic, to analyse light accelerated degradation of dissolved organic matter (DOM) -... | ecosystem: Environmental > Terrestrial > Soil >... | reverse complement strand
GGTCAAGCCGGCCCGGGCTGATACCAGTCGAAGGGCAGCGTCCTGACGGATTCGAACGGCCGCTGGCACTGAACTTGTATCGATCGCTTCTGGAAGCGCGTTCCGGATCGGCGCGGCTCCCGTCATTGGAAAAGCATGAGCAAGATGAAGGACGGGAGCACCAACGGATCCCTCGGTGAAGAGATCGTCGGCCGCATCAACGAGCTGGCGGCGATTTCCGAAACCCCGGAGCATCTGGCGCGCGTCTTCCTCACCCAGGAACATCGCGCGGCGGCTGATCTCATCCTCGGCTGGATGCGGTCGGCCGGCATGCGCGCCGATCTCGACGCGATCGGCAATGTCTGCGGCCGCTATGAGGGCGAGGTCGCGGGCTTGCCGTGCCTGATGCTGGGCTCGCATTACGATACCGTGCGCGACGCCGGCAAATGGGACGGCCCGCTCGGGCTGATCACCGCGATCTCTTGCGTCGCCGATCTGCACAAGCGGGGCCGGCGGCTGCCGTTCGCCATCGAGGTGACCGGTTTCGCCGACGAGGAGGGGGTGCGCTTCGCTTCCACGCTGCTGGGCAGCCGCGCGGTGGCCGGAACGTTCGTCGAGAGCGTGCTCGGAACAAGGGACGCGGACGGCGTTTCGATGCGCGATGCGATGGTGCAGTTCGGTCTCGATCCCGACCATATCGGCGCCGCCGCGCGGGCGCCGAGCGAATTGCTGGCCTATGTCGAACTCCACATCGAGCAGGGGCCGGTGCTGGAAGGCCTGAATCTTCAGGTCGGGGTCGTGAGCGCGATCGCGGGGGCCACGCGCCTTGCGGCCCGCCTCACCGGCATGGCCGGCCATGCCGGCACGGTGCCGATGCTGTTGCGGCGTGACGCGCTGGCGGGTGCGGCCGAGTGCATCGTCGAGATCGAGGAATTCTGCCGCACCGATCAGGACGGGCTGGTCGGCACCGTCGGATACATCCACGCCACGCCGGGCGCGACCAATGTCATCCCCGGCCAGGCATCCTTCACCATCGACATCCGCGCGCCTTCGGATGCGCATCGCAAGCTCGCGGTCGCCGACATCGTCCGGCGCATCGAGGCGATCGCCAAGCGCCGCAAGCTTGCACTGCAGCTCGACGTCACCCACGAGAACCGCAGCGTGCCCTGCGCGCCGTGGCTCAAGCGCCAGATGTCGGAAGCCATCGCGAAAGAGGGCTTTCGGGTATTCGAGCTGCCGAGCGGAGCGGGGCACGACGGCATGGCGATGATCGATATCGCCGATGTCGGCATGGTATTCGTGCGCTGCCGCGGCGGCATCAGCCATCATCCCGACGAGCATGTCGAACTGGCCGACGCCGACGCCGGTGCGCGCGTGCTGCTGCGGCTGATCGAGGATTTCCGGCCGCGCGATGCGGCCGGCTAGCCCCGCATCGGCGGGGTTGCTTCATCCAGTTTCGGAACGGATGCGTTCGCCGATGACGTCCGCATGGGTGCGAAACACGATGTCCCAGAAACTGGTCGTCACGCCGTAATTGCAATTCTCGAAGCGGTGATGGGCGAGGTGCCGCAGCTTGGCCGGATAGAGCCAGGCGCCTGGTCCGACCGGCCAGCGGTGCACGGCAAAGTGGACCGCGATGAAAACGAGATATCCCGACAGGAGCCCGGCGAACATCGCCGAGCCGTCCGCGATCCCCAGGATTTTGATCAGCAGAAACCCGACCGGGGATGCAAGCAGCGGCGTGCTGAGGCTGGATCTTTCGGCGTCCGGGTCGCTTGGGTGATCATGATGAATCTGGTGCAGGCGCTGGCCGAGGCCGGAGTAGCGGTGGAAGACAATCCGGTGCACCAGATATTCCAACAGCGTCCAGGCCGCGAGGCCCGCGAGCACCAGATGCAGGCGATGGATACCGGCCAGGCCGGCGAAAATCGCGATGGCAAGCGGCACGGTGACGAAGTCGCCGAAGTGGCGGATTTTCCGGACCAGCCCGGCGTACAAACCCGTCGTGGCAGGTGTTTCCCTCATTGGGCCACCTCGCCGGCGCAAGCACGGCTGTTCTCCCGCATCATCGACATGCAGGGAGGTAAACAGATTTGCATGACAAGATTGCGGAGGAAGCTCCCTGCGCTTCGCTTGAAACTCGCTAGCCTGCGGTCACGTCCACGAGTTCCTCGCCATCGAGCACCTTGACGGCCTTGGCGTGGTCGAGATCGCCTTCCCAGGCGGCGACGACGACGGTGGCGACGCAGTTGCCGATCAGGTTGCCAAGCGCGCGCGCCATGCCGATGAACCAGTCGACCGACAGCACCAGCACCAGCCCGATCGCAGGGATCGAGGGCACCGCGTTCAGGGTCGCGGCCAGGATGACGATGGCCGAGCCGGGCACGCCGTGGGCGCCCTTCGAGGTGATCAGGGAGACGCCGAGCACCAGCAGCAGGTCGCCGAACGACAGCGGCGTATTGGTGGCCTGGGCGATGAACACCACGGCCAGCGTCAGGTAGATCGAGAACGCATCGAGGTTGAACGAATAGCCGGTCGGGATCACCAGCCCGACCACGGAATCCTTGATCCCGAGCCGCTCCAGCTTGCGCATGATCTGCGGCAGCACCGCGTCCGACGAGGCGGTCGCCAGCACGATGGTCAGTTCCTCGCGCAGGTAGGCGAGAAACTTGAGGATATTCAGCCCGGCGAGCGCCATCACGGTGCCGAGCACGCCGAGCACGAAGATCGCGACCGACGTAGAACAGGGCGACCAGCGAGACCAGCTGCTTGAGCGAGCCGACGCCATATTGTCCGACCGTATAGGCGACCGCGCCGAGCACGCCGAGCGGCGCCACGCGCACGATCAGCCCCATCGCCCGGAACAGCACCGTGGATACCGCGTCGATCAGCGAGGTGATCTTCTCGCCCTTCTCGCCGCCGACCAGAGCCAGGCTGGTGCCGAACAGAATCGCGAAGAACAGCACCTGCAGCACGTCATTGCGCGCCAGCGCGTCGAAGGAGGTGGTGGGGATGATGTTCAGCAGGAAGCTGCCGATCCCGCCGCCCTTCAGCTTGTGGGCATTGTCGGCATAGCTGTTGAGCGCCTTGGCATCGAGCGTCGACGGATCGATGTTCATGCCGTGGCCCGGGCCGAACAGATAGGCGAGCAACAGGCCGACCACCAGCGCCACCGTGGTCATCACCTCGAAATAGACCAGAGCCTTGACGCCGACCCGCCCGACCTTCTTCAGATCGCCGGCGCCGGCGATGCCGTGCACGACCACGCAGAACACGATCGGGGCCACGATCATCGAAATCAGCTTCAGAAAGGCGTCGCTGAGGATCTTCAGCCCGATGGCGAAATCCGGAGCCGCTACCCCCAGCACGATGCCGAGCAGCAGCGCCGCCAGGACCTGGACGAACAGCGAAGAATACAGCGGCCTTCGCGCGACTTCCGCAGTGGTGGTGATAGTTGCCATCGATCGTTTCCCCCTCATCGGTTCCAGCCGGAATGAGCAACTACTGTGCCAGCTCGTCGGCCTTGCGCAAATCGGGTGCACGAAAAAATTTCGCTCAGTGAATAAGCAATTGCCCTCCGCAAAAGCTGCGCGCAGGAGTGGGCAAGCCCACGCTCAAAAATCAACTCCCTGATATTACGAAAGATTCTTCGTTACGCCGCTGACAAAAGGCATTGTACACAATGGCACGGGCCTTGCTTCGTTGCCGACGAGAGTTCTCTCGTTCGGGGTGCATTGGTCATGGCGAACGCAAGACAGCCATCGAGCGGCACGGTCGCTGCGGAGCCGGAAGCGATCGATCTCGACTGGCCGGCGACGGCGCTCCTCATCATCGACATGCAGCGCGATTTCATGGAGCCCGGCGGCTTCGGCGAAACGCTGGGCAACGACGTCTCCCAGCTTGCCCGCGCTGTGAAGCCGATCGCCGCCGTGCTGGCCGCGGCGCGCGACCAGGGCATGCTGGTGGTGCATACCCGCGAGGGCCATCTGCCGGATCTGTCCGACGCGCCGCCGGCGAAGGTCGAGCGCGGCGCGCCCAGCCTTCGCATCGGCGATCCCGGCCCGATGGGGCGGATCCTGATCCGCGGCGAAGCCGGCCATGACATCATTCCCGAGCTCTATCCGCTCGACAGCGAGATCGTCATCGACAAGCCCGGCAAGGGCGCGTTCTACGCCACCGAGCTAGGCGATACCTTACAGAAATACGGCATCGAGAATCTGCTGGTGTGCGGCGTGACCACCGAGGTCTGCGTCAACACCACGGTGCGCGAAGCCAACGACCGCGGCTACCGCTGCGTGGTGCTGGCCGACGGCTGCGCCTCTTATTTTCCCGAATTCCACGAAATGGGCCTGAAGATGATCAAGGCCCAGGGTGGCATCTTCGGCTGGGTCTCGGACTCGGCCGCGGTTCTCAAGGCCATGACGCCAGCAATGACACCGGAGATTTCAAGCATTTAACCAGCGGAGGATCACGATGAGCACGAGCACGACGGCGACCGCCGGAAAGTCGGATTTCAAGCCCCTGTTGTGGACGCCCGGCGACTGGAATGCCTTCTTCGGATTCGGCACCAATATTCTCGTCAACATGCTGGTGCTGACCGGGCTGTTGCGCTTCGTGCTGAAGATGCCGGATTCGCTGGTGTTTGGCCGCATCCTGCCGGCGCTAGGGCTGATGATGTGCCTCTCGACATTCTATTATGCGTGGCTGGCCTACCGGCTGGCGGCGAAGACCGGCCGCAGCGACGTCTGCGCGCTGCCTTCCGGCGTCAGCGTGCCGCACATGTTCATCGTCACCTTCGTGATCATGCTGCCGATCACGATCAAGACCGGCGATCCCCTGAAAGGCTGGTCCGCCGGCCTGGTCTGGGTGTTCTTCCAGAGCTTCATTCTCATGATCGGCGGCTTCATCGCGCCGGTGATCCGCAGGATCACCCCGCGCGCGGCGCTGCTCGGCACGCTCGCCGGCGTCTCCGTTACCTTCATCTCGATGCGGCCGGCGCTTGAAATGTACATGACGCCGCAGATCGGCCTGATCTGCTTCGCCATCATCCTGGTGAGCTGGTTCGGCGGCGTGAAATATTTCAGGGGCATTCCCGCCGGCCTCGTCGCCATCGTGGTCGGCATGGTGATCGCCTGGGGCTCGAACCTGTTCGGGCTCGGGCTCGGCGGCCTGAGCGTCAAGGGCGTCGGCGACGCGTTCGCGAGTTTCGGGTTCTCGGTGCCGATCCCGGCGGTGGACCACGTGTTCTCGGGCTTCGAATTCCTCGGCGTCATCCTGGTGACCGCGATCCCGTTCGGCATTTACGATCTCGTCGAGGCCATGGACAACGTCGAAAGCGCCGAAGCCGCAGGCGACGAATATCCGACCACGCGCGTGCTGACCGCCGACGGCGTCGTCAGCCTGATCGGCTGCCTGATGGGCAACCCCTTCATCAACGCGGTCTATATCGGCCATCCCGGATGGAAGGCGATGGGCGGCCGGATCGGCTATTCGGCCGCGACCGGGATCATGGTGGTGCTGCTGTCATGGCTCGGCATCATCTCGGTGCTGCTGGCGCTGGTGCCGGTGGTCGCGATCTCGCCGATCCTGCTCTATATCGGCATGCTGATCGGTGCGCAGGCGTTCCAGACCACGCCGGTCAAGCACGCGCCGGCGATCGTGCTGGCGCTGACGCCGCATCTGGCCGCCTGGGCCAAGCTGCAGATCGACACCATGCTGGGCTCGACGCTCAACGCCGCCCAGGCCGTCGGGGGGCTCGCCGCCGACAAGGTCGACGCGGTCAAATCGGCGGCGATCGCCGCACTGCCGCAACAGGGCGTGCTCTATCGCGGGCTGGAAGTGATGGGCGGCGGCTCGATTCTCGCCGGCCTCGTGCTGGGTGCGATCGGCGTGTTCGTGATCGAGCGCGATTTCGCCAAGGCGTCAGCCTTCGCCTTTGCCGGCGCAGTGCTGACCTATTTCGGCTTCATGCACGGCGAGGCCGTCGGCATCGGCGGCGGGTTCGGCGTGACGCCCGCGGTCGCGCTGGCCTATGCGGTGGTGGCGGGCGGTTTGTTCGCGCTCAGCAGACTGGAGACCAGCGCGGACTACGTTCCGCATCCGGACATGCAAATGGCCGCGCCGGCCGAATGAATTCTGGAAACCCTGTCCGGCGCCGGCAAGTTGCCGACGCCGGACCGACCCGCCGAAAGCCCTGACATCAAGCCGCCACGTCCCACAGCCGCGGCGAGCCGCGCAACAGGACGCTGCGGCCCGTGGGCGTGATTGCCGGACCATTTTCGCTCATTGCCGCAAGTTCGAGCGCGATCAGCTGGTCGAGGACGAATCGATTCACGGCGCGGCGTGCCGGTGCCGGCAGGCGAAGCGCCTTCAACGTATCCCATTGATCCGGCGTGAGATCGTAGTCGAATTCCGCGGTCATGCTGCCTCGAATGCGCTGGTGTCTTTCGCGCGTTTCTTAGATCGTTCGCGTGAACGGCATGCGACCACAATGAGTCCGGATTTCGTTCGCCGAACAAGCTTTGTTGAACGGCTGTGTTCGGCAAACGCCCGGTAACGCGGCTGTCACACCAACGTGGCAAGGGAGTGGATCGACCGCGGCGAATCAGCGGCACGGCGTTCGATGTCGATGCCTGAACGGATACACACCCTGGAAATCCGCACCCTGGAAGTCAATGTGCTGCAAAAGGCGCCCAGCAGCAGCGCCCGCCTGAGAGGGCTGGGCGTCGTCGTCGGCATCGCCATCGCCGCGATGGCGGTATACGCGCTGACCCATGCGCTGAAGCACGTCAACTACGAAGAAGTATTGGCCATTGTCGGGCGCACCAACCCCGGCCGGATCGCCCTGGCGCTGTTGCTGGTGGCGTGCTCGTACGGCAGTCTGACCATCTACGATCTGCTGGCGCTGCGCACCATCGGGCGCCGCGAGGTTCCCTACCGGATCGCCGCGCTCGCCAGCTTCACCAGCTATCCGATCGCCCACGGCGTCGGCGCGGTGGCCCTGGTCTCGCCGGTGATCCGTTATCGTATCTATTCGTGCAACGGCCTCGGCCCGGTCGACGTGGCGAATATCTGCTTTTTGACCGGGCTGACATTCTGGCTGGGTAACCTGACGGCGCTCGGACTGAGCCTGTTCTACGAGCCCGGAGCCATCGGCCTGATGGATTATCTGACGCCGCAGCTCAACCGCGTGCTGGCGGCGGTGGTGCTGCTGGCGGTCGCAGCCTTCGTGGTCTGGAGCTGGCTGGCGCCCCGGCAACTGGGAACCCGGCGCTGGCCGGTGCGGCTTCCCTCCGGTCCGATGGTGCTGCTGCAGATTGCCCTCGGGGTTTTCGACCTCGGCGCCGCGGCGCTGACGATGTACGTGCTGATCCCGGCGGGGGTCAATATCGACTTCTACCAGATGACCGCGGTCTTCATCGCCGCGACATTGCTCGGCTTCGCCAGCCATACGCCGGCGGGACTGGGCGTGTTCGACGCCGCGATATTGCTCGGGCTTGGCGGCGACGACAAGGAGCCGCTGCTCGCGGCTCTCCTGATGTTCAGGTTTCTGTATCACTTCCTTCCGCTCGTGCTGGCGCTGGCCCTGTTCGGTGCCGTGGAAGCGTGGCGGGCGTGGGGTCGTTCCGCGTAGCTCTTTCGGCCGTCTACACCGGCGAATTGAGCTTGAGCCCGACCATCCCCGCCACGATCAAAGTGAGGCAGAGCAGCCGGACCGGATCGGCCGGCTCGCTGAAGACGAGCATGCCGACCACGATGCTGCCGACGGCGCCGATCCCGGTCCATACCGCATAGGCGGTGCCGAACGGCAACGATTTCAGGGCGATCGCCATCAGCGCGAAGGAGAGCGCGATCGCGATGGCGGTCGCAGCGGTCGGCCAGAACCGGGTAAGCCCGTCGGAATATTTCAGGCCGAAGGCCCAGGCGATCTCGAACAATCCCGCGGCCAGAAGTGCCAGCCATCCGCTCACGGCGCGGTCGGCTCCCGCGGCAGCGTCAGCACGGCGTATTGGGCATAGCCGCGGAACGGACGCTCGAACTTCAGATCGGCCCTGCGGCTTGCCGCCATCGCCGCCATCGCGGTCGCCAGATCGTCGCGCGGTGTGACGTCGAACATCGCAAGCCACCGCAACAGCAGCGCGCGGGCGATGCCGGGCAATCGCTCCTGATTGCCGAAATCGACCACATGCAAACGGCCGCCGGGCGCGAGCCGGCTGGCGGCGGCCTGCAGGACGCCGCGCCAGTCCGGGATCATCGACAGGCTGTAGGAGATCATCACGTGATCGAAAGCGGGCAGGCCGAACAGCACCTTCGGATCGAACCCGGTTCCGTCGCCATGCGCGACGCGGATGCGCTGCGTCATGCCGCGCCGCGAAATGGCCGATATCGCCGACGTCAGCATTTCCGTCGATACATCGATGCCGAAAAACCGCGCCTCGGGGTAGAGCCGCGCCGCCAGTACCAGGTTCCTTCCGGTGCCGCAGCCGATTTCCAGCACGGTGGCGCCGGCCGCCGGCTGCAGGCCCGCGATCAGCCGGTCCCGGCCCAGCAGATAATATCGCCTGGTGCCGTCGTAGATGTAGCGCTGCCGGCGGTACATCCGGTTCATGCGGCGGGTGGCCTCGGCCGGCCACGAGGCGTCGGCATCGATGTCCTGGGAATAGGCAGACATGTGTGCACCTCCTCGATCGCGTGTGTTGCTTATTCCCTTCGGATGTTCGCGCGACAGCGGTGTGACAGCGGGGAGTTCCGTGCGGCGATGATCCCGTAATTCTACCGATCATTCGCGTTGTCATAAGCGGGTCCTGCTGTCGCAAAACTGCAGTGAGCCCGCGATACCCTCGTCAGATTGCTGATTCGAGGAATGAATGAACACGCAACTGATCGCGGACGCGGTCCGCAACAGCAGGGACGAAGCCGAAGCGACCGTTTGGGACAGACTTTTCGCGTTCTGGTTTCGCCGCCTGGTCTACACCCAGATCTGGGAGGATCCCGAAGCCGACCTTGCCGCACTGCAGTTGCCGCTCGGTTCGACCATCGTCACCATCTCGTCCGGGGGATGCAACGCGCTGTCCTATCTCACGGCGCAACCGGCCCAAGTCTACGCGGTCGACCTCAACGAGGCGCACCTTGCCTTGCTCAAGCTCAAGCTCGCCGGGCTTCGCGCCTTTTCCCGTTACGATGAATTCTGGCAGTTTTTCGGAGAGGCCGCTTCGCCCGCCAACACCGAGCTCTATCGCGACCGGCTGTGGCTGATGCTGGACGCCGATGCGCGCGCCTATTGGGACAAGCGCAACATCCTCGGTCGCCCGCGGCATGCCTATTTCACCGACGGCTTCTATCGCCATGGCATGCTCGGCCGCTTCATCGGTCTGGCGCATCTGTTGGCAAAATTCGCCCGGATCGACCTTGCAGCCCTGTTGAACGGCAAGCCGGACGCGCCCGAACGGCTGGGGGCGCTGGATCGCCTCGACCGGCTGTTCCATTCGCCGTTGGCGCGCCTGATCACGGCGACGCCGGCGCTGCTGTTCAGCCTCGGCATTCCGCCGCAGCAGCGCGAACTGTTGGGCGCGGGCGAGCCGCTCAACGAGGTGCTGCATCAGCGCCTGTTGCGGCTGATCAACGGACATCCCAACGAAGACAATTATTTCGCCTGGCAGGCGCTGCATCGCAGCTATCCCGGCCCCGGCGACCGCTGCTTGCCGCCATATTTGCAACGCAGGCAGTTCGAGCGGATGCGCGACGGCGCCGGCCTGATCATTCCGGTGCACGCCAATCTCAGGCAGTTCCTCGAAGGCCTTCCGGCCCGCGAAGTCGATGCCGTGGTTTTGCTGGACTCGCAGGACTGGATGGCGCCGGACGAAATCGGCGCGCTCTGGAACGCGATCGATCGTACCGGCAGCGAAAACGTTCGCGTGATCTTCCGCACCGCCGGTGCCGAGTCGCCGCTGGAGAGCGCCGGGCTCGCCGGCCTGCGGCAGATCTGGCGTCGCGACGAGGAACGCAGCGCCATCGGCTTCGCGCTGGACCGCTCCGGCATCTATGGCGGGTTCCATTGCTACGAGCGGCGATGATCCAGCGCGCGTCTTCGTGACAGGCTTCGTTGGCGGTTATTCAAGACCCTCCGAGAGGTCCTTCTGCATGAAGACGCTCAGCGGGTCCGCCCGGTAGCCGCCGAACGGATCGCGCGGCTTGAAGCCTGCCCGCGCGTAAAGGCCAAGAGCTGCGTGATTCTCCACGCCGGTTTCCAGCATGAGGGTGCGCATCCCCTCGCTCCGCGCACACGCTTCGAGCCCAGCCAGGATGAGCCTGGATACGCCCAGGCCGCGCGCCTCGGGGATGACCCACATCCGCTTCAGTTCCGCCCACGCTTCGTCAAGCGCGAGTGCGCCGGTCCCAACCGCGCGACCGCTTGCATCGCGGACCACGAGGAAGCGCACGTTCGAAGCGCGCAGCGCACTCAGAGGCATGTGATGATTGCTCTCGGCCGGATAGAGTTGCGCCGAATACCGTTCTCCGTCGCGCAGCAGCGCGATGACGTCCGGCTGCGACGGATCTTCGATGGCGATCTTCAGCCCGGTCTCAGCGGTCATTTCTCTTGGCCTGTGTGCAGCTCCAATTGCGCTGTCCATCGGCCGCGTCGCTGAGGCTCATGGCCGCACCGCCGGCGTTTCGATCGGCATGCCGCGCGCGCGCGACATCAGATAGAGTTCGAGTTCGACCAGCTCCGGCGCGCCAAAGTCCCAGGCCCGGGCGCGAATGCCCGTGATGCAGCCGCGCAGCCGGCGCTGCAGCGAGCCCAGCGATTGCCACTCCAGCCGGTACTCGGGATAGCCGGTCGGGTGGGCTTGCGTGATGGCGGAGCCGGCCAGCCGCTTGTCCCAGTTGTCGTCATGGCAATTGGCGCAGGCGAGATTGAGCTGGCCCTGCCGCAGCATGAACAGCTCGCGCCCCTTGTCGATGAACGGCGCAAGCTGCGGATCCGCGCCGGTCTCAATGGCGACGCCACGCGACTGCTGCGCCACGTAGGCGGTGAGCGCCAGCAACTCCCGGCTTTCATAGCCTAGCGGCGTCGCCTGCTGGCGCTGGCTGCGGCACAAATTGATGCGCTGCTCCAGATTGACGGGACGCGCCAGCGCCTTGTCGAAGGCGGGATAGCGGGCGGCAACGCCCTTCATGCTGGCGCGGGCATCACCGTGGCAATCAGCGCAGGCCTTGCCTGACGAGCCGGCCTTGCCGTTCCACAGCGCTTCGCCGTCGAGCACCCAGAGCATGCCGGGATTGGCGGTATCCTCGTTCTGCATCGCCTGCGTGTCTGACGTCATGAAGCTGAATCCGGATCGGCGCTCGCTTTGCGAAATTTCGGCGGCGCGACCAATAGAGGTCGCGATCAGCAGCGCCGCAACGATGATCGTTCGAGCCCCCATCATTCGACCGTGATCGAGGCTGACGCGGTTTCGGAAAATCCCCTGTCGCCGATCCATTCGAATTCGAACTTGCCGCTCTCGGTGGCGACGGTGAAGAAAGTGATGAAGGGGTTTTTCAGCCCGCCGTCGACGGCGATGAGCAGGTTCTGGGGATTGCCGATGGGGCTCGCGACGCTCCCGATGGTGAT
>Ga0066797_1000514_pt1 | contig 11632 bp, 9 predicted proteins | sample PersoiDNA2013193_FD_76335 | JGI IMG/M metagenome (GOLD analysis project Ga0066797, IMG submission 76335) | Permafrost soil microbial communities from the Arctic, to analyse light accelerated degradation of dissolved organic matter (DOM) -... | ecosystem: Environmental > Terrestrial > Soil >... | reverse complement strand
GCTTACCTGCACCTGCTGTCGGACACGCTCTCGTCGGTCGGCGTCGTTGTCGGTGGTGTCGTTGTCATACTGTGGCATGTGACGTGGGTGGACCCGCTGGTTACCGTGCTCGTGGCAGCGTGGGTCCTGAAGGAGGCGTTCTCGGTCGTCCGCGAGTCCGGAGGCATCCTCATGGAACGCGCACCAGATGGGCTGGAGCTGGCGCGGCTGGACACCGACATCTGTGCGCTGCCGCACGTCAAGGACTTGCATCATGTCCATGTCTGGCAGCTCAGCGATACTGAGACGATGTTCGAAGGGCACGTCAACGTGGACGACATCTCGGTCTGTGACACCGGGCCGATGCGGGAGCAGATCCAGGAACTGCTGCATGACAAATATGGCATCACGCACGCTACCCTGCAATTCGAGTACGAGTGCTGCAAGGGGTCTGGGCTCATTGTAAACGACAGAGACTAGTCAGGGACGTTTTGGAGTGCTGCCCGTGCGCATCGACCCGGCTGACGTCCAGGAGAGGTTTCGGTCAGTCGGGGCCGTTTAACTGCGCTTCGGCCTGAGACAGGAGGTCGTCCAGAACCGCGGGCCTCATGGCATTCACCGGCATGACTACGACGTGTGTCACCAGCTCGGGTTTGCCGGTCGGTCGCTGGGCATTGAGAGTTGCGACAGATTCCTGCAGGCGTTGTGCAAGGAGATCAAGGCAGGTGTTGTCTGTCTGGATAGCCAGGACGCCGAATCGAGTCGTGCTAATACGCCCGATGGTGTCAGAGCCCCGGAATGTCTGACGAAGGACGCTCGCAAAATCGACAAGCATGTGAAGTTCCGGGGGTACAGCATCGGCCCCGCTGACGATTTCTGTGACGACCAGCGCTGCGTTGATGTGTCCCCGATGTGCCATCTTGAGCTGCTGGCTGGCGATGGCGGAAAAACCAGAAGCGCTGTACAGGCCGGTCAGCTTGTCGTTCAGGACGGTTTGTTCATCCAGTCCGGGTGATGTCAATTCACGACTCACCCCGAAGATGGCAGGCTTGCCGCTCCACGTAGTGCGAACGACCCGCCGTGTCTCGACCTGGATGAGCTCGCCTTCGTGATTCACGAGGGAGAGGGCGTAGATGCTGGCCTTGCCGGCGATCATGTCGGCCAGAATGCAAGCGGTCTCTGTTCGCCGGTCCGGAGGACAGAGGTCCAGCACCGATGTCCCGCACAATTCGTTTGCTTTCCGTCCCAGCCTTTCTGCTGCTGCAGTGTTGATCCTGGCGATCGTTCCGTCCTCTTGCAGTATGAACACAAGGTATGGCATGACCTCGAACAGCGTCTCGAAGTCCTGTCGGCTGGCTCGCACAGATTCGTCGGCGCGGAGGCGGACGACGGCTTCGCCAATGGTGCGGCCGATCGACATCAGCAGTTCCGTTTGCAGTTCTGCGTTGTGGCCGTGGGCGCTGGCGAGGTTCAGGGCGCCAACAACGGTGTCGCCTGCCGCGATGGGGATGGAGATCAAGGAAACGACACCGTACTGCTGGGTAATGTCGGGTGGTAACTGGTCGAGTTCGGTAAACGCCGTAGGTTTCCCTTCGCGGAGAACGGTGCGATAGGGCTGGTCGTCTATGGGAAGGGAACGGACCCGCTCGATGAGTTCGCTGCCAAGGCCCGTCGCGCAGGCGAGCACGGCGTGGTTTCCGTCGACGATGTAGATGCCACCGCCCTCAAATGGTGTGGCCTCGAGAGCTATGATCAACGCTGCCGGCAGGAACTCCTCCATAGACCGCGCCTTTCCTGCCGCCTTGATGATGCTGTACAGGGCGTCCGCCCGCCTCCGATCGACAGCGAGCACCTCAGCCGCCCTCCGCGAGCCGGTGATGTCCTGACTGGCAGTGAACAGCGCAAGGCCGCCATTCCAGGAGCCACGCGTCACGAGGGTGTTGACGGGGATCTGCATACCGTCCGCGGCCACAAGTGTCTGTGTGCTGCTCGTTCTCGTGCCATTGATCATGTCGCCCAGGATGATACGCGACAGCTCTCGCTCTTCCTGAGGGTGCAGGTCGTTGATGTCTGTTCCTATCAGTTCTGTGGGTGTCTGTCCCAGACGGCGGGCCCCCTGCTCCCCGACAGCCAGGATCTTGCCCTCCCGGTTGACGACAAAGAAAAACCCCTGCACAGAGTTGAAGAACGCTTGCAGGTTCGCCGTGTTCTCCTGCAGCGCTGCCATCGTCTTGATGCAGTCCATGCCGATGGCGATTTCGCGGGCGATGGCTGCCAGTGCCTCCTGCCAGTTCTCCTCGGATTTCGGTGGCACACGCCATGCCATGTTGAGCGAACCGATGACGCGTCCCAAGCTGACAAGGGGTACGACGGCAAGTGTCAGCGGTGAGTCATCAGGCCGGTCCGAAGATCCTGGGTTGTGCCAGGTGTTGCTGAAGAAGGGCTCGGCAGTCCGATACACCCGGGAGAATGGTTCTTCGTCCGTTGGGACGGACGTGGCTTGCTCCTGCACTGCCTGGGAGTCTCCCTGTGTGGACACGAGGTGCGCCGTTTTCCCGTCGGGATTCAGCATATAGACGCCACCGCGGTCGTAGTCGAACAGTTCATATGCCATGGTGAGGACGTCCGCAAGGAACGAACCGACAGAAGTGGCTGTGGCTGCTGCCTCGAGCATGCGCTGAAACAGGCGGGACCGGCGGTTTTCCAGAGCGAGCGCGAGTTCGAGGCGCCGCTGACTGGTGATATCGCGGGCCTGACCGAGGACGCCCGTCAGCAGGCCGTCGACATCATGCATCGCGGTCTTCTTTGTATTGTAGTACTTCAGGTTGCCTTCCTGATCCACTGCGCTGAACTCGTGTTCACACACGCCGTCATGGATGGCGATCTGGTCGTCGGCGACGTACATCTCGGCTCTATCACGGGGTTGAACCTCGAAATCAGTCTTGCCGATAACGTCGTGTGTCTGTCCCGGGTCGGCGCGCAGGTAGGCTTTGTTGACTGCAACATAGCGACCCTGAGTATCCTTGATCCACATCGGGTCGGGGGAGGACTCCAGGAACTCCTGCCACTGGTGCGCAGCGAGTTTTACGGCATCGACTGGCTGGGCGCATCCAGAGAAGTCGCCGTGCTTTCCTTCCAGGTGCTTGTCTGACCGCTCCTCCACGAGGACCTCCTGTTGTAGAGTCATGTCGTATGGCGTCGTACTAACTAACTAAGTATATGCTGGTGGATCTGAAAAATCAACCGAGGTGTCCTGTTGTGATGACACGCATGGGCACGGTGACTGCCGCCGTTTCATGTCCTGTCGTCGATTTGCGAATGTTCCTGAGGGCAGCGGAGGCCTGTTTCTTGGAGACTCTCTAGAAGAGGATGCCCACCTGACGCAATCCAGCAAGGACAGTCAACAGGAAGAATATGACAGCAACGCGACCCACCCATAGGTGGATAGTCCGTAGCTGCTTCCTATGGGAGCGCGCCCTGGTCGTTATGAGCCCTCCCGCGCCCGTCAAGAATCCGACTACGATGGTTATGGCACCGAAGACGCCGTGGAGGACGCGGAGGTGCGGCCCGCCACTGGCCTGGACCATGCCGATTGCTACGACGAGTCCCGCTGCCAGCAGCACAAACGCTGTCACGGCGGCAGTCTTGTGAAGATGGAAGGAGCCCTTGCGGCGGCGTCCAAGCGTGACGGCCCAGGCGGCTGTAAGAAGCGACAGGACAGCACTGCCCATAAGGATTGCGTGAACAGGCCAGACTCGTGCATAGTCGGCGAACATCGTGAGACCTCCCTGTAACGTTGGAGACAGCGCCCATTTCCGTTGCAACGCATCACTTGTTCTATGTTATTGAGTGGCAGAGGATTTGCAACGAGAGGCAGAAGACTTCACAATCTATCTACACGAAAGGCTGGCAACCGCTGTATTGATAAACAGAGGGCAGCGGATGCCCATCGTGCCGACTTGTGCTTGACAAGGTGGAGTGGCCGACTATGATTGCTGCGCATCTGGAAGCCGCACAGCGGTATCTGGTGTATCAAAAAGGAGATGATTCCATGGAGTATCAGGGAACCGTCATACGTCCGGAGGATAGTGTCCGGGCATTCTTCAACCGGGTCTATGGCTGGATGGCCGGAGGCCTCGCTCTGACTGCAGCTATTGCATGGTTCGTCGGAACCAACCAGGCGATCCAGCAGGTTATCTTTGGCAACTCGCTTGTGTTCGTACTCCTCATTGTTGCCGAGTTCGGTCTGGTCATTGGGCTCTCTCGCGCAATCGCCAGGATGTCTCCGCAGACGGCGGGGCTCCTGTTCCTCACGTATGCCGCAGTGAATGGGATCGTGCTGTCGTCCATTTTCATGGTGTATGCGAAGGGAGATATCTCGATGGCGTTTGTCGCTTCGGCAGGCATGTTTCTGGCCATGTCACTGATTGGGTCGGCTACGCATATGGACCTGTCGAGGGTCGGCAACATCGCCCTGTTCGGGCTGTTTGGCATCATCGGTATGTCCATCATCAACATCTTCACGAAGAGCTCTGGTCTGGACTTCCTGATCAGCATCATTGGCATCGTCGTCTTCCTGGGGCTGACCGCCTGGGATACCCAGAAGCTGCGCAGGATGGCACTCAGTCTGGACCTCACGGGCGACAACCCGATTACCATGGCCGGAGGCAACCCGCAGGCCGAGAAGGCGGCAGTCATCGGCGCTCTAAGTCTATATCTGGACCTGATCAACCTGTTCCTGTTCGTCCTCAGGTTCTTCGGTGGCCGAAGGCACGACTGATTCACCTCTAGGTAGTGAATGCGGCTGAGCCTCTCCAGATGAGTGGTCCAGCCATTGCTTGTTCAAAGGGACCTTTACAGCCGCTTTAGTGGGTGATATAATCTAATTACTATGGACATAACACGACTCGTGAGGGTGTTCCACAGGAGAAAGGCCGTCCTTTTTGTTGTTCTGGGCGTCCTTCTCGGTGGACTCTTCCTCTGGACTGCAGGCGTTCACACATATGTTGTTAACGATGCGGGCAACGAGACGCAAATCGTCGCATTCCACAGCATGTCGGTGAGCAGCGTTCTGGCCAAGGCGAACACTCGTGCGCTGCGCCCGGAAGATGTAATAACACCGGATGTCGCCGCGGTCATCCCCCAGGGGGAAATTGCTATCGTGCGCGCTAAGCCGGTCACACTCACCATTGATCATACAAGCGAAACCATCTACTCGACCGTTGGGACGGTCGGAGAGCTTCTGGCGGACAACGGCGTCAAACTAAACACGGTAGACAAGGTCAGCCCGGCTCCAGCGAATCCGGTGCCGTACAACAAGGACATAGTCGTCAAGCGCACGACCTACGCTTACACCAGCAAGACCGAGGCCATCGCATATCAGCGTGTCTACAAGAAAAACCCGTACATGGAAGTCGGACGCAGTTACATCAGCATCATGGGTCAGAACGGCCTCCTCAAGAAGACCATCAAGGTGACCAAGGTCGCCCAGAAGGCAGTCAGTTCAGCTGTCGTCAAGACGCAGACCGTCAAGGCTGTCGTCCATGAGGTCTATGACGTTGGTACCGCTCGCCTGGATCTCAAGCCCGTGCGTACCTACACCATGTCTGCCACCGCCTATTCGAACAGGCGCTCCACGATCCTCGATGGCAAGGATCACCTGTATGGTTACTCGGGCTTGTGGCTTCACTACGGCACCTGTGCAGTCGACCGGCGCCTCATACCCATGGGGACGGTGCTGTATGTTGAAGGGTATGGCTACGCGGTCGCAGCGGATACGGGTTCCAGCATCAACGGAAACTGCATTGACCTTTTCTTCAACTCATATGGCGACGCGTGTCGCTGGGGCCGACAGTCGGTCAAAGTCTACGTCCTTCCCATCACACGGAGTCAACTGTACAAGAAACTTGGCATAACGTAGGATAGATACCGAATAACGCGAACCCCCCAGCAGCAATGCTGGGGGGTTCGCTTGTTCTGTCGCTTGGTGCCCCCTTCAGGGCACGCTCAGCGCCCACGTTCGCGGATGAGGACTGGCTCTCCATCGTCGATGAGGACTTCTGGCAGCAGCGGGCGACCGTTGTAGGTTGAACTCATGGACCATCCATACGCGCCCGTGTCGCAGATGGCAAGAAGGTCTCCCTGCTCAGGCAGTGGTATGGAAATGTCCCGGTCGAAGCAGTCTGCAGACTCACAGACGGGGCCTACGATGTCGCACGGGGTTGGCCCTGAATCCCTCTGGGTTATCGGGAGGATCGCATGATGTGACTGGTACAGCGCGGGACGAATGAGGTCATTCATGCCGGCGTCCACGACCACAAAAGTCCTGGCATAGCGTTTACGATATAGGACACGTGTCACCAGCGTGCCTGCGTGCCCCACAATGTACCTGCCTGGTTCGAACCATAGCTTCATGCCTTGGGGAACATCTCGGCGCAGCAGGGCCTGCAGGTCCTCCACGGCGAAGTCGGCGCCTTCCCCATAGTTGATGGCGAATCCTCCTCCCACATCCAGAGTGCTCACAGAAATGCCGTTGCCCATCAGGGAGTCACGCAGTTCCAGGAGGCGCGCCAGAGACTTGCGATAGGGCTCGAGGCTCGTGATCTGACTGCCGATGTGGCAGGAAATGGTGTCAGGAACGAGCCCTGCGTCCATGGCCAGCCGGAACGCGTCAGGGGCGACATCGACCGGGATGCCGAACTTGTTCTCCTCCGTCCCAGTGGTGACGTACCGATGGGTGTGTGCATCGATGCCGGGGTTGATACGGATGCCGACATGGACGCCCGTTCGTAGGCGCGCAATCGTAGCCAGCTCCTCCTCGCTTTCTGCGTTGATGAAGATGCCGTGGTCCAGCGCAAAAGTCAGTTCTTCCTGTGTCTTTCCGACGCCGGAGAATACGATGCGGTCTGCAGGACAGCCGGCATCCAGAGCCTCCTGGATTTCTCCGCGGCTTACCGTGTCGGCCCCGAGGCCCATGTTGAAAATGAGTGCAAGGAGTGCAGGGTTTGCATTGGCCTTGACAGCGTAGCGGAGTGATCCGATCGTGCCCAGACTCTGCATCAGACGTGTGACCTGTCCGCGGATCGAGGAGGCCGAGTAGACGTAGACGGGTGTACCATATTCCCTCGCGATCGTGGCGAGAGGCAAACGGTCAAGCATGAGATCCGAGCCCTGATATATGAGGTCGCTGTTCATCCTGGTCCTTTCTGGCACAATATAACACATCTTTCATTGGACGAGACGATGGTCCATGCGTCCGGGTTGCACCCGGGCCGATCGTTTCATCATGACCTTGTGCCCCGCCCTGTCAAGTAAGCGTTCCGGCGGGGCGTCGCAATCAAGGAATCCATATGCGCTCTTGTAGCAAGAGAGGTGTTCCGTATACTGGCGCCAGTGAGGGTTACTTCAGGTAGGTCCAGGTAGCTGTCAGAGCTGCTATACGTTATTCAATGGGGGTGTAAGCATGGAAACTGCGAAGTTCTGTACTCAGTGCGGTGAGACGTTGCCACCAGGGGCGAAGCACTGTCCACATTGTGGGGCGGAAGCCACGGTCGTGCAGACGCCAGGCCTTGGCGAAGTCGAGCGACCCATTTCACCCTCGCCGGTGCCACCTGTTCCTCAGCAAACGCCGTCAGCAGGACCGTATGGTGCACCTGCCTCCCCGCAACCATCCCCATATGGCGGATATGGTACAGTCCCACAGGGGGCATACGGAGGCCCCCCTCCCGCAGCCGGCGTCTATCGTGCTGGATCACAGCAGAGGGCGATGATAGCACAGCGAGCGCCATCCCGCAAGCGTCTTGGTGGTGGAGCACTGACTCTGATTGCTGGAATCGTCATGCTGGCAATGCATGCCCTGGTGTTCAAAGGGGGGCTGACCCTGTCGAACGTGAGTGTTGACCTGGCCGTCATCGTGTGTGGGTTGGTCATGCTGTTTGCGCGCGGAGGATTGCGTGTCGCGCTTGCCTTCGTGATGAGCCTGGCCGTGTCGGTCCTGGATCTGACTCTTCTCTGGGCAGTCTTCAAAGCAGTGAATGCTTCCGGATTCAGCGGAATCGCTACGTTTCTGTCGTCAGGAGCGTGGGTGTCGGTGATAGCGATGGTGGTGGTTCTGGTTGGGTTCCTCGCTGCGCTGGTCAGCCTGTTCCGCCGTTCCTGACAGGAGAGAACAGTCGGTCTGGCGCAGTACTACGAATAGTGCCACAGGCTTGTTTAGATCCAACGGCGGCTTCTGGCAGCACGTCGAAGCCTGCTACACTGAAAATGGTGAATAGATGAGACTTTATAAGTCACGCAGTTCATACACGACAGGTGCTCGTCCATCCAGGAGCGCGGACGGGGCCCGCTATCGTGGTCGTTCCCGCTACAAAGTGGCGCCTTCGGCCAGGTCGGAACAGGCACGCTCCGGCTGGCGCGATTCGGAGAAACTGTCGAAGGCGAAGCGCGGCCTGCCGGTTTTCTTGGCGTTCTGCGTTGTCCTGGGGATGGTTCTGCCCATTTTCTTCGGACAGGTCGGGCGTGTCATGGCGCCAGACGGTGAGACCGTTGTCCACATCCAGGCGACCCAGAAGGGAACGGCATGGTCGGGACGCCTCGCCTTCCGGTTGAATGGAGAGCAGCAGTGGACCGGCTCAATGGTCCCCTACGAAGTTTTTGTGCGCCCAGGAGTCTACACCCTGACTGTGACCGGCGGCGGACCTCCCGATGCCAGACTGCTCAGCGTTGCACCGGTGGGTTCGCAGTTGGGTCGCGCCGCAGAGACGATCACGTTCACGGCGGAGTTTGCCACTCCATAGATTTCGGTTTCCAGTTCCACTCCTGACTTTCCCCTGGTTCCGCTGTAGTTGACCTGCCATTCGCACGCATCATTTCCGCGGAGGTGTGAGCACAGCCGTTTGACAGCTGGGTTGCGTCTAGTCCGCGCGGCTGAATCCGTATCAGGACGGGCGCCCGCGCTCTTCACAGGATAGCGCGTACGAAACCAGTCCCTGTGCTGTACTAGAGGTGGCAGCATCCATGGGTGCGGCACTTCGGGGGTAACCCCGTAAGAAGGGAGAACACTATGAGAAAAACGATAGGCAAGGTCGTCTTGGCAATTGTCATCGCCGGGCTCCTTACAGGCGGGATCGCCATAGCATCAGCAGCGACCAAGGTACGGACCGTGACGACGCCACAAGGGAGCAGTGTCGATGTCATCTCGGTGATGGGCACGGTGACGGAGGTTTCGACCGCAAGCACGACCGGGACTAGCCACGGCATCATGGGTATGTTCCGCCGTGGACCTGCGGGATATGCGAAGATCAAAGACAACGCAGATGGGACAGTCTACACGCTTGGGCTTGGCCGTGAGGAAATCGCAGGTCTCACGATGAAGGTCGGTGACGTCGTCATCGTCGAAGGGACGTCGGCAACGCGGAACAGCTTCAAGGATTTGCAAGTCTGGACCTTCACCGGTGCTGACGGCAAGAAGGTAGCGATTGCCGCAGACGGTTTCCGTGGTGGGTGTGGCATGCGCGGTGACCGGGGTGGTGGGCAAGGTACCGGTCGCGGGTTCCGCGGCGGCATGATGGGCCCAGGATCTAGCTCGGACTCTCCAACACCGTCCAACACATAGCACGCACTTCCTCTCAGGGCGTAAGTCGACCCCCGCTTCGGCGGGGGTCAAACGTTTCTGGCCCTCATGGTTTCATGATGACAGGGAGCCTTCACCCCGGTGCATGTGGGCTGGAGTGTTGTGTCACATCGGACACAATAGGGTATAATGACAAAACGCAGGTGGCAGGGGGTACCGCCGTCCTGCCGGTTTCGAAGTGGAGAATTCGCTGCAGAGGGGGTTCACGTGTCAAACAAGTTCAGCATGAATGTCGGTAGCAAGTCGTTCGACGTCGAGATTGAAGAAATCGGTGCAGGAAGCAGACCAGACTTGGTATCCCCATCCTCCAGCATGGCTCCGGCTCACAAGGTCGGCATCATGGAGACGATCCTCCGGGATGCGCAGCAGTCGCTCATTGCCACCCGCATGACTACGAAGGAGATGGAGCCTGCGTTCGAGGCGATCGACGCTGTCGGGTATCACTCCATTGAGATGTGGGGTGGGGCGACCTTCGACTCCTGCCTGCGCTTTCTCCACGAAGACCCATGGGAACGTCTACGCACAGTGCGCCACGCCATGAAGCGTACCAAGCTGCAGATGCTGCTGCGCGGCCAGAACGTCCTTGGCTACAAGAACTACGCTGATGATGTCGTGGACGCCTTTGTCGAGAAGTCCCTCAAAAACGGCATCGACATTATTCGCGTCTTCGATGCACTCAATGACATGCGCAATGTGGAACGCGCCATCCGGACGACTAAGAAGCTAGGGGGGAACGCACAGGGCTGCATCGTCTACACCATTGCCCCGACGTATACGGTCGACAAGTACGTGGGTATCGCCCGTGAACTTGAGCAGATGGGTGTGGACAGTATCGCCATCAAGGACATGGCCGGTCTGCTGACCCCCTATGCAACCTACGATCTGGTGGCAGCACTCAAGAAGATGACCAGCCTGCCTATCCAGATCCACAGCCACTATACGACGGGTCTGGCGGGGCAGTCGTACCTCAAGGGCATCGAGGCGGGGGCCGACGTCATCGACTGCGCCATCTCCCCCTTCGCGATGGCGACCTCCCAGCCCTGCACAGAGACGATGGTAGCCGCACTCAAAGGCACGCCGTACGACACCGGTATCGACCTCGAAGCCCTGAACGCAGTGGCACAGTTCTTCATCCCGGTCCGCGAGAAGGCGCTGGAGTCGGGTTTGCTGGACGCCAAAGTGATGGGGGTCGACGTGAACGCGCTCATCTACCAGCTGCCCGGCGGCATGATCTCCAACATGGTCAGCCAGCTCAAGCAAGCCAACATGCTCGACCGGTACGAGGAGGTTCTCAAGGAGGTGCCGCAGGTGCGCGCGGATCTTGGTTACCCGCCCCTCGTCACACCCACGTCGCAGATCGTCGGCACGCAGGCCGTGTTCAATGTGATGATGGGTCGGTACGTGCAGTGCACAAAGGAGACCAAGGCACTCGTCAGGGGTGAATATGGCCGGTCGTCGGTACCGATCTCAGACGAGATCAAGCAGCTGATCATCGGTGACGAACCGACCATCGACTGTCGTCCTGCAGACCTGATCGAACCTCAGATGGCCAAGTTCCGCGAAGAGGTCAAGGAGTATGTTCAGCAGGAGGAAGACGTCCTGTCTTATGCTATCTTCCCCCAGGTTGCCCTTGACTTCTTCAAGTGGCGCAAGGAACAGCAGGAGAACAAGGTCTGATCGACCGTTTTCTGTCCAATCAGTTGTCGGGTTCAGTGCTCAGAGCCCCACCTGCTCGTTGCTTGACAAAAAGAACCATTCGTGTAAGGTTCAGCTAGACGTTGACGTGCCTTGCCGTGCGTCGTGGTGCAACAGGAACATGTGCTATGTGTGGAGTCTGCTGGCGTATCTTTGCCGGTCGGTAACCGTGACTGAGTAATGCAATGACTCCCTGCAAGGAAGGAGGTGCTTGCCAACCACCGCTCCACCTGAAATCATCTGCAGCAACTATTTCAGCAACTACTCTGATAAGGAAGGAGAATTACATGAGGAGATTCCTGTCTATTGTTCTTGCAGTCTTTATGC
>Ga0066797_1000511_pt1 | contig 11706 bp, 13 predicted proteins | sample PersoiDNA2013193_FD_76335 | JGI IMG/M metagenome (GOLD analysis project Ga0066797, IMG submission 76335) | Permafrost soil microbial communities from the Arctic, to analyse light accelerated degradation of dissolved organic matter (DOM) -... | ecosystem: Environmental > Terrestrial > Soil >... | reverse complement strand
GGCATCTCGCGACCTATTCTGCCGCACCGGTTAGGGTTGCTGCCATGACTGCGAGGCTGGTCGTTCTCGTCTCAGGGGCTGGGACTAATCTGCAGGCCCTGATGGACGCCTGCGCCGATCCTGGCTACGGCGCGACCGTCGTCGCCGTCGGCGCTGACCGCGACGGCATCGCCGCGCTCGATCGTGCCCGCGCCTCAAATACACTAATCACGACATTTACCGTTAAAGTCAGAAATTTCACCAGCAGAGGCGCGTGGGATCAGGCGCTCGCCGACGCTTGCGCTCAGCATCACCCCGATCTGATCATCTGCGCCGGCTTCATGAAGCTCGTCGGCAAGGCGTTCCTCGAGCGTTTCAGTGGCCGTTGCCTGAACACGCACCCGGCCTTGCTACCGTCTTTCCCTGGCATGCACGGCGTGCGTGACGCGCTGGCCTACGGCGTGAAGGTGACCGGCTGCACGGTGTTCCTCGTGGATGAGGGCGTGGACGCGGGCCCGGTGCTCGCGCAGGCTCCCGTCAACGTGTACGACGATGACGACGAGGCGACGCTGCACGAGCGGATCAAGGTCTCCGAGCGAGCGCTGCTCGTCGACACGGTCGGCCGGATGGCCCGGAATGGGTGGTCCGTCAATGACGACAGGAAGGTAAGGATAGGCACGTGACCAGAATTCCGGTCAAGAGAGCTTTGATCAGCGTCTACGACAAGGCTGGCCTTGAGGACCTGGCCCGCGGCCTGCACGATAGCGGCGCCGAGATCGTGTCCACCGGTTCCACCGCGCGGACCATCGAGAACGCCGGCATCCCGGTGACCAAGGTCGAGGACCTGACGGGTTTCCCCGAGTGCCTCGACGGCCGGGTCAAGACGCTGCACCCGCGGGTGCACGCCGGCCTGCTCGCCGACATGGCCAACCCGGCGCACGAGAGCCAGCTTCACGACCTCGACATCCAGCCGTTCCAGCTGCTCGTCTCGAACCTGTACCCGTTCGAGCAGACGGTCGCGTCCGGCGCGACGGACGGCGAGATCATCGAGCAGATCGACATCGGCGGCCCCGCGATGGTGCGCGCCGCCGCGAAGAATCACGGCAGCGTCGCGGTGGTGACCAGCCCGGCCCAGTACGCCGACGTGGCCAAGGCCCTGGCGGACGGCGGGTTCACCGAGCCCGAGCGGCGCTGCCTCGCGGCCGCCGCGTACGCGCACACGGCTGCGTACGACGCGGCGGTCGCGTCCTGGTTCGCCGCGAGCTACGCGCCGGACGAGGTGGCGCAGGCGTCCGGCTGGCCGGCCATCACCGCCTCGGTTCTCGCCCGGGCAGACGTGCTCCGCTACGGCGAGAACCCGCATCAGAAGGCGGCAATCTACAGATCAAAATCTTCAGTAGGAGGAACGGACCGTACCGACTCCGGCATCGCCCATTCGGACGTTCTGCACGGCAAGGCGATGTCGTACAACAACTACGTCGACGCCGACTCCGCGCGGCGCGCGGCCTACGACTTCGCGGAGCCGTGCGTGGCGATCATCAAGCACTCCAATCCGTGCGGGATCGCGATCGGCACGGACATCGCCGCCGCGCACGCCAAGGCGCTCGCCTGCGACCCGCTCTCCGCCTACGGCGGCGTCGTCGCGGCCAACGGCACGGTCACCGACGCGATGGCCACCCAGATCATCGACGGGTTCGCCGAGGTGGTGATCGCACCGGACTTCGATCCAGGTGCGATGGAGATCCTGGTCGGCCGGTGGAAGAACATCCGGCTCGTCCGCTGCGCCGCGCCCCCGTGGGCAGCGGGGGCGGACGGTGAAACACGGGACCGTTTGTCGGAATGGCCTACGACTTTTGAACTTCACCCGGTCACCGGCGGGATGCTCGCGCAGACGTGGGACCGCATCGACGCGGCGGGCGACGACCCGGCGGCCTGGACGCTCAAGGCGGGGACGGCGGCCGACGCCGCGACCCTCGCCGACCTCGCGTTCGCGTGGCGGGCATGCCGGTCGGTGAAGTCGAACGCGATCCTGCTTGCCGCCGATGGCGCGTCGGTCGGCGTGGGCATGGGACAGGTGAACCGGGTCGACGCGGCGCGGCTGGCTGTGACCAGAGCCGGAAATCGGGCCGCCGGTTCCGTGGCCTCGTCAGACGCGTACTTCCCGTTCTCTGATGGTTTCGAGATACTCGCTGAGGCGGGTGTCCGCGCGGTGGTCGAGCCGGGCGGCTCCATCAGGGATGACAGCGTGATCGCCGCCGCCCGGACGGCAGGCGTGACGCTGTACTTCACCGGGGTCCGCCACTTCTACCACTAGGGGCAGCGGTACGGCGAGCGAGGGGGCAACACAGCGTGAGCGCTTCGATCCTGGACGGGAAGGCGACCGCCGCGGCGGTCAAGGCGGACCTGAAGGAGCGGGTGGCGGTGTTGCTCGCCGCCCGCGGTATCACGCCTGGGCTGGGAACGATCCTGGTCGGCGATGACGCGGGCTCGCAGGCCTACGTGGCGGGAAAGCACCGGGACTGCGCCCAGGTGGGAGTCGCGTCGATCCGCAGGGACCTGCCGGCCGACGCGTCCCAGGCGCAGGTCGAGGAGGCGGTGCGGGAGCTGAACGAGGACCCGGCCTGCACCGGGTACATCGTCCAGCTTCCGCTGCCCGCCGGGCTCGACGACAAGCGCGTGCTGCACCTGATGGACCCGGCGAAGGACGCGGACGGGCTGCACCCGGTCAACCTCGGCAGGCTGGTGCTCGGCGAGGACGGGCCGCTGCCGTGCACGCCGCGCGGCATCGTGGTGCTGCTGCGCAGGTACGGCGTGGAGATCGCCGGGGCGGAGGTGACCGTCATCGGCCGCGGTATCACGGTGGGGCGCGCCCTGGGGCTGCTGCTGACCCGGCGGACCGAGAACGCGACCGTGACGCTCTGCCACACGGGAACGAAGGACCTGGCCGCGCACACCCGCGGGGCCGACATCGTGGTGGTAGCCGCAGGACGCGCCGGGCTGCTGACCGCGGACATGGTCAAGCCGGGCGCGGCCGTGCTCGATGTGGGCATCACGAGGACCGAGGCGGGGCTGGCGGGCGATGTCGCGCCCGAGGTCGCTTCGGTCGCCGGGTGGCTCGCGCCGATGCCTGGAGGGGTGGGGCCGATGACGCGCGCGATGCTGATCGCTAATGTGGTGGAGGCAGCCGAACGAAGCGCTGCGGCTACTGGCGAGTAACATAGACTTCGATCCGGAAGTCTGAACACGCAGGAAGGGCAGCGTCGTCCATGAACATCGTCGTCTGCGTTAAGCAGGTGCCTGATACCGAGGTGGAGCGGACGCTCCGGCAGGGTGACGGCACGTTGGACCGAGGCTCTGTTGACGGGGTCATCAATTACATTGATGAATTCGCGATCGAGGAGGGCCTGAAGATCGCGGAGACCCACGGCGGCGAGGTGACCATCCTGACGATGGGTCCGGCGAAGGCCTCGGAGTCGATCCGCAAGGCGCTGTCGATGGGCGCGCACAAGGCGGTTCATCTGATAGACGACGGGCTCGCGGGCTCTGACGCGCTCGAGACCTCGCTCGCACTTGCTGAGGTGCTCAAGTCGATCGGGTTTGACCTGGTGATCCTCGGTTCCGAGTCCACCGACGCGCGGACGGGGATGATGCCGGCGATGCTCGCCGAGCGGCTCGGCGTGCCGCAGCTCACCCTGGCGTCGAAGGTGGACGTCTCCGGTTCTGACGTGACCATCCGCCGGGTGTCCGATGACGGCTACGCGGTCGTCACCGCGTCGCTGCCCGCCGTCGTCTCCGTGGTCGAGAAGACCAACGAGCCGCGATACCCCACGTTCAAGGGCATCATGGCGGCGAAGAAGAAGCCGGTGCAGACGTTGACGCTCGCCGACATCTCGGTCGACGCGGGTGCGGTGGGCCTGGCCAACGCCGCCTCGTGGGTGTCGGATTTCGCCGCGCGCCCGCCGCGCGCGGCGGGCGTGGTCGTCGAGGACGAGGGGGACGGCGGCGCTCGCGTCGCTGGTTTCCTCGCCGAGCGGAAGTTCATCTGAGAGGGCTTGGGTTCCTATGACTGAAGTGCTGGTCCTCGCGGAGCACACCGACTCTGGCGAGGTCAAGAAGGTCACCTGCGAGCTGCTGACCGCGGCGCGCAGGTTCGGGTCGCCGTCCGTGGTGTGGACCGGGCCTGGCGTGGACGCCGGGATCGCGCGGCTCGCGGAATTCGGCGCGGAGAAGGTGTACGTGGCGGACTCCGCCGATTTCGCCGACTACGTCGTTGCCCCGGTCGCTGAGCTGCTCGCCTCGCTCGTCGGGTCGACGGCGCCGGCCGCGGTGCTCGTCGCGGGTACGAACGAGGGCAAGGAGATCGCCGGGCGGCTCGCGGTCAAGACCGGGTCCGGCGTGCTGACCGACGCGGTCAACGTGGTCGCCGGCGACGACGGCGTGCCCGTGGCCGAGCAGCCGAACTTCGGCGGCGCGATCACGGTGCACTCGGTCGTCAGGACGGGCACGCCGATCATCGCGCTGCGGCCGAACGCGATCGCCGCCGAGCCCGCTGCCGGGGCCGCCGCGGTCGAGACCGTGGATTTCGCCGCGTCGGACGCGGCCAAGACGGCGCGGGTGACCGAGTACGTGGTGGCGGAGAAGGGCGAGCGCCCCGACCTGACCGAGGCCTCGATCGTGGTCTCCGGCGGCCGCGGCACCGGCTCCGCCGACGGGTTCGCCATCATCGAGAAGCTCGCGGACGCCCTCGGCGCTGCCGTCGGCGCGTCCCGCGCGGTGACCGACGCCGGCTGGTACCCGCACCAGTTCCAGGTCGGCCAGACCGGCAAGACCGTCTCGCCGCAGCTGTACGTCGCGGTCGGCATCTCCGGCGCCATCCAGCACCGGGCAGGCATGCAGACCTCCAAGACGATCATCGCGATCAACAAGGACGCCGAGGCCCCGATCTTCGAGGTCGCCGACTTCGGCGTCGTCGGCGACCTGTTCACCGTCGTCCCCCAGCTCATCGAGGACATCGGCAAGCAGAAGAAGATCTGAGCCGGTAGCGCGGCGTCTTGGCTCGGTTAGGCTGGAACACGCGATGAGTACAAGTCCAGTCATTTACCTCGATCATGCCGCGACAACGCCAATGCTCCCCGAGGCCATCGGCGCGATGACCGAAGAGCTGGCCCAGCTCGGCAACCCCTCGTCGCTGCACAACGCGGGGCGGCGTGCCCGCCGCGTCGTCGAGGAGTCACGTGAGCAGCTCGCCGAGGTGTTCGGCGCGCGGGCCGGCGAGGTCGTCTTCACCGGCGGCGGCACGGAGGCGGACAACCTCGCGGTCAAGGGACTGTTCTGGTCGCGCCGGGCCGCTGATGCCCGCCGCACGCGGGTGCTGACGACGGCGGTCGAGCACCACGCGGTGCTCGACTCCGTGCGCTGGCTGTGCGACGCGGACGGGGCCGTAGCGGATTGGCTTACCGTGGACGCCTGCGGGCTTGTCGGCGCGGACGTGCTGCGTGCCGCGCTGTCGCGCGATCCGTCGAGCGCCGCCCTCGTCAGCGTGATGTGGGCCAACAACGAGGTGGGCGCGGTGCAGCCGGTGGCTTCCCTCGCGGCGGCGGCGCACGAGTTCGGCGTGCTGTTCCACACCGACGCCGTGCAGGCGGCGGCGCAGCTCCCGGTGGACTTCGCCGCGTCTGGGGCGGACGCGATGTCGGTGACAGCGCACAAGCTAGGCGGCCCGGTCGGCGTCGGTGCGCTGATTCTCGGCCGGGGCACGGCTCCCGTGCCCGTGCTGCACGGCGGCGGCCAGGAGCGCGACATCAGGTCGGGCACGCTCGACGTCCCGGCCATCAGGGCCTTCGCGGTCGCGGCCGTGGCCTCGGCGCGGCGGCGCTCGGCGGAGGCGTCACGGGTGGCTTTGCTGCGGGATGACCTGATCAGGCAGGTGCTGCGTGCGGTGCCTGACGCGATACTGAACGGCCCGCCACCGGGACCTGACCGGCTGCCTGGCAACGCGCACTTCTCGTTCCCCGGCTGCGAGGGCGACGCGCTGCTGCTCCTGCTCGACGCCCGTGGCATCGCCTGCTCCACCGGCTCCGCCTGCACCGCAGGGGTGGCCGAGCCCAGCCACGTGCTGCTCGCCATGGGCGCCGACGAATCACGCGCTCGCGGATCGCTGCGCTTCTCCCTCGGCCACACCACGGCACAGGGCGACATCGACGCCCTCGGCGCCTGCATCGGCGAGGCCGTCACCCGTGCCCGCCGGGCCGCGGGCGCCGCCGCCCGCTGATTGCTCCGGGTAGCCTGGAGGGGTTATGGGAATTCGGGTACTGGCCGCCATGTCAGGCGGTGTTGACTCCGCTACCGCCGCGGCTCGGGCGGTCGACGCCGGTCATGAGGTGACCGGTGTCCATCTCGCGCTGTCGCAGAACCCGCAGTCGTACCGGACAGGGGCGCGGGGCTGCTGCACGCTTGAGGACGCGCGGGACGCCCGCCGCGCCGCTGACGTGATCGGCATCCCGTTCTACGTGTGGGACATGGCGGACCGGTTCAAGCGGGACGTGGTGGACGACTTCGTCGCCGAGTACGCGGCTGGCCGGACGCCGAACCCATGCCTGCGCTGCAACGAGAAGATCAAGTTCGAGGCGGTGCTCGACCGCGCCCTCGCGCTCGGCTTCGACGCGGTGTGCACCGGGCACTACGCGCGGATCGACGCCTCGAATGGCGCGCTGATGCGGGCGGCCGATGACGGTAAGGACCAGTCGTACGTGCTCGCGGTCCTTACTTCGGATCAGATCAAGCATGCGATGTTCCCGCTCGGCGACACGCCCAAGGCGCTGGTTCGCGAAGAGGCCAGGGATCGCGGCCTGCTCGTCGCGGACAAGCCGGACAGCCACGACGTCTGCTTCATCGCCGATGGCGACACCCAGGGCTTCCTGGCCCGGCAGCTCGGGACCGCACCGGGGAAGATCGTCGACGCCGATGGAACCACGCTCGGCGAGCACGACGGCGCCTACGGGTTCACCGTGGGTCAGCGCAAGGGGCTGCGCTTGGACCGTCCCGCCCCTGATGGCAATCCCCGGTACGTGCTGTCCATCGAGCCGGTCAGCAACACGGTCACCGTCGGCCCGGCCGCCGCGCTCGCGGTGAGTGAGATCACCGCGGTTCGCCCGGTCTGGACCGGGTGCCCGCCGCCGCTTTCGCCAATCGAGTGCTCGGTGCAGCTTCGGGCGCACGGCGAGGTGTATCCGTGCGTCGCGTGGCTGGCCGGGGATGAGCTGGTGATCAACCTGCGGACACCCGCGCGTGCCGTTGCTGCCGGTCAGGCCGCCGTGCTCTACGACGGAGACACCGTGCTCGGCAGCGCCACCATCACCGCCGCGCGCTGAACCTACTTGTCCCCGTAGAGGTGCCGGTTGAGCTCTCTCGGCCGGGTCGATTCTGGGCAGGACCCGGTATAGAAGTTCATGTCGGCGAGAACCCGGATGCCGGACTCGGATAGCAGGGACCTGGCGTAGTGCGGATGGCGTCGCGCGTCAAAGAAGACCAGGTGCCCCGCGTGCGGCCGGATGACCGAGCAGTCCCGCTCGACCTCGGCGATTCCCGACGCGCTGGGATCGCGGGCGACGATCAGTTCGCCCCCCGCCTCGTGATCGGTGCAGAAGAGCAGGCCTGTGAGCGGATTAGAGTCCACGTGACACTCGAAACGCATTGATGTTCCGCGCTGAACGTTAAGCACAAGGCCGTAGCGGGCATCGCGGGCCGTAACGACGGGTTCCGCCCACGTTTCACGAGCCAGTTCGAGGAACGCGCCGCTGTAGAGCTCGTGGAGCCAGGGGAGTCGCAGTCGCACGCGATCGGCGTGGACCCGGCCGCGGGAAATGTGCGATACGTCAGCCGCCTCCCGCGAGACGACCGGCGTCCGCGGGAACATCCGGCAGTCGGCGTCGGCGGCCAGCGCGGCGACATCCTGCCGCCATCTCGGTGGAAGCAGGTCATTCACGTCGAACGTGGTCCAGCGAAACCTTGTTGGCATACACGTCCCGTGAAGATTTGCGGTAGCGGCATGCCAATTATGTGTTACAGGGGCTTTGCTGTCATCTGTCCAGTTGGTGATCTATTGACCGGATTAGTAAAAAAGTCGCGCTCCGACCTAGAGATTCCATTATAGAAGGGAAACCGCCGTCGGCGCCGCAGCAGTGGGCGGCGCCGACGGCCAAGTATTAACCCATCCAGGGGTCGTAGTGCTCGTACCTGTACTGCAGGGAAGGGCGCGCGTGGAACTTGGCCATGGCACCTCCTTAGGGTGTCAGTTTCTTCATCATGGTCCCCGACATTCTCTCAGGTCACAGGACTTGCAGTCCTGCAACCCGCACCCCGCCATGTACGGGTTGGGCGGGAGCTCTTGTTATTTCAGAAATGCCGTCGGACGACTGGGTCCAGACGACAAGGGTGCATAAACCGCGTCGTAGTCGACGGCGTGTTCGCCGCGGCTACCCTCAGGTGCCGCCAGACTCCTCTGACTGCTCGTACTGAATGTCAGGCACCTCGCCGAAGTTGAAGACGAACTGATTACGGTCAACGGGATAGACCGTCACCGTGACCCTCGTCGGTTTTCCGGTCTGGTCGAAAGCCGTACGGAAGAGTTCGAACATCGTCGCGTCGTGCGCCAGTTCGAAGAAGACCTGCTCCGTGCTGTCCGGTCCGCGGGCGGTGACCCAGTCCCGGTAGCCGATCTGTTCAAGACCGAGAGTTTCTGACAGGTACTTGACGGCCCCTTCGTCGATGTTCTCCGCCATCAGCAGCCGGGTGGCGCCCTTGGTGATGAACTCCCAGGGATAAAAGGATGTCTGCAGCGACCACGGGATCTCGTCGATGTAGCGCCCCTGATGCCTGCTGACCACCTGATCGCCTGGCTTGACCCGCAGCCGTAGGGCTATCGCGCGCGGGCAAGACATTACCTCGACCCTCGGCGTGCCGGCGCGCGCCTTCCGGTGCTGCTCGGCCACGATGGACAGGTAAGTCGCACCCTCCTCGCCACCGCCGCCGACGCCCGTGTCCGGGTTTGGCGACAGCATGGTGACGAAGGGATCTATCTTCCGCCTGACGAAAGTTCCCTGGCCCGGCCTCGTCTCGATCAGGCCTTGGCCGATCAGCCGCTTGATCGCGTCCCTGATGGTGTTCCGGGAGGCGGAGTACGAGTCGCACAGCTCGAGCTCGGTTGGGAGCTGGCTGCCGGGTTTGAACGCTGCCGGATCTTCGCTGGCCGAATCGAGGGTCGCTCCCAGCGCTATCCGCTTGCGCAGATCCTCAGCGATCTGCTGGTACATCGGCTGCTGGGGCATCACACCCTCCCATAGGTTGGGATGGCTCGGACCAGGTGAATGATCAGGTGCATCGGGTCGATCCTACCAGCCTACTCAGATGGTCGAGCCATACCAACCATCCGAATGATCCATGTCATCATGATTATCGGAATATTTAGACTCAATGTCTGGTTTCTAGCCGACTCGTCGTGGTACAACGGAGTCATAGGTCCCAAAGGTTGGGATGACTCTAACGGGTTGGACGGTGCAGTGTATAGGGCTTAACCCGCTAGGTTAACTGCATGGTTGTGGTCATACCTACCGGATAGTCCTAATTGCCTAGTCATCCGGCCCGCGGGGTCACTCAGCCGACCGCGCGGGGAAGCGGGACCTGCGGAAGATGCCGCGGGTGATCGCGGCGGAAGAGTTCGGAGGCCGTCATGGCCAGTCTTGTAGTACTCGGGGTCATCACGATCATCGTCGGTACGTGCATCGGCGCGTTCCTCAAGCTCTCGTTCGCTATTCGCAGGGACGACCGGGAGAGATGGGCGCTCCGGTTCGACGCCCCAAACCAGAGCGCCCAGACCGCCCGGATGCTCGTCGGCATCAGCAGGCCCAGGTGGGACGACTAAGCCGTGGAGCCTCATAAGACTGCCTGTCGCCCGTCGGGGGCCGACAGGCAGTCGGGTCCTAGCCGTAGACGGGGCGGCTAGGGCTCGGGAAGGGACGGTCCCCTATGCCCATCGGACCGCTGGGCATAGGGGACCGGTTGCCACGGCAGTAACGGGGACGGGGTAGCGATGAACTTCATCGAGCAGCTCACGGCGATAGCGCTCCTGATCGACTTCCTCTTCGGGGTGACCTGCGGAATGGTCGCCAGTGCGGCCCATGGATCAAGACGCGAAGATCGCGGATACACCCTGCTGGGGGCGGCGCCGGATCCCGTCAGCGCCGGGGCGCGCGTGATCCACGGCGTTTACGCCAACGCAGACGAGTACATGATGGGCCTCCTGCCCGGCGGCGGCGAGGTGGCCGGAGGCAACCGCGGGATCGATGATTCCGGAGCGTCGGCGCAGGGGCAGGAGCTGGACAAATGAATGGTTTTGGGCTAGTAGCGGGCGTCATCGGCATCTTCTTCTTCGTCGGCATCGTCGTCGGCGTGCTCATCGTTATCGGGCTCCCGCAGATTCGCCGTTACCGCCGCATGCGCAAATACCTGAGAGGCGGCCACTGGCACGAGCCCCCCGCCCTCGACGACGACAGCGACCCGCCGCGCTGGCCCGGTCGTCGCGGCTAAACCGCCCGCGCAGACTAAGCTCAGCAGCGTGGCTGACAAGGGGTTTCCGTGGGCACCAGGCACCGCGACAGGGATCGGGTCGATGCCAGGCGGCAACCCGATGGAGACGGCGCGGCTGGTCGTCGATGAACTGCCGGACCTGCCGTTCCTCGCCGAGCTCCCCGGCCGGGGCCCGGGCGCCGACATGATCGGCCGCACCGCGGCGCTGCTGGTAGAGATCCCGGTTGACGTCACGACTGGCGGCTGGCGGATCGCCGACCGCCCAGGCCGTGACATGCGCCGGGCACGGACGATGCTCTCGTCCGACCTGGACGCGATGGAAGAGACACTCGACGGCTATCAGGGCCTGCTCAAGCTTCAGCTCGCGGGTCCATGGACCCTCGCCGCGACGATCGAGCAGCCGCACTCGCTCAAGGTCGCGCTCGCCGATCCCGGCCTGGTCACCGATCTCGCCGCCTCGCTCGCTGAGGGCGCCAAGGCGCACGTCGCGGAGGTCGCCAAGCGCGTGCCAGGGGCAACCCTGCTCCTCCAGCTCGACGAACCGTCGCTGCCTGCCGTCGCCCACGGCGGGATCCCGACGCCGAGCGGCCTCTCCCGGGTCCGCGAGGTGGACGAGGAGGTGCTGCGTGCGAAGCTGCGCGAGGTGCTGACCGCGACGCCCGCGTACACGATCGTGCACTGCTGCGCGTCCGGCTTCCCGTTCCAGGCGATCACCGGCGCGGGGGCGGACGCGGTCTCATTCGACCTCAGCCTGCTCAAAGAGCGGGAGTACGAGCAGTTCGGCGAGGTGGCCGAGGCTGGCGTGGGCCTGCTGCTTGGCGCCGCGAAGGCAACCGTCCAATCCCGAACCGTCCAATCCCATCGAGAGGAACGGACCGTGGTGACTCCGGCCGGCCTCGCCGAGTCGGTCAGGGAGTTGTGGCGCAAGATAGGGCTGTCTCCGGCCGGCTGCGCCGAACAGGTCGTGATCACCCCGGCCTGCGGCCTTGCCGGGGCATCGCCCATGCAGGCGCGGGACACGCTGCGCCTGTGCAGGGAGGCAGCGGCCATCTTGCCGGAGATGATGGGAGAGCTTGGGTGACTGTTACCTTCCGGGGGGACGGACTTCCCGCATGGGGGGCCCCGGCCTCCTTCCCGCATGGG
>Ga0066797_1000510_pt1 | contig 11710 bp, 7 predicted proteins | sample PersoiDNA2013193_FD_76335 | JGI IMG/M metagenome (GOLD analysis project Ga0066797, IMG submission 76335) | Permafrost soil microbial communities from the Arctic, to analyse light accelerated degradation of dissolved organic matter (DOM) -... | ecosystem: Environmental > Terrestrial > Soil >... | reverse complement strand
CGGCGGCGCGCGCCTTGCTGCCGTCGTCCTCCGACACCGACGAACGAGGTACTGCGTGAATCCTTTCCGATCCTCATCGCCCGCGTGGCAGGTGGAGCGCCGCGGCATCGAGCCGGTCCCCGGCGACGAGCGCCACGGTCGCGTGGGCGACGTCTTCCGCCTGTGGCTGGCCGCCAACCTCGCCATCACCTCGGTGGTCATCGGCGCCGTGGTCATGAGCTACGGTCTCTCTCTCAAGCAGAGCCTCATCGCCCTGCTGGGCGTGTGGTCGTTCCTGCTCGTCGGGTACTTCAGCGTGGCCGGCGTGCGCACGGGGCGGCCGACGATGGCGCTGTCGGCGGAGTGCTTCGGCCGCGTCGGCAACGTGTTCCCGGCGGCGTTGTCGTGGCTCAACCTGGTGGGCTGGCAGACGGTGGTGCTGGTGGTCGCCACGTACGCGCTCGAGGCGGTGTTCCAGATCGTCTTCGGGACGCAGTCCGGGCCGCTGGCCCTGCTCACAGCTCTGGCCGTGGTGGCGGCGCTGGCCTTCGGGGTGGCCTTCCTCGGCCACGCCGCCATCGTGAAGGTCCAGACCGCCTTCGCCTACCTCTTCGGTGGCCTCACCCTGGTCGCGGCCGCCTTCCTGCTGCCGGATGTCCACTGGGGCGCGCTGCTGCGGACTCCCGACGGGCCCTGGCTCACCGGTCTGGTGCCCGCGTTCTCGATTGTCGTCGCGGCCAGTGGGCTGTCGTGGGTGAACATGGCCTCTGACTACTCGCGCTACCTGCCGCTGCGCACGCCGGCGCGCCCGGTGGTCCTGGCCGCTACGCTGGGCTCCGTGGTGCCGGTGCTGGCGCTGATGGGGCTCGGCGTGGTGCTGGCGCCGAGCCTCCCCGGGCTGGCCTCGGCGGCCAATCCCATCGCCGAGCTGCAGGCGCTGCTGCCCTCGTGGTTCGCGGTGCCGTACCTGCTCGCCGTGGTCGGCGGCATGGTCACCGGCGACATCCTCGACATCTACTCGTCCGGCCTGAGCCTGATCGCCGCCCGCGTGCGCATCCCGCGCTCGCGCACGGTGCTCGTGGACGCGGCCCTCTCGCTGGCCGCGAGCGTGTACATCCTGCTCGTGGCGAGCGACGCCATCGCCACCTTCCAGGCGTTCCTCACCCTGATCGCCGGGGCGCTGGCGCCGTGGGCGGCGATCTTCCTCGTGGATGCCTGGGGCTGGAGCCGCCGCGGCTACCCCGGGCGGGAGGCGCTGCTGCTGGGCGGCTCCGGCCCCGCCGGCTCGGCGACCGTGCTGCCGGCGGTGCGCTGGCCGGCGTTCGTCGCCTGGGCGGCGGGCATCGTCACCTCACTGCTGCTGACCTCGACCAGCGTCTACACCGGTGCGCTGGCCAAGGGCGTGTTCGCCGGATCGTCGCTTGGTTTCCTGGCCGGCTTCGCGGTGGCGCTGGCGCTCTACGGCGGCTTCCAGGCGCTCGCCGGCCGCGGCGTAACCACGGCCCGCGGGGTAGAGGGTTCGGGGTAAGATGCGGGCGCGTGGGCCTATAGCTCAGCTGGTTAGAGCAGTCTACTCATAATCGATCGGTCGCAGGTTCGAGTCCTGCTGGGCCCACCAACGTTGTCACTATTACAACGTTCTCCCTGTTCAGCATGGGTTTACGGTGGCCAATCGCTCTGCCGTCGAGGCCTGCTTTCAGGTCGGCGCGTCTACACTCAGGGGGCGGCCGGCTCGCGTGCTGTCATGCGAAGTGGACCAATCAAAGGTGTCAGTGCAGTGCGCGGCGCGTCTGACCGGTACGTTCAGCCGCTGGCCTCCGGTCGGCTGAGCAGCTCCCGCACCCCGCGTGCGACCTCCAGGTCTTCACGGGCCGCAACGACAAACGTGCGAACGCGGGCATCGCGGCTGCCGATCTCCCGGTCACCGGCATCTTCGTTGCGCTCCGGGTCGACCTTTACGCCGAGGAACTCAAGACCATCAGCGGTCCGTTGCCTGATGGCGGCAGCGTTCTCGCCCACTCCGCCCGTGAACACCAAGGCGTCCAGGCCGCCCATGGCCGCGGCCATCGCTGCGATGCCGGCTCTCAGCCGATGCAGGTAGACCCCGACCGCAAGCTGCGCCTCCGCTTGGCCCTCCTGTTCTGCCGCAAGGATGGCGCGCATGTCGGGCGTGCCAGCCAGCCCGAGGAGCCCGGAGCGATGTTCGAGAGTGGCGGCCAGTTCGGCGGGCGGCATGCCGACGTGCTCTTCGAGCCATAAGACGAGGCCCGGATCGATACTTCCCGAGCGTGTCGCCATGACGAGGCCCTCGAGTGGCGTGAAGCCCATCGTCGTGTCCATCGAGCGCCCGTCCGTGACGGCGGCCAGCGAGGCCCCGGCCCCGAGATGGCAGGTGACGACGCGAAAACCCTTCGGGGAGCGACCTAGCAGCTCCGCAGCCTTGCGCGAGGCGTAGGCGTGCGAGAGTCCGTGAAAGCCGAACCGGCGCAGCGGCCAGCGCTGCCGCCACTCGCGAGGCAGAGCGTAGGTGGCCGCGGCGGCCGGCATGCGGGCGTGGAAGGCCGTATCGAAGCAGGCCACGGCGGGGATGCCGGGCAGCGCCGCAGCGACGGCGTCGAGGGCGGCCAGGGACTTCGGTTGATGAAGCGGCGCCAGGTCGCTAAGCAGGCGCAGCTTCTCCACGACAGCCTCGTCGACGATCACGGGCTCGGTGAACTCGGTGCCTCCGTGCACGATGCGGTGACCGACGGCGTCGATCCTACCAAGGGTGCCCAGCACCTCCCTCAGTGCGGCCGCGTCTGCCAGCCCGCGCGGCGCGGGCAGGTCGTGGCCGGCCAGCATGTGGTCGCTGGCGTCGAGCAGGCGCAGTTTCAGACTGCTGGAGCCGGCGTTGACCACCAGGACCTGCATCAACACGTCCAGGTCCAGTCGCGGATCTCGGGCGCGTCTTCGCCGTGCTCGCGCGTGTAGGCGCGCGCGGCCAGGCGGCGGTCGACCATGAGCTGACGGACGTGGCCGGCCCGCGAGGCGAGGCCGGGCACGCGGTCGATCACGTCCATGACCAGGTGAAAGCGGTCGAGGTCGTTCAGCATGACCATGTCGAAGGGCGTCGTGGTCGTGCCCTCCTCCTTGTAGCCGCGCACGTGGATATTGTCGTGGTTGGTGCGCCGGTAGGTGAGACGGTGGATGAGCCAGGGGTAGCCGTGGTAGGCGAAGACCACCGGCCGGTCGCTGGTGAAGAGAGCGTCGAACTCGGCCTCAGAGAGGCCGTGTGGGTGCTCGCTCTGCGGCTCCAGGCGCATGAGGTCGACCACGTTGACCATGCGCACCTTGAGGTCGGGCAGGTGCCGGCGGATGAGCTTCGCCGCGGCGATCGTCTCCAGTGTCGGCACGTCGCCGCAGGCGGCCAGCACGACGTCGGGCTCGCCGCCCTGATCGTTGGAGGCGAACTCCCAGATGCCGATGCCGCGCGTGCAGTGCGCCACTGCCTCCTCCAGGGTAAGCCACTGCAACATGGGCGCCTTGCCGGCGACGATCACGTTCACGTACTGGCGGCTGCGCAGGCAGTGATCGGCCACCGAGAGCAGGCAGTTGGCGTCGGGGGGCAGGTAGACGCGCACGGTCTCAGCTTTCTTGTTGACGACGTGGTCGATGAAGCCCGGATCCTGGTGCGAGAAGCCGTTGTGGTCCTGCTGCCAGACGTGCGAGGAGAGCAGGTAGTTTAAGGAGGCGATGGGCGCCCGCCAGGGGATGTCCCGGCTCACCTTGAGCCACTTGGCGTGCTGGTTGAACATCGAGTCGACGATGTGGATGAAGGCCTCGTAGCAGTTGAAGAGGCCATGGCGACCGCTGAGCAGGTAGCCCTCGAGCCAGCCCTGGCAGAGGTGCTCGGAAAGCACCTCCATGACGCGACCGTCGGGAGCGAGGTGGTCGTCGGTGGGAATGATCTGTGCGTCGAACGTTCGATTGGTGACCTCGAACACGGCCGAGAGACGGTTCGAAGCCGTCTCGTCGGGGCCGAAGAGGCGGAAGGTGTCAGGGTTGGCGGCGGTCACGTCGCGCAGGAACGTTCCCAGGACTCGGGTGGCCTCGCCGCTCGTCACTCCGGGCTTGGCCACCTCGACCGCGTAGTCGCGGAAGTCGGGCAGCAAGAGGTCACGCAAGAGGAGCCCGCCGTTGGTGTGCGGGTTGGCGCTCATGCGGCGGTATTGCTTGGGGGGAAGCGCCTTCAGCTCTTCTACAAGCGTGCCCTTCTCGTCGAAGAGCTCCGCCGGACGGTAGCTGCGCATCCACGACTCGAGCAGCGCCAGGTGCTCGGGGTTCTCCCGGACCTGGGTGATGGGCACCTGGTGGGCGCGGAAGGTGCCCTCGACCGGCAGGCCATCGACCTCCTTGGGACCGGTCCAACCTTTGGGCGTGCGCAGGACGATCATCGGCCAGCGCGGACGTGTGGGATCGTTGCCCTCGCGGGCGGTCCGCTGGATCACCTGGATCTCTTGGACGACCTCGTCGAGCACCGCCGCCATGCGCTGGTGGACGAGCGGCGGATCGTCGCCACTGACGAAGTGCGGCTCGTACCCGTAGCCCTTGAGCAGGTCGCGCAGCTCATCCTCGGAGATGCGCGCCAGCACCGTGGGATTAGCGATCTTGTAGCCGTTCAGATGCAGGATCGGAAGCACGGCTCCATCGCGCACGGGATCGAGGAACTTATTGGAGTGCCAGCTCGCCGCCAGCGGGCCCGTCTCTGCCTCGCCGTCGCCGATCACGCAGCAGGCCAAGAGGTCGGGGTTGTCGAAAGCGGTGCCGTAGGCGTGCAACAGGGAGTAGCCGAGCTCGCCGCCCTCGTTGATCGAGCCTGGCGTCTCGGGCGCTACGTGACTGGGGATGCCGCCGGGGAAGGAGAACTGGCGAAAGAGCTTGCGCATGCCCTCGGCGTCCTGGGTGATGTCGGGGTAGACCTCGCTGTAGGTGCCCTCGAGGTAGGTGTTGGCCACAATGCCGGGGCCGCCGTGCCCGGGACCGGTGACATAGATCGCATTGAGATCCCAGTTTCTGATCACCCGGTTTAGGTGCGCGTAGATGAAATTGAGGCCCGGGGTCGTGCCCCAGTGGCCGAGTAGCCGCGGCTTGATGTGCTCGGGGCGCAGCGGCTCGGCCAGCAGGGGGTTGTCCATGAGGTAGATCTGACCCACGGAGAGGTAGTTGGCCGCTCGCCAGTAGGCGTGGATCAGGTCCAACTGCTCAGGCGAGAGGGGCCTCGGCGTGCTGCCTGCAGCTGTGGCTCGCCCACCCCTGGCTTCTTCGGTCATGATGCCTTCCCTTCCTGATGCGCGCGCCGAAGACCCTGGGTCCGCAGCTCTCACGGAGACGAATGCGATGGTTCCTTCCTGTGCCCACCATACGTCATAGCAATGGCACGGAATCGATTCCGACTTCCGTTGGCCGCGGTCTCTCCGCTCTTGACCGGTCCCGCCGGCAGGCCCTCCAGTTCCGACTCCAGATCGGCATCACGCCTGCAAAGGCAAGGCCACATCATCGGCATGACCGGCAACGGGGGGAACGACGCGCCCGCACTCTCGATCCGTCGGAGCCAGAAGCCGCTCTGGAGTAACAGGGCAGACCGCCGCGCGTGGGTCTGCCCTGTCATGGTGGCAGCCAGGTGCTACGCAGGCTGGATAGGCCGTCCTCGAAAGCGGCGGTAGATGGCTTCGCCGGCGAAGCTCACGGCTATTAGGCCGCCGAGCACGACCAGCTTGAACGGAGAGCGGCCGCCCATTTCGATCAGGATCGCGATGAAGGCGCCCACGCAGCCGGCCAGTCCTAGTCCGGAGATCCATCGCCTGCTGCGCGTCTGGCGCGCGAGGTGCACGTTGGCGGCGTTCACGGCGGCGAAGATGAGCAGGAAACCAGCGCTGCCGGCCGTCGAGATGCTGGTGAGATCGAGGACGTTGGCCACCACCAGTGTCAATCCCGACGTGATGAACAGGCCCTCCAGCGGACGGCTCCAGACCTTGCGCTCGAGTTCCTTGGGCAGCTCGCCGTCCCGGGCGATCACGTAGGAGAGGCGGCCGGAGCCGTAGAGCGTGGCGTTGATCGCCGAGGCGGTGGAAAGGAGCGCGGCGACGGCGATCAGCACGAAGCCCGTCTGCCCGAGGAAGGGGCGCGCCGCGGCGGCGAGCGCGTAATCCTGGGCGCCGGCGATCTTCGCCTGCGAGAGGTTGCCGACGGTCACCAGGCTCACGGCCACGTAGAGCGCGACGACGAAGGCCACCGAGACGTAGAACGCTCGCGGCAGGGTCCGCGCGGGATCGCGCACGTCCTTGGCTGTGTTGGCGATGAGCTCGAAACCCTCGTAGGCGACGAAGATGATCATCCCGCCAGAGACCAGCTGCAGCGGGGAGCTCCAGGTCGAGACGGCGAGGCGCCGCGCTTCGATGCCCCACACACCGACACCGACGAAGACGAACAGGATCGCGAGCTTGAGACCGACGATCCATTCCTCCGCCCGGCCGATGACCTTGGCGGCCATGAGGTTGAGGACGGTAATGACGAGCACACTGGCGCAGATCAGGACGTGCTTGACGAGGGTCTGCGAGGGCCCGCTGAAGAAGGCCGCGCCGTAGCTCCCGAAGGCGCTGGCGTAGAGCGAGAGCATGACGACGTAGCTCAGCCACAGGAGGATGTTCAGTCCTCCGGAGAACAGGCCGGGGCCAAAGCCTTGGACCAGGAAGGTCACGGTGCCGCCCTGGCTCGGGTAAGTGACTGAGAGCCTGGCGTAAGAGTACGACGTGAGCAGCGCCACGGCGCCGGCCACCGCAAAGGCGACCGGCGTGCCTCCACCGGCGAGCTGAACGGCGAGGCCGAGCACGGCGAAGATGCCGCCGCCGACCATGCCCCCGACTCCGATGGCAGACGCCCCCCAGAAACCGATACCGTCTCGTTTGCTCATCGTGCGACTGTCTACCCGGCGGGGGAGGCCGGGAACCGCGGGAAGTCTGGCTCTGCCGTCGTCTCTGAGTCGCTGCTCACCTCACGCTGAGGCACAAAGACGGGCCGACCGCGTTCCGGACGACGGGGACTCTGCTGGCGTAGGCCGCCAACGGTCTGCGATTCAGAGGCTCGCGGAGAGCCGGCGTTTCGAGATCTCGTTGACGCTGCCCTGGAACGACCCGATTCACGCGTGCAGATCCAATAGACGCCGCACCTCGCAACGCAGGTTCGAAAGCTGTCCACTTAGGTCCACCAACGTTGTTAATACGACAACGTTCCCCCTGCAAGCCTCCAACTTCTGATGTCCGGTCGCCTACCCGGTCGCTCTTCCACCATTCCTCTGGTCCGCGCTGCGGGAATGACCTCAGGCCGAGACACCATGCAGAACTGCATGGGCGACGATCGTCCGAGCCTGGGTCTGGTCGAGGTTGCCGATGACCACCTCGTGCACGACTGTCACGATCAGGCCGCCGACGATGGTGGTCATCCAGGACGGCGAGAGCAACGGCGAGAACTCGCCGGAGTCCTGGCCGCGCTTGAACAGCGCATCGACCGCGGCGCCGACGCGTTCTCTTTGATGAGTACGCAGCTGCTCTTCTGTGGTCTCTTCGGTCCTTTGGATCATCAGGAAACGGTAGCGATCGCCGATCTCGATCACTGCTGAGACCAGCCGAAGCAGGGCCTCGGCGGCCGTTCCTTCGTGGAGCCGACTGGCTTCGATCGCCTTCTCCGCCTCGGCCACCGCCTGGTTCATGATCGCCACGATGAGGGCCTCGCGGGTGGGAAAGTGCCGGTAGAGCGTGGCGCGGCCGATCCCGGATGCGCTGGCGATCTCGACCATTCCGATGGTGGGGTCGTCGCAGAGCAGACGGGTGGCGTGGTCCATCACGCTCTCGCGGTTTCGTTCGGCGTCGGCCCGCCGCCCGTAAGGACGGGCACCGGGCCCGGGATCACTCTTCATCTGAGGTCCTCCGGGGCGAAGTCCGGGACATCGGCGAGCGACGTCCACCGGATGTGAGGATTATAGCAGCGAGTCCTCAGCCGGGTGGCTCTGATCGGCTCTGATCGGCGCCGGCGAAGACCGCCCACACCGGGGCGACGCCGACGCCACGGGGATGCATGCCTCTCGAGCGAGATCCACGTGATGCCGACGCCGCATGACGTCTGGCGAGTCTGGTCGACTGTTACGCAGACTCCGGCCTGGGCTGGGGTATGCCGGCCTCGACGCCACGGCCCGCACGCAGGCGCGTGCCCTCGATGTCGATGTTGGGCAGCGCGCGCTCGAGCCACCGTGGCAGCCACCACGCCTTGCTGCCGAGGAGCGTCATGACGGCGGGGACGAGCATCATGCGCACGACGAAGGCGTCGAGCAAGACGGCGCAGGCCAGACCGAGCCCGATGAGCGTGATCATCGGGTCGCTCGCGAACAGGCCGAAGCCGACGAACACGCTGATCATGATCAGCGCCGCCGCGACGATCACTCGCGACGCGTGACCGAGACCCGCTATGACTGCCTCGGTCGGCTTGGCGCCGTGCACGTATTCCTCGCGCACCCGAGTGACCAGGAAGACCTGGTAGTCCATCGCCAGGCCGAACACGATGCCGACCAGGAGAATGGGCATGATGCTCATGATCGGGCCCGGCTGGTCGACGATGCCGAACAGGCTGCCGAGCCAGCCCTTCTGGAAGACCGCGACGATCACGCCCAGGGTCGCCATGATGCTGAGCAGGAAGCCGAGGGATGCGACGAGCGGGATTACCAGTGAACGGAAGACGAAGGTGAGGAGCAGGAACGCCAAGCCGACGACGATCAGCAGGTAGGGCAGGAGGGCGCCGTTGAGCCGGCTCGACACATCGATGTCGAGTGCGGTCTTGCCGGTCACCAGGACTTCGGCGCCGGTCTGGCGGCGAAACTGGCTGCTCTGATCGCGGATCGCCTTGACGAGATCACTGGTCGACTGACTGGTGGGGCCCTCCTTGGGCACGACGGTGAGCACAGCGGTGTCGCCGGCATGGTTCAGAGTCGGCGGCGTGACCATCGCCACGTCCCCGAGCTTCGCGATGGCGCTGGAGACGGTGGTGGCGGCCGCCTTGGCGTTGCCGTTGGCGCCGCCCTCGACGACCACGGCAAGGGGGCCGTTGAAGCCGGGACCGAATCCCCTGGCGACCAGGTCATAGGCCTTACGCTGCGTGGTGCTCGGTGCGGCGGTGCCGTTGTCGGGCAGTGCCAGTCGTAGTCCGACCGCCGGGATGCTGAGACCGATGAGCAGGATGCCCCCGGCGAGCAGGAGCCACACGGGCTGGCGGGTGACCCGCTGACCCCAGCGGTGCCCGAGCGCCGGCTTCGCTCCGTCGGCCTCGGCATCACGCGCCCGCAGCCCCGGGATCCGTCCCGCCAGGATGCGCCGGCCGGCGAAGCCGAGGAGGGCCGGCAGCAGCGTCAGAGCGATGAGTACGGCGACGGCCACGCCCAGGGCGGCAAAGAGGCCCATCGTGTAGAGCGCGCTGATGTTGAGGGCGATCATGCCGCACAGGGCGATGATGACAGTGAGACCGGCGAAGACCACCGTGGAGCCTGCGGTGCCGAGAGCCTGGCCGATAGCCTCGGCCGGCTCCTTGCCGATCCCGATCTCGTGCCGGTAGCGCGAGACGATGAGGAGCGCGTAGTCGATCGCCACCGCGAGGCCGATCATCACCGCCAGGACGGGGGTCGAAGACATCACGTGGACGAAGCCGCTGGCGGCGGTGACGATCGCCATCGTGATCCCGACACCGAAGATCGCGGTCAGCAGAGGCAGGCCGGCGGCCACGAGCGAGCCGAACGTGATGGCGAGAACGACCGCGGCGATGAGGATGCCCGCCAGGTCGGAGGGGCCGACTCCGGGGAGGGAGGTGAGTGCGTCACCGCCGATCTCGACGGTCAGGCCTGCGTTGCGGCCCGGCAGCACGGCGGCTGTGAGGGCGTCCTGAGCCTGGGTCGTCAACTCGATCGCCGGTTTCTGGTAGGTCACCTGCGCGTAGCCGATCGTACCGGTCCGGTTGATCGTCCGACCCTGGAGCGGATCGACGACGACTGCGACCTGCGGCGCCGCCTTCAGCTTGGCGACGACCTTCTCGACCGCCGCGCGATTGCCGGCGCTCGTCAGCTGCTGACCGGGAGGCGCAGCGAAGACGACGCGGGCCGTGGCGCCCTGCGCCGATAGTTGAGGGAACCGCTTGCCGAGCAGGTCGATCGCCCGTTGCGCCTCGGTTCCCGGCACGGAGAAGTTGCTTGATGCCGGTCCCGACAGCGTGGCGGCGCCAATGCCGAGCACAGCCAGTACCACCAGCCACGACACGAGGACGAGCTTGCGCCGCCGGTAGCAGAACGAGCCGATTCGAGCCAGCAAAGTCGCCATCATTCACTCCCATTCGGTACGGCCGTGATCGGCGCACTGTCGTGCGCCAACCATCCTGCCGTCGCTGTGGAACGGAAGCGGTCGGATTCGTCGGTTACTTCATGAGTCACGAAGCCCTCCTGAGGCTAGGAAGAAATAGAGACTATAATGTCCCAGATATCTAAGATGTGAATGTCTCGCTTGTCAAGCGCTGTCGCCGGCGTGACGGCGATCCTCAGTGAGGCAGCGGTCGGGTGAACGGCCGTGGGAGGCGAGGAGCGCGCGGAGTTCGGTGTGGGGCGCGGCGACTTGGGCACTGCGCCCTGTACCTGTTCGCTGAGCCTGCACGGTGTTCCGCGAGCCACGCATCAGGGCTCGCGCCAGGCTATAGATCCAACAATCGCTGGATCTCTCGCCGAGAGTTCGAAAGCTGTCCACTTAGGTCCACCAACGTTGTCACAATCACAACGCTTCCCCTGCAATCAGCTACCTTCCGATGTCCGGTCGCCTACCCGATCGCCCCGAACTGCAGTGAGCGTCCTGCGAAGGAGCTCGAACAGCCTGACGACTATCGTCATCCAGAGCTCAGCTCGGCATGCACGAATCATCAATCCAATGTGGTTTGGCCATGATTCGTTTTGTCAGGACCTCCAGGCTTTGAGCGCCGGCAATGGGCGACGGAGACCCCAGCGTGCACGTCGAGCGCGTGCACTCGGCGACGATCCAGTTCGCGGGCGACCTCAAGGATGACGAGCGGGTTTCCTGCAGTGCGGCGGTGGGAGCAGGCGATCCCGCCGTGCGGAAGCACTAGCGGGAGTTTCCCCGCTAGCTCTGCGCTGAGTGGTGTTTGTGCTGCTCAGGGGTGTTTTCGGTGTTGTTGGGTGTATTACCTAAGTGGGCCCTGTGACGGCGGGGTCAGCGCGTCGGTGCGTAGCGCTGGATGTTGAACAGGTCGGCCAGGCGGCGCTGGGTCGGGGTCATGTCGGTGAGCATGCGGCGGGCGCGGGGGCGGCCTTTGCCGCCGTCGTGGTAGAGCAGCACGGTCTCTTCGACGCCGGCCAAGGTGGCCAGCAGCTCGCGTACGGAGAGGTGCAGTCCGGCGTGCTCGGCTGCGCGGCGCATCAGGTGGGCGATGCTCAAGGCGAGGACGCAGTAGAAGACGTGAACGCGGATCTTGGAGTCTGTCCAGTGGTGCATCGGCGCGAAGGACACCACCCGGGGGTCTTTCATCTGCCGGAAGCCGGACTCGACCTCGGACTGGGAGCGGTAGGCCGCGACCACCTCCGCGGTCGACCAGTGGTCGCGGTTGGTGAAGAGGATGCGTTTGCCGAAGATGCGCTCTTCCAATCGGGCGCGGGCACGGG
>Ga0066797_1000509_pt1 | contig 11711 bp, 11 predicted proteins | sample PersoiDNA2013193_FD_76335 | JGI IMG/M metagenome (GOLD analysis project Ga0066797, IMG submission 76335) | Permafrost soil microbial communities from the Arctic, to analyse light accelerated degradation of dissolved organic matter (DOM) -... | ecosystem: Environmental > Terrestrial > Soil >... | reverse complement strand
GCGACGCTCTGGGCGGCTTCCGCGGCGGTCGACCCGAGGTCAGCGGCTTTTGTCCTTGTGATGGACATGATTAACCTCCTCATCTTTGTTCTCGGTAGGACAAGCTTCCCCCAGACTCGGTGTTCAATCATCGGGCCGCGTGACCCAGTGCGATTGCGGCGGAGCCGGTACGGTGAGAAGAGCAGTCATTCGGGTGGACACCTCCCGAATGACTGGAACAGCGGCCGGATCGCCCGGCCCATGATGAACCGGAGTCACGTAATGACCGAAGCGCTGACCGCGACGCTGGCAACGACGCAGGGGACGGTCACTGTCCGGCTGTTCCCTGACCACGCGCCGAAGACGGTGCGGAACTTCGTCGAGCTCGCCGAGGGCGGCAGGGAGTGGACTAACCCGACGACCCGGGCCAAGACCAAGGACAAGCTCTACGACGGCACGATCCTCCACCGGGTGATGACCGGCTTCATGATTCAGGGCGGGGACCCGCTAGGCACCGGCACCGGCGGCCCCGGCTACAGGTTCGCCGACGAGATCCACCCCGATCTCCGTTTCGACAGGCCGTACCTGCTCGCGATGGCGAACGCGGGCCCGGGCACCAACGGCTCGCAGTTCTTCATCACCGTCGCGCCCACCCCGTGGCTGAACGGCAAGCACACCATCTTTGGCGAGGTCGTCAGCGGTATCGACGTGATCGACGCGATCACCCGCGTGCCGACCGTCCCCGGCGACCGTCCGGTCACCGACGTCGTGCTGCAGTCCGTCACCATCCAGCGCGGCTGAGGCGAAGGTACTCCCGTGACCACGCCTGATCAGGCCAGCCCCGGCGGGCAGGACACCCCGCCCACCTGTTACCGGCACCCAGGCCGGGAGACATGGGTCTCCTGCGTCCGGTGTGGTCGACACGCCTGCCCCGACTGCCTCCGCCAGGCGGCAGTCGGGCAGCAGTGCGAGGAGTGCGTGCGCGGCGCGGCCCAGGCCACGCCGCGGCAGCGGACGGTCTTCGGCGGCCGCGGCGTCCGCTCCGGGGCCGTCACGTGGACCATCCTCGGCATCAACGTGCTGCTCTACCTGGTCGAGCTGGCACATCCAGCCATCGCGCAGGACTGGTCGATGCTCGGATACGCGCCGTACACCGCGTTCGGGCCGGTCCAGGGCGTCGCGGCCGGCCAGTGGTACCGGCTGATCACGTCCGCGTTCCTGCCGGGCACCGGCAGCCTCGGGATCATGGATATCGCGTTCAACCTGTGGGCGCTATACGCCGTCGGACCTTCGCTTGAGCAGATGCTCGGCCGCGTCCGCTTCCTGGCGGTGTACCTGCTGAGCGCGGTCGGCGGCAGCGTCCTCTTCTACTACCTGGCAGCGCAGAATCAGCCCGCGCTCGGCGCCTCTGGTGCCATCTTCGGGCTGTTCGGCGCGTGGTTCGTGGTCTCCAGGAAGCTGCACCTCGACAGCCGGGGGATCGTGACGCTGATCGCGATCAACCTGGTGCTCAGCTTCACCTTCCGCTCCACCATCGCCTGGCAGGATCACGTTGGCGGCCTGATCACCGGCGCGCTGATCGCGGCCGCCTACGCCTATGCGCCGCGCAAGAACCGCTTCGCCCTCCAGTTCGCCGCCACCATCGCGATCGCGGTGATCCTGGTCGTGGCCGTGGTGATCAGGAACGGTCAGCTCACCGCGTAGCGCCTAGGTCCACCTGGTGGCGAGCACGACGCCGGCGATGATCAGCGCGAAACCGCAGACCAGGTTCCAGCCGCCGAGCGAGCGCAGCCCCGGCATGTCGGCCTGGGTGACGTAGTACAGCGCGATCCAGGCGAGCCCGAGGAGGAAGCAGACGATCATGGTGGGCGCGAGCCACGGCGGGCTCACCTTCCGCTTCTTGGACTGTACTGCCGGCGGCGTGTAGACCGGCTTCTTCCGGACGCGGGACTTAGGCACCGCGCACCTCCTGATTACGGGTTAGTGGGCGGGGACGTTCGGTGGCGCCGTGGTGGTCGCGGTGCTCGTCGGGGTCGCCGACGAGGTGGGAGTAGGAGTAGTCGAGGACGTCGGCGTGGCGGTCGGCGTGGCCGAGGAGGACGCGGACGGGCTTGTCGTCGCGTTCGGCTGGACGTAGAGCGTTATCTGGGTAGATGACGGCACAGTCGTGCCCTGGTTGGGGACCACCTGCCACACTGTGCCTGGCGCTATGTTCTGACTCACGGGACCAAAGCTGCTGTGGATGCTTGGCGTGGCGGTAAACCCGTAGCTCTGCAGTGTCTGGATTGCACTGTTGACTGGGAGGCCGATGACATTCGGTATCTGGATGCCGCCACCCGAGACGTACAGCGTGATCTGCTGGTCCGAGGCGTACTTCATGTTGGGCGTCGGTGACATGTGATCCACCTCGCCCTTCGGCAGGGTCGACTGCTGGTCGGTCACAGGATTGAAATTGTTGAAGCCGAGGGCCCGCAGTTGCGTCTCGGCTGCGCCCAACTGCTCGTTCGCGACAGAGGGCAGCAGGATGGTGGCGGCGCCCGCCGAGACCTCGACGGTGACGGTGCCTCCCTTGGCGTGCTGGCACCGTCGCCCGGGTTCGTGGTGATCACGAGGCCCTTCGCCACGCTTGAGCTGGTCTGCTGAACCACATTCGGAACCAGGCCAGCGGCCTTGATCTGCGCGACCGCCTGGGCCTGCGTCTCGCCGGTCAGCCCGGTCGGGACGAAGGCACCGCCGCTGCTGTTGCTGCTCAGCAGGAGAACAGCCACGATAATCGCCGCCAGCGCGACCACGCCGCCGATGACCCACGGCACCCAGCGGCGGGACCCGCCGCGCTGCTGCCCCTGGTCGCCGCCGTCGTAGGAGCCATCGTTGTACCCGGGCTGATAGCCGCCCTGCTGGTCGGGGGTGACCGAGGTCTGCGCGCCGCCCATCATGGTCTGCGGGCCCATCCGCTGGGTGCGCTGCTGGTAGTCGTAGTAGTCGGCGCGGGTCGGCGATGGCTGCTGGAAGGACGCGGCCACCTGCATGCCGGAGGCCGCGCGGGCGATATCGGCCTTCATCTCCGCGGCGGACTGGTACCTGTCATTCGGCGACTTGGCCATCGCCTTGAGCACGATCGCGTCCGCCCACGGCGGGATGTCGGGGTCGAGCCTGGACGGCGGGATCGGGTTCTCCCGCACATGCTGGTAGGCGATCGCCACCGGGGAATCGCCGGTGAACGGCGGCCGGCCGGTCAGCAGCTCGTACATGAGGCAGCCGGTGGAGTACAGGTCGGATCGCGCGTCGACTCGCTCGCCCCGCGCCTGCTCGGGCGAGAGGTACTGCGCGGTGCCGATCACCTGCGCGGTCTGCGTCATCGTCGCCTGGGTGTCGCTCATTGACCTGGCGATGCCGAAGTCCATGACCTTGATGTCACCGTTCCTGGTGACCATCACGTTGCCCGGCTTGATGTCCCGGTGCACGATGCCCGCCTGGTGGCTGTACTCGAGAGCGTTGAGCGTGCCGGAGATGATCTCGAGGGTCCGCTCGGGCAGCAGCCGGTGGCCCTCGATGAGCAGGTCCCTGACGGTCCTGCCCTCCACGAACTCCATCACGATGAACGGGATGGGCACCCCGGTCGACATGTCCTCGCCGGTGTCGTACACGGCCACGATCGACGGGTTGTTCAGCGACGCGGCGGACTGCGCCTCGCGGCGGAACCGCGCCTGGAAGGTCTGGTCCCGTGCGAGGTCCGCGCGCAAGGTCTTGATCGCGACGATCCGGTCGAGCCGGAGGTCGCGGGCACGGTAGACCTCCGCCATGCCGCCCCGCCCAACGACGCCATCAAGCTCGTAGCGGTCACCGAGCGTCATCCGAGGCTGTGTCATGTCTCGCACTCTTCCAAACCACCCTGCATCGAAAGTGTCATCCCTGCACGCCCCCGATGGCTGCTCCCTGTGTCCCCGACGTGGTCGGGGGCGCCGAAGTTGTCGGACTGCCTGTCGGCGACTGACTGCTTGTAGCCGACCCGGTTGGGGTCGGCGAACTGCTGGTTTTCGCCGTCGCTGAGGGGGATGGGCTCGTTGGCGGCGAGTCGTGCGTTGGAGTCGGAGAAGACCGCAGCCGACTCGATGTCGGGCGTGCCGATGTCGTCGGGGCGGCGGTCCGCGATGCCGTCTCTACATTAGTGCCTCCATTGCTTCCGCTGGCCGCAGTTGCGGGCACGGAAGCGGTGGCGGGCGTGCCAAGCTGGCTGGCCGTCGAGGTCGGTGATTTCGTCGTCGCGGTCATCGTCGACGATGGAGAACCGCCGGTGGAGAGCAGCAGGGCGATGATGGCGGCCACGCCGAACGCGGCCAGGCTGATGCCGCCGATCAGGAGAGCGCGGTGCCGTGGGCTGGAACCAGCGGACCGTTCCGTAGCCAGATTTTGACCATAAAAGTTATCAACTGAGGTGGGAAAGTTCGGCACCACCGGCAGGTTCGCGGTGATCGGCCCGGTGCTACCGGTGCGCCGCCGCGCTTCGCGAATCACGTCGGCACGGTCGGCCACGTGCTGTGCCGACTCGGGACGGCCATCGGGGGTCTTCGCCAGCATGGCGAGGACCAGGTCGGCGACCGGGCGCGGGATTTCCGGCGGCAGCGGCGGCACCGGCTCGTGCTTGTGCATGATCGCGATCGCCAGCGGCTGGTCGGCGACGAAAGGCGGGTCGCCGGTCAGGCACTCGTACGCGACGACGCCGAGTGAGTACACGTCCGACGAGCCGGTCAGCGGCGACCCCGTCGCCTGCTCGGGCGAGACGTACAGCGCCGTGCCCATCACGATGCCGGTGGCGGTCAGGTTGACGGCCTGGAGGGAGTTCGCCTTGGCGATGCCGAAGTCGGTGATCTTCGTGGTGCCGTCGGCCATGATCAGCAGGTTGCCCGGCTTGATGTCCCGGTGCACGATGCCGGCCTGGTGCGCGATCTCCAGGGCGCGGGCCGCCTGCCCGACGATGTCGAGCACCACGTCCGGGTCGATCGTGTGGTAGCGCTCGAGGATTTCCGACAGCGGCTGGCCATCGACCAGTTCCATGATCAGGTAGGGGCCGCCGAGCGGGCTGTTCTCGCCGTAGTCGAAGACCCGCGCGATGCCCGGGTGCGACAGCGACGCCGCGTACCTCGCCTCGGCGCGGAACCGCTCGCGGAACTGGCGGTCATCCGCATGCATGGCGGCCAGCATCTTGATCGCGACCGGACGGCCGAGTATCTGGTCGGCGCCCCGCCAGACCTCGCCCATGCCGCCAGTCGCGATCCGCTCGATCAGCGCGTAACGGCCGTCGAGAACGTATTCGTTCACCCTTGCTGCCCCGTAGCTGCCAGATACGCCTTGATGACCGCGACGGCGATCGGCGCGGCCGCGGAGGCACCGTAACCGCCGCCTTCAATCATGACGCCGACGGCTATCTTCGGGTTGTCCGCCGGGGCAAAAGCGGTGAAGACCGCGTCGGGCTGGGCGCTCACGCCGTTCTGCGCGGTTCCGGTCTTCCCGGCGATGACCAGGCCGCCCTCCGCGGCGGGGTTGAACGCGAGGCCGGTGCCAGCAGGATTCGTCTGCTGCATCACCGCGATCATCATCTGCTTCTCGTAGCCGGCCACGGTCGCGGAGATCGGCCGGCTGAGCTGCTGCGCCTGGGTCTGCTGCACGACGGACAGGTCGCTCGCGGTGACCTGCTGTACCAGGTACGGCTTCATCAGCACGCCGTTGTTGGCGACGGTCGCCGCGATCATCGCCTCCTGCAACGGCGTCTCGGTGGTGTCGTGCTGCCCGATCGCGTCGAAGGCGGTGAACGACCTGTCCGCCTCCGCGGTGAAGTTGGACGGCGCCACCGTGACACCGGGGATGCTGAGCGCGGCCGGGTTGTTCAGGCCGTAGGCCGTGGCCATGGACTTGATCGTGGTGCCGCCGAGCTGGACGCCGAGCCCGGCGAACGGGGTGTTGCAGGACTGGGCGAACGCCACGAGGATCTGCGTCGTGCCTGACCCGCTTCCGCATATCTCGTTGGCATCGTTGCTGAGGAAGTTGCCGTTCGGCAGCTTGAGCGGCTGCGGTGACGCGATGGCGACCTGCGGTGTCCGCGTCGTGTCCCGTGTGTACCAGGCCGAGCTCGTGACGATCTTGAACGACGAGCCTGGCGGGAAGGTGGTCTGGGACGCGTTGTTCAGCAGCGGGCTCGGGTCCTCGTTGGCGAGCTTGGCGTAGACCGTGGTCATCGTCTTGGTGTCGTGCACGGCGAGCTGGTTCGGGTCGTAGCTCGGGTAGGAGGCCATCGCCAGGATCGCGCCGGTGGACGGGTTGATCGCGACCACCCCGCCGACCTGCTGCTTGCCGTTGATCGTCTTGCCCTGCAGCGTCGCCGCCAGCTCCTGGTAGGCGGTGAGCTGGGTCTTGGAGTTGATCGTGACCTCGACGGTGGCGCCCGTCTGCGGCTTGTTGGTGATCATGTCGATGAAGTTGCGGAACGCCAGCTGGTCTCCGCTGCCGGAGAGCAGGGAGTTCTCCGCGCGCTCGACACCGGCGGCGAAGTTGGGCGCCTCGGTGGCGGTGAAGACCGTGTCGTAGCCCGTAACCGGTGCGTACACCTGACCGTTCGCGTAGCTGCGCTGGTAACTCAGCTGACTGCTCGACAGCTTGCTTGTCGCGATCGTCACGCCGTCGGCGGTCACGATGTTGCCCCGCTTGACCTTGGACTGCTCGGCCGCCGTGCGGTTGTTGAACTGGCCGTTGACCAGGCTCGGCGCCTCCACCGCCTGCAGGTAGTTCACGTCGATGAGCAGGATGCCGAACATCACGAGCACCGCGATCGCGATGCGCTTGATCGGGCGGTTCATCTGGGTCACCGCAGCGACACCACCTGGGTCATCCCCTCGTCCTGGATGGGCCGCGGCGCCGGACGGCGCGCGGCGTCACTCAGCCGGGCGAGCACGGCGACGAACAGCCAGCTCGCCACCAGGCTCGATCCGCCCTGGGAAAGGAACGGCGTCGTGATGCCGGTGAGCGGGATCAGCCTGGTCACGCCGCCGACAATCACGAAGACCTGCAGCGCGAACATGAAGGAGAGACCGCTCGCGAGCAGCTTGGAGTAGTCATCCTTGACCAGCAGCGCGGTGCGCAGGCCGCGCTGCACGAACAGGCCGTAGAGCAGCAGGATCGCCACCACTCCGGTGAGGCCGAGTTCCTCGCCGAACGCGGTGAAGACGAGGTCGCTCTGCACGAGCGGTGTCCAGAAGGGCTGACCGGCGCCGAGCCCCTTGCCGAGCAGGCCGCCGTTCGCCATCCCGTACAGGCCCTGCACGAGCTGGTAGGACGGCTGGCTGCCGGTGGCCAGGTTCGCGGTGCTGAACGGGTGCAGCCAGCTGCTGAACCGCTGGCCCACGTGTGACACGAGGGTCGCCGCCAGGTAGGCGCCGATAAGGAACATGCCAAGCCCGAGTACCACCCACGAGCGCCGCGCGGTCGCGATGTAGAGCATCGCCACGAACAGGCCCATGAACACCGCGCTCGTGCCGATGTCGCTCTCGAAGATCAGCAGCAGCATGCTCATCGCCCAGACCACCAGGATCGGGGCGAGGTCGCGACGCCGCGGCAGGCTGAAGAAGAGCCACTTCTCGGTGAGCAGCGAGAGCTTTCTGCCGTTGATGACCAGGTAGCTGGCGAACGACGCGGCGAGCAGCAGCTTGCCGAACTCCTCCGGCTGGACGGAGAACCCGCCGATGCTGACCTGGATCTTGGCGCCGGTTCCCGCGACGCCGCTGATGGAGGAGGGCAGCAGCGCGGGAATCGCGATGAGCCCGATGCCGACAAGGCCGAGCACGTAGGTGTAGGGCTGCAGGACCTTTATGTCCTTGATGCGCCAGAGGAACAGCACGAAGACGACGACGCCGAGCACCGTGTAGATGATCTGCGTGACCGCGGCGGACGAGCTGAGCGTCCGGATGGGCGCGAGGGCACCGGTGCTGCTGAACCCGCCGTCATTGCCGTTCCGCCCGGCCTGGTTGAGCCGGTAGATCATGACGATGCCCAGCCCGTTGAGCACGGTCGCGATCGGGAGCAGCAGCGGGTCGGCGTAGGGTGCCCACTTGCGGACCGCCAGGTGCGCCGAGCCGATCACCGCGATGAACGCGATCATGTACTCGACAACGGTTGACGGATGCTGATTCTTGAGGCTGAACACCGTGCTCGCGAAGGCGAGCGCGACGATGCCGAACGCGAAAAGAAGCATCCAGAGCTCGGTGGAACGGCGGCTGACCGGTGCGTCATCGGGCGGCTGGCTGCCCAGTGCGGGCGACGGCATCGTCAGGCTGCTCATGCGCTCGCCCTCGCAGTCGGTGACCTTGTTGGCGTAGCCTGCGGGCTCGCCTTGGGAGTGGCCGTGGCGGTTGGCGTAGCAGCGGGTGCGGTGGCTGGCAGCTGGGCTGCCGTGAATCCGAACTCACTGGCCGGGGCGCAAGCGGCCGCTTCCGGCGCGGCCGGCCTCAGGCCAGGGTTGTCCGCCGCGGGAACCGGGGGCTTGTGCTTGGCCTTGGACTTGCTGAACGCGAGCAGCTCTGCCTGGTACTTAACCTTCTTGGCCTGCCAGGTGGCCAGCGCCCTCCACTGCCCTTCGCAATGATTGACCGCGGCCTGGAGCCCGTTGATCAGTGTCTCCGCGTCGGCGAGGCTGCTCCTCGAGATCGTGTTGGCCAGCGTGACCTGGTCGGTCGGGTCAAGCTGGCTGACCGTCAGGGTGGACGGGGTGAGGAGGCTGGACAGGTTGATGCCTGCCAGGCTCTGGTTGGTCCCGCGGAAGATCGCCACGTGGCCGTTCTCCACGCCAACGTAGTACTGCCGCTCGTTGTACCACCAGGCGCCATACGCGCCGCCGCCGAGCAGCAGCACGAGCAGCACGAGTGACGTCGTAACGATCGGCCACCGGCGCTTGCCGCGATGACCGTAGTCGTCATCTCCGGCGTCGACCTCGCCTGCGTTGCGCCGTGCGCGGTGGCGGTGGCGGCCCCCGGCTGGGTCCTCGTTCCCGGCGCCGTCGCGCTCGACGCCAAGCCGGTCGAGGTCGGCCTTGTCGAAGCTGGCGGTGTCGAAGCCGGTGCCGCCGCCTCCGCCGGATCCCGCGCCTCTGTCTTGACCTTGGCCGAATGCGGTCGTGTCGAACGCGCCGGTATAGCCGTCGCTGTACCCGCCCTGCCCGCTGCCGCGCCCAGCGGGCCGGGCACCGGTCGCCGCCTCGTCGGGCACCGCCTGCTGTGGCGCGGTCTTGGTCAGCCGCATGGCCCTGGTCGCGGGCGAGCTCTGCCTTGCCTGCGGCCGCAACTCGGCCGGGGCGCCGTGCGCGGCGGCACCGGCCAGCACCGGATTCCAGGTCGGCGGCACCGGGCTGGCCTGGGTGTCGATGACGTCGGCGACGATGCAGGTGATGTTGTCGGGGCCGCCGCCCCTGATGGCGAGCTCGACGAGCTGCAGCGCCGCCTTGTCCGGATCCCTGACCGAGCTGAGCGTCGCGTGCAGCGTCTGCTCGGTCACGACGCCTGACAGCCCGTCGGAGCAGAGCAGGTAGCGATCGCCTGGGAAGGTCTCGATCGGTGTCAGGTCGGGTTCGGCGACCGTCCTGCCGTCGAGAGCGCGAAGCAGCAATGACCGGTGCGGGTGCGTGGCCACGTCGTCTTCGGTGATCTTGCCCTCGTCGACCAGGGACTGCACGAGGGTGTGGTCGTGAGTGATCTGCCTGAACTGGCCGCTGCGCAGCAGGTAGGCGCGCGAGTCGCCGATGTGGCCGAGGGCGGCGTATCCGTCCGCCCAGAGCAGGGCGGTCAGCGTCGTCCCCATGCCCTCGATCGCCGGGTCCGCGGCGATCAGCTCATGCAGCCGCATGTTGGCCGCGGCAACGGCATCGGCGAGCGCGTCAACCAGGTCCGCGCCGAGGCGGTTGCCATCGAGCGGGGCGATCGTGGTGATGGTGGCGGCACTCGCCACCTAGCCGGCCGCGTGGCCGCCCATGCCGTCGGCCACGGCAAGCAGGTGCGGACCGGCATACGCCGAGTCTTCGTTCCCCTCACGGAGGAGACCGACGTCGGAGCGCACCGCGTAACGGAGGGCTAGTGTCATCTGCGCAGTTCCAGAGCGGTTTTGCCAATTCGGATTGGCACGCCTACGGGCACCGGGGTTGGCCGGACCACCTTCTGGCGGTCCAGGTAGGTACCGTTGGTCGAACCGAGGTCCTCAACGACCCACTGTCCGTCCTGCGGAAATATCCGGGCATGGTGGGTTGAAGCGTAGTCGTCATTTAGTACCAGTGTGGCGTCATTTGCCCGGCCCATCGTTATCTGCTGATCGACCAGGTCAATGCTCCTGCCCGCGAGAGCGCCCTCGGTCACCACGAGGAATCGCGGTGTCCCCCGGCCAGGCTTGGCGGGTTTCGGCTGGACTCTGCGTGGTGCCTGTAGCGGGGCAGGCTGGTTACGGTTGCGGCGCATCTTCGCCGTCGCGGTACCGAACAGGTCGGTGCGCACCACGCCGATCGCCGCGATGACGAAGAGCCATAGGACGGCCAGAAAGGCCACCCTGATGAGGGTAAGGGTGAGCGCGTTCATCCCGTGCGGTGTCCTCGGCTTCTACGTCGCTTTCGGTTGGCTCCCCTTAGGGTAGTCAGTCCTTGGCGGTCTGGTACCTGTGTAGCGAGTACCTGTATAGCGCGTCTTAATATCTACCGTCCTGCCGGAAAACCATGGTGGTCCGGCCAAGCGTGATGGTTGTCCCGTCGACGAGCACAAATCGGCGCACCGGCTGGCCGTTGACGAGGGTGCCATTGGTGGATCCCCTGTCGACGAGGACGACCTGATCGTCTTCCACGCGCAGCTCGGCGTGGTGCCGCGAGACACCGGGGTCGACAAGGCGCAGGTCGCAGTCGGTGCCGCGGCCGAGTATCGTCACCGGCGTGTGCAGCTCATAGGTGCTGCCGGCCTCCACGCCCGTTCCCGGCTGCGAGCCTGACACGACAAGCCGTGGCCTGCCTGGATACTGCCCGCCGCCTGACCTCGGCAGGTCGCTGACCGGCTGCCTGACCTCGCCCGCCTCCACGGTGTGCCCGCGGATGACGCCGGAACGGATACGGAACACGCCGGTGCCCAGGTCGGGAACGCCCTCGAACCTGATCCGTACCGGACCGACGAACGAGTAACCCTGCTCCGTGGCGTGATCCCTGGCCAGCGTTGCCAGCTCCAAGCTGAGGCTCTCCGCGTAGATGGCAAGCCGATCGGCGTCGGGCTGCGCGATCTCCACTACGAAGTCGTTCGGTACCAACGTCCGGCCCTGCGCCACGATGGCGGCCCGCTCGTCCATCTCATGCTGAACCGCGCTCGCCACCTCAACTGGCTGCAGTTCCGACTTGAACACACGGGCGAACGTCCCCTCGACCATGCCTTCAAGCCGTCGTTCGAAGCGCTGCAGAACTCCCACCCGTCGAACCTCCCTTCGGCTTGTCCATCACCGATGGTATCCGGGAGACGAGCACGCCGGCGGTCGTGCTAACCTATGTCGGTCTTGCACGGGCGAGTGGCGGAACGGCAGACGCGCACGGTTCAGGTCCGTGTGTCCGAGAGGATGTGAGGGTTCAAGTCCCTCCTCGCCCACGTGTGTTCGGTTGCCTTCGGCAACCTTCCCGTATCGGTGTATCTGTCTGGGGGGCGGACTTTCCGCATGGGGGGCTCCCGCCCCCCATC
>Ga0066797_1000508_pt1 | contig 11807 bp, 7 predicted proteins | sample PersoiDNA2013193_FD_76335 | JGI IMG/M metagenome (GOLD analysis project Ga0066797, IMG submission 76335) | Permafrost soil microbial communities from the Arctic, to analyse light accelerated degradation of dissolved organic matter (DOM) -... | ecosystem: Environmental > Terrestrial > Soil >... | reverse complement strand
GCACCACGCCACCAGATTCAGCCGACCCCGGCAGGCCTCCCGTTACCTGACCAGCCAGCCCGTCGGTCCCCGCGCCCAGCCCGGCGGGTGCGATCCGGCTCGTCAGGATCACCCGCGACTCGCCGTCGTGGCTCACGAGGGCAGCGATCAGCTTTTCCCAGCGGGGGGTCGCGCCAGCCGCCGTCGGGGGTCAGCAGCGTCTCCAGGTTGTCCAGGACCAGCAGCATCCCGGTCGCCGCCATGACGGCGCGGAGCCTGGGCAGGAACGCCTCGAGGTCCGCTACCGTCCCGATGTGGCTGGCCATGGTGAACCCGTAGTCGGCGAGCTGGATGTCGAGCCGGCCAGCGAGGTCGGGCAGGGCGCTGGCCCACTCCTCGTCCCGAGTCGGTGCCTGCCAGAACGTCAGCGCGGCGAACGCGTCCTGATGCTGGTAGGCGAGCTCGAGCGCGCAGGCGGTCTTGCCCGCGCCGGCCATCCCGTGCAGCAGCACCGCTGTCCGGCCGCTGCCAGGGGCGAGCGCCGCGCCCGCCTTCGCCATCGCTTCGGCGCGCCCGACGAACCGGGGCGGCTCGTCGGGGAAGTAGGCCATCCGCTGCCCGGCCGGGTCGATCACCGGCTCGCCGCGCGGCACCGCCACCGCGAGCCCGACCGCCCGCGCGCCGAACACCCCGGGTGTCACCAGCGATACTGGCGGCAGCGCCGCCGACGGGCCCGGCCCCGTCGCCTCGGCCACGGCCCTGGACACCGCCACGTCCACCGGGTGGCGGTGCGTCCTGCTGAGCAGGTGGTTGTAGAGCGACCCGCCGAAGGCGATCGCGAACTCGTCGGTGACCGGGTACCGCATCGCGACCACTGCGCAGTCGAGGTCCCGCACAAGCGCCCGCGCGAGACCCGGAATCTGGGCGGCCGGCGCGCCGTCGGATGTCACGGATGCCTCGGCCAAGCCGGCTTCGGCGTTTTCAGCGGTTTCCAGGGCCTCCGCCTGTTCTGACAGGCCGAGCAGGCGGAGGGTCTGCGCGGTGGTGTCGGCGGCGGATTCGCAGGCCGAGGCGACCGCGAGCCTGAGCCTGCGCCGAGCGGGGCGCAGCAGCGCTACCAGGTCGCCCGTGGCCACCGGGTCGGGCGAGCCGTCCGCCTTCTCCAGCCAGAACGCGCCGCCCGTGCCGTGCCCTGACAGGTGGAGCACGTCCCAGCCGTCGCCCGAGCCCGCGATCTGTCTGAGCCGTTCCCGCGTCACCCCGTACTGGACGACCCGGAGCTCGACCACGGCCCGCTCCCTGGCCGCGATGCGGCGTACCAGGCGGGTGAGCGCATATCGCTCGCGGCGCAGCGCGAGCGGGCTCGTCTGGGTCGGCTGGGAGAACACCGCGAGCATACGCAGGGCCGCGCCGGGCTCGGCCTTGCGCTGGGCGGGCGCGTCAGGGGCGATGTCGTAGACCAGCGTCACGTCCTCGTTCGTCGCCAGCGGCCGGCCGGCCACGTGTGCCAGCTCAAGCGGCCAGAGCAGCACGGGGCTGAGTGCCTTTGGCACGCGCACCCGAACCGTGACCGGGGCGTCGGCGACGATCGCGGCCCCGATGGGCCCGCCGAGCAGTTCGCCGCCCGCCCACTCCCCCGCCTCGGCGAGGAACCGCGCGCCGTCCTGGGTCCGCCGGTCAGGCACCGCGTAGTGACGCGTGTACTCGAACAGGTCACGGAAACGCTCGACCGCGACAGAGCGGGGATCGAGATCCACCGGGTGGTCGGCTAGCGGGTTGCCGGTCTCCTCATCACTCAGCAGCCAGCGCCAGCGCAGCGCACCTGTGACGTCGACGTCGACGTCGACCGCCTCAAGCAGCATCCCCATCCCCGCCTCCACGCCGGGAGGGCGCCGCTCCCTGTCCCGTACCGCGGACCCGGCGAATTCAGCCTACTGCGCCAGAATCCGATTCGTATTCAAACGACCACGCAGCCGCACAGGATCAGCCAGGATTTCCTCGATGCCGGTGGCTTATTAGCCGCGCTCGATGGCGGTGCCGAGCAGGCCGAGGGGCGCGGAGCCCAGGTCCATCAGGGCGGTGTGGAAGCGCTTGAGGGTGAAATCCGTCCCCCACGCCGCCTTCGCCCGGTCGCGCAGCGCCATGATCTCCAGCTTGCCCCAGGTATAGCGGCCGTAGGTGGGGTCGAACGTCGCGCGCCGTGCCTCGGAAAGCGCGGCGGACCCCGCCAGGTGGGTGTCCGCCTCGAACCGCGCGGCCGCCTCGGCGACCGTCATCCCCGCGGTGTGCACGCCGAGCGCGCAGGCGAGCCTGGTGACCCGGACGAGGGCCTCGAGCCACACCCCGATGGCGAACCGGGGGTCGTCGGCGAGGAACCCCTCCTCGACGCACAGCTCCTCGGCGTAGTGCGCCCAGCCCTCGACGAAGGCACTTGAGCTGAGCGTCCGCCGGACCTCGCCGCGAGCCCGGCGCAGCGCCTGGTGGTGCGAGAAGTGCCCGGGCGCGACCTCGTGCACGGTGATGGCGGGGAGCGTGGTGGCGCTGAACACCTCGAGCCACTCCTCGGTCTCGGCCGCGGGCCATGACTCGTCTGGCGGCGTGATCCAGTACCACGACGGCGCGTCGGGCTCCGTCGGCGCGTTGGTGGAGATCATCGCCATCGCCCAGCGGCGTGACTCTGGCGCCTCGCCGACGAGGCACACTCCGTCGTGCACGGGGACCAGGTCGCGCTCGCGGGTGAACGCGATCGCGCGCTCCGTCCAGTACCTGGCGCTTTCGATGACGCCCGCCCGGTCCGGATGGTCCTTGACGAGTTCCCTGGCGATGTCGAGCGGCGGCCGCTTGGCGTCGATCATGGCGGCCGACTCGGCAAGCCGCTCGGTCAGCCTGTCCCGCTCCGCGTCTGCCCGCGCGGCAAGAGCGCCCAGGTCGACCTCGGCCGACTCGGCGGCGGACAGCAGTGCGGCGAGCGCGGCCGGCCCGAGCGCGGCGTCGGGCGGCCCGGACTCGGCGGCCCGCTGCACGTGGGCGGCCAGCCGCGCGTGGGCGGCAAGGGCTGCCTCCCGCGCGGCCGGATCGGCGTCGGCGGGTATGCCCGCGGCAAGACCGCGGACGCCGCCGAGCAGCGAGCCCGCCACCGGAGCGGTCATCTCATCGAGAGCGGCGACCGCCGCGTCGATCACGACGGGCCACGCCGCGAGGTGCGCGGCGCGGGCGGCGTGCCTGTCCGCCGCCGGCGCGTAGTCCTTGTCGTAACAGGCCAGGTCGAGCTCGCCGAGGTGGAACAGGGGGTTGCGCCTGTGCAGCTCAAGGTCCGCGTAGACGACCCGCTGCAGTTCCTCGAACGCGCGCAGGTGGGCCTCGTCGTGCGGGTCGTCCTGCGTCGCGCCCGACGCGCGTGCCGCCGCAAGCCGCGCGAGCCCGGTGGCCACCCCGTCCGGCGACAGGTCCTGCGGCACCCCGTCGTACTCATGCCGGCCGCCATACTCGCGCGCCTCCGCGACGTTGAGATCGCAGATCGCCCGCACCCGTGCCCCAAGCTCATCCATGCGTCAGACGTTACTAGTGCGCCGCGCCTCCCCTACAGGACGAGGGGTGGGCGTGGAGAGGCGGGGCGGAGTGCGGTTGGATTGCCGGAGAGACCATTGGCGCGGACGGAGCGGACAATATGGCGGAAATTCCACAGTTCACGACTAGGCCGGAGCTCGCGGGGACGTTCGGGATGGTCGCGGCTACGCACTGGCTCGCCTCGGCGACCGGCATGGCGGTCCTCGAAAAGGGCGGCAACGCGTTTGACGCCGCGGTGGCGGCCGGGTTCGTGCTGCAGGTCGTGGAGCCGCACCTGAACGGGCCCGGCGGTGAGGTGCCCGTCATCGCGCACGACGCGCGGCGGGGCGAGACGTTCGTGGTCTGCGGGCAGGGCAGCGCCCCGGGCGCCGCGACCGTCGAGGCGTATGCGGGCCTCGGTCTCGACCTGGTGCCCGGCAGCGGGCTGCTCGCCGCGTGCGTGCCTGGCGCGTTCGGTGCCTGGCTGCTGCTGCTGCGCGAGTACGGCACGATGCACCTGCGCGACGTGCTCGGCTACGCGATCGGCTACGCGCGGGACGGCTACCCCCTCGTCCCGGTGATCAGCTGGTCGATCGCCAGCGTCGCCGACATCTTCCGCGAGCACTGGCACTCCTCGGCCGAGGTCTACCTGCCTGGCGGCGGCGTGCCCGCGCCTGGCACCAGGTTCGCCAATCCCGTCCTCGCCGCGACCTACGAGCGCGTGCTCGCGCTCGCCGAGGCGGCGGGCGGCGATCGCGACGCGCAAATCGAAGCGGCCAGGCGCGCCTGGTACGACGGATTCGTCGCCGAGGAGATCGGCAAGTTCGCCACGACCGAGGTGATGGACGTGACGGGGGAGCGCCACCGCGGGTTCCTCACCGGGCACGACATGGCGACCTGGCACGCCCGCCTCGAGCCGCCGGTCAGCTACGACTACGCGGGACTGGAAATCTGCAAGACGGGACCCTGGGGACAGGGACCGGTCTTCCTTCAGCAGCTCGCGCTGCTGAAGGGCTATGACCTGAGCGCCATGGAGCCCGGCGGCGCCGAGTTCACGCACGTCGTCACCGAGTGCGCCAAGCTCGCCTTCGCCGACCGCGAGGCCTGGTACGGCGACCCGGCCTTCACCGACGTCCCGCTGGCTGACCTGCTGTCCGACACATACAACGACGAACGGCGCGCGCTCGTCACCGACACCGCGAGCGCGGAGTTCCGTCCCGGCCGGCCGGGCGGCAGAGAAGCGATGCTGCCGGAATTCGCCACGGTCCCGTTCGAGATGATCGGCTTTGACCCTGCCGGCCGGGGCTGGCGGGGGAGCGGGGACCCCCTGCTCGATCCCGCCACCGGCGAGCCGGTCGGGCGGTCGGCACATGCGCAGCCGCAGGCGCGGCGCGGCGACACGTGCCACCTCGACGTCGCGGACCGGTGGGGCAACGTGGTGACCGCGACGCCGAGCGGCGGCTGGCTGCAGTCCTCGCCGGTGATCCCGGCGCTCGGGTTCTGCCTCGGGACGCGCGCTCAGATGTTCACCCTCACACCAGGCCTGCCGGCGACGCTCGCGCCTGGCAAGCGGCCGCGGACAACGCTGACGCCGACGCTTGCGCTGCGCGACGGTGAGCCTTACCTGGCGTTCGGCACCCCGGGCGGTGACCAGCAGGACCAGTGGACGCTGCATTTTCTGCTGAATCACATCCATTTCGGTATGAACCTGCAGCAGGCGATCGACTTCCCCGCGTTCCACTCCGCCCACATGCCGTCCTCGTTTTACCCGCGAGAGGCGTACCCGCTCCGGCTGGACGTGGAGGAACGGGTCGGCTCCGCCGTGGTCGACGAGCTGCGTCAGCGCGGGCATGCCGTCCACGTCCAGCCGCCATGGTCGCTCGGCCGGATCAGTGCGGTAGCGCGGCATCGTGGCATGCTCTACGCCGCCGCCAACCCGCGCGGCATGCAGGGCTACGCCGTCGGCAGGTGAGCCGCGCCCCATGACAGTTGTCATGGGGCGTTGATGAATGTGCGCACTACCGCGCGAAGCCGGTGGATGGTGGTATGAGGGCCAGAAGCCATACCCACCGCCAGCCGAGGGAATTCACCGATGAGCCAGAGCGGAACGAGGCCGGTCGTCTCGTTCGAGAACGTGAGCAAGCACTACGGGAGCCTGAAGGCGGTGGACGGGCTAAGCCTTGACCTGCGCCCCGGGGAGACCGTCGCCCTGCTCGGACCGAACGGCGCGGGCAAGTCCACGTCCCTCGACATGCTCCTGGCGCTCCGCAAGCCCACCTCGGGAAAAATCCGGATGTTCGGCAGCGACCCGTACCACGCCGTCAAGTCGGGCCAGGTCGGCGCCATGCTCCAGTCCGGCGGGCTGATGCCCGAGGTAACGGTCCGCGAGCTTGTCACGCTCGTCGCCGGGCTGCACCCGCGGCCGGTGCCCGTGGCCACCACGCTGCGCAGGGCCGGCCTCGAGTCCGTCGCGGACCAGCGAGTGGACCGGCTGTCAGGCGGCCAGACGCAGCGGGTCAGGTTCGCGCTCGCGATCGTCGGCGAGTGCGACCTCATCGTGCTTGACGAGCCGACGACGGCGATGGACGTGGAAACCAGGCAGCGGTTCTGGGCCAGCATGAAGGAGGAGGTCGCGGAGGGCAAGACGCTGCTGTTCGCGACCCACTACCTGGAGGAGGCCGATCAGGCCGCCGACCGCGTCCTGGTGATCAACCGGGGCCGGCTGCTCGCCGACGGCACCCCGGCAGAGATCAAGGCGCGGGCCGGGGCGAAGCAGCTGTCCTTCCGCCTTCCCGCGGTGAACGAGTCGTTCCTCCTCGGACTGCCCGGTCTCGTCAGCCTCGACGTGCGCGGCGAGGTCGTGCACATCCAGACAAGCGACTCCGACGCGACCCTGTACGAGGTGCTCGACGCCGGCTACCGCCCAAGCGAGATCGAGGTATCGGGCCTCGGCCTTGAGCAGGCATTCCTCGCGATTACCGCCGAAGATGACCGGGACGCGGGCGCCGAGCCGGGCGCCGCCCAGACCGCCCAGACCGCCCAGACCGCGCGCACCGCGCGCTGAGACAGGGAGACGAGCACCGATGCGAGGCATCCTGCTGCTGACGCGGACCGAGATCAGCCGGCTCCGCCGCAACAAGCGGTATCTGCTGTTCACCATAGCCCTGCCGGTGATTCTCTACCTCATCGTCGCCAAGCAGGGGAAGGCGGCGTACGGCGTGCAGTTCGCGGCCTACTACATGGTCGCGATGGCCACGTTCGGCTCGTTCAGCGGCGCGCTGAACGGGAACGCGATCAGGATCTCCGAGGAGCGCAAGGTCGGCTGGATCAGGCAGCTCCGGCTTACGCCGCTCCCGGCGAACGCCTATCTGGTCGCCAAGATCCTCACCTCCATGGTGACTACGATCCCGTCGGTGGTGATAGTGCTCGTGCTCGGCAGATTCTACGGCGGCGTGCACCTGCCACTCTGGCAGTGGTTCGTGGTCGCGGTCATCGTCTGGCTGGGCGCGACGATCTTCGCCGCGCTCGCGGTGGCGATCGGCTACCGGTTCGCGCCCGATCAGGTGCAGCCGATCGCCATGCTCATCTACTTCGTGTTCAGCACCCTCGGCGGGATCTGGTTCCCGCTGACCAGCGGGGTGCTGCAGAAGATCGGGGAGGGCACGCCCACCTACGAGACGGTGAAGATCTCGACCGACGTGATCGGCAGCCTGACGGTGCCGCCCGGACTCATCATCGGGCTGGTGGTCTGGCTGGCCATCTTCGCCGGCCTGGCCACCCTCTCGGTGCGCTCCATGGCGGAGACGGTCTGAGCGGCGTCATGAGCACAACGGCCACGGACGGAACAGCGGGCACGGGCGGAACAGCGGCCACGAGCAGATGGGTCGCCGGCGGAAGGCCCGGCGCCCCCGGGGATACAAGCAGGGCCGGGCGGATCGCCGGGCCGCTGTTCTCCGGGGTCTGGCTGCTTTACCTCATCCAGCCGGTGGACAGCCTGTTCACCAAGCACCACAGCGCGCTGTTCATCGCGGTCGGGCTGACGATCATGGTGGTGTTCTGCGCCATCTACCTGATCCTCGTGCCCAACTGGTGGCGGTCTCCCCGGTCCGCGCTGCCCGGCGTGGCCGCGCTCGCGGCGCTGGCGGTGGCCGCCTGCGTGCTCTATCGCGGCGGCCAGGCGAGCACGTTGTGGATCTTCGTGTCCGCTGCCTCGGCCCTGCTTGTGCCGGCCCATCGCTGGGCAATACGGGCCGTCGTGGCGTGCGGCATCTGTTATGTGATCTTCTGCCTGATAGGTCACGTCGACAGGGCGAGCCTCCTGATCAACCTGCTGCCCACGGTGCTCGTCGGCCTGGCCATGGTCGGGCTCCGCAGGCAGTTCGAGCTGACGACCGAACTGACACGGGCGCGTGCGGAGGTGGCGAAGCTCGCGGCGACCGAGGAGCGGCTGCGGCTCGCCCGCGACCTGCACGACCTGACCGGGCAGTCGCTGTCCATGATCACGCTCAAGTCCGAGCTCGCCGCGCGGCTGATGCGGCGACTGCCCGAGGGCGAGGACAGGGACCGGGCGATCGCGCAGGCCGAGGAGGTGGCGGCGGTGGGCCGCCAGACGCTGCATGACATCAGGGAGGCGGTGAGCGGCTACCGCAGGCCGACGCTCGCGGTCGAGCTGATCACCGCGCGCACCGCGCTCGAGTCCGCGGGGATCGCGCCGCACGACGACGGGGCCCTCATGGTGGTCTCCGGCACCTTCGATCCGGACGCGGAGGCCGCCCTCGCCTGGTGCCTGCGCGAGGCGATCACCAACGTGATCCGCCACTCGGGTGCACAGAACTGTCACATCAGCCTCGGCCGTCTCGATCGCGGCCTGTCCCTCAAGGTCCGTGACGACGGGACCGGCTACCGTGCGGTCGGGCAACCTCGCGCGGAAGGCAGCGGTACGGGACTGCGCGGCATGTCGGAGCGGCTGTCCGCGGTCGGCGGCCACCTGGAGGTGCTGCCCTCGGGGCAGGGTTTCCGCCTGACGGCCACGGTGCCCGCGGACATCGGCAGCCGCGACCACGCCGACCAGGCCGACAGCGCCGACAGCGCCGACAGGCGTGCCGCTAACCTGACCCAATGAAGCCGATCCGGGTGCTTATCGCCGAGGATCAGGCCATGATCCGCGAGGCCCTGGCGGCGCTGCTCTCCTTCGAGGACGACCTGCTCGTCGTCGCCCAGGTGGGCCGCGGCGACGAGGTGGTCAAGGCGGCAAGCGACTCATGCCCCGACGTCGCCCTGCTCGATATCGAGATGCCAGGCATGGACGGCCTGGCGGCGGCCGCCGCGCTCAGCAGGCACCGGCCGGAGACGAAGATCGTCATCCTCACCACCTTCGGCCGCCCCGGCTACCTGCGGCGGGCGATGGAAAGCGGCGTCTCCGGCTTCGTGGTCAAGGACGCCCCGGCGGACAAACTTGCGCAAACAATAAGAAAAGTTCTCGAAGGTCAGAAGGTCATCGACCCGGACCTCGCCGCCGCCGCGCTCGCCGAAGGGACTAGCCCGCTCACGCCGCGCGAAAGGGATGTCCTCGCGGCGTCCGACGACGGCGCCGCGATCGCCGCGATCGCCGCCGCGCTCTGCCTCTCCGAGGGCACCGTGCGCAACTACCTGTCCGCCTGCATCCAGAAGACCGGCGCGCGCAACCGCGCGGAGGCGTTCCGCGTCGCGGAGGAACGAGGCTGGCTCTAGACGTCCCAGTCAATCCTCCTAAGATGAACCGCGTGGCATTCCCCGGTTACCTCCGCTTCCCGCATGTTCATGGTGAGCTGCTGGCCTTCGTCGCCGAAGATGATGTCTGGCTCTCCCCGGCGGCCGGCGGCCGCGCCTGGCGGCTGACCTCCGACCGGGGGCGCGCCTCCTACCCGAGGTTCTCGCCCGACGGCGCCCTGATCGCCTGGACGAGCCTGCGGGACGGCAGCCCGGAGATCTACACGGCCGACGCCGACGGCGGCCAGCCGGTGCGGCGGACCTACTGGGGCGACCCGCGCACGAAGACCATCGGCTGGACGCGGCACGGCGAGGTGCTCGCCATCTCCGCGACCGGCCAGCCATCCACCGCGATCTCGATGGCGTACGCGGTCCCGCTCGACGCGCCGCCGCGCCGCCTGCCGTTCGGCCAGGTCAACGACCTGGCCCTGACGGAAACCGGCACCGCGCTGCTGACCGGGCGGATGGGCGGCGAGCCCGCCTACTGGAAGCGGTACCGGGGCGGCACGGCTGGCCGTCTCTGGGTCGCCACCGGCGATGACCCGCTGTTCTCCCGGGTGCTCAGCGGCCTGAACGGTCAGTTCGCCGCGCCGATGCTCATCGACGGCAGGCTCGTCTTCCTCTCCGACCACGAGGGCACAGGCAACCTCTACTCTGCTGCCCTTGATGGCTCTGACCTGCGCAGGCACACAGACCATGACGGGTTCTACGCGCGCAACCCGGCCACCGACGGCCGCCGCATCGTCTACCACGTCGCGGGCGACATCTGGATGCTCGACAGCCTCGACCCGGACGCCGTCGCGCGCAAGGTAGCCATCGAGCTCAGTTCCGCGCCCGCCGCCCGCACCCCGAAGCGCGTCACCGCGGGCGACCACCTCGGCGACCTGGACTGCGACGAGACCGGCCAGGCCAGCGTGGTCGAGGTGCGCGGCACGGTGCACTGGCTCACCCACGCAGACGGCCCGGCCAGGGCACTGCTCGTGGACCAGTCGGCGCGGGCGTCGCTGCCCCGCGTGCTCGGCAAGACCGGCAAGGTCGCATGGGTCAGCGACGCCGGCGGTGCCGACGCGATCCAGATAGCAGTGGTGGGCGAAGAGCCGGCCGGGCCCGTTCGGACCATCGATTTTGCAGACTTTGATCTTGGCACCGTCTTGTCCCTCACGGCGTCGCCCGACGGCACGAAGCTCGCCGCCGCGGGCAGCAACGGCCAGCTGATCCTGATTGACGTCGAGTCGGCCGAGGTCACCGAGCTGGCCGCGAACGACGACGGCGAGGTCGATGACCTCGCCTGGTCGACCGACTCGCAGTGGCTCGCCTGGGCGCAGCCAGGGCCGCAGCCCCTGGCGCGGATCCGGCTCGCGCGGATCGCGGACAGCTTCACGGTGGATGTCACCGATGGCCGGTTCGTCGACAGCGACCCGGTCTTCACCGCCGACGGGCTCTACCTCGCGTTCCTGTCCCGCCGCACCTTTGACCCGGTGTACGACCAGCACTCGTTCGACCTGTCGTTCCCGTTCGGCGCCCGCCCGTACCTGGTGCCGCTCGCCGCGCACACGCTGTCGCCGTTCGGTCCCCAGCCAGGCGGCCGCGCGGCTGGCTCGGCGGAAAATTCAAAAGATTCCGCGTCGGAACGGACCGGGGTGACTGTCGACACCGACGGCATCTCCTCCCGCGTGATCGCGGTTCCGGTGGACGAGGCCAGGTACCACAGCCTCGCGGCGGCCAAGGGCGGCCTGCTATGGCTGCGCTACCCGCTGGCCGGGGTGCTCGGCGAGGGCGGCGCGGACGTGGACGACGAACGGCCCAGGCCCACGCTTGAGCGGTTTGACCTGCGCAAGCGCGAGGTGGCGGTGCTGTCGGCGGCGGTGAGCTGGTTCACGGTCAGCGGCGACGGCTCGCGCCTGGTGGTCGTTGATCACGACGACGTGAAGGTGGTCCCGTCGGACAGGAAGGCCGACAACGGCTCGTCGGACGACGTGATCAGCGTGGACCTGACGCGAGCGCGCTTTACCGCCGATCCCGCCGCCCTGTGGGCGCATGCGTACCAGGAGTACGGGCGGCTGATCCGGCGTGACTTCTGGAATCCGGGCATGTCCGGCGTGGACTGGGACGAGGTGCTCGAGACCTACCGGTTCCTCGTGGGCCGGGTGGGGTCCTCTACCGAGTTCGGCGACCTGCTCTGGGAGGTCGCGGCCGAACTCGGCACGTCGCACGCCTATGTCACGCCGTCCGGGACCTTCCTGGCGCGGACCGCGGTGCCCGGCACCGTAGCCGCGCGTCTCGGTGCGGACGTGGACCGGGCGGCGGACGGGCGGTGGCTGGTGACGCGCGTGCTGCCAGGCGAGTCGTCCGACCCGCACGCCCGCTCGCCGTTCACCGCCCCCGGGGTCGCCGTCCGGGTGGGCGACGAGATCCTCGAGGTGGACGGCCGTCCGGTCGACCCGGTGCACGGCCCGTGGCCGGCCCTCGCAGGGACGGCGGACAAGCCCGTCGAGCTGACGATCCGGCCCGCCGACCCCTCCCTGGTCCCACGG